>ERZ780128.19-NODE-19-length-86142-cov-42.210554_pt1 | contig 86142 bp, 64 predicted proteins | sample MGYA00511170_ERZ780128 | MGnify/ENA primary metagenome ERZ780128 (study PRJEB29588, sample SAMEA1970465) | human gut metagenome | biome: human gut; feature: human-associated habitat; material: faeces | place: Denmark | collected 2008/2010 ...
ATTGGCTATATCCTAGCCTTTTCAGGCCCGATGATTTCTAAACGGGACAGCAGTGATAAATATTATTAAGTCAGAAAATAGAAGACAATCGCTTGCAAATTGTGCAAACGATTGTCTTTTTTTTATGCTATTTATTCAACTTTTCTTCATCTGCTTTTCAAAAAGTATTCTTATTTTTGCGGACGAAATCTTATAATTCAAACTTAATACATTTTGTTTATGCAGAAATTTTATACGTTGATTTGTACACTGGTATTGCTGCTGAGCATGACCTTCGTGGCTCCAGTTTCAGCACTTGCGGCAGACTATACACCAGTGGTAACGGAAAATGAAATCTCCGTGTTCTTGGAAACAAGTTATGACAATGCCAAGATTTGGGCCTGGAATGACAAGGTTAAACAGTTTACTACTGCTGCTTGGCCTGGAGATGCCATGACCTTGATGGGAACTAAAGATGGCAAGAATGTCTTTAAATGGACTTATACAGGAGGAACAGAAATCCCTACAGGTGTTATCTTTACTCATGATGGTGAGAAACTTGTAGACGGTAACCTGGATTTCAAGAATCATGGTTATTACGTAGAAGGTAATTTCACCAAGACCATTGAGACTGCTCCTGCAGGCAAGGTGAAGGTGTTCTTTGATAATGCAATAGAGAACCTGAAGAATGTATATTGCTATATTTATAACGGAACTGAGGCTTCTGTAGAATGGCCTGGCGTGAAGATGCAGCTCGACGAAGAGACTGAGTATAACGGCAAGAAAGGCTATTATTCTTTGGAGGTTCCTGCTGCTTTCCTTACAGGTTGTTTCGTCATCAATAATGGAGAAGCAGGTTCAACTCTTCAGGGAGAAACGGTTTATGTAAACGGTAAGGTTGTTACAGCCATAGAGAATACTACCATCACAGCTGTGAAGAAGACAACCGATGATGCCTGGTATTCTATCACAGGTGTCCGTATCAAGAAGCCTACTCAGCCAGGACTCTATATTCATAATGGTAAGAAAGTAATCATCAGAAAATAATAGCAGATTATGAAAAAGACAATCAATTATGGTCTTCTGATGTTGGTGATGCTGTTCACCATGGCATCCAACATCTTCGCAGACAACAAATATGGTCTTAAAGACAATATTCAGGATGGTGTCATCCTTCATTGTTTCGACTGGACGTTGGCAGATATCCAGGAAGAAATTCCTAATATCGCCAAGGCAGGTTTTACTGCCGTTCAGACATCTCCTGTTCATGAGAGAGCAGGTAAAGGATCCGTCTGGTATGATGTTTATCGTCCATACGATTTTAAGATAGGTAACGGTCTTGGTACTGAAGCAGACCTGAAGGCCCTCTGTGCTAAGGCTCATGAGTATGGTGTTAAGGTGATTGTGGATGTTGTTGCCAACCATACCGACCATCCTAACGTGGCAGAACGCTTGAAGGACGAGAGTCTTTATCATGAACGATTTGGTGTGGGTAACTGGCACGACCGTCATCAGGTGACATTTGGCATGATTGGAATGTGGGACCTCGATACCAACAATCCTACTGTGCAAGCCATCATCAAACAATACATCCAGGATTTGAAGGCCTGTGGTGTGGATGGTATCCGTTGGGATGCTATCAAGCACATTGGTTTGCCTTCTGAGGGTGACTCTTTTATGCAGAATGTGGTGGATCAGGAGATGTACAACTATGGTGAGATCCTTGACAGTACTGGTGGTGATGATAATGTCCTTTTCCCTGAGTATCAGACCTACATGAGTATTACCGATAATGGTTATGGTAACGGCTTTGCCAATTCCTTCGCTGGTGGTTCTATCAACGAATCTGTTGGCAATTTCAATCAGAGAAAGGCAAAGACAGAAAAGTTGGTTTATTGGGGTGAAAGCCATGATACTTATGCCAACGATGGTGGCGAATCAAAGGAAAAGAGCCAGAATGTTATCGACCGTGCGTATGCTGTTGTTGCAGGTAACAATGGAGCTACCGCTCTCTATTTCTCCCGTCCTGCTCAGAAGGCAAAGAATGATATCAAATTTGGTGATAAGGGAAGCGTTCACTTCAAAGATGCTGAAGTGGCTCAGGTAAACCACATGCACAACGTTTGTGCTGGCGAGCCAAACTATTATGTAAAAGGTAATGGCGTTTGTGCTCAGGTTCGTAAGAGTGGCGCTATTATCGTGTTGGGAAGTGGTTCTGACCGTGACGTGACTGTAGCCAATGGTGCTGGCGACGGCAAGTGGCTCAAGTCTGGTACTTATAAGGATATGGTAGGCGGTGGTGCTTTCACCGTCAATGCTTCTACAATCTCTGGTCATGTTGGCGAGTCAGGTATTGCTGTCATCTATAATGCTGGTCCTATCGTGCTGACTCCTGAGGTTGTTTTCAATCCAGCTGATGGTACAGCCTTCTCTGATGAAACTCTTACTGTGACAGCTACTCCTTTGAATGCCGTTTCTGCCTGGATTCAGGTGAACGGCGGTGAGAAGCAGACTTTTACTGCAGCCAAGCAGTTTACTGTAGGTGCTGATGTTGCCTATGGTAAGAATGTCACTATCACTTGGGGTGCAACTGACAAGGAAGGCAAGACCGAAAGTGGTTCGGTAACTTACAAGAAAGTGAAGGCTTATGTTCCAGAATTGGGCAAGGCTGACGAAATCTCCTGTTTCTTGGAGACATCCAATGCGGCAGCAGCCGTATATGTATGGAATAACAAGGTTAGTCCTGTAATTAAGTATGCTGGTGCATGGAATGATGCTATCAAGAAAAAGTTGCCTCTTGTAGGTAAGAGCGTTTCTGGAAAGAATGTCTTCAAGTGGACTTATGATGGCACCGAGACAACTGCTCCTACTCAAATCATTTTCTTGGATGGTAATGGAAATAAGATAACTGCTGACGTGGAGTTTGTCAACCACGGCTACTATGTTGACGGAACATACAGCACTACTGTGACCAAGGTACATGAAGATGAGATTGCTGATCCAGAGTATGTTTACTTCGATAACGCTTCTAAGTGGGAGAATGTTTATTGCTACTTCTATAATGGTAAAACATCTTCTGCTGCATGGCCAGGAGTCAAGATGACTTTCGATGCATCTGCTTCTCATAATGGTAAGACAGGATGGTATAAGGCAACGATTCCTACAGCATACCTCAATGCTAAGTTCTTCATCAACGATGGTACTGCTGGTACTCCTATCAATGGTGCAAATGCTTCTGCTGAAAAGGTAGTAAACGAAGGTGCTGTAGTGACACCAACTCCAAACCCAAACCCAGAGTCAACTCCAACTCCAGAACCAGAGCCAGAGCCAACTCCAACACCAGAACCAGAGCCAACTCCAACACCAGAGCCTGAGCCAACACCTACCCCTGATCCACAGAATCTGGATGCTCAGTATCAGACCAATCCAAATGGTGCAGGTGTTAAGAAAACCATTACTGTAGATGGTGATATCAGCGATTGGGATGAGAGTATGATTATAGCACAGGGTGCTGCCAATGACGACCCACGTGTATATATGGATGCTGCCATGCACGAGAATCCTGTCGATCTCTATGCACTTTATGGTTGCTATGACGATAATAACCTCTATCTGATGTGGGAGATGACCAACGTTCAAGATGTGGTAGCTCCAGAAGCTGATTTTCCACTCAGTAATGGTCTGCTGTTCAAAAATTACAATATGCCATTCTTTATCGGCATCAACACCAATAATGCCTCTACAAGAATAGGCAATCATTGTAAGACGACAGCGGGTGGTACTCTTTGGGATAGTGGCATTACTTGCGAAAGCCCAGTCAACAAGGTAGTGGTATTCTCAACCAATAACACCAATGGTCCATTCATTTATGGTGGAAGCAGCGCAGGACTGAATGCTTTGGAAGAGGTAGCCTATAAAGAGACAGGTGTTGTTGTGAAGTATGGTATGGGTATTCTCAGCAAAACGATAAAGGGTATTAAAGAATGTTATGGAGAGTCACAGAACCGTCTTGTAGGTGATATGACAAAGGGTACATCTACTTATGTAGATTTCAATACCTTAGGACACAAGTCTTCCCAATACGATTTCCATTACGAAATCTCGATTCCTTTAGCTAAGCTTGGTGTTACAGCTGCCGATGTGGCAAGCAAGGGATTGGGTGTGATGTTAGTAGCTACCTTTGGTACAAGTGGTATGGACTGTCTGCCTTACGACACAAGTATGAGCGACAATGCCGATCAGTCTTATTCAAGAGATCCTTCTACTACAAAAGAGAAGGAAGATGACGACAATATCACCGTTCCTTTCGCTTATATTGGCAAGTCTTTGTAATGTTATATAGATAAGGTATAATAAATAATATAATAGATGAATAGAATTGAGCTCTTAGATGGCAGCGCCATCTAAGAGCTCTTTGTATTTGGCAATAGCATCAGCTATTTCGCTTATTCTGATAAACTCATCTGCGGAATGGGAGCGGGAAGACTCTCCTGGTCCCAACTTGAAGGAAGAAAATGGCATCAGAGCCTGGTCGCTGAGGGTAGGACTGCCGAATGGCTTCATGTCCATGGCTACACATTTCCTGATAAGAGGATGCGCCGGGTCGATGCGGGATGACTTCAGACGGAAACTGTGGGCATTTACCTCGCTCTTCAGGTGCTGGCAGATAAACTCGTAAACCTCCTCGTTGTCGTAAAACTCGTTGGTGCGGATATCCACAAGCATCGTACACTTATCCGGAATCACATTGTGCTGGGTTCCGGCATTCACTACGGTAAGCGTCATCTTGGTAGGTCCCAGAAACTCGCTTACCTTCTCAAACTTATAGTCACGAATCCATCGCATATCATCCAATGCCTCGTAGATAGCGTTTACTCCCTCGTTGCGGGCAGCATGACCGCTTTTTCCGTGAGCAATCACATCCAGCACCATCAGTCCCTTTTCGGCAACAGCCGGGTTCATGCCGGTAGGTTCACCTACGATGGCAAGGTCGATATGCGGAAGCAAAGGCAGGGCACGGGTAATGCCATCCTTTCCCGACACCTCTTCTTCGGCAGATGCCAGATAGATAAGATTATACTGCTGAGGCTTTGCGGTCAGCATTCTGAATATCTGGAGGAGCGAACAGAGTCCGCCGCCGCAATCGTTGCTGCCCAAACCGTAAAGTATACCCTCTTCAACATCCGGTGAAAACGGGTTGCGTGTCCATGAAGCCACAGGCTTCACGGTATCGATGTGAGCGTTGAGCAGCAGGGTAGGTCGGCTCTCATCGTAATGAGGGTCGATAATCCAGATGTTGTTCGCCTCACGATGAGGTTCGAAACCATATTTGCGGATGGTCTGCTCCATGATGTCGGCAGCCTCCTTCTCGTTTCTGCTTACAGATGGGGTGGCGATGAGCTTTTTCAGCAAATCCACGGCATCGCTTACATATTCTTCTTGTGTCATCATAATCTCCCTATTTTTTGATTTCGAGGGCAAAGATACGAAAAAAAGAGCAGATAAAGTGGAAAAAATATCTTTTTATTTTGTGTTCTTAACAAATTCTATTATCTTTGCATCAGAATATAAATATAAGCTTATGCAGATTAATAGTCATCTTTCGGTACTGGTACATAATCTCGCCAAGAAATGGGGAGAGAAAACTGCTTTAACTTTCAGAAAGTTTGGCAGCGACCAGTGGCAATCGGTTTCATTCAACCTCTTTTCCTTAAGAGTGAAACAAGTGAGCAATGCCCTCCTGAATCTTGGGGCTAAACCTCTTGACAAAATCGCTGTCTTCTCGCAGAACTGTGTGCATTATCTGTACACCGACTTCGGTGCGTATGGTATCAGAGTTACCTCTGTGCCTTTCTATGCCAATAGCAGTGAGCAGCAGATTCAATATATGATTAATGATGCGCAGATTCGCTTCCTCTTTGTAGGCGAACAGGAGCAGTATGACAAGGCTCACCGTATCTTTGCCCTCTGTCCATCTCTGGAGCGTATCATCATCTTCGATTCCAGCGTGCGCATCAGTACACACGATCCTGCTGCCCTCTATTTCAAGGACTTCCTGAAGCTGGGAGAGAATCTCCCTCGTCAGACGGAGGTAGAGGAACTCTATAAGCAGGCAAGTATGGATGACTTGACTAATATCCTCTATACCAGTGGAACAACGGGCGACAGCAAGGGCGTGATGCTGACCTATAGCCAGTATTATGCTGCTTTGAAGGCAAACGATGAGTGTGTGCCTGTTACAGACAAGGACCGCGTCATCGATTTCCTTCCATTCACCCATATCTTTGAACGTGCCTGGTCTTATCTCTGCTTGAGCGAAGGTGCCGAACTCATCATCAATACTTATCCTCATGAAATTCAGGAGAGTATGAGAGAGATGCATCCTACCTGTATGTGTAGTGTGCCACGTTTCTGGGAGAAGGTGTATATCGCCGTAAAGGCAAAGATGGATGATGCCGGTCCTCTTCAGAAGAAGCTCTTCTACCATGCCTTGGCAGTAGGAAAGAAGCGGAATATAGAATATCTGGCAAACTGCAAGCGCCCTCCTCTGACATTGGAGTTGGAATATAAGATTATCAACAAGACCGTTTTGAGCATGGTTCGCAAGCAGTTGGGCTTGGAAAAACCGAATATCTTCCCTACAGCGGGTGCTTATGTAAGTCCGGAAGTAGAGGAATTTGTACATGCTATCGGTATCAATATGGTGGTGGGTTACGGTCTGACCGAGAGTCTTGCCACCGTATCTTGCGATCATTCTGACAAGAAACGCAGTCTGGGTTCGGTGGGTCGTCCTATCTCCTGCATTCAGGTAAAGATAGGTGAGGATAATGAGGTGCTCCTCAAGGGTCCTACCATCACTCCGGGCTATTATCATCGTGATACCACCAATGCGAAGGCATTCGACAAGGATGGATTCTTCCATACCGGTGATGCCGGCTACTTGAAGGACGGCGAGCTTTATCTCACCGAGCGTATCAAGGACCTGTTCAAGACATCGAATGGTAAATATATCGCTCCGCAGCAGGTAGAATCGTTGCTCCTGGTAGATAAGTTTATCGATCAGGTGGCTGTGATTGCCGACCAGCGCAAGTTCGTATCAGCCCTCGTCGTTCCAGAGTTTCGCCTCGTGGAGGATTGGGCACGTGAGCATCATATCGCCTTCACCTGCCGTGAAGATTTGTGTGCTAACGAGAAGGTGCAGAAGATGCTGATGGACCGTATCCAGATTCTCCAGCAGCATCTGGCTTATTATGAGCAGATCAAGCGCATTACCCTCCTGGCTCACCACTTCTCTATGGAGTCGGGTGAGTTGACCAATACCTTGAAGATTCGCCGCCCTATCATCAACAAGAACTACAAGGCGGAGATTGACAAGATGTATGAGGAGTAATCATAAAGTTTAAAGTTAAACGTTTATAGTTAAGAGTTAATGATTACAGCTGACCAGTTGAAGGATGTGATGGACAGAGCTGACGCTCTGCATCACTATCTCAATATAGACCAGAAGAAAGTAGAATTTGAAGAGGAGCAGCTCCGCACGCAGGCTCCTGACTTCTGGGAAGACCCGAAGTATGCTCAGGAGCAGATGAAGAAGGTGAAAGGTATCCAGAAATGGCTCGACGGTTATAAGACCGTACGTCTTTATGCCGATGAACTGCAGCTTGCCTTCGACTTCTATAAAGACGAAATGGTAACCGAGGAAGAGGTGGATGCCGATTATGCCAAGGCGATCAAAGCCATCGAAGACCTGGAGTTGAAGAACATGCTTCGCCAGAAGGAAGACCCGATGGACTGCGTGCTCAAGATTAATTCCGGTGCCGGTGGTACAGAAAGCCAGGACTGGGCACAGATGCTGATGCGTATGTATATGCGCTGGGCTGAGGCTCATGGCTACAAGGTAACCATCACCGATATGCAGGAAGGCGATGAGGCTGGTATCAAGAGCGTGACGATGACCATTGAGGGCGGCGAGTACGCTTATGGCTATCTGAAGAGTGAGAACGGTGTGCACCGTCTGGTGCGTGTTTCTCCTTTCAATGCCCAGGGCAAGCGAATGACCAGTTTCGCCAGTGTCTTCGTAACTCCGCTGGTAGATGATACCATCGAGGTATATGTTGATCCAGCCAAGCTCTCCTGGGATACCTTCCGTTCGAGTGGTGCCGGTGGTCAGAATGTGAATAAGGTTGAATCCGGTGTCCGTCTGCGTTATTGGTATACTGACCCTGATACCGGCGAGGAAGAAGAAATCCTCATCGAGAATACCGAGACCCGTGACCAGCCAAAGAACCGTGCCAAGGCATTGTTGCTCTTGAAGAGCCAACTCTACGACCGCGCCATGAAGAAGCGTCTGGAGGCTAAGGCTAAGATTGAGGCCGGTAAGAAGAAGATAGAGTGGGGAAGCCAGATTAGAAGTTATGTCTTCGACGACCGTCGTGTGAAAGACCACCGTACCAACTATCAGACATCGGATGTAGATGGCGTGATGGACGGCAAGATAGATGATTTCATCAAGGCATACCTGATGGAGTTCCCTACGAATGATGACGAACAACAATAATAATCTAAAAAATATACGACTATGAGTGGAAATAAAGACTTAAGAAGAGCCAAACATGAGGCTTATCAGAAGAAACAGGCTGCAAAAGGCGAGAAAGTAATCAAGTGGATATTCGGTGGATTGATCATCTTGGGTATCCTCTTCATGATTTATACAATGTGGCTTTCAGCTTAAAGTTAAAGGTATAAGAAAATGAGTGGATTGGAAATAGAAAGAAAATTCCTCGTTAAGAAGGGCGACGCTTACAAAAGCGCCGCCTTTTCTTCTAGTCATATTCAGCAGGGATATATTCCTGCTGAGGGGGCTACGGTGCGGGTTCGCACACGGGATGAGAAGGCTTACCTTACTATTAAGGGCAAGTCGGTAAATGGCGGCATGACCCGCTATGAGTTTGAAAAGGAGATAACGATGGACGAGGCGCAGCATCTTCTGCAACTTTGTCAGGGTGGCGTCATCGATAAGCGTCGCTATCTGGTGAAAAGTGGCAGTCATACCTTCGAGGTAGATGAGTTCTATGGCGATAATGAAGGTCTGGTCATGGCAGAGGTGGAGTTGGCAAGCGAGACCGAAGCCTATGAGAAACCTGATTTCATCGGTATGGAGGTAACAGGTGACAAGCGATTCTACAATTCGCATCTCTTGGGCAATCCTTTCTCGAAGTGGCGTGATACCTTGCCGGCTGAATATCGTTAGAAAATGTATCGAAAAAGTCATTTCTGCGCTCTAAAACAGACTAAATAGCATAAATATTACTAAATTTGCGTTTTTGCTTTCAAATAATTCATTTATTTCAGAATTATTTTATAATTTTGCACGAAGAAAAATTAAAAAATAAGAAATTAGTAATAGAAAGATAGAAATGACTGATTCAAATAGAGGAAGTTTTGGTAGCAAGATTGGATTGATTCTTGCTACAGCAGGTGGCGCCGTAGGTTTGGGTAACGTATGGCGCTTCCCTTATATGGCTGGTCAGGAAGGTGGCGCAGCCTTTATTCTGGTATACATCGGAAGTGTGCTCCTGTTGGGCATTCCATGTATGATTTCTGAGTTTATCATCGGCCGTCATGGTGCCTCAAATACCGCACGTGCCTATACCAAACTCTCTAATGGTACGGCATGGAAGTGGGTAGGCTATCTTGAGGTGCTTACCGGTTTCCTGATTACGGGCTATTATGCGGTGGTTTCGGGCTGGTGTCTGCAGTATGTCTATGCCAGCATCATGGGCGAACTGCATGGTGACCCTACCTTTGTGGCGAATTACTTCAAGGAGTTTTCTTCTGATCCTGTGCGCCCGGTTATGTGGACGGTAGCGATATTCCTGATTTGTCATTTCGTGATTATTCATGGTGTGCGCGGCGGAATAGAGAAGGCTTCTAAGGTGATGATGCCTCTTCTGTTCATCCTGCTTTTGATTATTGTGGTAGCAGCTTGTCTGTTGCCGGATGCAGGTAAGGGCGTGGAGTTCCTGTTGAAGCCTGATTTCGGAAAGGTAGACAGAAACGTGTTTCTGAATGCTTTGGGACAGTCGTTCTATTCTATGAGTATCGGTATGGGCTGTATCTGTACCTATGCCTCTTACTTCAGCCGTCAGACCAATCTCTTCAAGAGTGCTTTGCAGATTTCCATCATCGATTTGCTGGTAGCAGTACTGGCTGGTCTGATGATTTTCCCTGCAGCCTTCTCTGTAGGAGTATCACCGGATAGTGGTCCTTCGCTCATCTTTATTACTTTGCCGAATGTCTTTAATCAGGCGTTTGCATCGTTACCTTTATTGGGATGGATCATCTCGCTGCTCTTCTACGTATTGCTGTCGGTAGCTGCCTTGACTTCGCTGATGTCACTTCATGAGGTGAATACCTCTTTCTTCTACGAGGAGTTGAAGATAGACCGCAAGAAGGGTGCTACCATCGTTACTGTTTCCTGTGCCATCATCGGAGCCTTCTGTTCGCTCTCTTTGGGTGCAACAGATAAACTTTCGTTCTTCGGAAAGGCGCTGTTCGATTGGTTCGACTTTGTTACGGGTCAGATATTCCTTCCTCTGGCAGGATTCCTTACCTGCCTGTTCCTGGGCTGGTATGTACCTAAGCAGATCGTACAGGATGAGTTTACCAACTGGGGAACCTTGAAGGGCCGTCTCTTCGGTATCTATCTTTTCCTGATTAAGTTCGTTTGTCCTGTCCTCATCTTCCTGGTATTCCTGAACCAGTTTGGTGTCTTCGGATAAAGTATTTGTAATCGGATAGATAATAATCATATATATAATTAAGGTATATAATCAGACAATCATATATATATAATAAGGTGTAGCATCTGCCGTTTCTTCGGAAAACAACAAACACTACACATTAAAGTTTTAGATAATGGAAACAAGAGGAAATTTTGGTAGTAAGTTGGGCGTTATTCTTGCCACAGCCGGCTCGGCAGTCGGTTTGGGTAATGTGTGGCGTTTCCCTTATATGGCAGGTCAGAATGGTGGCGCCGCCTTCATTCTCATCTATTTGGTATGTATCATTCTGCTCGGATTGCCTGGCATGATGAGTGAATTCATCATCGGCCGTCATTCCGCATCCAATGCAGCCCGTGCTTATACCAATCTGGGTAAGCACAAGGCGTGGGGTGCTTTGGGCTTGATGGGCATCATCACCTCTATGATTATCCTGGGTTTCTATGCCGTAGTGGCTGGCTGGTGCCTGCAGTATCTCTATGCCAGTATCATGGGCGGTGTTCATGGTGACGCAGAGTATGTGAAGACCTATTTCCAGACCTTTGCAGCCGATCCTATCCGTCCTACCTTATGGGCAGTAGGTTTTATCCTGCTTACCCACATGGTGGTAGTGCGCGGTGTGCGCAATGGTATAGAGAAAGCATCCAAGATACTGATGCCTATGCTCTTCTTCCTGTTGATTGTGATTGTGATAGCTTCCTGCTCTCTGCCGGGTGCGATGAAGGGAGTGGAGTTCCTGCTGAAGCCGGATTTCTCTAAGGTAGATGAGAATGTGTTGCTCGAGGCGCTAGGACAGGCGTTCTTCTCTTTGAGCATGGGTACGGCTTGTCTGTGTACTTATGCCTCTTACTTCAACAGACAGACCAATCTCTTGAAGTCGGCTACTCAGATTGTGACCATTGATACGGTAATCGCCGTATTGGCAGGTTTGATGATCTTCCCTGCAGCCTTCTCGGTAGGTGTGCAGCCAGACAGCGGTCCTTCGCTCATCTTCATTACCTTGCCAAACGTATTCCAGCAGGCTTTCGGTAACATGCCGGTTGTCGGTTATGTGATTTCGGTGTTGTTCTATGCTTTGCTTGTATTGGCAGCCCTGACTTCTACCATCTCGATGCACGAGATAGGTACCGCCTTTATTTATGAGGAGGGTAAGATAAGCCGTGCCAAGGGAGCCTGGTTCGAGACCATCGTTTGCAGCATCATAGCTGTATTCTGTTCGCTCTCTCAGGGTGCCGTACCTGATTTGGGCTTCTTCGGCAAGGATTTCCTGAGCAATTGTGACAACTTTACTGCCCAGCTGCTCATGCCGTTGAGTTCATTCATCACCTGTCTGTTCCTGGGATGGTATGTGCCAAAGAAGATTGTGCGTGATGAGTTTACTAACTGGGGAACCCTGAAGGGAACTCTCTTCCCAGTATTCCTGTTCACCATCCGTTTTATCTGTCCAGTCTGTATTTTCCTTATCTTCCTGCACCAGTTTGGTGTCATTTAGCAAAACCGGCAAACTTGCAGACAGGCTATCTTGCCCCTAGTAGGCAAGATACGGCTTGATTCTTTCTATTTCGGCAGGTGGAAAGTCTTTGAGGAGACGCAGCTCTTCAGCACTTTTCAGCGGACCATGGGTTCTGCGGTAGTTTACGATTTCCTTTGCCTGGTAAAAGTCCAGGTAAGGATGTTTGCGCAGTTCGGCTAAACTGAGCTGGTTGACATTCATTTTCCGGATATGTTTTGCATCAATATTCATATAGTGGAGGGCTGTCTCGGGCACGCCTTCCACTTCTTGTATCTGGCTCATGGAAACGAAACCGCCTAACCGCTCTCTGTAACGGATGATGCTTCTGGCATAGTAAGAGCCTATGCCGGGAATTTTCTGCAGTTCGGTCGTATCAGCAGAATTGATGTTGATATATTGACCTTCTTTCAGTTTTCGTGGATAACTGTATTGGGTAGTGTCTTTCTTCCTTTCTTCTCTAGTTCTTATAGCCGTCTCTTGATAGCCGTAGTTGTATCTTTCTCTTGGGTAAAAGTTGGCAGCCGGCTGGTAGTCTTTACCAATTCTGATAAAGGGCAGCAGTTTTTCGAATTGCTTCTTGGTTAGTCCGTAAACCCGTGCAAAGTCTCTAGGTGTCCTGAAGATACCTCCTTTATTTCGATATTTGATGATGTTTCTGGCTTGCCATGATTCCAGTCCCAGCCGTTGGAAATCAGATTGGCTTGCCGTATTGGGGTCAAAGGCGAATACTTCGCTCGACTGAAGTCCTTCGTCATAATAGCCTGGATGTTGCCGTGTGGCATGTCTGATGATACTGTCGTTATGGGCTTGTTGCTTTTCTGAGGGCATAGTTTCTTTAGAACCTACAATGAAAATCATTGTGGTACTGACAACGAGCAGAGTCAGGATTACGAGTAATGCTCGCCGTTCATGGTAATTGATATAAAAAAAATCCTTTATAAACTTCATAGGCTTACGGATTTTAAGTCTATATGATTGTTTGGTCGGGATTACTGGACTCGAACCAGCGACCTCATCGTCCCGAACGACGTGCGCTACCAACTGCGCTAAATCCCGAAATCTGCTGCAAAGGTACATTAAATAATGGACAACACCAACAAAAATAGACTTTTTTATCTTTTTTTGAAAGAAATTTCCCGAAAAATTTGCAGGAACCAGAAAAAAGTATTACCTTTGCACCCGCAAATGATAAATCGCGATTTGTGAAAGTTGGTGCCATAGCTCAGTTGGTAGAGCAAAGGACTGAAAATCCTTGTGTCCCCGGTTCGATTCCTGGTGGTACCACTTCTTTATGAGACTGAATCTTCGTAACAGGATTCAGTCTTTTTTTATGCCCTTTTTTATAATGCTCCATTTTACACTTATGAAAACGTTTGCGTAAGAAAAATGCGCCAGGATGTTTTATAATAGATATTTTTTCACTACTTTTGCATTGTAATATTCAAAAACAAACCAAAAAATAAATCTAACAAACATTCATCAAAATGAAAAAAGCTTATTTATTATTGTTGGCTGGAATGTTGTCTACGGCAGTATTTGCCGGCAGCAAACAGACGGTTAAGATTGATGGTCAGCTCATAGAAAAGACTGTCTCAGAGATTACCTTCGATGGCGACAATGTTGTTCTTCAGTATTCAGATAACACATCTGATATAGGGGACATGTCGCTCGTAACCCTTTCTTTCACTTATCAAACTACCGGCATCAGCCAGGTAGAAGGCATTAAGCAGGCATTGCAAGGTAAGGTTTATAACCTTCAGGGCCAGTATGTAGGTTCTTCCCTCCAGGGTTTGTCTAAGGGTGTTTATATTATTAATGGTAAGAAAGTAATCATCAAATAAAATAAGGAGGATTGAACAATGAAGAAAATGGTATTTACTTTGGCACTCCTCCTGATGAGTTTGAGTGCAGCTGTGGCACAGACATCGACATTTAAGATTACCCATGCCGTGGCTCGTAACAGCAAGGTGAACCAGATGTATGTTACCACCAAGTCGGGTGATGTGAAGTATTATAATACTGTCGACTTGACAAGTGTGAAGTTCGAAGGTGATAAGGCTATTATTACTCCTAAATCAGGTTCAGAGAATGATGAGTACAATGCTTCAGTTCAAGCCATCAGATTTGCTAAGAAGGCCGATCAGGGCGAAAGTGGTGATATTGACAATCCTGCAGGTGTGATTCAGATTACTGAGGCAAAGGGCTGGCAGGAGTCTGCCTACCTGAAGTGGGCTCCATTCGAGGGCGCTTCTTCTTATAATGTATATGTAGGTGACAAGAAGATTGATGCTCAGCTGGTTCGTCAGTATAAATCTTACTATCGTGCTGATGTTCTCGGTTTGAAGGAAGGCACTTATTCTGTAAAGGTTGTTCCTGTAAATGCTGAAGGTAAAGAGATTGCTGGTGCCAATACTGCTTCTAACTTGGTAGTAAAGAGCTACAACCGTGAGGGCTTTGCTCATTTTAAATATGCTGGTGTAGGTGCTTATAATAATGATGGTACTTTGAAGGCTGGTGCGAAGGTTCTGTATATTACAGCCAAGACAGCTAAGACCGTTTCTACAACAGTTAATACGGGTAAGCAAGAGACGATTACAGGTCTTCAGTCTATTATTGATGCATATTCAAAAGGTAAGGATAAAACCCCAATCGCCTTCCGTATCATCGGTAAGGTAAATCTTTCTGACTTGGATCACATTTCAAGTTCTGCTGAAGGATTGCAGATTAAGGGAGCTATGATGAATATGACATTCGAAGGTGTCGGTGATGATGCTACCGTATATGGCTTCGGCTTCTTGCTTAGAGAGGCTGAGAGTGTAGAGTTCCGTAACTTTGCTATCATGCGTTGCCTGGATGATGCTATGTCTCTTGATACTAAAAACTATCATGTATGGATTCACAACATGGATCTCTTCTATGGTAAAAAGGGTAGTGCTGCCGACCAGGCTAAGGGTGACGGTACTGTAGACATCAAGGGCGATTCTAAGTATGTTACTGTAGCTTACAACCGCTTCTGGGATAATGGTAAGGCTTCTATGTGTGGTATGAAGAGTGAAACTGGTGAAAACTGGATTACTTATCATCACAACTGGTTCGACCATTCAGACTCTCGTATGGCTCGCGTTCGTACCATGAGTGTTCACATGTACAACAACTACTATCAGCACAATGATGTTTATGGTATTGGTGCAACCAGTGGCTCAAGTGTGTTCATGGAGTCTAATTACTTTGATGCTGTTAAGCGTCCTATCATGAGCTCTTTGCAGGGTACTGATGCTATGGGTGATGGTACTTTCTCTGGTGAGAAAGGTGGCTTGATTAAGGCATACGGCAATGTATTTGCCAACAAGCCAGCAAACTTCAGCTATATCCCATACGCAGAAAACAATACAAGCTTCGATGCTTACGAGGTTTCTGATCCAAGTGAGCAGGTTCCTGCAAGCGTAAAGACTTTGGTAGGTGGTACTTCTTACAACAACTTCGATACCAACTCAAGCGTCATGTATACATACGTTGCTGATAAGGCAGAAGATGTTCCTTCTATCGTAGAAGGCTTCTATGGTGCAGGTCGTTTGAATCATGGTGACATTGATTTCGTTATTCCTGATGAGACGGTAGTAACCAATGGCCATCAGCAGCCATTGCCTGCTTTGGCAAGCATTCTTGACTCTTATACTTCTGGTGTTGTTAAGGTGTTCGGTGAGAGCGATGCTGCTGGCGAAGGTGGTTCTGCTGAAGGTGGCAGCACTGGTGGTTCTGGCGAAGGTGGTAGCACTGGTGGTTCTACTGGTGGTACAGAAGGTGGCAGTATTATAACTCCTATCGAGGGTACTGTTTTGGTAACATTCACAGATTCTAAGCCTTCAAGTAGCATAGTAACAGTTTCAGGTAACTATGCTACAAATAAGGGAACTGCTACTATTGACGGCACTTCATATTCTACTTGTGTAAAGATGGAGTCTGCAACTAATATCTCAGTAACGGTTGATAAGAAAGTCACAATGACCCTTTATTTCAGTTCTGCAGATACCAAGACGAACGCCAAAATTGATGGAAAGAAGCCTGCTGAAGTAAATGCAGTTATTGATTCAACAGCTAAGACAATGACTGTAACATTGGATGCAGGTTCTCATACTATTACAAAGCAGGATACATGTAATCTCTTCGGTATTAAACTTGTACCTGTAACAGAGTAAAGGTATAGAACTGATTTAAAGATTCCTGCCTCTTTAATGAAAAAACGGACAAAAGCTAGATAAAGATTTGCTTTTGTCCGTTTTTTCATTATTTTTGTCTTAAATCTATCTGCTGTTTTCTTCTTTTTTTCCTACTTTTGCAACTGAAAACAATTTTAAACGTAAAACGCAACCTAAAAGTAAAACAATGAACGCAATCCAGAATTTAGCAAAGAGAAGTTTGCTTCTCGTGGCATTGTTCGTCATCGGATGTCTGCAACTCATGGCGCAGACAAGAACCATCAACGGTGAGGTGACAGATGCGCAGAATGGTGAGGCTCTGATTGGCGCCACTGTCATGGTGGAAGGCGAAAAGGGCGGTACAGTTACTGATTTTGACGGTAACTTCAGTCTTCAGGTATCTTCTTCAGCCAAGAAGATCAAGGTATCTTATATCGGTTATATTGATAAGGTACTTTCTATCTCAGACAATATGAAGGTGAAACTCGAATCTGACAGCAAGGCGCTGGCTGATGTCGTGGTCATCGGATATGGTACGGCAAGAAAGAGTGACCTGACTGGTTCCGTAGCTACCGTGAAATCGAAGGACTTTAATAAAGGTCTCGTTTCTTCTCCAGAACAGTTGATCAACGGTAAGGTTTCGGGTGTACAGATTATGTCCAACAGTGGCTCTGCCTCTGCCGGTAGTACCATCCGTGTGCGTGGTGGTGCATCTCTTAATGCCAGCAACGACCCTCTTATCGTGCTCGATGGTGTGCCATTGGAGCAGGGTGGTATCTCGGGTAACAGCAGCAACTTCCTCAGCATGATCAACCCTTCTGATATCGAGAGCATGACTGTATTGAAGGATGCTTCTTCTACAGCCATCTATGGTTCCCGTGCATCTAACGGTGTCATCATCATTACCACTAAGAAGGGACAGCAGGGTGCTGTAAAGGTGAACTTCAATACCACCAACAGTTTGCAGACCCGTGCACAGATGGTAGATATGCTGAGTCGTGATGAATTCGTGAATGTCATCAACCAGTTTGGTACAGATAACCAAAAGTCATTGCTAGGTACTGCCAATACCGATTGGAACGATGAGGTTTACCGCACAGCCTTCGGTACAGATAATAACCTCAGCGTGAGCGGCAGCATCGACAAGTGGTTGCCATTCCGCGTGTCTGTAGGCTATTACAACCAGAGCGGTCTGGTTCGCAAGGACAATGTAGAGCGCTGGACAGGTAACGTGGTATTGACTCCTAGCTTCTTCCAGGATCACCTGAAGTTGACCATCAATGCCAAGGGAACCCTCAATAACAACTCATTCAATAATGGTGGTGCCGTATGGGCAGCTGCCACATTCAACCCAACCATCCCGGTTTATTCCGGCAACGACAAGTATGGTGGCTATAATGAGGCACTCGATGCTGATGGCTATCCAGTGAATGCCGGTGTGAGAAACCCACGCGGTCTGGTTGATCTGTATGATTCAAAGAGTAAGGTAAGCCGCTTCATCGGTTCTATGGATGTAGATTACAAGGTTCATTTCCTGCCAGACCTCAAGCTCCATGCTACCGTGGGTGCTGACTATGCCAAGGGCGACGGAACCATCTATGTTCCTGCCTACGCAGCACAGAGCTACAACAAGGATGAGTCTTTGGGCGGTAGCGATTACAAGTATGGCCCTCAGAAGAACGAGAACCGCTTGCTTACCCTCTATGCCAACTATGCAAAATATTTCGAAGATATCAAGAGTAATGTAGATCTGACAGCCGGTTACGACTACCAGTACTGGAAGAGTACTACACCTCTTTATTATACCAAAAGTGCGGCAGGCACAAACCTGTCAACCGTAAAGGCATCAGATTACCGTCATGTAATGTTGTCATATTACGGACGTATCAACTATTCATTCGATGGAAAGTATCTCCTGACGGCTACCGTTCGTCGAGACGCATCTTCCCGTTTCTCTAAGGATACCCGTTGGGGTACTTTCCCATCTGTTGCTTTGGGCTGGACTTTGACTGAAGAGCCTTGGTTGAAGAACCAGAAGGTACTTTCTAACTTGAAGCTCCGTGCCAGCTATGGTGTTACCGGTCAGCAGGAAGGTATCGGCAACTACAACTATCTGCCGGTTTATACCTACAGCGTGACAGGTGCCGAAGCATTCATCAACGGACAGTATATCAATACTTACCGTCCTGAGGCATACGTATCAGACTTGAAGTGGGAGACTACAACCTCCTGGAACTTCGGTCTTGATTTCGGATTTCTGGATGGCCGTATCGGTGGTGCCATCGATTTCTATACCCGTAAGACCAAGGACCTGTTGGCATCTGTACCAACAGCAGCAGGTACCAACTTCTCAAAGACTATCCTTACCAACGTAGGTAATGTGGACAGCAAGGGTATTGAGGTTTCTCTGAATGCAACCCCTATCCAGACCAAGGACTGGGAGTGGAACCTGAGCTACAACTTTACCTGGCAGAACATGAAGGTGAAGAACCTTTCATTGATAAAGGGTGGAAGCCAGACCAACGTGAAGGTAGGTCCATCTATCGATGCTTACCAGTTCCAGGTACTCTCAGAGGGATATGAGCCATACATGTTCTATGTGTATCATCAGCTCTACGATTCTAAGACAGGCAAGCCTATCGAGGGTGCTTATGCCGATTTGAACAATGATGGCGAAATCAATGATGCCGATCTCTACCGCTATCACTCTCCAGCCCCTAAGTACATCATGGGCTTGAGCACATCTTTGAGATACAAGCAGCTGACACTCGGTATGAGTTTCCGTGCCAACATCGACAACTATGTATACAACGGCATGGGTATGAGTACAGGTGCTTTCGAGACAGTAAGTTACAACAACTCACAGCTCAACAACCTCAACACCAGTTTCCTGAAGACAGGTTTCAAGACCCGCCAGTATCTCTCTGATTACTACGTAGAGAATGCTTCGTTCCTGAAACTCGACAACCTGAGTTTGAGTTACAATGTAGGCAAGATCAACAAGTGGGCTTCGCTCACCGTATCTGCGATGGTACAGAATGTATTCACCATCACCGGTTACTCAGGTACAGATCCTGAGGTGCCAAACGGAATGGACAACTCATTCTATCCACGTCCTCGCACTTACTCTGTAAGCCTCGGACTTCAGTTCTAACAATCAAAACAGATAACAATGACACTTAAGAATATATTATATAGTATGATGATGGGAACAGCGGTGCTGACAGGCACAACCAGCTGTGTTTCCGATCTCGACCAATATCCTCATACAGAGACAACCTCTAAGGATGTTTATACCTCGCTTGCCAATTACGAGGCTGTGCTGGGTAAGATTTATGCTGCCATGGTGACCAGTGGTCAGGGCAAGGGCGGCGACAACAAGGATATGGAATCCGTATTGAACAAAGGAGCAGGTTTCGACTACATGCGTATGTTTATCAATATGCAGGAGTGTGGTACCGATGAATTTGCCTCTACCTGGCTGACAGGTGAGCAGACTACGGGGCTTACCTATCTCTCTTGGGATGCTAACGATGCCTGGGTATCAGATATGTATTATCGTATCTACTACAACATTGCCCTCTGCAACGAGTTCCTGCGCAATGCCAACAGTGCCAGTTTCTCAGGTGCTGATGCAGAGAAGATGAAGGAGTATAAGGCAGAAGTCCGTTTTATGCGTGCTCTGTTCTATTACCATGCCCTCGATTTCTATCGCAACATTCCGATGGTGACAGAGAACGACCCTGTGGGCAGCTACATTCCTCCTCGTTATACTCCTCAGCAGACATTCGATTATATTGAGAGCGAGTTGAAGGATTGTGTAGGTGATATGCTTCCTGCTTCTACCTGTCCTTACGGTCAGGCTTCTCAGGGTGCTGCCTATACCTTGCTTGCCAAGCTTTATCTGAACAGCGAGGTTTATACAGGTGTGCCTAAGTATACTGAGTGCAAGGAGGCTTGTGAGAAGGTGATGGATATGGGCTACTCTTTGGAGTCTGATTACAGCAAGCTCTTCAATGCAGATAACGACAAGCGTACCAACGAGATTATCTTTGCCTTGCCAGTAAGTGCAGAGCATACTGTAAGCTGGGGTTCATCTACTTATCTGGTTTGTGGACAGGTAAGTATGTCGAATGCCAACCAGAATGTAGCCGATTATGGCGTTACTGCCGGCTGGAGTGAATTCCGTCTTCGTCCTGAGTTCGTGGATAAGTTTTCTCAGACCGATATCGACGGCAGTGGCGACAAGCGTTGCAAGTTCTTCACCAATGGTCAGAGCAAGGATGTAACCAGCATGACCGATGAAACCGCCGGCTATCTCTCAGAGAAATGGAGCAACCTGAAGGATGATAAAACCACTGCATCTAATACTGCTGATGCAGGTGTAGAAACCGACTACCCACTCTTCCGCTTGGCTGATGTCTATCTGATGTATGCCGAGTGCGTGGTTCGTCTGCATAATGACTGGGATAACTGGGCTGGTGGTAGTGATGCTACAGATCCAACCGTGATTGCTTCCCGCAAGCAGGGTGCTATCTATTGGATCAACCAGCTTCGTGAGCGCTCTAATGCTTCTGATGTATGGGCAAGCAACTTTGCTGATGACGATGCCTTCCTCCAGTTCATCCTCGATGAGCGTGCCCGTGAACTCTATCATGAAGGTTATCGCCGTACCGACCTGATTCGCTATGGTCAGTTCACAACCAACAAGTACATCTGGCAGTGGAAGGGTGGCACCCACGATGGACAGGCTGTTGACAGCAAGTACAACATCTATCCAATCCCTAACACCGAGCTTACCGCAAATCCAAATCTTCATAACGACAACTATTAATAGGATAAAAGAATGAAAAAGATATTTAGAAACCTGATGATGCTTCTCTGCGCACTCACCGCCCTGGTGAGTTGCGACGAGAGTGGCGACAAGATATATCTGGATGGCTTCAAGGCATCCGATCTGATGGCATCGGCATCCGATGTGAAGCTGTCTGTAGATAACAGTAAGGACGTTGTCCTCTCGTTGGCTTGGCAGAATCCTAGCTTGCTTTCGAGCGATGAAACCAAGCCTGCGGGCAGTGGAGTGCTGAAAACTTATCTGCAGGTATCAGCCTCAGAGAACTTTACTTCAGAAAAGGAATACACCGTAACCGACCTTTCCAAGGCTTTCACCGGTGCAGACCTCAATGCTGCAGCCAAGGATCTCGGCTTGTCTCCTGGTGTGAGCTCACCTCTTTATTTCCGTATCAAGAGTCTGATGGGTAGTAATCTTGATGCCGCTTACAGCAATGTCTGCCAGGTAAAGGTTACTCCATACCTCATTGATATGAGCTACATCAATATCCTGAATGAGAATAAGGAACAAGTTCTGACAAAACTCTATTCTCCTAATTCTGATGGAGTTTATTCTGGCTATATGAATGCCTCTTCTTGGTTCCATATCTGGGGTAAGGAAAATGATGGTACCATTTGGGGTAATGTAGGACAGGATGGTCATGTGTACGAAATGGATAATACTGAGTCTGCATGGAACATCTGGTTCCCAGGTCAGACAGGTATTTATTATACAGTTCTTGATACAAAAGCTAAGGAACTTAAGCCAACTTACATCAAGTCGATGCAGTTGAATGGTGAAGATATGACCTATGATGCGCCTAACTATGCTTGGACCAAGGTGATTACAACCGCAGCCGATAATACTCCAATTAGCATCGTAGCAACAGGTGCAGAGTACAGCAAGGATACAGGTACAGAAGATGCTGCAGCTGTGGTGAAGACCATGAACTATACTTTGGCTGATGGCAAAATGACAGATGCTGCAACAGCTGGAAGTGTAATTATTGCCAAGGCTGGTATTTATACAGTAACCGTGAAAGTTGGTGAGAACAGTCAGTTGGAATATACCATCGCTGAGGGCGACCAGACAACTCCAGAGCCAGAGGCTAGCAATACTCTCTGCATGTTCTCTGAGGATGGTAATACCCTTCTTGCCGTGATGAATAAGGTGAGTGATGGCGTTTATACCTGCAAGTACAAGCCAACAGCTTGGGAGAAATTCCGGTTTATCTTCGTAGGTGAAAACAAGGACGACAAGCAGACTTTGTATGGTTCTGATCCAAGCGATCTTTTTAAATTGTCAACAGCTAGTGACTGTTGGAACATTTGGTTCAAGGATGATGTAACTGGTGGTGAAGTAACCGTTACCGCCGACCTCAACACCATGACATGGAAATATGAATAATTAATAAGAAAAATAGCAATGAAGAATATTTTAGGAAAAGCCATATTGCTGGCTTCAGCACTCTTGTTTTCTATTACGGGCACAAGTTGTAGCAATGATGATAATACCACTCCCGAAAAGGAGAAGACATACGATATGAGTGGCTTCGCCAAGGGCGCCGATGTAAGTTGGCTCACAGAGATGGAGAAGGATGGTGTGAAATTCTATAATCAGAATGGCAAGGCTACAGAATGCATGAAACTCCTCCGCGAAGAAGGAACCAATTCCATCCGTCTGCGTGTCTGGGTAAATCCGGAAGGTGGCTGGTGTGGCAAGAATGATGTCATCGCCAAGGCTTGGCGAGCTCAGCAGCTCGGCTTCCGTCTGATGATTGACTTCCACTATTCTGATACCTGGGCTGACCCGGGCAACCAGAAAGTTCCTGCTGCATGGCAGGACTATACTGCCGAACAGATGAAACAGGCTGTGGCTGATCATACCAAGGATGTGTTGACAGCCTTGAAGGATAGAGGTGTAACCAATGTAGAGTGGGTGCAGGTGGGTAATGAAACCCGCGACGGAATGCTCTTCAATAGCGATGAGGCTGTAACCGGTCAGGTATCTAAGAACGCAGCCAACTTTGCTGCTTATATCAACGCCGGTTATGATGCTGTAAAGGAAGTTTATCCTAATGCAAAAGTTATCGTGCATGTAGATCAAGGACAGGACCTCGGTGGACTTACCTGGCTCTACGATAAGCTGAAGGACAATGGCGGAAAGTGGGATGTCATCGGACTGTCTCTTTATCCGGAAGATGATAACTGGCAGAGTTATGCAGAGAGTTGTCTCTCTAACATCCAGACTCTTTCTTCTAAGTATGGCAAGGACGTCATCATCTCTGAAATCGGTATGTGGTGGGGTTCTGAGCAGGCTGCGCCATTGATGAAGAAGATGGTGGATGGCTGTAAGAAGATTTCTACCTGCGAGGGTATCTTCTATTGGGAACCGGAAGTTTACAACAACTGGAAACCAGCCAACTATATCACTCTGGGTTGGGATGCATATACCAAGGGAGCGTTCGACAACAGCGGCAAACCAACTGCCGTATTCGATGCATATAAAAATATTAAATAGCAATATGATTAAGAGAAGCATTACTTTCATGACTCTTGCTGCACTCACTACGCTGTGCCAGGCGCAGAGCAGAAAGGTTATCAACCTGCCTTCATGGGACTTCTCCCGTGATGGCAAGGCGTGGCAGCAGGTAGCTGTTCCGCACGATTGGGCTATCTCAGGACCTTTTGATAAGAAATGGGACCTGCAGATGGTGGCCATCGAGCAGAATGGCGAAACCGAAAAGACCGAGAAGTCGGGACGCTCGGGTGCGCTGCCTTGGATAGGTGAGGGTATGTATAAGATGAACTGGACGGCTCCTAAGGGCTATAAGCGTGCCGTACTCGTCTTCGACGGTGCCATGAGCCAGCCTGTTGTCAGCGTCAATGGCAAGGAGACAGGCAAGTGGGCTTACGGCTACAATGCCTTCCGCATCGACATCACACCTTTCATCCAGTTTGGTAAGAGTAATCTCATCGAGGTACATCTTAATAATGTAGAGGAGAGCAGCCGATGGTATCCGGGAGGCGGTCTTTACCGTCCGGTTTCCGTAGAACTCTATGGCAACGAAAACTTCTCTACCTGGGATACCTTCGTCCGTACCCTGAAGGCTGATAAGCAGGAAGCTGAAGTAGAAGTAAATGCGCTGCTGGAAGGAAAGACTGGTAAGTCGGGCAAAACCGTTATAGCCCTGTTGGATGAGGCTGGCAAGAAGGTTGCCGAGAAGATCGTCACAGGTGCCAATCCTGAAATCAAGACTACTCTGAAGGTAGCAAATCCTCAGCTCTGGTCTCCGGAATCTCCTTACCTCTATCAGGTAAAACTTATCCGATATGAAGGAAAGAAGATGGCTGATGTGCAGACCCTGAAGACCGGTATCCGCACCATTGCCGTATCCAAGGAATATGGTTTCCAGCTCAATGGTGTTACCCGCAAACTGAAGGGTGTCTGTCTGCACCACGACCTCGGTCCATTGGGCGCTGCAGAGAACAAGGCAGCTCTCATCCGTCAGATCAAGATGATGAAGGAGATGGGTTGCGACGCCATCCGTACTGCCCACAACATGCCTTCTACCATGCAGATGGAACTCTGCGATTCCCTCGGTATGATGGTCATGGCAGAGAGTTTCGATATGTGGATTTATCCTAAATGCAAGAACGGCTATGCCAACTTCTTCAAGGAGTGGAGCGATAAGGATATCACCAATCTGGTAAAGCATCACCGCAACCATCCTAGCATCATCATGTGGAGCATCGGTAACGAGATTCCTGAACAGTGGAGCCAGGAGGGTGTGGAGATAGCCAAGCATCTGCAGGATATCTGTCATCTGTACGACCCTTCTCGCCCTGTTACCCAGGGTATGGATAAGGCAGAAGATGCCTTGAAGAGCGGTTTTGCCCAGGTGATGGACGTACCGGGCTTCAACTATCGCGTACATAAATATTATAAGAATATTGAGCAGTTGCCTCAGGGCTTCCTCCTCGGTTCTGAAACCGCCTCTACGGTCAGCTCCCGTGGCGTATACAAGTTCCCGGTAGTGGTAAGTGATAAGGCTACCTATCCTGATGGTCAGTGCTCAAGCTATGATACCGAATACTGTTCCTGGAGCAATCTTCCTGATGATGACTGGAAGATGCAGGATGACTACAGTTGGGTAATCGGTGAGTTTGTATGGACCGGTTACGACTATCTGGGCGAGCCGACTCCATACGATACCTACTGGCCAAGCCGCAGCAGCTACTTCGGCATCTGCGACCTTGCCGGACTTCCAAAGGATAGATATTATATGTATCGTGCCCGCTGGAACGAGCAGCAGCATACCACCCATCTTCTTCCTCACTGGAACTGGAAGGGCAGGGAAGGACAGGTTACCCCTGTATATTGCTATACCGATGGTGTGGAAGGCGAACTCTTCGTCAACGGCAAGAGTCAGGGCAGGGTTCGCAAGGACAAGTCAAGCCGCCTCGACCGCTACCGTCTGCGCTGGAACAATGTGAAGTATGAACCGGGTGAGATTCGCGTGGTTACCTACAACCAGTATGGCGATAAGGTGGGCGAGGACGTGAAGCGTACCGCCGGCGAGCCTGCACAGATGAAGTTCAGCGTGGAAACACCTGATCATGAGCCTGTTGCCTGCATGGTAGAAGGCTGTACCGATGAGCACAATGTGCTGCTGAATGCCGATGGCAACGACCTTGCCTTCATCACCGTGAGTCTGCAGGATAAGGACGGCAATGAATGTCCGCTTGCCGATGACGAACTGACCTTCGAGGTGAGTGGTGCCGGCACTTTCAAGGCTGCCTGCAACGGCGATGCCACATCGCTCGAACCGTTCACCCAGCCACAGATGAAACTCTTCTCCGGCAAACTCGTAGTCATCGTACAGAGCAGCAAGCAGAAGGGCGACATCATCCTGAAGGTAAAAGACAGCAAGCGAAATATCGAAAAGTCGATTACGCTCCAGGCAATATAAGATGGCAAAGACCGATTTCGGTTGGTTATAAAGTATATAGTTTATATCGGATCCTCTGGGAATAGCAGCGGCTATTTTTCCCAGGGGATTCTTTTTTTTTTTGAATTTTCTCCGATATTTTTTGGCGTTATCATGAATATTGTGTAAATTTGCACACATGAAAAAGTCAAAAGAACCTATAAACCGCATCAGCATGGCAATTGCTATGCTCTTTATTTCGCTTGCCATCCATGCGCAGCGTTTCGTCAACACCTCCCTTGAAGGTGCTCAGACAGTTTGTGCCATTACCCAGGACAGTGATGGAATGATATGGCTCGGAACCGACAACGGTCTTTACAGCTATGATGGTTATCATGGCTACCGCCATTTCCAGGAACATACATTCAGCAATACGCGTGTCAATGCGCTCGGCTTCGAGGGAAGGATGCTCTATCTGGCTACCGGCAACGGCATCCTGAAATTCGATACGCAATCTTATCAATATGCCGAAACACCAGCCATGAAGGCTTTTGCCGATGAGGCGAAGCGCAAGCAGCTGAAGGAACTCCGTGTGCTCGGTATCAAGGGTGGTAAGACTGACTTCGGTGGCGATGTCTATGCCTTGCTCTCTACTCCGCGAGGCTTGCTCGTAGGTTCGCTTGCTGGTCTGCGTCTCGGCAGCAGACTGATTCCGCTCCGTGCCGGAGAACAGCCGCTGGTCAATGCGCTCGCCTATGATGCCAAGCGCCGATGCTACTGGATTGGAACCGAGGGCGCTCTCTATTGTGCCGATCTGCAACTCAGGAACTTCTCACAGATTCCAGCTCTGAACGGCAATTCCATCAAATGTCTTTCTACAGATGCTGCCGGCAATCTCTATATCGGAACAGATAACGGACTCTATCAGATGGCACTCTCCAATGCCATCACCCATTATATCCACGATTCCCGCGATGATGCTTCTATTCCTAACAACATCGTCTGGGCTTGCTTTGTAGATAAATGGCAGAATGTATGGGTGGGTACTGACAATGGACTCTCCCGTCTCACTACCCATACCTATTACCGCTATGTATCGCTCGATAAGATTACGATGTCGGGTGAGGGCAACTGTCTCCATGCCATGCTCCAGACCCGCAACGGCGAATGGTGGATGGGCGGTACCAACGGTCTGATTCATTTCACCCGGAATGCTGAAGGTTATCAGAATGTGGCATGGTACAAGCAGAACAGCTCTGCCTTCCCGCTGAGTCATAACCGTGTACGCAAGATTTATGAAGACCATGACGGCGATGTATGGATCTGTACCGACCATGGCATCAACTTCTATGACCGCAGTTCCCGTCAGATGCGCAACTTCATCGTCTACGATAAGAGTGGCAAGTATTCTACTGCCTGGGCTTACGATATTCTCCAGGACAAGAAGGGCAGGATATGGATGGGTTCTTATCAGGGCGGTGTCTTCGTGATGGATAAGGCGGCTCTTCTGAGCGGCAAGACCATAGCCGACTGGCATTTCTCTGACAAGGGAAAGAATGCGCTCTCCGGTCTGCATGTAGGTCAGATGGTGATGGATGGAAAGGGTAGGATTTGGGTTTCTACCTATACCCGTCTCGACTGCATCAATCCGAACGAGATGAAGGTGGTGCAGGTAGCTAACTCAGATGTTGTCAACTATCTGATGGCAGACAGCAAGGGCAATATCTGGATGGGTGATAACAATTCGGTAATCTGTTATTATGCAGCCGGTTCTGTGCTGGGTAACAGCTTTTCTTCCAAGACATGGCAGATTGGTGGCAAGGTAAGTACCATGTGCGATGTGGAAGGCAAGATATGGGTGGTATCGGGCAATGAATGCTGCGTAATCAATCCACAGGGCGAGAGCCAGCGTTTCATGATTCCTTCTGTTGTGCCGCTCAACATCTGTTACAGCAGACAGACTCATGAGGTAATGATGGGCGGCAATGACGGCTATGTGGCAATCAGTTCCGATGTAGCACAGAAGCCTAAGCAGTTTACTCGCCTGATGCTGGCTGGAATCATCGTAAACGGACAGGCTTGTGAGGAGCGTGGAGAAATCCTGAAACTGAAGAGTGATGAGAACAACTTCACCCTGCAGCTCACCGACCTTCCTTTTGCTGATCATCCTTCAGCCGTTTATGCTTACAAACTCGAAGGCAGCGACCACGACTGGCATTATCTGAACTCCGGCAATATCGATATCACTTATAATGGTTTGTCTTATGGCGATTATCATCTTACGGTTCATGCCGTGGATGGTGAAGGCAAGATAGCTGCCGAGGTTTATTCGCTCGACATCTCCGTCCTGCCGCCTTGGTATCTCTCCTTCTGGTGCAAGCTCTTCTATATCACGGCACTCATCGTGTTTGTGGCATGGCTGGTAAGCTGGTATTTCCTGCGCAAGGAACTGGCTGATGCCCAGAAGCAGAAGGCTGAGGTGTTGGAGCAGGTACAGATGCGTATGGACTTCTTCAACCGTTTGACGGAAGATTTGAAGGCTGCCGTAGCTCATCATTCATTTGATGAGGTGACAGCTCTGATGGTCCGCTACCTGAATGTGAAGAAACCAGAGGAGCCATATTCTGTTGCCACTGGGTTATCCGCTTCGCCTGAATCTGAGCCAGAGTCATCATCCTCAGAACCAGTTTCTGCACGCTCTGAATCTTCTGAAGAGGAAAAGAAGGAAGTAAATGTCAGCGAGTTGGATGTGGCAGACAAGCGTCTGCTCGAAGAGATCAATGAGGCGATAGAGAAGCACATGATTGATTCCGACTTCAACGTTTCGATGTTGCAGGATGTGATAGGCATAGGTGGCAAACAGCTGTATCGCAAGACGAAGGCGATAACGGGCCGTACGCCTGTAGAGTATATCCGTGAGATGCGTATGAGCCGTGCTGCCGAGCTCCTGAGCCAGGGTAAGTTCAGTGTTTCCGAGGTGATGTATACCGTTGGTTTTTCCAACAGCAGTTATTTCTCCAAATGCTTCTCCAAGGAGTATGGCATGACTCCTACGGAATATATGAAGGTGAAGAGGTAAATAAATGATGTGCTTCCGTTTGCCTATAGATATGGCTGCGTGGGGTTAAGAATATGGCTGTGTTGGGTTACGGATACGACTCCGTAGGCTAATGGAGACGTATCCTTCGGCTTGTCGAGATATCTGCGTCAGCTGATTGAGCCACTTGAGTCAGCTGATTGAGCTACTTGCGTTTGCAGACAGAGCCACTTGCGTTTGCAGACAGAGCCACTTGCGTTAGCTGACTGAACTATATCAGTATTCAGTTACATTACATGTGTATATTTTCTCTAACTTAATGCCACATTTGCCACACTTATACTTAACTCTTTGATTATAAGCAAATAACGTGTGATGGTAAGGGGTGCTTTTGTTATCACCTTATTGCCACCTGTTGCCACATTTTGCCTAAATCCAGCAAAATATAGGTGTTCTAGAGGGATTTTTGGGTGAAAACAAAGATGATATTGAGCAAAAACGCTGATAAAAATGCGTCCCGATGTAGCATTTGCTACGTCCCGACGCAGCAAGAGTTACGTCCGGACGTAGTACGAGATGCGTCGGGACGTAATTTCAGCTTTATGAAAACGGCAGCATAGAAACAAAAAAAGGGTGTGTCTTGGATTTATGACACACCCCTTTTCTTGTGATATATTCTCTGATTGAATCAATCAGAAAGATTACTTCTTGATAACTACCTTCTTGGTCTTACCATTCGACTTGATGATGTAAACGCCGCTGCCAGTGATGCTGTTGATCTTGGTACCATTGATGGTATAGATGCCAGGTGCACTGTCTGGAACCAGCTCGATGTTGCTGATGCCACTGGTATTATCATCAACGAACTTCACCTTCGCTTTGCCCTCAGCATAAGAAATCATGAAGATGAAATCCTCCTCCTTTGTTTTTTCCTTGATGAATGAGTTGCCTTCCCATGTGATTGGCATTCCGCTATAGGTAATACCATCATCTTCAAGGCGGCAGAACTGCTGTGGTGTGAAATTGCCGCCATCGACATTCTGGAATTCGTTCTTGCCCACGGTGAGTCTTGCCTTAACCCAGATAGGATTATTGAGGCTTGCCTTAGATACATCCAGAGTTTCTCCCTTCTTGAGTTCTATAGGGTTGTCGATGGTTTCGCCTGGCTTTGAAGCACGCTGGGTAAAGGTCAGCTTCTTGCCAGTTGCATCACCTTCTATACTAACCTGGATATACAAAGCGTCACCCTCCTTAACAGAGAATACTGCGTGATATACGTCGATACGCGTTGGCTTAGCCTGGTCTAAGGTTGATTCGTCCTGAATCTGTTCTGCCATGCTGACAGGAGCCTTACCGTTGTTCTTGGCAATGCCTATGAAGTTTGACCATGAGAATGGTGCATCGCAGGAGAATTCTATCACGCCTGTCTTGGTTACCTCATATTTCAACCAAAGATTGTTTGCATTCTCGCCCAGAGTATAAGAGTCACCTGTCATGACTATAGGGTTCTTGCGAACCTCTCCAGCAGCAAACTGTGTTTCTTCCAGTGTAAAGGTAGAGCCTTTCTTCACGTTCTTGAAAACGATGTTGTATGTCGTGCCTTTAGTAGCCTGGATGCTGTATGTGTTGTCCTTCAGGTAAGTATCGTATGAGCCGTAACCTGATGTATTCGTTGGGAAAGTAACCGTTACGCCATCTTCTACGGTGACAGCAAGCTTACCATCCTGTGTAGCCTTGTAGGTATAATATTCTGTACCATCGAAATCGATGATGTTGCTACCGATTATTGCTTCCTTAGGTGCAGTAATCAGTGAACCCTTTTCTGCATCTGCATACTTGATGTTGAGGGTCAGCGGAGCTGCCTCATTGGATGTAACAACTAAATAGTATTTCTGTTCTCTTGTGCTGGTTACATCTCTCTTGATAATCTGGTTCTCCATCTCTGTTTTACCGTATGTTCCTTCTGAGGTGTTCACGTAGACAGAAGTGCCTTCGCTCAAAGCTGCAGGAGACTCGACGGTGAGGAGTTTCTTGGTGTTGGCAGGAACAGTGATGGCGTAGAAATACTTGCCCTTGGCTCCTGGCAAAGTGATGGCTTTAGCAGTTTCGGTTACGTCTACAGGGATGGCTGTACCAGCAGTCTCACCTGGCTTGTAGTCTTCCATCTGCATCTTGAAGGTGCTTGGCTTGTCGGTCTTTGCAGTCTTGTTGACTACGACATAATAGGTACCATAAGTAGATGCAATCTCTGTGCGTACATCTAAAATGCCTTCGGCAGACTCTGCTACGGCGTTTTTTTCAGATTTAGCGTGGACCTGGTTTCCGTAAACGCTCAACTTAGCATTCTCTACCTTTTCACTGCTGGTAATATGGAGATAGCCTTTCTTGGTAAGTTTATAGCTGAAGTAATACTTGCCGGCTTCAGCAGGAATCGTGTTCTCTCCTTCCTTCAGCACGTATGGCATGTCGAAAGAGCCCTCCTTGACAACCACAACATCTGATGTGATGATGGCAACAGGAATAGAGAGTTGGAAATCGATGTTGTAAACCTGGCCCTTTTCGGTATTGATTTTGAATACATTCTTTCCGTTATCTTGTCCAGCAGAAATGGTGGTACCATTGACGGTAACCCTGTCCGTTCTCTGTTCGGTTTTGATCTGCAACTGTCCGTCTTTCTCAGCCTTATAGGTAGCATAGGCTTTGATTTCATTGAATTCTTCTTCGTATGCAGCAGGGGTGCCGATAACCTGTTTCTCGCCCAGTTTGATTTCCACTGGATCATTCTCAGTGAGTCCTTTGCCTACATTCTGGGTAGCTTCCAATTCAATTGTGAATCCCAAGTCTCCAGCGCCTGTTGCGTTGATGCAGAAGTAGTAGGTCTTTCCCTTTTCGAAGGCATAGATCTTGTCCTCCCAATTGGATGCTGTTGTACCCAAGATATTTGTAGGTTGGGTTTCTCCATCCTTGAGGACTGCTAATTGAGGAAGTTCTCCACCATTATAATTCTTAATTGTTGCGATGTAGTCCTGGTCTGCTTTGAAAACCCAGTAAACATCACCTGCTTGGGCTGTGTTGTAATGGTTGTCGCCTGGTGATACAGACAGCGGTTGTTCGAAAGTTTGTGCCATAGTTGAAGCCGAGAGGCACAAAGCAGCTGCAATGAGTAAAGTTTTTCTCATACTTTATATATATTAAATTGTTAATAATCTGAAGAGTGGCGGTTGTTAGGGTTTAATCTAAAAGTTACCAATCTTCTCTCTTGTTGCTGCAAAGGTAATGATTATTTTTGAAAACTGCGACTAAATGTGATAAAAAATCGATAATTAACTAAATTTATGAGCAAATATGCTAAAAAACATAGATATTTCATGTTAAATATTTAATTTTTAAACGATTATCTTGGGTAAATAAGAAAATATTCGTAATTTTGCACCGATTTAAGTTAAATAGGTATTTCCATGCGTGCATTTTAGTGAAAGAATGTATAAATGGAGGGGCGAAGTGTCGCCCTGAGTGCTTTCGGCTTTTACCAAACGAGAAAAAAAATGAGAAAAAAAATAATAATTATTAATTAATAAACTTGAAACAAAACAAGGATGAGAAGATTAACTCTTTTACTTGTCTCACTTGTATTGTTGTCTATCCAATCGGTCTTGGCGCAGAGTTTCAGCGTCAAGGGTACAGTCGTGTCTGCTGAAGACAACGAACCGATGATTGGTGTGACCATTATGCAAGAGGGAACATCAAATGGTGTGGTGACCGATATTGACGGTAACTATACCATCGAAATTAAGGGTGCTTCGAAGGCTACGCTTGCCTACTCGTATGTGGGATGCGTTACGCAGAAGCACGTTGTGAAAGCGCAGACAAATACGCTCAACATCACCCTTGCTTCGGATTCCAAGATGATGGACGAAGTGGTTGTGGTGGCGTATGGTGTGAGAAAGAAGGGAACCATTGCGGGTTCCGTGTCTGCCGTAAAGTCTGAAAAGATAGAAAATGTGCCAGCGGCAAGCTTCGACCAAGCTTTGCAGGGACAGAGTACTGGTTTGCAGGTCATCTCTTCTTCAGGTGAACCTAGCAAGGCGGCTACTTTCCAGATCCGTGGTACCAACTCTATCAACTCCGGCAAGTCGCCACTCTTTATCCTCGACGGCGTGCCAATCTCAAGTTCAGATTTCAATACCTTGAGTCCTAACGACATCGAAAGTATCTCTGTATTGAAAGATGCCTCTTCTACCTCTATCTATGGTGCCCGTGCGGCAAACGGTGTGGTTGTGATTACATCGAAGCGAGGATTGGCGATGGATAAGGCGAAGATTACGCTCCGTGCTCAGTATGGTTTTTCTGAGTTGGCTCAGAACAACTGGAAGATGATGAATACCGATGAGCGTATCCAGTTTGAGAAAGAAGTAGGTCTGGATACAGGTAAGGATTACAATCTCCTTTCAAGAGTAAACGTAAACTGGCTGGACGAGGTATTCAACGACCGCGCTCCGCTGCAGAGCTACGAACTTTCTATCAACCGTGCTACCGACCGCTTGAACTACTATGTTTCTGGTGGTTTTTATGATCAGGATGGTATTGCGCAGAATTCAACCTTCCGCCGTTACAACATCCGCACCAATGCTGATGTAAAGGCAGGCAAGTGGTTGAAGGTAGGTACCAACACCATGGCAGCCTACGAGGAGGCTCAGCAGGCTGACGACGGCAGTTATACTACCGTTACTCCTATCTCAGCATGCCGATTCATGTTGCCTTACTGGAATCCATACGCTAAGGATGGCAGTCTGGCTTCACTTTCAGCAGGCAACTGGGCAGGAACCAGTGAGAACCCTATCGTTTACATGGGCATGAATCCTATCAAGAACAAGAAATATAAGGTGCTCTCTACCATGTATGCAGAAATCTATCCGATAGAGAATCTGACTATCCGTACTCAGTTTGGTGCCGATTTCACCCATTCTACAGCGTTCCTCCAGTCGTTCCCAAGTCTCTCTTCAAACAACGGACAGGGTACTGCGGCACGCCAGAGCAGCGATGCCATCAACCTGACAGAGACCACTACGGCTAACTACCGTTTCACTCTGAACGATATCCATTCGTTCAACGTGATGCTGGGTCAGGAGGCTGTGAATTATCACTCTGAGGGTTTTCAGGTATATTCCAAGGGTCAGACCAGCGATCTTCTGACCAACGTATCATCAGGTACACGTGCCAGCCGCTGGGCAGATTCATCTTCTGGCTACTCTTACCTGTCGTTCTTCATGCGTGGCGAGTACAACTACAAGGAGCTTTACTACGCCGACTTCTCTCTGCGTACCGATGCTTCTTCACGTTTCGGTAAGGATCATCGCTGGGGAACCTTCTGGTCACTCGGTTTCATGTACAATGTGAAGTCAACCGACTGGCTGAAGGATATGAAGTGGCTCAGCACAGCCCAGATTGCCGTAAGTACCGGTACATCGGGTAACTCTGAGATTCCTAACTATTATCATCTGGCTCTGGTATCGGGTGGTGCCAACTACGATGATACTGCCGGTTTCTATCCATCACAGAGTGGTAATGAGGAATTGGGTTGGGAGTCAACTTGGGCAAACAACTTCGCCCTCCGTTTGGGCTTCCTCGATAGAATCAACTTCAGCTTCGAGGCTTACTACAAGCGTACTTCCAATATGCTGATGCGCGTTCCTGAGTCTTATACCGTAACCGGCGAGGGCTATCGCTGGAAGAACGTAGGTGTGATGGCTAACAAGGGTATCGAGCTGAGCGCCGACGGTGATGTAATCCGCACCCGCGACTTCACCTGGAATGTAAGCGCCAACGTATCTTACAACCAGAACCGCCTGAAGGAACTTTATAACGGTGTAACCGAGTATGTAAACTCAACCACCGGTTTGAAGTATGTAGTAGGTCACTCAGTAAGTGAGTTCTTCCTGAACCGTTATGCCGGTGTGAACCCAGCAAATGGTGAGCAGCTCTGGTATGACAAGGACGGTAACGTAACCAACGAGTTCCGCGAGAGCGACAAGGTGATGACAGGCAAGACCTATGATGCACCTTGGATGGGTGGTTTCGGTACAAGCTTCCGTTGGAAAGGCTTGCAGCTTTCTGCCCAGTTCAGCTGGATTGGTACACGCTACGTGATTAACAACGACCGTTACTTCGAGGAGAGTGGTGTAACCTTTGGTACAGCTTACAACCAGTCAAACCGTCTGTTGTACGACCGCTGGAAGCAGCCTGGCGATATTACCGACATCCCACGTTGGGGCGAGGTAACCCAGCTCGACGACCGCTTCTTGGAGAATGCATCATTCCTCCGTCTGAAGAATCTCAGTCTGTCCTATTCATTGCCACAGAGTCTGTTGCGCAAGACCAACTTCTTCTCTATGGTCAGAATCTACGGTCAGGCACAGAACCTCTTCACCGTAACCGGTTTCAACGGTCTGGATCCTGAGGTTTCATCCAATATTTACCAGGCACAGTATCCAGCATCACGCCAGTTTACTCTGGGTGTTGAATTGCAATTCTAACCAAGAAAGGAGAAAAAAATGAATATCAAAAATATAAAGACATACATCCTGTCGGGAATCCTAGCCCTCTCGATGTCTTCCTGTCTTGATAAGTATCCTGAGGATTCTATCCGCATGGACCAGGCTATCAACACGGTGGGCGACATAGACAAGCTGGTGTACGGTATCTACGACAGTTTCAAGAGCAGCGCCCTCTATTCGGGCAATCTGACAATCCTGCCAGATCTGCAGGCAGACTTCGTGTACTGCGTGAAGGGCTACTCTAATGCCTATGGCGATATCTACCGTTGGAAAGATATCAAGGCTACCAACACCGACATCGAGGCGGTATATGCCGACCTTTATGGTGTTATCAACAATGCCAACTTCCTGCTCGACAACGTAGATAAGGTAAAGGCAAACACCAACAGTGATAAGGAGCTCGACAAGCTGGAGCAGTGTGAGGGCGAGGCTTATTTTGCCCGTGCCCTGGCTTATTCAGAGTTGATCAAGTGCTTCTGCAAGGCTTACGATAGCGATGAGCAGGCTGCGAAGGAACTCGGCGTTGTACTCACAGAGCACTATTACGGCAATGAGCCACAGAAGAGAGCCAGTCTGAAGGAATCATACGATTTCGTATTGAGAGACCTTGACAAGGCTGCTGAATATCTGAAGGTAGACGAAGACTTCACAGGAAGTCTCTACAACGAGATTTTCTTCAACGAGTATACCTGTCATGCCTTGCGTGCGCGCGTATCCTTATATATGCACAAGTATGATGATGCCATCAAGTATGCATCTAAGGTAATCGGCAGTAAGTATTATACATTGGAGAAGGCTTCTTCCAACACCTATTTAAACAAGGTGAACGATTACAAGTATATCTGGACCTATGGTGATTCGCGTGAGGCTATCTGGAAGGTAGGCTTTACCGTGAACAGCTATGGCGGTGCACTGGGTACCATCTTCGATAACTACAACTATGTAACTTATCGTCCAGACTATGTGCCTGAGACATGGGTCATCAACTCATTCGACAGCAATGACCTCCGTGCTGCAGCCATCTTCACAACCCGTGTAACAGGTTATGAGCACGGTTTGCAGTGGCCTTTGTTGAGCAAGTATTTCGGCGATGCAGAATTCCTGAACAACAATATCCTGCATGTTCACCAGCCAATGGTATTCCGTCTGTCAGAGCAGTATCTGATTCGTGCAGAGGCTTACGCCATGAAGGGGGACTATAGTAAGGCAGGTAAGGACATCTCTACCTTGCGTACAGCCCGCTACTCATCTTATGGTGGTAACACCTCGATGAGCGAGAGCAACGCCATGAAGATAATCGAGTCGGAGCGCGTGAAGGAACTCTATATGGAAGGCTTCCGCCTGAACGACCTGAAGCGCTGGCACAAGGGATTTGCCCGCAAGGTGAGCGACCAGCCAGCAGCCAACTTCGTACAGAGTAGCCTGAAGGTAGAAAAGGACGACCCTCTCTTCGTATGGCCTATCCCACAGCATGAGCTGGAGGCACCAGGTTCGGAGATTGAGCCTAATGAAAGTAATAAATAAAATAAGGAGACGATCATGAAGAAAATAATGATGGGATGTTTGGCAGCCGTGGCTGTACTCATCGCTCTTGCGAGCTGTTCGCAGGATTATACCACCTATTCGGGTCCAAGTCATATCATGTTCTCTGATACGCTCTATCAGTATGCCGTGCAGGAAACCAACGAGGTTTTCAATGTTCCTGTTTCGGCTACCGAGAAGGCTGATTACGACCGCACCTTCGGCGTGGAGGTTGTAGATAAGCAGAGCAATGCCATCGAGGGACAGCACTATCGCATCCTCAACAACACCGTTACAATCAAGGCGGGCGAGATGGTAGGAAATGTACAGGTTCAGGGTATCTATGATAACATCGGCAAAACCGACTCTCTGGGCTTCACCTTGAAACTGGTGATTCCTGAGAAGTATAACTGGACAGAGCTTTACAAAGACTACACCCATGTGGTGATGCAGAAGTCTTGTCCTTTCGATATCCACAACTTCTCTGGTTGGTGCATGGTAACATCTACCTTCTACAGCCAGTATCTGAACAACGTAACCAACCGTCTGATCAAGACCGAGGTGGTAGAAGGCGAGGAGAATACCGTTCTCCTGAAGGATGTTTACTATAAGGGCTACAACCTGAAGTTGAAGTTCAACACCAAGAACATTCTGGAGCCAAAGGTAGAGATGGACGACCAGATAGCCGGTGAGACCGGTGAGGCGTTTGGTACTATCTATGGAGATGGTAAGTTGCGTATCAGCCAGCCATCTTTCTATACCTCTTATTATAATACCTGCCAGAACTATGTATTGCAGTATGTCACCATGAGTGTTGACAACAAGGATGGTTCTAAATTCGGCACCGTGGGCACCTTCATCACCATGTATGAATGGATCAGCGATGCAGAGGCAGAGAAGCTGAAAGAGCAAGGATATTAAACCTTCAAGTGGTTTGTAAATGCAGAAATATTAAAGAAAAAAAAGCAAAAGAACAAAATGAAAAAGTTAATTTCAAGATATTGGCTCGTACTTGTGGCACTGGTATCAGTGTGCATGTTCACCGCTTGTTCCAGCGATGATGACGATGTCGTAACTCCTGTGTTCCCACAGGTGCAGACCATTGCGGGTGCTGCCGGTGATGTGAAGGAGTTTACATTTGATGCGAATGAGAGCTGGAGTCTCTCTTCTAACAAAATCTGGTGTAAGATTGCCCAGAATGATGACGAGAATGGTTTTGTAATCAATGGTATTGCCGGTAAGCAGACAGTTAAGGTTACTCTTACAGCTGATGATGCAAGCAAGGATTTGAGTGTTGCTCAGTTGAACTTGAAGATGGGTGGTCAGGAAGTGACCATCGCAGAGGTGCATCGTTCTGCTGCGGGTTATGAGTTGAAGGTATTCGATGTTGATGGTAACGATATTACCGAAACAGGTATCGAGGCTGGCTACAACGAATATAAGAAGTTTACAGTAAAGGCTAACTATCGTTTTGCTGCAACCAATATGCCTAATTGGGTAGAGTTGGATGGCGGTTTCATGGTAGGTCGTCCTCACGAGGCTGTTGCCGGTGGTGCGAAGTTCAAGGAGGGCGTAAAGAACGCCAAGTATGCCATCGCCAAGAACGAGGGTGAGTTCATTACCTTCGCATCTGAGGATGGAAAGGCAGAGTTTTCTATACCTGTCATCTACAACGGTATGCCTACCAACACGATGGATGTAACTTATCCTACTTCTACACCATGGGCAGACTGGACTGTATCTTTGGATGGCAAGACCTTCTCACAGACAGGAACATCAGGTGTTCCAGGTGAGGAGACTACCAACACATTTACCTTCTCTAATTTTGTACCATTCACATTGAAAACTGCAGCCGATGACTATACATTGGTAGTATTCAAGGCTCAGAGTTGGGGCTTGGAGGCTGTATCCGAACATTTCGTGAAGACTACAGGCGAGGGCGGTGATATCCGTCTTACTATTGATGCTTTGGAGAGTGGTGAGCGTGAGTGCTATGTTTATGCTTTGCCTACAGCTGAGTATGAGGCGCTTGGTAACCCAGAAAAGATGATTGATGAGGAAGATCCTCATGCTGTAAGCTGGATGTATAACAAGTTCTTCCTGATGCACTTCATCCAGAAGGCAGAGAGCGGTGACAACACTTCTGTAGCTCCTACCATCAAGCTCATGAACTACTTGGACGTAGCGTGTGAAAAGAATGTGAACACTTCGTATACGGAGGTGGCATCCAGCTTCCTCGACTATACAGGTGATGAAATCTACGTCGCTAAGGCAGAAATAGGTTCTGCGCTTTCAGTATATCCTAACATCAAGGATTGGGATCCTACTACCAAGAAGGAGACTGATTATCTCTATATGATAGGTAGCGATGGCAAGGAAATCGTTCCAGAGCCAAGCATGGATGAGAATGATAACTGGTTATTCACTTTCCACCTCCCAGATACTGCTCCGGTGTTCATGGCTTTCCACGACAAGGGCAAGGTGGTGAAGGTTCTCGTAGTAGAGCCTACCGAATATCAAAGTAAGAAACATACTTCTATCAGAAAAATTAGAAAGTAATGAACAGAATGAAAATATTTTCAAAGGCACTCTTGTTGCTATTGGTCTCTCTCCTGACCTTTGCAGCAACAAGTTGCTCGGATGATGAAACCGAGGGCTGGGACGGCACATACGGATATGTGCAGTTCAAGCTCAGCAAGAAGGTTTCTTCGAGAGCTACTCGTGCTGCTGCCCTTGACAAACTTGAGAAACTGGATGATGCCAAGAAAATCAAGGTGGTCATGGAGCACAACGGTACAACTGTCTCTCAGACACTGGTGCTCAATTCTTATAATTCAGAGAATGCTGAGTATGGTCTGAGAAGTGAAAAACTGCAACTCGCTTCGGGTACTTACACCGTCATCGGTTTCTATCTCTATGATGCTGTAGACGAGGAGTTGCTGGCTTCTTCTGCCGGCGAAACATTCACTGTAGTAGGTGGCGGTCTGGAAGTACAGAACCTCATGGTGGAGACTGTGGAGCGTGGTAAGGTGAAGTTCAATCTCGTGAAGGAGTGGGAGAAGACCCGTGCCGGTGGTACTGAGTATCTCTTCTCTAACATCCGTCTCGTTGACGTCAGCGTAACCAACCTCTTTACCCGTGAGACCTATACCTTCCCTGAACTGAAGGTGAAATATAAGGAGTCTAGCGTAGAGCATCAGAATCCTGACAATGAGAACGATAAGTATATGGACACAGGTACAGCTTACTGCGATTCTACCGTATGGTTGCCTGCCGGTACTTATCAGGTTACCTCATATACCACCTATGGCAAGACTGGTGCGGTAAAGACCAAGTACGAAACCCAGCCTGTAAAGGGCGAGGCTTTCGTTATAGAGGACAATCAGCTCAATGATAAAGCTCAGGTGCCTATCCTCCTTTCCAAGACCAAGGAGTATATCAAGGACTATGAGGCTTTGAAGGCTATCTGGGAATCTCTCCATGGTAAGGAGTGGAGTTTCTATGGTGATGCGACCTTCAAGGGAGCTAACTGGAACTTCAACAAGGAACTCGATATGTGGGGCGAACAGCCGGGCGTAACGCTCAACAGCAACGGCCGTGTCATCGGTCTCATCATCGCTGGCTTCGGTGCAAAGGGAATCGTACCTGATGCCATCGGACAGCTGACAGAACTCCAGGTGCTCAACCTCGGTTCTCACGATGAGAAGATTGGTGCCAACATCTTCAATGATTATGATGCAAACAGTCTGACTGCAGCAAAGAAGAACAGCATGCGTCACGACTATGAGAATAAGTTCCTGAAGTATGACCCACGTGCCAACATGTCGGAGATGATTGTAAAAAGCTACAACTCTGATCCTAAGGTGGCACCGAAGAACAGAATCAAGAAGGACAGCCGCATCAACCTGAAGGATGCACAGATCGGTACATTGACCAACAAGATTACCGGTGTATCTAAGGCCATCTACCGTCTGACCAAGTTGCAGCAGTTCTATATCGGTAACTCTTCTATCACAGAAGATGGGGTTTGTGCGAAGTTCTACAATGCTGACGATCCTGTTTACGGTAAGTTTGCGCAGGAGTTTAAGGAAGAGGATTGGGACAAGATGGAAAACCTGACCGATATCGAACTTTACAACTGTCCGAAGATCAGTCGCATTCCAGACTTCTACTATAATCTCCCTAAATTGCAGGCGATGAACCTGGCACGATGCAAGGGTATCTCAGCCAACCAGTTGAGAAAAGACTGGACCCGCTTAGCTGAGGAGAAGACCGGTAAGACACTCCAGATTCTCTATATGAGTTACAACAACCTGGAGGAGTTCCCAGAGTATTCTGCATTGAAGAAGATGGTAAATCTCGGTCTGCTCGACCTGGCTTACAATAATATCAAGAAGGTACATCGGTTCGGTTCTGAGGTAGCACTTTCTTCACTCTATCTGAACAACAACCAGATTGAGGAGATTCCTGCTAATCTCTGTGCCTTTACAGATGATGTAGAGAGTCTGACCTTCGCCCACAACAAACTGAAGAAGATTCCGAATATCTTCGATGCAAGTTCTGTTCGCGAGATGGGTTCTGTAGACTTCTCTTACAACGAGATTACAGGTGTAGATAAGAGTCATGGTACCTACAAGGGTATCAATGCAGCTTCAGTCAGTCTGTCAAACAATAAGATAGAGAAGTTCCCTTCAGAGCTGTTTACTGCCGGTTCGCCAATCACAACCATCGATTTGAGCGGCAACCAGATGCGTACCATCCCTAAGGGTTCCATCAAGGGCAAGAAGGCTTATCTGCTGCAGGTTATCGACCTCCGATTCAACAAGTTGACATCCCTCTCTGATGACTTCCGCTCAACCACATTGCCATACATTACCAATATGGACTTGAGCTACAACTGCTTCACCGAGGTGCCAACCCAGCCGTTGAACAGTGCCGTGCTCCGTGCCTTTGCCATCAACCACCAGCGTGATGAGAAGACCGACCAGCGTTGCCTGCGTACATGGCCTACAGGAATCACAACCTGTCCGAGTCTGATCCAGTTCCAGATTGGTTCAAACGATATCCGTAAGGTAGAAGAGACACTGACCTCTCACCTTTATATCCTGAACATCGCAGACAACCCTAACATCTCTATCGATGTAACCAGCGTCTGCCCATACATCAAGGCAGGTAAGTATATGCTGTTCTACGACAAGAATCAGGACATCCGCGGTTGCGATGCTTTGGATCTCGAAAATTAAACCCTATAAGAAAGTAGTAATATGAAATATATGAATAAACTGACATTAGGTATCGTTCTCGCTGCCGGGCTTTTCACAGCCTGCAGCGATAAGGATGATGTCGATATCCCAGGAGGACTGGCGCTCGATAAAGAGGAGATAGCCATAGGTCCTCAGGGTGGAACAGAGCAGATTGCCATCGCTGCCTCACAGGACTGGGTGGCAAATACCTCTGAGCCTTGGCTGATGCTTTCGCCTGCCAACGGCGTGGGTTCTGTTGAGGGTACCATCAAGGTGGATTCTACTCTTTCCAATACACTCCGCAGCACAGAACTCAGTTTCCAGGGTGCCAATGGACAGAGCCGTAAGCTTACCATCACCCAGTTTGGTTATGGCAAGCAGATTTTCCTGAAGGATCCTGTTGTAGAAATCGAGAACTCTGATTCTTACGATAATCGTGCGTTCGAAAGTTTGATTTCTGCCAATGTGGAATGCAAGATTGGAAAGATTGAGTATTCCTTCGAAGGAAACATGACCGATGCCGAGAAGGCTGAGAACGAGAGCGAGCGTGAAGGATGGCTCCTGAATAAAAAGGATGAAGATAAGCTGACAGGTACTAACCTGGGCATCGTGCTCGACAGAAAGTACCGTCCTCGCACCGTGAACTTCAAGTTCCGCTGGGCGATGAATGTGGTTCCTGCCGTTCGTGTAGCTAAGGTTCATCTTGTGCCTGTCAAGGCAGAAGACCAGTTGGTGGATGCTGATGGAAATCCTACAGAGGATGTTGTCTTGACTGTTCGTCAGAAGGCTGCACCTAAGATAGAGGATAACCGTGCGGGAGACTCGCTCTCTGTCATCATAATCAACCAGAAGCTGGGCAGCATGATAACCTACGATACGAGCGACAATATGCGCAACTGGAACAGCGTAACCCTTTGGGAGGCTACCGATGATTTCGTGAAGACTCATCCTGAGGCTCTGGGTCGTGTACGCTCCGTGAGGTTCAGCATGTTCAACTTGAAGAGCGGTGAAACGCTTCCTAAGGAAGTGCGCAACCTCAAGTTCCTGGAGTCTTTCACTCTTGCAGCCAATGAGAATAATCAGATTCGCGAGGTAGAACTGGGCGAGGATATCTGCGAGTTGAAGTACTTGAAGAATCTTACGATTCAGGCTTATGGTATGACTCATCTGCCAGCTAACTTTGTGAACCTGGGCAAGAGTCTGGAGACACTCAACCTGGTAAGTAACAACTTCAACAAGTTGTCGGATATCACCAATGTGGTGAATGAGAAGAACTTCCCTAAGTTGCGTAACCTCATCCTCTATGCACAGCGTCGCACGGATGTTGCCATCGATATCTCTTTGTTGGATAAGAACAGTGAAGGTAACTATATCTACAAAACCTATCCTATAGGTTTGTATGGTAACATTCGTCCTGGTACCAGCGACCGTCAGGCTCTCCTGAAGCTTCTTACATGGGATAAGCTGAACGCCCTGGAGTTGTCTTACTGCTTCCTGGAAGGTGAACTTCCTACCGATGATGAGATGGATGCTGCTTTGGAGGCTGCCGGCAAGGCTACCCGCTACAGCAAGGCAGACTTCTCTGACAACAAGGAAAATTACTTGGATAAGCTGGTGGGTGATACCTGTAAGTGGTTGCTTTCTGGCAGGAATAACCCTGTAACTTGCAAGAACAAGGAGGGTGTGGTCATGTATAGAGATGTTTATCCAACTCAGGTGCCACGTGTATTGCCAAACTGCCGTACGTTGTCACTCAACCTGAACTTCTTTACCGGTGCAGTGCCAAGGTGGATTCTCTATCATCCACACCTGGCAGAGTGGAGTCCGGCCATCCTGGTCTTCAACCAGCAACCAAAGGGTAAGAATAGTACTGGTGCAGCTGTAGGATTCACCAACATGAAAGAGGAGAATTTCATTCTCGACTACTATTACGGAACCAGCGACCCAGGCAGCCAGTGGGAGGTTTCAGGTGTAGCTTATCCGCTCTACTACCGTAGATACGTGGCAGCAGGTGATATTGATGAAGCTGCGCTGATGGCTAAGTACAGGAGAAACAAGAAAAAGTAAGATAAACATAAAAACAATATAGAAGCAAACAATGAAGAAAAAGTTTTTCTATATAGCAATGGTCGCATTGGCATTGACAGGCTGTTCTGACAGCCTGTCAACCATCGGCTCTTCTGACGGCAATTCAGAAATCACCATCCCGGCAGATGCTGAGGCGGGTGAACTGCTGATTAAGTTCAGTCCGGAGATGAGCGACATCCTCGACCAGGCACAACTGAGCAAGACCCGCGCCGGAAAGGCTACCCGTTCGGGTATTCCTTCTACCGACGAGGTGCTCGACATCCTGGGAAGCTACAGCTTTGAGCGTGTGTTCCCGGTAGATGCAAATACTGAGGCAAGAACCCGCGAGGCGGGACTCCACCTCTGGTATACGGTGAAGTTTAATAAGGGAACCGACCTGAAGGCGGCTGCCGAGCGCCTGAAGCAGTTGGGCGAAATCTCAAAGGTTCAGACCAATGGTCGCATCAAGCGTGCTTACAATACCGACAGCAAGCGCATCTATCTCAGCGATAAGGCGCTTCAGCAGAAGTCTACCCGCGCAGCAGCCGAGGGCGAGCCAAACGACCCAGGCTTTGCCAGCCAGTGGCACTACCGCAACCTGGGTGAGGGCAACTATGACTTCGAGAATCTCAATAATAATCACGTAGGCGCTAAGGCTGGATGTGATGTGAATGCACTTGAGGCATGGAAGACCTGCACCGGTGATCCTTCTATCATCGTGGCTATTCTTGATGAGGGCGTGATGTATAAGCACCCTGATCTGGAAGCCAACATGTGGTGCAACCCGGGCGAAAGTGTTCAGGGTGCCAAGACTGACGGCGACGGAAACGGTTATGAGGGCGACCTTCATGGCTACAACTTCGTTACTGAGAGCGGCGATATTACCTGGACTGATGCCAATGACACCGGTCATGGTACTCACGTAGCTGGTACCATTGCAGCCGTAAATAATAATGGTAGAGGTGTTTGTGGTATAGCTGGTGGTGACGGAACTCCTAACTCTGGTGTCAAGATTATGTCTTGCCAGGTATTCTCCGGTCAGAACAGTGTAACCTTGGCAGGCGAGGCGAGAGCCATCAAGTATGCTGCCGATAATGGTGCTGTCATCCTGCAGTGCAGTTGGGGTTACAACTCTTCAGAGTCTAGCATCATCAACGGTTATACTCCGGGTCCTGCTACCGAGAAGGAATGGGCTGAGACCTATCCGCTGGAGAAGGAAGCGCTGGATTACTTCATCAACAATGCCGGTTCGCCTAATGGTGTCATCGACGGCGGTATTCCAGTCTTCGCAGCCGGTAACGAGTATGCTGGCAATCCTGCTTTCCCAGGTGCTTACTCTAAGTGCGTCAGCGTATCTTCATTAGCTGCCGACTTTACTCCAGCCTGCTACACTGATTACGGTTCGCTCGTAACCCTGAGCGCTCCTGGTGGCGACTTGGAATATTACAGCAAGATTGGCGAGCAGGAAGATGAATACTGGGCAGAGACGACAACCGAGCAGAAAGGTGCTGTGCTCTCTACGATGATCCAGAACGGTAAGCCTGCTTACGGCTACATGGAGGGAACCTCTATGGCTTGTCCTCACGTTTCGGGTGTGGCTGCCTTGGGTCTCGCTTATGCTGCCAAGACGAACCGTCATTATCGTGCTGCCGACTTCGTAGCCCTGATGAAGAAATCTGTGAAGGAACTGGATAGTCATTATCAGAATGGTGCAACCAAGACCTACTACATGAACCATACTACCGTAGGTGCTTCGCCAGAGATTGTACAGCTCTCTAAGTACATCGGCAAGATGGGTGCTGGTCTGATTGATGCAGCTCAGCTCTTGAATAACATCAAGAACAAGAAACTCAGTTCTGATATGAAGTTGCCTAACGTGTATGTGGGCATCGAGAAGACTGTTTCTCTCAACCTCGCTGCATATTTCGCAGGTCGGACAGAGGGATTCTCTTGCTCTGTAGCGAATGGTAGCGTAGCTTCTGCTTCGGTAGATGGCAAGACGCTCACCGTGAAGGGACTCGCTGCCGGAAGCACATCGCTCACCGTAACAGCTGCCAATGGTACCAGCCAGACCGTAGTTGTGACCGTTAGAAAGAGTGCCGGTAACAATGGTTGGATGTAATTGGATGTAATATGAAGATATTTGCTTTTCTATCGCTTTTCTTCCTGGCTTTGCCTGTTACGGTGAATGCGCAGGAGGAACTGTTGAAGTTTGAGCATCCGCTTATCGATGCAGGTACGATGACCGAGGACGATGCGCCTCGCACCTTCACCTTCACAGGTAAGAATGTGAGCAAGAAGATACTGCACATCACACAGGTGAGAACCACCTGTGGATGTACCAGTTCTTATGTCAGGGGCGATGTGATGAAGCCTGGTGATACCTGTCAGGTGCAGCTCACCTTCACGCCTAACCGCTATCCGGGCACCATCAATACGGGTGCTTATCTCTATCTGAAAGAGGTAGAGGGACAGCCTGCCGTTAAGCTTGCCTTAACGGGAAAGGTGCTGCCGGGTGCTGACCAGTGGGCACGCTATCCGCACAAGATGGGCGTACTCAGACTGAAACAGGCGAAGGCAAGTATCACAGAGGTAAAGCCGGGCACAGAGCCTGAGGCACGCATCCTCTGCGGAAACAGCGGTGACAAGCCGCTCCGTATATCCAGCCTCCTTCTTCCTCCTTATGCCCGTCTTACGACAGAGCCTGAGGTGATAGAACCGGGTGATGAGGCTGACCTCGTCATCACCATCATAGCCGATAAAATTCCGGCTACGATGCCCGAATCCTTCACCTTCCCTGTTATTCTGGAGGGCTTGGACGCCCGTCCGTCTGACAGAACGATACAGGTCGTTGTAAAGTTAGAAAGGTAAAAGGGTAAAAAAGTAAAAAAGAAAAAAATACCAAGACAATGAAATATTTGAAAAAACTCTTCACCCTCCTGGTGATTGCTTTGTTTGCCTGCGGCTTTGCTGCCTGCAGCAGCGATGATGAAGAACCGGAGGAGCCTTCTCTGGAAGTTACACCTGCCAATCTTCATGGCACATGGGAGTTGGCTGAGTGGAACGGTGAACCTCTTGCTGAGGGCACATACTGCTACATCGTTTTCAACCGCAAGGACCAGACTTTCGAGATGTATCAGAAGTTTGACAGTATGTATGGTCGCCATATCACCGGTTCGTTCGCTATCAAGAACGATCCATACCAGGGTTACATCATCAGCGGAAGCTATGATAACGGTAAGGGCGACTGGTACCAGAGTTATCTCGTAACCCGTCTCCTGGCATCGGGTTCCATGATATGGACCGCCAAGGACAATGTTACCGACATCAGCCGCTACAAGCGTTGCGATGAGGTACCTGCCGAGATACTCAAGGAATGTAAAGATCTCACTGAAGAATAAAAAAAAGAGCGAATTATCTGCAAATTCTGCGGATTATTCGCTCTTTTTTTGTATCTTTGCCCTCAAACTTATCATCGGGTTCAAAGTTTAAGGATATGATATTAACGATTACAGGTTCAGACAGCACCGGAGGCTCTGGTGTGCAGGCGGACATCAGGACGATTGCCGAGTTGGGCGGTTATGCTGTTTCGGCAATAACCAGCATCACTGTGCAGAATACGCTCGGTATTCAGGAGTTCTTCGATATTCCTGCCGAGATTGTTTCGGGGCAGATAGAGGCTATCATGAACGATATGCAGCCTGATATAGTGAAGATTGGTATGATACGCAGGGTGGAGACGCTGAATGTGGTCATCGATGCGCTGACCAAATACCGTCCTGCCCATATCATCTATGCCCCTGCCATCTGGTCGAGCCAGGGCGATGCGCTGATGACGGAAGATGTGGTGAGCCAGATCAAATACCGTCTGCTGCCGCTCTGTTCTGTCGTCGTGTCACGCAAGAAGGAGAGCGACATCATTCTTCAGAATTCCAAACTGCTGAGTCTTGCCGAGAAGCAGGGACTCCGGATCTATCGCCTCGACAATGCCAATTCGCATGGTCTCATCAACCGTTTCTCTTCAGCTCTTGCCGTCTATCTGAATCAGGGCAAGAAGATGGAGGAGGCGTTGGCGATGGCGCAGGATTTCATCAATGTAGAACTCGTGCGCCAGAGCAATCTGCAGGGCAGGAGTTCCGAGCTTTACAACCAGTTTATCTCGCAGGTTAATAACTTCTGCCGCACTTACAGCGATGTTCATTTCTATGCCGACCAGCTGAATGTGAGTGGCCGTTATCTGGCTCAGGTTACCCGCCGCATCTCCGGCAAGACGCCGAAGGCAATCATTGATGAATACATCGTGAAGGAGATAGAGCGCGAGCTCTCTACCACCACGCATACGGTTCAGGAGATAGCCAATACCTTCGGTTTCTCCTCCCAGGCTCATCTCACCAAGTTCTTCAAGAAGATGAGAGGGGTAACGCCTTCTGCTTTCAGGCAACCAAAACCTGTTGATTAAAATGAGTCCAGCCAACTGAGGAAATAAAATCCAGCCAACTGAGGAAATGAAATCCAGCCAACTGAGGAAATAAAATCCAGCCAACTGAGGAAATATCAAAAAAAAGTAGTATCTTTGCACACGTAATCAAATATTTGAAAATATGGAATACAAATATAGAATCGCAGACCAAATGCTGGCAAAGAAACTGGCAAGCAAGGGGGCTATCTTGATAGAAGGTCCAAAATGGTGTGGGAAAACTACCACCGCCGAACAGCAGGCTAATAGTATCCTGTATATGGATAATCCTGCCTCATTGGAAACAAATCTACAGATGGCAGAGATTGATGCTTCTGTCTTGCTGGAGGGTGATACGCCAAGACTTATTGATGAATGGCAGTTGGCACCCAAACTTTGGGATGCCATCAGATTTGAGGTTGACCATCGGCATGATGTGGGACAGTTTGTCTTGACAGGCTCTGCTGTTCCTGCAGATGAAAAAGATATGCACCATTCTGGAACGGGACGGTTCAGTTGGCTAACGATGAGACCAATGAGTCTCTATGAATCAGGCGAATCAAACGGAAAGGTGAGTTTGGCACATTTATTTGAAACACCAGAAAAGATAGTTGCCATTAACAAACTGAAGATAGATGACCTGGCATATCTGATTTGCCGTGGTGGTTGGCCTTTTGCTTGTGGATTACAAGGCGAAGCAGCTTTGGAACAAGCATTCGACTATGTGGATGCTGTTATTAAGAAAGATGTTTCGCGGGTGGATGGAGTAAATCGCAACGCAACGACTACAAGATTGCTATTGCGTTCATACGCCCGGAATCAAGGTTCGCAAGCAACCATCGGAACGATAGTGGCTGATATGATGACAAATGATGAAAATGAAATTAGCGTGAAGACAGCAGGTAGCTATCTGGAAGCCTTGCGCAAGATTTTTGTCATAGAGGATTCCGAAGCCTGGAATCCTAACCTACGCTCCAAGACGGCTATCCGTACTGCAAATACCCGTTACTTTATAGACCCGTCTATCGGAACGGCAGTATTGGGACTGGGGCCTAAAGATCTTATCAACGACCTCAATACGATGGGGCTCTTTTTTGAAACCCTTTGTATTCGTGATTTGCGAGTCTTTGCAGATGCATTAGATGGAGAGGTGTATCATTATCGCGATAAAAATGGATTGGAATGTGATGCTGTTGTGCATCTGCGTAATGGTAAATATGGACTTGTTGAAGTAAAGTTAGGTGGCGACAAGCTCATTAACGAGGGTGCAGAAAACCTGCTAACTCTTGCAGGTAAAATAAATACAGAAAAAATGAATGATCCATCTTTCATGATGGTACTTACGGGAACAGGCGATTTCGCTTATCGAAGAAAAGATGGTGTTTTTGTAGTTCCTATCGGATGCTTGAAAGATTAAAATAAGGTTCATTTTACTTCTTGCCTGGTAACGGTACTAAGTTGCATCAGCGTAGTGTATGAACGAAGAAAAGTTAAATTAATTAAGTTAAAATAGAAACACGGACAAATTCAATTTGTCCGTGTTATTTTCTTTGCCTTTTAACTCTATGTTTTCCACTTCGGAACTCATAGACTTCGGAGCCATAAAACTATGACTTGTTTTTGTTAACATTGAAATTTTTCGATGAAAACCTTTGCATATATGCATTTTTCTTCGTAACTTCGCAGCGGAATATAAAAAAGAAAAGCTATGGAAGAGATTAGAAAATATCCGGTGGGCATACAAACCTTCTCTGAGATACGAGAAGAAAACTATGTGTATGTGGATAAAACTAAGTATATTGTGGATTTCATAAGAAATGGATCCAAATATCTGTTTCTGAGTCGCCCAAGACGATTCGGAAAGTCTCTTTTTGTCTCTACGCTTCAGGCTTATTTTGAAGGAAGAAAGAATCTGTTTGATGGGCTTGCCCTTGGGGATTATGAGAAGGAATGGGTAAAGTATCCGGTTTTTCATTTTGATATGAGTACGGCAAAGCACATGAACCCTGCTGACTTAATCAATGAATTGGAAGGTAAGCTAAGCCAGTTGGAACAAATCTATGGTACGGAAGATTGGGCTATTAAGGCTAATCAGCGTTTGGAATGTCTGGTAAAACGTGCTTATAAGCAGACGGGGCAGAAGGTAGTCATTCTCATTGATGAGTATGATGCTCCATTGCTGGATGTCGTGCATGAGAAGGAAAATCTGGTAGAACTCCGTTTGATCATGAAGAACTTCTATAGTCCTATTAAATACTTGGACCCTTGGTTGCGTTTCGTCTTTATTACTGGTATTACCAAGTTCTCTCAATTAAGTATCTTTAGTGAAATCAACAACCTGGATAATATCAGCATGTTCGACCAGTATTCTGCTATCTGCGGTATTAGTAAGACGGAACTTCTGAATGATATGAAGCCGGATGTGGAGTTGTTGGCAAAGCATTTAGGCAGAACCTTGGAAGAGACAATAGGTGAACTGACGTCATATTATGATGGCTATCATTTCAGTGATCATTCAGAAGATATATTCAATCCTTTCAGTCTTGTGAAGGCCTTGAAGAACAAAAAGGTTTCGGCTTATTGGTTCAGTTCCGGTACGCCAAGTTATCTCATCAAGACTTTGCAGAAGTATCATGTGGGAGTGATGGATATTGAGCAGAAAAGTGTAGGGGTTGATGACTTTGATGTTTCGCCAGAGCAGATGACTTCAGCGCTTCCTTTGCTCTACCAGAGTGGTTATCTTACCATCAAGAAGTATAATCCGCTATTGCAATGCTATCAGCTGGACTATCCTAACAGGGAAGTGCGCATAGGAATGTTGAAATCGCTTGCGCCAAACTATCTGTCTCCAATTCAATTGGATAATAATAGTTTTATCTTTGCCTTTCTGGAACAGCTCTATAGCAACAACATGGATGGCGCCTTGCAGAAGATGCAAGCTTATCTTGCTAGTATCTCCAACCGTCTGTCTAATAAAAACGAGAAGGATTTTCAAACGGTGTTCTATCTCATCTTCAATCTCTTGGGTGCTTATATCCTGGTGGAAGAAGATAGTGCAATAGGTAGGGCTGATGCCGTTCTGCACATGCCTGATACCGTGTATGTGATAGAGCTGAAATACGATAAGTCGGCAGATGAGGCTTTGAGGCAGATAGACGATAAGGGATATCTGATACCTTATTCTGCAGATGGAAAGCGATTGGTTAAAGTGGGAATCAATTATGATAGCCAAAAGCGAACGATAGGGGATTGGAAGATTGAAGAAACATAAAAATATAGAAGATTTTGAACGAAAGCCTCGGCTACTTTGATGTAGTCGGGGCTTTTTGAAACCTACATCATTTTTACAAAATAAACAGGGTAACAAATATTATGTGAGAAATGATGTAAAAAGTTTGGCGGTTTGAACAATTTTCGGTAATTTTGCAGCTGTGATTAATAACAATTTAAATGGCAAGGTTATGAAGAATATAAAAAAGTTTGTTTTGTTGGCATTGAGTTTGTGCATTACTCTGTTTGCTACAAGTTGCAGTGAAGATGAAATGTCACAGGCTTCTTTTAACTCACTGAATATGCTCGATGAGAATCATGGCAAGACCCTGTTAGGTGAAACGGGAGTTTATATAAACGGCTCGATGAATTTCCGGTCTGACAGTTGGCAAGTAATTGATTTGGGAATTTCTTCAAGTTTTCCGAGTAAGACGATGCCAAATTTGGATAACTTGTCAAGCGAAATAAGCGTATTGCCAAATCACCGGTATGCATGTTGTAATACCGAAAATGTTTTGACTTTTCCTTCTCATAAGAATGCATATGAGATAGGATGCAAATATTATCAGTTTGTGGTATCTTCTTTCTTGGAGAAAGAAACTGGCAAGGTTGGGGCTGTCGTAGAATATACGTCGTCTTTGTCTGATGAAAAAGAATTGCCTCAAAAAGATACTAACATAGGTAACTTGTTTGGGCTAGACGAACAATTGTCGTTTGATGCTCTTGGAGCAGAAGAATATTGTTTTTTCGAAAAGAGTGAAGACTTTGCAATAAGTCTGTCTAATGGACATTTGAAAGTGGCTTTGCGTAAGTCTCCAAATGAACTCTATGGGCCTTATGGCACATATTCGATATATCTACGCAAAGGCAATGTGTATACTAAAGTGACATTTGATGTCAATCTTTAGCTTATGTTTAACAACGGATTTCCCATGGTGCTCATTTTGAAGATTGGCTAAAAGTATTGCTGTATCCAGTGGTGGGTTAGTATATTCCATACGCATATAAACAAAAAGTTCTAATTTCTATAAAATTCCCATTGTGAATCATTGGATATTTGGTATTCCGGAAGAATAGCAAACCTACATCTTTTTTACATAATAAATTGGGGAAGAAATATTATGTGAGAAATGATGTAAAACGTTTGGTGGTTTGAGCAATTTTCGGTAATTTTGCACCGAGATCATTTTAATTAACTGAGCCCTCTTTAAACAGACCTTACTTTTTAAAGTGGGCTCAGTAAATGACAAAGGTGATTCTTTAAGCTTAAAGGTTATATTAATATGGTTGTTAAGAGATTTTTTATAAGTATGTCCATGTTGCTCTTGGGTGCGCTTCTGTTGCAAGCTAAGAATATAATAGAAAGGGATATGGGAGTTAACAAAGGTGATGTTCCGGCAAACATTGCTATCTTTGATTCTGATAGTAGCGTTGTTGCCAAAAGCATGACTGGAATCTCGGATTCTACAGCAATCTCTCTATCTGATGTAGAGGTGATAGGGCATCGCAAAAACATAAAGTTGTCTGGTCATAATTTACTCGTAGACGTAGAGCATGATTCTATTCTTAACCATCAGAATGATATATATGAACTGATTGGTAAGGTTCCTGGTGTCTTACATGTAGGGAATTCGTTCAATGTGTTGGGTAAGGGAGCACCGGTCTATTATTTAAACGGGCGTAAGGTGAGAGATCAAAGTCTTATCGATAACTTACCAGTTGATCAAATCAAATCTTTAAAAATCGTTGCCATGCCAGGGGCGGATTATGACACGTCTGGTTCACCTGTGATTGATATAAAAACTAAGATTTTAGGAGATGGTGTGGCTTTTAATGCCATCGGAAATGTCACTCAGGCAAAGCATTTGGCTCATAAAACAGGTTTCTCTTCAACATACAATTCAGGAAAAATAGATTTGTATGGTAAGTATTACTATAGGAGAAATAATGCTTCCGAAAGTTCTGATTATAATAAACAGGTATTAGCAGATACCATTTGGAATAAAATGCAACATATTGAAAGCTTGACGCATTCCGGCAGTCATACTTATTCTGCTGGTATGACTTATCATCTGTCTGATAAATCAGAACTAGGAATGCTTTATAGTGGAATGTACACGGATGGAAAGGTTGAGACTCGGGATACGTTTAGTGTAGTGCCAAATGCAGGACCTGCATATTATCTCTTTGATAAGAATAAATCCAAAAACAGTCTCCTTACGCATCATGTCAATATGTATTATGATGCAAGTTTGAATCATGCCTGGCACGTGAGTGTAGTGATGGATTATATTTCTAAAGCATCGAACACTAATTCTGCTTTAAAGGAAAATCATATAGGTACGAGTTCTGAGGTTTCATATATGGGACATTCTAAATGGAATGTCCTGGCTTCTAATTTCCATGCTACCCATGATTTTGGAAAGTGGGGCACTTTGGGTATGGGATATGATTTCAGCTATAGTGAGGGAATAGACAAGATAGATTATGAACGGTTGAAGTTCGATGGCCGCTTTGAGAATAAGGAAGTTAAAAATGCTGTATTTATCAACTACGAATTACCCTTGGGGGACTTTTCTTTAAGTACAGGAATACGTTATCAGAATCTATATTCTCGTCGGAAGAATGAAAAGGCGTCTGTGATAGAGGCGCATAGTGATAATACATTCTTGCCATCGGTAACCCTAGGCTATAGTCATGGATTATTTGTACAGAATCTTAGCTATTCGATAGGAACAGAGCGGGCTAATTATGCAGATATGAATGATAATGTGACGTATGTAAACCGTTATGAGCAATCTAAGGGTAATAGCCAGTTGAAGACAGCCATCACTCATAGCTTGTCTTATCTGTTGATGTATAAGTCTTTGTTTCTTACATTAAATTATGATTATATATATCGTCCATTATTGCCGGTGATTTATTCTTTGGAAGGTAACTCGGCAGTAACGGTTTCGTCACAAGATAATTTGTCGCATCGTCAAGCTTTGTCGGCGATGTTGAATTGGCGTAATACCTATAAATGCTATACTGCATCGTTGACGGGATTCTTTCAGAAGTCAATTATGCATTATCCGGGTATTGATGGAACAATATTTCATGATGGACATCCGTCGACAATTCTTAATTTTGATAATGATTTCAAGCTTCCTAAGCATTTTCTGCTCTCTCTGTCTTGGCAACAAGTTTGGGGTGGATACATGGAGTCGATAAATGTAAAATCATCTTCTTCTGTCAATTTGAGTATCAAAAAATCTTTCTTGAACGATAGATTGCGGTTATCATTAGATGGGTATGATATTTTTAATGGAGATAGAAATCGTGCTTGTAGGCAGATTTATAATGTTAAATCTAGTTTTAATACAAAGTATGAAACTCGAAAAGTCGGATTGACGTTAACATATCGTTTCCATAAGATAAAAGAAAGAGAGAATCAAACATCAGCTGAGGTAGAAATGGAGCGACTTGGTATTCCGAAAGAATAGACTTTTCTTTGGTTTTCTAATAAAACTAAAAGGCGTTTGATATGGAATAAAAAAATCAGATAATATAGAGTAGAAACTTCTTGATATCCAATCAAATTCCAATTTGGAGCGAGTTTTTTTGTTGACACATAGATAAATCTCTCTTGCAGAATCGCCAGCGATGCTGTAGAAAGGCTTTGCTGGCGATTTCTCTGTATATAATCTTACTCAATCATGTTCTTGAGTATCCATTTCCTGAAGAATGGGTCTTCTATATTCCATAATCGAAATTTTTCGTTACGAAATTTTTCGCTAAGATACAAAAAATGTAGAAGTTCAGAAGGTGAACTCCTCTCGGTTTCTCTTAGCAGTACAATCTGTGTACTGCTTTATATATTCAGGAATATCTCTTATATATTTGCGAATCTCTCTTTATACAAAATGACTCAATGTTTGCAGAATTTGGAACTTTTTTCTGCTATTTCGCTGAAAAATGTTTCCTTTGCAGCCGTAATTGAATAAAAATATAAGAATTATGGCAGAAAATAGACAAGAATTGAACCGCAACTTGGCTCAGATGCTCAAGGGTGGTGTGATTATGGACGTAACAACTCCAGAACAGGCAAAAATCGCAGAGGCAGCAGGTGCATGCGCAGTAATGGCGCTGGAACGTATTCCAGCTGATATCCGTGCAGCAGGTGGTGTTTCACGTATGAGCGACCCTAAGATGATCAAGGGTATTCAGGAGGCTGTTTCTATCCCTGTAATGGCTAAGTGCCGCATCGGTCACTTCGCTGAGGCTCAGATTCTTCAGGCTATCGAAATCGACTATATTGACGAGAGCGAGGTGCTCTCTCCAGCAGATAATGTTTATCACATCGACAAGACTCAGTTCGACGTGCCATTCGTTTGTGGAGCCAAGAACCTGGGCGAGGCGCTCCGCCGTATCGCTGAGGGTGCTACGATGATCCGTACCAAGGGTGAGCCAGGAACAGGTGATGTGGTTCAGGCTGTTACCCACATGCGTATGATGCAGAGCGAAATCCGCCGCCTGGTTTCTATGAGCGAGGATGAGCTTTACGAGGCTGCCAAGCAGTTGCAGGCTCCTTACGACTTGGTGAAGTATGTTCACGAGAACGGCAAGTTGCCAGTGGTTAATTTCGCTGCCGGTGGTGTGGCTACTCCAGCTGATGCTGCCCTGATGATGCAGCTCGGTGCCGAGGGTGTATTCGTAGGTTCAGGAATCTTCAAGAGCGGTAATCCTGCTAAGCGTGCACAGGCTATCGTGAAGGCTGTTACCAACTACAACGACCCTAAGATGCTGGCTGAGTTGAGCGAGGACCTCGGCGAGGCAATGGTAGGTATCAATGAGCAGGAGATTGCTTTGCTCATGGCTGAAAGAGGTAAGTAATAATAAATGAGATAACGGATAAAAGCCCCTCCTGCACAAGAAGGGGCTTTTATATTAGATAAGTATGTTATGAGAATAGCAGTATTAGCTTTACAAGGCGCTTTTGCTGAGCACAGACAGAAGTTGGCTCAGTTGGGCGTGGATAGTTTCGAGGTTCGCCAGTTGAAGGATTGGGACCAGCCTAAGGATGGCTTGATTATTCCGGGCGGTGAGAGTACCACCCAGGCGAAACTCTTGAATGAATTGGGTTTGATGGAGCCTGTGAAGGAGGCGATTGCTGCCGGCTTGCCAGTTTATGGAACCTGTGCCGGTTTGATTCTTCTTGCCAAGAAGATTGAGGGCGAGCCTAGCCAGCGCATTGCTTCGATGGACATCACGGCTTTGAGAAATGCCTACGGTCGCCAGTTGGGCAGTTTCTACATCGAGGCTCCGATGAAGGGCATCGAGGGAAATGTCCCAATGACTTTCATCCGTGCTCCTTATATTAAAGAGGTGTGGGGAGATGCTGAGGTTCTGGCTGAAGTAGATGGCAAGATTGTGGCTGCCCGCCAGGGTAACCAGCTCGTTACCGCCTTCCATCCTGAACTGAACGAAAGTCTGGAGATTCATAAGTATTTTCTGGGGATGTGCAGCAAGTAGGCTTCATCCAGAGATGAAACTTATTTCGTCGGCCGATGAACAGGCTTCATGGGCACATGAAGCTACATAGCAAAGTATCTTAGGATACATAGCCAAGTATCTTAAGATACATGAGCAAGTATCCTAAGATACTTTTTTATTGAATGTCTGATACTTTTTTCCGATAAATGTTTGCCGTTTACAAATATTCATCGTATCTTTGCATTATGAAATCTTCGTTACGTAAAACTCATAATGATGTAAATGCTTATGGTACAGTTAAATCCTTTTGTTATTGAAGGCTATCTTTCGCCGGAATATTTTTGTGATAGGGTAGAGGAAACAGCTCTTCTTACCCGCCATTTGACCAATCGGTGCAATGTCGCATTGATTGCGCCAAGACGTTTGGGTAAGTCGGGACTGATTTATAATTGTTTTCAGCAGGAAAACATCCGTGAGCAGTATCATTGCATCTATATTGATATTTATGATACGAAGAATTTGAACGAATTCGTCTATGCGCTGGGCAAGGGAATCCTGACGGCACTCAAGCCAAAGGGCAGGAAAGTATGGGAATTTTTCCTGAATATGCTCCAGTCTCTGAAGTCAACTATCTCTTTTGACATCAATGGAAATCCGGAGTGGAGTGTTGGTTTGGGAGATATTCAGGCTCCGGATATTACGCTGGATGAGATCTTCGCTTATCTCGAACAGGCAGATAAACCTTGTCTGGTGGCGATAGATGAATTTCAGACAATTGCAAACTATCCAGAGAAAACCGTTGAGGCAACCTTGCGTAAACGAATACAGAATTGCCACAATGCAAACTTTGTCTTTTCTGGCTCCAAGCGCCACATGATGGCATTGATGTTTACTTCCCAGTCACGCCCATTCTATCATAGTTCGAGTATCATGGGGTTGGAGGCAATCAATGAGCAAACTTACCTGGAATTTGCCAATCACCATCTTGCCAGGAACAATAAAGAGATAAGTGCAGCAGCTTTTACCTATTTATATCATCATTTCGATGGCATTACCTGGTATATTCAGTATGTTCTCAATATGCTTTACACTTCAATATCTGATAAGTCTTTGTTGCAGGAAGATGATGTCAGGATGGCGATTGATGGCATCCTTTCCCAGCAACGCTTTGCCTATCAGGCCTTGCTGTATCAGCTTACAGCCAAGCAGAAACTGCTTCTCATAGCCATTGCTCAGGAAGGTAAGCCTTTTTCCCTGATGTCGCAAGAGTTCTTGCAGAAGTATCATCTTGGTGCAAGCACCGTGCAAGGAGCTGTCAAGACCTTACTGGACAGAGACTTTATCACGCAAGATGAAGGCGTTTACCAATTATGTGACAAGTTCCTGGAGTTGAGCCTGAGAGCAGGTTGAGTAAGTAAAAGATTCGTCTGAGTAAGCGAAATGATGCGGCAGAGTGAGCCTACTGATATATCTGAATAAGCCTACAGATATGACTGAGCAAGCACAAGGATACGACTGAGTAAGTGAAAGAATACGTTTGCTCAGGTTAAAGAAGTCGGAATATCAGGTTCAAGGAGGCTGTTTCTAAGAGATTCCCACTAGGCTCAGCAGCTCTGCTGAGCCTAGTCAGCAGGTCTGCCGGCTGCAGTCAGCACATCTGCCGAGCCTAGTGGCAACCCCCTATAATCGTACAACCACACACCTTTTAGTTGTACGATAATAACCGTTTACAACAACTCCGGAAGCTGGAAGAGCTTTACGCTGTTGCTGCCTTTGATGAGGATGTAATGGTCGTGAGGCTGGTTCGCCTTGAGTGCTTCCTTCACTTCCTCTACATTCTGAAACTTGCGGTAGCTGCATGGAATATCCTTGAATTCTTCGCCTACCAGCCATACATCCTCCAGACCGGCTGCCTGCAACTGGTCTACTACCTTCTGATGTTCCTCGTGACTTACTTCTCCGAGCTCGCCCATCTGTCCGAGAATCGCCATCTTATGAGGCACATCCATCACGCGGAAGTTCTCGATGGCAGCAGCCATACTTGATGGGTTGGCATTGTAGGCATCCACCACCAGCTTGTTGTGCGCCGTCTCTTCCAGCTGTGAACGGTTGTTGCTCGGGATGTAGTTCTCCAGGGCATGATCTATCTGCTGAGGCTTCACATCGAAATGAAGACCGATGGTGATGGCGGCAAGCATGTTGTCGATATTGTAAGAGCCGATGAGATGAGTCTGAACCTCATGCCAGTCGAAACTCTCGGTGCGCCAGCGGAACTTCAGGAAAGGCGCGCAGGAGATGACTTCTCCCCATACATCGCAGTTTTCATCCTTGCCGTAGGTGATGAGGCGGTTGATGTTGCGCTGCTCAGCCATCTGCATCAGATGCTCGTTGTCTGCATTGATGAAGACGAGGGCATCGTTGGCTGCGAGGTAATCATAGAGCTCTCCCTTGGTCTTCTTCACGCCTTCGAAACTGCCGAATCCCTGCAGGTGGGCACGGCCTACGTTGGTAATCATACCGCAGGTTGGCTCCACGTATTCCACGAGTTTTCGGATGTCACCAGGATGGGAAGCACCCATCTCTACAACGGCAATCTCGTTTTCCGGAGAGAGACGGAAGAGCGTCTTTGGTACGCCTACATCATTATTGAAGTTACCCTGGGTGAACATCACGTTGAACTTCTCGCCGAGAACAGCAGAGACGAGTTCCTTGGTGGTGGTCTTGCCGTTGGTTCCGGTGATTCCTACTACAGGAATATCGAAGTGGCGGCGATGCTCACGGGCGAGTTCCTTGAAGGTGGTGAGGCAGTCCTCTACGAGGATGTAGCGCCCGTCGCCCTCCTTGGCATACTCTTTTTCATCTACAATCACATAGGCACAGCCTTTCTCCAAAGCCATGTCGGCAAACTTGTTGCCATCAAACGATGCGCCCTTCAAAGCCAGGAAGATGCTGCCCTCTGGGCAGTCGCGGCTGTCAGTGGTAATCACTGGGTGCGCTTGGTAAATCTGATAGAGTTCTGAAATATCCATAGTCTATAACTGTTATTTTGGGTGCAAAAGTAATCTAAATTATGGACATAACAAACAATTTTCCCAAAAAATGATGGTAATCTCGAATATTCTTTCTATTTTTGCAGAAATATTCGATGAATCTTTAGAAAGTGAGGCTCTTTATGGGTAGTAGAGATGAAAAAGATAAAACGAAAGTAAGGAAGGAAAAGCTGGCAGGCTATTTCTATAATCTATCCCAGTTGATATTTACGGGAACTGGGGTTGGTGGTGTGTTGCCGTTTTTGCATGGAACGGCTTCATCAGGTGATATTTCCGTATTAGTTTTTGGCGCAGTTGCAACAGCTGTTTTTGCGTATGCTGCCAATAGAGTTTTAAAATATTAAAGTTATGAGCTATTTGGCATTGTTTTTTTTAGTATGCTCGATTTTCGGTCTTGGTTTTATTGCTTGGACTTATACTAAGTCGGGTGAAAAGTGGCTTAAAGAATTGTAGAATCATGAGCTATTTGGCATTGTTCTTTTTAGTTTGCTGTATTGTCGGTGGAAGTTTTTTAGCTTGGTTATATACAAAACCAGGCGAGAAATGGTTGAAAGATTTGTAAAATATTAAGCTATGGAAGTTTACAATGGACTATTGTTTTTCTTTGTGGTTGGAACAATCATAGGTGGAAGCTTTCTTGCCTGGACTTACACAAAGCCAGGGAAAAAGTGGCTTAAGGAGTTATAATCCGATGGAATATACAATCAATATCAAGGGGTGCTTGATGGATTTGAGTACCCCTCAGGTGATGGGCATCCTGAACGTTACGCCCGACAGTTTCTACTCTGGCAGTAGAAAACAGACAGAAATGGAGATAGCTCAGAGAGCTAATCAGATTATAGAAGAAGGTGGAAGCATCATTGATGTGGGCGCTTTCTCCACCCGTCCCGGTGCCGATGAAGTATCGGAAGAGGAGGAGGGAAGACGCCTGAAGTTCGCTCTCGACATCGTTCGCAGAGAGCAGCCGGATGCTGCCGTCTCCGTAGATACCTATCGCCCTACCTTGGCACGCAAGTGTATCGAGGAGTGGGGAGCTGACATCATCAACGATGTATCAGAAGGTGGAATCACAGGTATCGCCAATGTGCCTTTGGAGCAGAGACAAGAGGAATATCCTGAAATGTTCCGGGTGGTGGGCGAACTGAAGGTACCTTATATATTAATGTCGGTGCAGCCTACGCTCGAAACGATGATGAAGGGCTTTGCCAGAGAGGTACAGCAGTTGCGCGACCTGGGAGCCAAGGACATCATCCTCGACCCGGGCTTCGGCTTCGGCAAGAATCTCATCCAGAATTATCAGATTTATAATGAGATGGAGAAGTTGAACGTGATGGAACTTCCGGTTCTTGTAGGTATCTCCCGCAAGAGTATGATATATAAGCTGTTGGGTGGAGATGCTACGACATCGCTCAATGGAACTTCCGTGCTCGACACCATCGCTCTGATGAAGGGCGCCAGCATCCTCAGAGTTCACGATGTGAAAGAAGCTGCTGAGGCTGTGAAGATAATAGAAGCAATGAAGGAGGGACGCACATGATAGAATTTGGCATCAAAGACTTTCTCGATATTCTCCTGGTAGCCTCGCTGCTGTTCTATGTTTATCGTCTGATGAAGGAATCGCGCTCACTGAACATCTTCGTGGGCATCATGCTCTTCGTGCTAATCTGGCTCTTTGTGAGTCAGATACTGGAAATGCGTCTGCTGGGTTCTATCCTGGATAAACTGGTGAGCGTGGGAGTCATCGCCCTCATCGTCATCTTCCAGGAGGATATCCGTAGATTCCTCTATGAAATCGGTTCGCAGAAAGGTATGCGCCGGCTGGTTCGCTTCTTCCACTCCAGCAAGGAGAGCCAGAAGGAGGCTAACAAGGAGACCATCATGCCGATTGTGATGGCGTGTATGAGTATGGCGAAGAAATACGTAGGAGCTCTTATCGTTATAGAGCGAGGCGTTCCACTGAAGGACATCATGGATACGGGTGAGGAGATAGACGCCAAGATTAACCAGCGGCTGATAGAGAATATTTTCTTCAAGAATTCGCCGCTTCATGATGGAGCCATGGTGGTGAGCAATAAGCGCATCATGGCAGCCGGATGTATTCTGCCTGTGAGTCATAACCTCGATATTCCGAAGGAACTGGGACTCCGCCATCGTGCCGCTCTCGGAATATCACAGAGCAGTGATGCCATCGCTGTCATCGTATCCGAGGAGACCGGACGAATCAGCGTGGCCATCAAGGGCGAGTTCAAACTCCGACTCTCTGCCGAGGAACTGGAAAGCATCCTTACTCTGGAAATGATATAAGTTAAGTGAAGAGTGAAGAACGAAGAGTGAAGAATTCATCACTTTTCCTACTACGTAAACCTTTACGATATGAATAATCTCCCGATTTAGCTTTTTTTACACATTTTAATCGCTGCTATTTCAAAGAAAATGTGTACTTTTGCAAAGTCGATGTGGCAAAAAGGTGAAAAACAAGATAACATCGCCTTACACTTTGACAGATCTACTTAGGAAACAACAAAATATATAAAATATTAAAAAGTAAAATGGATTTATTACAGCAAATCGTAGCTCGCGCTAAAGCTGACAAGCAGCGCATCGTGCTCCCTGAAGCAGAAGAGGAGCGTACATTGAAAGCAGCCGATAAAGTTTTGGCTGATGATCTCGCAGACATCATCCTCATCGGTAACCCTGCCAATATTAAGAATCTCGCTGCTCAGTGGGGTCTTAACAACATCGACAAGGCTACTATCGTTGATCCACAAAACAACCCTAAGACTGAGGAGTATGCTGAGAAGCTCGCTGAACTTCGCAAGAAGAAGGGCATGACCGTAGAGCAGGCTCGTGAACTCGTAACTAAGAACAACCTCTACCTCGGTTGTATGATTATCAAGACAGAGGGCGCTGACGGTCAGATTTCTGGTGCATTGAGCACTACTGGCGATACTCTCCGTCCAGCTCTTCAGATCATCAAGTGCAGTCCAGGTATCACTTGCGTAAGTGGTGCTATGTTGCTCATCTCAGACCAGAAGCAGTATGGTCAGGATGGCGTTGTAGTAATGGGTGACGTTGCTGTAACTCCAAACCCTACAGCAGACCAGCTTGCTCAGATTGCCTATACTACAGCTCATACAGCTCAGTCAGTGGCAGGTATTACTGATCCACAGATTGCCATGTTGAGCTTCTCTACAAAGGGTAGCGCAAAGGATGCTATCAACAAGGAGACTGGCAAGAGCGTTTATATTATTGACAAGGTAAAGGATGCTGTAGCTATTGCTAAGGAGAAGTTCCCAGAGCTTCATCTCGATGGTGAACTTCAGGCAGATGCAGCCCTCGTTCCTGAGGTAGCTGCCAAGAAGGCTCCAGGTTCTGACGTAGCTGGTAAGGCTAACGTATTGGTAGTTCCTAACCTCGAGGTTGGTAACATCGGCTATAAGCTCGTTCAGCGTTTGGGTGGTGCCATCGCTATCGGTCCTATCCTTCAGGGTATTGCCCGTCCTGTTAACGATCTTTCTCGTGGTTGCTCTGTAGATGACATCTACTACATGGTAGCTATCACAGCTTGCCAGGCACAGGACGCCAAGAAGGCTTAATTCAACATTCAACATTTAACATTCAACATTTAACATTATGAAAGTATTGGTTCTGAACTGTGGTAGTTCATCTATCAAGTACAAATTATATAATATGGACGATGAGTCTGTATTGGCACAGGGTGGTGTAGAGCGTATCGGTCTTGATAACGCTTTCATCAAGGTGAAATTGCCTAACGGCGAGAAGAAGCAAATTATGCACGACATGCCTGACCACAAGGAAGGTGTGAACTTCGTGTTCAAGTGCTTGCTCGACCCGGAAATCGGCGCTATCAAGGATTTGAAAGAAATCGACGCTGTAGGACACCGTGTCGTACAGGGTGGTGACAAGTTCAAGGAGAGCGTTATCGTTGACAAGAACGTAGAGGATGGTATCGAGGAACTTTGCGACCTCGCTCCTGTTCACAACGCAGGTCACCTGAAGGGTATCCGTGCCGTTGACTCTTTGATGCCTGGCACTCCTCAGGTTTGCGTATTCGACAACGCATTCCACAGCACAATGCCTGACTATGCTTACCTCTATGCAATTCCTTACGAGTTGTACGAGAAGTATCACGTACGCCGTTATGGTTTCCACGGAACATCTCACCGTTATGTTTCTAAGCGTGTTTGCGAGATTCTCGGTCTCGACCAGAACAACTCTAAGATCATCACTTGCCACATCGGTAACGGTGGTTCTGTAGCTGCAGTATTGAACGGTAAGGTATTGGATACTTCAATGGGCTTGACCCCATTGGCAGGTCTGATGATGGGTTCACGTTGTGGTGACATCGATGCTTCTGCCGTTACCTACTTGATGGAGAAGTTGAACATGAAGCCACAGGAGATGGCTGACTTCCTGAACAAGAAGAGTGGTGTGCTCGGTATTACAGGTATTTCTTCTGATATGCGCGACATCGAGAACGCTGCCAACGAGGGTAACGAGAAGGCTCAGTTGGCTCTCCGTATGTATGAGTATCGTATCAAGAAGTACATTGGTGCTTACACTGCAGCTATGGGTGGCGTTGACGCTATCGTATTCACAGCAGGTGTTGGTGAGAATCAGACTGACCTGCGTGAGGAAGCTTGCAAGAACCTGGAGTATCTTGGCATCAAGATCAACAAGGAAGTGAACGACAAGGTTCGTGGCGAGGAAGCTATCATCTCTACTGACGACAGTAAGGTGAAGGTAGTTGTAGTTCCTACCGACGAGGAGATTGTTATCGCTCGCGATACAATGGAGTTGGTTGCTAACAAGTAATCATACGCTATATATAATAAGGTGAAGACTAGAAACATAAGTGAATGGTCTTCACCTTTTTAAATTTTTAGAATTATGAAAACAAAGATTGTAACTTTCGGAGAAATATTGCTTAGGATTTCTAAGCCTGGTTATCAACGTTTATTTCAGGGACATCATATGTTTGGCAATTATGGTGGCAGTGAGGCTAATGCAGCCATCTCTTTGGCTTATTTAGGCGATAATGTAGAGTATGTAACCCGTGTGCCATACGGTGAGATGGGGGAGGCGGCGTTGATGCATCTCAGAGAGTACGGTCTGAATGTTTCTCATGTTGTGCGTGGCGGCGAACGTCTCGGAACTTATTATTTCGAGGAAGCAGTAGCAATGCGCAATTCCCGTGTGGTTTACGACCGCAAGAATTCTTCTTTCTATACGCTGAAGCGCGGAATGGTGAAATGGGAAAAGGTGCTGGCTGATGCTGCCGTATTCCATTGCTCCGGCATTACCTGTGCTATCAGCCGCGATGCGATGGAATCAACTATGGATGCCATCAAACTTGCTGTTTCTGACGGGTTGACCATTGCCTGCGACATCAATTACCGTAAGAATCTCTGGGGATATGGTCTGGAGCCTCATGATGTGCTATTCCAGATGATGCAGTATAGCGACATCATCTTTGGTGACCAGAATGAGTGGGAGGTAGCCAGCGGTGTGCCTCATATTCCTTTCGAGGCTTTGGATGCAGACTATGAGATTGACAAGGAGGCTTATCTGGAGTATTTCCGCAAGATGCATCAGCTCTTCCCTAAGTGTAAGAAGATGGTGATGGCGGTAAGAAATCAGATTGCCAGCAGTCATCATACCTTGAGCGGCTTGCTCTATGATGCTGTAGAAGATCAGCTCTATACTACAAGAATCTATGATATTGAGCCGATTGTTGACCCGATGGGTGTAGGTGATGCCTTTATTGCTGCCTATATTCATGCCCATCAGAAGTGGGGCGACAAGAACCAGTATTGCCTGGATTTCTCACTGTCAGCAAGTGCGATAAAGAATACGGTTCCGGGTGATCAGAATCTGGTTACAGAAGAAGAAATCATCAATAACATGACTTCTTCGGGAGGTCGCATACAGCGATAACAATAAAGGGCAGCTCATAAAGCTGCCCTTTATTGTTATGGTTGGCTTTCGCCTTCCACATATTCTTCCATAAACATGTGTTCGCCATCAAACACGGCATAGGTGAACTGCCATATCCAGTCGCCCAGAATCATCAGTCGGGTCTTTTTGCTCAACATCAAATCCAGTTCGATGTGGCGATGGCCGAACATGAAGTAATCTATATCCTTGTGGCCTTGCATATACTGTTTGGCAAAGCGTACCAGGAACTCCTTCTTTTCGCCCATATAAGGCTCTTCCTTTCCGTCAGCGCGTTTCAGTCGGCTATGCTTAGCCCAGTTCAAGCCCAAAGCCATTCCCCAGCGAGGATGAATCGCATTAAGGAGGCGTTGGCAGGTCTGGTTCTGGAACATTCTTTTCAGAAACTTGAATTTCTTGTCTGGGTCACCCAGTCCGTCTCCATGTGCCAGATAGAATACTTTATCGTATATCTCTACGGTCTGAGGCTTGTAATGTACGGTAACGCCACATTCTTCCTCCAGGTAGCCATAGGTCCAGAGATCGTGGTTACCCGTAAAGAAATGTACTTCCACTCCCATATCGGTCAACTCCGAGAGCTTACCTAAGAAGCGTGTATAGCCTTTTGGTACGACATATTTATATTCGTTCCAGAAGTCAAACATGTCACCCAGGAGATAAACTGCCGCAGCCTTCGTCTTGATGCTGTCCAGGAAACGGACCAGGCGGCGTTCTTGCATGCGGGCATGCGGAATGGCTAATGAGCCAAGGTGCGCATCTGAGAGGAAATATACATTTTTCATAAGCGATTCTTTTTAAATGAAGAGTGAAGAATGAAGAGTGAAGAATTCAACAGCTTTGTCTTTATTCAAAACCGAGTTCTACGCGAGCTTCCTCGCTCATCATACTCTGATCCCAAGCCGGTTCGAATACAAGGTTCACATTGGCAGATTTTACGCCTTCCACGCTGTCTACCTTGCTTCTTACATCCTCCAGGATGAAGTCGGCAGCAGGGCATGAAGGGGCTGTGAAGGTCATGTCGAGATCTACGGTGGCATCGTCCTTCACATCTATTTTATAAATCATACCGAGATCCCAGATGTTGACAGGAATCTCTGGGTCGTAAACGGTCTTAAGTACATCTACGATCTTTTCTTCTATCTTTGTCTTTTCTTCTTGTGTCATAATAATCTTTGTTTTTGCCTACAAAGATAATAATTATTGCAGACAAAACAAAAAGAAAAGCTGTTTTTTTCTTGCAGAAGGTCTAATATACCCCAAATAGACTACAATTTACCTTTATCGTGATATGAATAAAAGGCACCATCGGTTATGATGACATGGTCCATAAAGAAGAGGCGCATGATTTCGCAGGCTTTGGCAATCTTCTGGGTAAGTACATCATCGGCTTTGCTTGGCTGAGGATTGTTGCTGGGATGATTGTGGCAGAAGGCGATAATGGTAGCGTTGTTGAGCACCGCTTCTTTTATGATGAGCCGGATGTCGGTTGCCGTTTCTGTAATGCCGCCTTTTGAGATGCAGCTCGCTTTGATGAGCTTGAAGTTCTGGTTCATCATCAGGAGCCATGCTTCCTCTGTATCTAAATCCTGCATCTTCGGAAGCATATAGTTGTAGATGGCAAGGGATGAGCCTAAGTCGGGACGTGTGCCAATCTTATCGAGAGCACGGCGCTTGCCCAGTTCGCAGGCTGCAAGAATGGTGATGGCTTTGGCGGGTCCCATTCCTTTATATTGCGTCAGTTCTCTGATAGACTTCTTTCCTAGCTGGTTCAGGTTGTTGTCGCAATCCTTCATAATGCGTTTCATCAGGTCTACGGCACTTTCGTCAGTAGATCCCGAACCAATCAGAATACCTAAGAGCTCGGCATTGGATAATGCTGAGGCTCCCAAGCGCTCCAGTTTCTCGCGAGGCTTGTCTTCTTCTGCCCAATTGGCAATGGTTAGTTTCTCTGCCATAATAATAACTGATTAGTAGATTATTATTGGCTTCTCTTTTTGTGGGGAAGTCTTATTTGTAGAAAGTCTTGTTGTATGCGCTGAATTCGCTCTGTCCCAGTACGCATCTCTTCCACCATGCAGAAAGGAATCCGCATCCGTAACCCATCAGCTGTGTGAAGGCAGCGCGAATGCTCAGCAAGCCTATCTTCACGCTGTGATTCTCTCTGCTGCTGTCGATAAACAGTGCGATGGTATAGAGAATGATGCCGGCGAGACCGATGCAGCCCAATGCTGCCATCGCATTGCCCAAGGTTGGGAATACGTGAACGGTGCCAAGCATGTATGGCAGGAAGCCGAAGAAGAGCAGAAGCAGCGTGCCTATTACGCCCACGGTGAAGACCATAGGAAGGAGATGCACGAGTTTGAGACTCTCTGGATATTTCTTGTAGAGATTGATGCGGGCGATGCCACTGTTGTAAACCTGTCGCCAGAACTTGCGGAAGTCGGTGCGGCGCTTATGCCATACCCATGCTTCAGGGAACAGACGGCAACGGCAGCCTGTCTTGAAGATACGGATAGAGAAATCTATGTCCTCACCGAAACGCATATTGGAAAAGCCATTCAACCTGAGATAAACATCCCTGCGGATGCCCATGTTGAATGAACGGGGATAGAACTTATCCATCTTCTTCTTTCCTCCACGGATACCACCGGTGGTAAAGAAAGAAGTCATGGAATAAGAAATGGCTTTCTGAGTATCTGTAAATGATGAGTGTGCCTTGTCGGGACCGCCGAAAGCATCGGCTGGCTCACGGCTCAACTCATCACTTACAGCCTTCAGATAACCTTCTGGCAAGACCACGTCGCTATCGAGTATCAGAAGATACTCACCCTTGGCGCGCTCGGCACCATAGTTGCGACTCTGGCCCGGACCAGAGTTCTCCTTATAGTAATAATGTATATCCATCATGTGCTCATATCGCTTGCACACCTCCTCGCAGGGAGTCTGTGAGCCATCCTCAACGATGACAACTTCGAAGTCTTTCTCTGATTGATGAGTCAGACTCTCTAAAAGTTCGTCCACTTCGTCAGGACGATTAAATACAGGTACTATGATGGAATATTTCATTCTTCTTACTATTAAGGGTTAGTTTTACTCAATAAGAGCACAATCTTCCTGTTGGAGGATGTATTACTCGCTTACACGACCGAGGTAGCTACCGTCACGGGTATCGATCTGGATAGTCTCGCCTTCGTTGACGAACAAAGGAACACGAACCTCAGCACCAGTCTCCAATGTAGCAGGCTTTGTAGCGTTGGTAGCAGTATTACCCTTTACACCTGGCTCAGAGTGAGTAATCTTCAAAGTAGTCTTCACTGGCATTTCAGCCAAGAGGATAGTACCATCAGTTGTATCAGTAACCACCTCAACAACGTCACCCTCCTTCATGTACTGGCCACCAGTAACGTTCTCCTTAGCGATAGGCACCTGCTCGAAAGTCTCCTGGTTCATGAAGATGCAACCAGTAGCGTCCTCGTAGAGGTACTGGTAAGGACGGCGCTCAACGCGAACATCCTCCAATTTGAAACCTACCTGGAATGTACGTTCCAATACACGACCGTCGGCAACATTCTTCAATTTTGTGTTCATTACGGTGTTACCTTTACCTGGCTTTCTGTGCTGAAAGTCGATGCAAACCCATACTTTGCCATCCATGCGGATGCAAGTACCAATCTTAATTTCCTGTGAATTAATCATTTCTTGTTTATCTTGAATGTTATTACAATAATCTCAAAATCGAGTGCAAAGTTACGGCAAAAACATGAAAAATCAAAGGAAATATCGAAAAAAACATAAATATTTAAGCTAAATTTGGTAGTTTTCTTGGTTATTTCAGAAAATATGCGTAATTTTGCAGCCCAAAAAGGGCGTATTTTGCACTTTTGTGAAGAATATTAATTAAAAAATAAATAAGAAAAATGAAAAGAACATTTCAGCCTCACAATCGTCGTCGCGTAAACAAGCATGGTTTCCGTGAGCGTATGGCAACTAAGAATGGTCGTCGCGTATTGGCTTCTCGCCGTGCTCATGGCCGTAAGAAGTTAACTGTATCTGACGAGCACCACGGAAAGTAATTCCGAGGAAAGATTCGTCTGTTGACGATGACATTAAAAGCAGCAAGGATGTATTCTTTGCTGCTTTTTGTTGTTTATAACGCCCCTTTCTTTTCTGAGATTGCTCTTTTGGGAACAAAGATGTTTTGTTTTTATATCATAAAATAGGTGGTGAGAGTGCAAAAACTTTCCTTTTTATTTTGTTCTTCCCCCAAATACTTGTATCTTTGCACCAAAAAATAATATATGACTTCATCAGAGTTTATAAATAAGTTTAAGAGTAAGTACCTTTGGGGGAATATCGGTGCCATGATTCTGGTACTGGTGTTGCTCTGTGTCGGTGTCAAGTATGGCATCGATATCTATACCCATCATGGTGAGGCCATCCGTGTGCCGGATATTCGATATAAGAATATCGATGATGCTACACATATCCTCGACGATGCGGGATTGGAAATTGTTGTAACGGATACGGGATATGTCCGCTCTTTGCCGCCTGATGTCATTCTGGAGCAGACTCCGGTTTTCGGAGAAGTGGTAAAGTCGGGACATGTTATCTATGTTACCATCAATTCTGATCATTCTCCACGTATCACCATTCCTGATGTCATTGACAACAGTTCGTTGCGAGAGGCAATGGCTAAACTTACTGCTATGGGATTCAAACTGGGTACACCTGAATATATTCCTGGCGAAGAGGATTGGGTTTATGGTATCCTCGTTAAGGGTAAGCATGTTGTAGCTGGTGATAAGGTTTCTATCGATGATGTGCTTGTCATACAGGTTGGTAATGGTAAACGGAGCGTTGATGATTCTATCGATGTGGTAGATCCGGTTTATCACGGCGAAGAAGATGTGATGGAAGGCGAAGGTGACATGAGCGGAGAAACTCATGAAGACAACTTCGAGGTGGTTCCTGGTACGGAAGCCACAGAGCCTGCTCCTTCGCATGAGCACCACCAGAAGGAAGTGGTGGAGTAGGAGAAATGAAAAGTGAAGAGTGAAGAATTCAATAGTAATACGAATGATATTTTTAGATTATATATATAATAAGGTATATGCTCCTGTAGAGGATGACTTCGGTTTTGATGATGCAGGAGATATGGACGAACTGGATGATGAACTCCAGATGGAGGAAGGAACCGCTGCTTCTGGTGAAGGAGGAGATGAACTCTATGAGCACTGGAAGGTTCAGGTGGATGCTAACCAGGATCCGGTCCGTATCGATAAGTACCTGGCTGATAAGATGGCCTATCAGAGCCGTAACCGTATTCAGCAGGCTGCTGATGCCGGATTCATCCATGTCAATGGTAAACCGGTAAAGAGCAACTATAAGGTGCGCCCTAATGATCTGGTTACTCTGATGCTCGACCGTCCTCGTCACGAAACGAGTATCAAACCTGAAGAAATCGCTATCAATGTGGTTTATGAAGACGACCAGCTGATGGTGGTCAACAAGGAAGCAGGTATGGTGGTGCATCCGGGTGCGGGCAACTTTCATGGAACCTTGATTCAGGCGGTAGCCTGGCATTTAAGGGATATGCCTGAGTTTGATGCCAATGATCCGGAAGTGGGCTTGGTGCATCGCATCGATAAAGATACCAGCGGACTGCTCGTTGTGGCAAAGACTCCTACGGCAAAGACCGCACTGGGTAAGCAGTTCTTCAACAAGACTACCCATCGCAGTTACAATGCGCTCGTTTGGGGCAACATGGTAGAAGATGAAGGTCGCATAGAAGGCAATATTGGCCGTGATCCGAAGAACCGCCTCCGTATGAAGGTCTTCGATCCGGACAGCGGAATAGGCAAGACGGCGGTTACTCATTACAAGGTGTTGGAACGTTTCGGTTATACCACCTTGGTGCAGTGTGTGCTTGAAACAGGCCGTACCCATCAGATTCGTGCTCACATGAAGCATATCGGTCATCCGCTCTTTATGGACGAAACGTATGGCGGAACAGAGATCCTGAGAGGTCAGCGCAGTAGCAGCTACAAGGCATTTATCCAGAACTGCTTCAAACTCTGTCCGCGTCAGGCTCTCCATGCCAAGACACTCGGCTTCGTGCATCCTACAACCAAGCAGCAGATGGATTTTGACAGTGAGTGGCCAAATGATTTTAGACAATTAATAGAAAAGTGGCGCGGCTTCATCGCTGGCACCACACAAGATACATTCAAAAATATTTAGTAATTATGGAAAATAGCAAGAGAACGATAGCCATCGTATGTGGTGGTGATTCTTCTGAGCACGACGTATCATTGCGCTCAGGACAGGGTTTGTACTCTTTCTTTGATAAAGAGCGCTACAATATTTATCTCGTCGATGTGAAGGGCACCGACTGGCATGTTGCTTTGGATAATGGTGAGACTATCGAGATTGACAAGAACGATTTTTCTTTCGTTATGAACGGCAAGCATGTCTATTTCGATTATGCTTATATCACCATCCACGGACAGCCTGGTGAGAATGGTGTGATGCAGGGCTACTTTGACCTCATCCATCTGCCATACTCTACAAGCGGTGTTCTGGTAGAGGCGATGACTTTTGATAAGTATGTGCTCAATAATTATCTGCGCGGTTTCGGTATAAACGTAGCAGACAGTATCTTGCTCCGTCGCGGTGAAGCTTATGATGAAGAAGAGATTGCCAAGCGCATCGGTATGCCTTGTTTCGTAAAGCCTGCTGCTGACGGCAGTAGCTTTGGTGTGAGCAAGGTGAAGAATGCTGACCAGCTGGCTCCAGCCCTCCGTGTGGCTTTCATGGAGAGCAGTGAGGTAATGATCGAGGGCTTCCTTGATGGTACCGAGATTTCACAGGGTATCTATAAGACAGCCGAGAAGACTGTTGTACTGCCAGCTACAGAGGTGGTTACCACCAACGAGTTCTTCGATTACGATGCCAAGTATAACGGTCAGGTACAGGAAATCACTCCAGCCCGTCTCTCTCCTGAGACTGCAGAAGAGGTAGCCAAGACCACATCCCGCATCTACGACATTCTTCATGCCAACGGTATCATCCGTATCGACTATATCATCTCTAAGGATAAGGATGGTAAAGACAAGGTGAACATGCTGGAGATCAATACCACTCCAGGTATGACCGTTACCAGTTTCATTCCTCAGCAGGTTCGTGCAGCAGGTCTTGATATCAAGGATGTGCTCAGCGAAATCGTGGAGAATCAGTTCTAGAATAACAAACTCATATATGGTTCTGCGATTTTTTCGCAGAGCCATATATATATTAATAGGTATATATTATGAATATCCCTCAAGAATTTGATACCATCCGTCCTTGGGAGCCTGAAGATCTCCCAGAGGTATTCGACCGTTTGCTTTCAAACGATCAGTTTAAACAAGTGCTTGCTTATCTCTATCCACAAGTACCTTTCGAGATGATTGCCCAGAAGTTGAAGGCATGTAAGACCAATCTGGATTTCCAGTTGGCTTTTGCTTACGATTTTGTTCATGGCATTCTGAAGAAGGCAGCAACAGGCTGCGAGATGGATTGCACATCGCTCGATAATACCCGTAATTATACTTTCATCAGTAATCACCGTGATATCGTGCTCGATTCAGCCATTCTCGATGTCCTTCTTATCGATAATGGGTTTAAGACCACTTGCGAGATAGCCATCGGTGATAATCTCCTTTCTCTTCCTTGGGTCAAGGACCTGGTACGTGTCAACAAGGCGTTTATCGTAGAGCGTGCCCTGAGCATGCGCCAGATGCTGATGTCGAGCAAGCGCCTCTCCGACTATATGCATTTTGCCATCAAGGAGAAGAACGAGAATATCTGGATAGCCCAGCGCGAGGGTAGAGCCAAGGACAGTAATGACCGCACCCAGAAGAGTATCCTCCAGATGATGTCGATGGGAGGCGAGGGTAGCATTATCGACCGCCTGAAACAGCTTCATCTTGTGCCGCTCTCTATCAGTTACGAATATGATCCATGTGATTTCCTGAAGGCAAAGGAATTCCAGCAGAAACGCGATAATGCCGATTGGAAGAAGGGACCAATGGATGATCTGGTAAGTATGCAGACCGGTATCTTCGGTTATAAGGGTCATGTTCATTATCATGCAGCCCCATGTCTTGATGATTATCTGGACAGTCTGGATCCTGATATGCCTAAGCAGGATATATATAATAAGGTAGCTGCCTACATGGATGAGCAGATATTCAAGAACTACCGCCTCTATCCGGGCAACTATGTGGCTCTTGATTTGCTTGAAAACTCAACTGCTCATCAGGCAGAATATACTGCCGAAGATAAGGCAAAATTTGAAAAATATATGGCTGGTCAGCTTGCGAAAATTGACCTTCCAAATAAGGATGAAGCTTACTTGAGAGAGAGAATTCTCGAGATGTATGCCAATCCTGTACGTAATTACCTTGCTGCTCAATAGCGGCAAGGTAATACTTTTTTGCTCAGAGTTAACAAAACATACATATATAATAAGTGTAAGGAAAACACAGAATTTTAATAAATCTTTAGTGTTTATCGGAATTTATTAAAAAAAATAACTAAAATCAAAATAATACTTAAAATCAGCAAAATAGTATCAGCTTTTTTCGTAAAAGAAATGTAACTTTGCAATCGAAAATCTGTTTGCCACTTATACTTCCATAAAAAATGACTTCAGATTGGTGATGAAATGAAACAATAATAAACAACATAAACAATAACCATTATGAAATTGAATTCAACTTAACCTGTTTGTTTCCTTTGTATCTGATAGATATGTCGGGAACTAAAAGAATGACTATTTTTGATAGTCAGAGTCAACAAACGTTTAATTCTATTCAACCTAGAAAGTACTAAAGTATGAATTTGAACTTAAAAAAATCAATGCTGCTTGTGGGAGCGTTAGCATCGTTAGGCTTGAGTTATACAACTGAAGCATGGGCGGCATCTCCTAGTCAGAGCGTAAATGCTGTACAGCAGGCAAAGAAAGTAACCGGTAATGTGAGCGATGCAGAAGGTCCTATTATCGGTGCAAGTGTAGTAGAAAAGGGCAACCCAAGTAATGGTACCGTTACAGATCTTGATGGTAATTTTACCTTGAACGTAAAGCCGGGCGCTACTATTGTAATTACCTATATCGGTTACCAGAAACAGGAAATTGCTGTAGGTAACCAGTCTAGTTTCAAAATCACAATGAAGACAGACGACAAGACTCTCGATGAAGTTGTTGTCGTAGGTTATGGTGTGCAGAAGAAGAAGCTCGTTACCGGTGCAACTGTACAGGTAAAGGGTGATGATATCTCTAAGCTTAATACTACTCAGGCGCTGGGTGCTTTGCAGAGCCAGACTCCTGGTGTAAATATTCAGGCATCATCAGGTCAGCCAGGTGATGGCTTTAAGGTTATGATCCGTGGTGCAGGTACCAATGGAAATACCGCTCCTCTTTATGTAATTGATGGCGTTTCTGGTGGTGATATCAACAACTTGAATCCTGCTGATATTGAATCTATTGACGTATTGAAGGATGCTGCATCTTGTGCCATCTACGGTTCTGCTGCTGCCAATGGTGTTATCTTGGTAACTACTAAGCAGGGTAAGCAGGGTAAAATACAGGTTTCTTATGATGGTAATGTAGGATGGTCAAACGTATATCGTTTGCCACAGATGTTGACTGCCAAGCAGTATATGCAGGTAATGGATTTGGCTCGTTACAATAGTGGTGAACAGCCACGCGATTGGTCTCAGTATTTTAAGGGATACGAGGACTTGTATCAGTCATATCTTGATGGTTCTAATTCCGGAACAGATTGGATAGAGGCTATCCGCAATAAGAATGCGGTTACTACTAGTCATTCTTTGAATGTAACTGGTGGTAGTGAACGTAGTAAGTTCTCTATTGGTGCCGGTTATCAGTATCAGGACGGTGTTTTTGGTGGTCAGTATGCTAAGTCTGATTATCGCCGTTTCACTTTCCGTATCAATTCAGAGCATGTAGTTTATCGCAACAGTAAGGGACTTGACGTTATTAAGGTAGGTGAAAATGTATATTATAGCCACAAGCAGAATCAAGGTATCCAGATAGGTAATCAGTATAGCAATGCCATCTCTAACATGTTGCGTGCTAATCCATTGATTCCTATCTATAACAAGGAGGGTGGTTTCTTCGGTTACAATGACTTGAAGAGCACAGGTATGTTCAATTATACTTCTTATGCAAGTAACCCTATTGCTGCTCTTACTTATAGCCAGAGTGCAAACAACAAGAGCATGAACTTTGGATTGAACGTTGTTGGTTATATCGAGATTCAGCCTATCAAGGGATTGACCTATCGTGGACAGATTAACTATAGTCATAACTCAAATTCTTGGCGTTGCTATCTTCCTGTGTACAAGTTGAATGACCAGGGAGATCAGCGTACATCAGACCAGGCTACCAATAATGTAGGCCTCGGTTGGGGTTGGGGTACAACCAATACCTTGAATTACAAGTTTGATATCAACAAGAAGCATGACTTCGATATCCTCTTGGGTACAGAGTATGGTGAGAGCCGTCCTGATTTTGGCTATAGCCTGAATGCTACAGCTTCCAGCTCTATCTTCGGCGATTTGTCTCATGCATACATGACATTGATGAAGAACAACAAGGCTGCTACAGTTACAGGTTTGCCATATACCGATTCACGTGGTATGTCTTACTTCGGTCGTTTGAACTACAATTACGATGAGAAGTATATGTTCACAGCTATTATGCGTGCTGATGGTTCTTCAATGTTTGCTCCAGGTAAGCGTTGGGGATATTTCCCTTCATTCTCTGGTGGTTGGGTTGTTTCCAACGAAAAGTTTATGGAGCCTTTGGCTAAGTGGTTCGACTTCTTGAAGATTCGTGCTGGTTGGGGTCAGAATGGTAACAAGAATATTTCTGCATTCCAGTATGAGGCTGCGTTTGCTTATAACGAGTATAGCAATTATTCTTTCGGCAATACAAAGGATGATCCAGTTCGTGGTGCTGCTCTTACCCGTTTGGCTAACGATGAACTTACATGGGAAACATCTGAACAGCTTGACCTTGGTTTCGATGCCCGTTTCTTGAATAGCCGCTTAGGTTTGACTTTTGACTGGTATCGCAAGACTACCAAGGACCTTCTGTTGAATGTTCCTGTTTCTCCTACTACTGGTTTCAGCACTCAGATGAAGAATGCCGGTACCGTTCGCAATACCGGTGTTGAGGTTGCCTTGACTTGGAACGACAAGATAGGAAAGGACTTCAAATATAATGTGGGTTACAATATTGCATACAATAAGAATGAAGTAACCAAGGTAAATAGCTCACAGAAGTACAACTCTGGTGGTTCTGATTTGCTTGCTCAGGGTACTGGTTATATGGCTCGTTTCGAGGAAGGACATCCTATCGGCTACTTCTGGGGTTACAAGACAGCTGGTCCTATCCAGAATGAGCAGGAACTGAAGGAATATATCAGCACATTGAAGGATCAGGATCCTGCAAACTCTCATCAGGGTTCTGGTTTGAAGGTTGGTGATTTGCGCTTTGTAGACACAAATGGTGACGGTATTGTCAATGATGCTGATAAGACCGACTTGGGTAATCCTAACCCAGATGTAACAATGGGTATCACTTTGGGTGCTTCATATAAGGGCTTCGATATCAACGTTACTGGTTATGCTGCATTGGGTCAGCAGGTGGCTCGCTCTTACCGTAAGTTTACTGATGGTGAGTATGAGAACTATACTACAGAGGTATATAGTTATTGGAATGGCGAGGGTACATCTTATAAGTATCCACAGTTGGCAGCCATGAACCGTGGTGTGAACTGGCAGTCTATTTCTGACATTTATATTGAGGATGCTGGTTACTTCCGTTTGCAGAACCTGACAGTCGGTTACGACTTCAAGAACATCTGGAAGAATTGTCCATTCCAGCAGCTTCGTCTCTATTTTGCAGCTCAGAACCTTTTCACAATCACAGATTACAAGGGTATGGATCCTGAAAATGGTATGGCACTCAACGGCTCAGAACCTTGGGTTACTGGTGTTGATGTTGGTAACTATCCTCAACCACGTACCTTCATGGTTGGTGTAAATGTTAAGTTCTAATCTTATTAAATGAATAGCAATGAAAAAGATATTTATATTTGCAGTAGCCCTTGCAACCTTAGGATTGACCTCTTGCGATATCGACGACGTAAAGAATGTCGGCGAGATGTCAACAAGTGAGTTCCCTAAGACTGATGCAGATGCTGAGGCTATCTTAGCTGGTGTTTACCAGAACTTGAATACGATCAATGCGAATCCGCAGATGTCATTCTTATATAATGCTGCTCTAGCAAGTGATGACCAACTTGGTGGCGGTGGTACCAACGATAAGTTGATGCAGGCAGAAGATTTGCTTTGTAACTATAACGCTGATATGACGAATCAGTTCTATGCTGATCGTTATGCCGGTATTGCTCGTGCCAATAATACAATTAAGTATTTGGGGCTTTCCAGCAATATGTCTGAAGACACCAAGAATCAGGCTATTGGTGAGGCCAAGGCTCTTCGCGCCTATTACTATTATGAGTTGGCTTCTATGTATGGTAATGTGCCTTTGGTAACAGACCCGGATGCTGATTCTTCTTCTCAGGGGGATGTCAAGGTACTTTGGGGGCAGATTTTACAGGATCTCTATGAGGCTTATACTGCTATGCCTGATGTAAAGAAGGACAATGGCCGTTTGGATAAATATACCGTAGCTGCAATGCTGGGACGTGTATGGTTGTTCTATACTGGCTTCTATTGCAATGGTACAACGACCGCTGATTTGGTAAGTACCAATTACTCTCCTTTGACATCAGTAGAATTGCCTAATGGTACAACTCTAACAAAGGAGGATGTTGTGAAGGCTATTGATGATTGTGTGAACAATTCTGGATACGAACTGGTTCCTGATTTCCGCAATCTCTGGGCTTACTCTAACAGCAAGGTAGCTAAGGATTATCCATATGCAAAGGACAATAACCTGAAGTGGGTAGAGAATGACAATGCTGTAAATCCAGAGACTATGTTCGCTATCAAGTTCAATAAGTTCGCTTCTTGGAGTACTACCATTGGTTATGCTAATGGTTATGCTCTTCATTTTGGTGTTCGTGGTGGTCAGGATTATTCTAACACATTCCCATTCGGTCAAGGTTGGGGTGCTGGTCCTGTAGCTCCTAACTTGGTGAAGGATTGGAAGAATGCAGACTCTGAAAACAAGGATGTTCGTCTGAAGGCTACAGTCTGTGATGTTAATGACAAGGCTGAAATGCCTAATTATACCCGTGGTGGATGGGCTGACTTCGTTCAGGAGACTGATTACTATTCTAAGAAGTGGGCTCCTATCTGTGCAAAGAATGATGGTTCTTTTGTTGTCAAGAATGATGATGGTACAACTTCAACTCCTGCTTATGTTGCATGTTTCGAGACCTTGATGTACCCAGGCAATTGGGATACATCTGGTGAGAACAACTTCCAGTTGAGTAATATTCACGATTTGGTTTTGATTCGTTTTGCCGATGTGCTTTTGATGCAGAGTGAGTTGAAGGAAGATGTTACTGGTATGAATAAGGTACATGAGCGTGCTACTGGTGTTGCTAACTATTATTCTTCTTACTCTTTGAAGGATTTGCAGAACGAGCGTCGTTGGGAGTTTGCCTGTGAGGGTATCCGTTGGAATGATATCCGTCGTTGGCATATTGCTCAGGTGGCTTTGGCTAAGCAGGAAAATCAGGATGTTTACTATTGTGGTAATCCTGGAAAGAACACAGCTCATAATGGTGGTTATGCAGCTCGTTATAATGCTACTGCTGGTTTCCAGAAAATGCCTGAAACTCAGGTGGCTTTGGGTACGGTTAAGCAGAATGACGGTTGGACTGCTGCTGATGCAGAGTACACTGGTTGGTAATCAACAATGTCGAATCTTAAAAATGAATTACAATGAAAAAATCAATATTATTCATGGTAATGGCAGCTGGTTTGCTTACTGCTTGTGATCCTTCTAAGGATGATGTGAGCGTATCAGTCAGTAGCCTAACCTCACAACAATTGCAGGATGGTTTCTCTTTCACCCAGTATGGTGATGAGGAATGTACTACTGAAGCACAGGATGGTAATTACTTCACCTTCTTTACTTCTCCTTCAAGAGTGGTTTCTATCTATCAGGTAGATGCTGAAGGCACAAAGAACATTCTTGTTTCTGGAGTTGCTAATGGTAAGTTTAAGATTGTTCCTAAGCGCGGTAATCCTACAGAACAGAAATTTTATATTGAGACTTTGAACTTCGATGGTTCTACGGTCACAGCTGAAAAAACAGCTAACGTATATGTTCCTTCAGAGTTGACTCCTGAGATGCGCTTGCTTGCAAGTGATGCTTATGGAAAGAAAATCTGGAAATGGGATACTGAATTCCGTTCAGATGGTGGTGCTTGGGGTAACTTAGGTTATGCTCCTGGTGATGGTGACTCTTTCTGCAATGATGGCAATGGTATCTGGTGGGGATGTCCTCCTGCAGATTTGACAGGTCAGTTGCAACATTCTGATACGGGTGTCGCTACTGGTGAGGAAGATCCTAATGCTTATATGGAATTCTATGATGATGGTAATATTATCACCTATGATGGTGGTGGTAACCAAATTCGAAAGGGTAAGTATTCCGTAGAAGGTTGGACTGGTCAGAGAGATAAGGCTTCTATTGATGGAAGTCAATCAAATTGGTCTTATGGTACATTGAAGACTACAGAAGGTGCAATCCTCTTCCCTTTCAAGATTAATGGTGGTGGCGAGAAACCTACCAATTTTGAAATCATGCAGTTGGATGCCAATCACTTGAAGTTGATTTATGCAGCTCCTGGCGCTGCAGCCTGGGGTGAAGCCACATGGTGGGCATTCAAGAGTGGCTCTGATGCGGAGTCTGCTTTGAATGGCTTTGATACAAAGGCTTGGACTTGGGATACTGATTGGCGCGCAGATAAGGGTGCTTGGGGTAATTTAGGTTATGCTCCTGGCGATGGTGCCTCTTTCTGCAATGATGGCAATGGTATCTGGTGGGGATGTCCTCCTGCAGATTTGACAGGTCAGTTGCAACATTCTGATACGGGTGTCGCTACTGGTGAGGAAGATCCTAACGCTTATATGACATTCGATTGGAAAACAGCGACTGTTACATCTTTCGATGGCTCAGGCAAGCAGATTCGCCAAGGCAAGTATGAGATTCAGAATTGGGGTATGGGTGAGCGTACCATAGCTTCTGTTGATGGCTCTCAGACTAAGTGGGCATTGGGTAATCTCCATACAGATGCTGGTTCTATCCTCTTCCCATTCAAGATTAATGGTGGTGGCGAGAAACCTACCGATTTTGAAATTATGCAGTTGGATGCTAATCACTTGAAGCTGATTTATGCAGCTCCTGGCACAGCTGGCTGGGGTGAAGCAACCTGGTGGGCATTCAAGGCTAAGAAATAGAACATGAAATAATCGTTGTGATTATAATATAAATAAGGTTAGGCCTCGGCTGTAGTGATACAGTCGGGGCTTTTTCTTTTTGCCCTATGCTGAAATATTATCCGAAATGTTTGGCGGTTACGATAATTAGTCGTAACTTTGCAAGCGGTTAATGATTTAAGTATAATTGTATGGATAAAGAAAAATATATCAACCAGTTGTCTCCTGTTCTGTTTTGGGATGTAGATAGATTCCAACTTGATATGGATACATATCCTTCTTTCTTTGTACAAAGAGTCTTGGAGTATGGTCAATGGAGTGATTGGAACATTATTTTAAAATACTATGGATTAGAAAAAATAGCGGACGTATGCAAGAAAATACGTACGTTAGATCCTGTATGCTTGTCATACATTTGTGCAATTACTAATACAAAAAAGGAGGATTACAGATGTTATCATACGACACAATTGAATTCCACACTTTGGAACTCTTGAAATCTCTGATGCAAGAACCTTCCTTTTCTGCTATGCGGTTGGTTGGCGGCACTGCATTAGCTTTACAATATGGTCATAGACAGTCTATAGATTTAGATTTCTTTGGAGATTTGAAGTGTGAAAAATCGGAAACAAAGAATATCTTATCTCAATATGGGAAAGTTACGGTTTTGAAAGAAACGGAGGCCATTAGAATTTATGTTATAGATGGAATCAAGGTAGATTTTGTTCATTATAGCTGTTATCCGTGGTTAACTCCTGCGGTGATAGAAGATGGTCTAAGATTAGCTTCTCCTCAGGATATTGCCGCGATGAAAGTTAATGCTATTGAAGGGCGTGGAACTCGTAAGGATTTTGTTGATATATATTTCCTTTTGAAGCATTTTAAACTTTCTGAATTGCTAGAATTCTATAAACAAAAGTACCCGGAGTATAGCTTCTTTAGGGCTTTAATGAGCTTAACCTATTTCGATGATGCAGAACAGCAACCTATGCCTAAGATGTTGAACTCTACATCTTGGGATGGGATGAAGCAGAAGATAATAGCAGAAGTCAAAAGAATAAAATGATAAAGGAGGTAGAGTATATGACAGAATTAAGAGATAAATCCGTACTTCATGAAGCCCAGACTCACTCAGAAGCATATAAGCGAGGTGAAGAATGGGCAAAGAAAGACGTATTTGATAACGTTGATGATTTAATGGCTGATTTAATGAAACAATAGTTCGTTAATAATTCAATAATGTGCTAAGCAGCTATACGCTGTAAGCACGAGAGATCTTTGAAAATCTTGCTAATTAAAGTTCGGTTCGGGGTGTACCCACTTGCTTTAAAAATTCGTTTCACCAGATAAATGTTGGTCATCAGTGACTTGAATGAAGACATAGAATATTCCATTCCCATCTCCTTCATAGTTACCTTGGCAACATTTAGTGATGTGAACGAAGCATTGAAAGCAAAATCGAGTTTCCACTTATCGCGAGCCTGGCAGTCCATAAGACCAGTATATCCTTTGGCGTCACGAAAGCAAAATTCGATCTGGAACCTGGTTCTATAATAAAGAAGTACCTCTTCACCCGAAAGTGAGGTGTCTGTAGAGAAGAATAGTTTCTTCTTGCCATTCGGCATCTGCCAGATGACAAGTCTAACTTTACACCTGAGTGCCTTGGAATAGGCAATCAAAGTATAAGCTGTTCCTTCTATATCTTTCATCTCCATCTTCTCCATTCGAGTGAGGTCAAGATTCTTCATATCAATCTTGCCATCCTTGGTCTTGGGGCGACCACGTTTTCCAGTACGTGGACCAGCATAGACATAAAAGAGACAAGCATTGTCACGAAAGCGGCTTATCAAAGAGAACCCTTCTTTCTTTATCCCATTAACAAATGTACTTGTAGAGAAGTAAGCATCTGCAACAATGAGGGTTGAGAGTTTGAGAAGTTCCTTGCGGTAACGCTTAATGACGCTGATCTAGAAATCTACCATAGTCTTGTTTCTAAGACTCAGTTCTTTATTACTTAGCGACTGGTGGGCTCTTAACATCATGCAGTCTTTGGTATCAATATCAACGAGGCCAATACCCATGATTTCGAGACCATGTTTAACAGACTGTGCACATCCCGACCAAAAACGACCGATATGTGGAGTCTTCTTGCCAGCTTTGCTGATGTAGCTGGGATCAATGGCAATAGCCCATCTTCCCTGTTTAGCAAAGAAGCGCTTGGCAAGTGATACATTAAGTTTGAGCCAGTCAATGCTTTTCGACTTTTTTAAGCCGAATGCGTTGCAATAGGTTTGCTCAACATGCGAGCCATACCTCCCCATTTGGGTGAAATTTATCTTTCTTGGTATTACCATGAACAAAATTATCACCTCGATGAGTATTTTCTCGAAACTTTTTGTTAACTTTGCAGCCGAATCTTCAACTGCATCTTTAAAGATATCCATATATTGGTCAAGTCCTGTATTCATATAATTTTGCGTTTGTCGTGATTTGCAAAGTTACTGAAAATCAGCGACTTGACCAACTTTTTATAGTTAAGTTTTCATAAGCATTTCTTAATATAAGTTATTGATTTACAGCCGATTAAATATTAATTTAACGCAGTATTGATGAAAGAATGAAATAGCACTCATTATGGGAGTGCCATATAGAAGATGATTATCTGTTGATATGGATTGATGATGATATGATAGAGCTGTTAAGGCTCGGTTCTCATACAGAATTGTTTAGTAAAAATAGGAAATGACAGAATTAAGAGATAAATGCATTCGATTTGACTGGGCTGTCTCTCGCTTACTTCACCAAAAGGCAAACTTTGGAGTGCTTGAGGGGTTCTTGACTGTGTTTTTAGGTGAACCGATTAAGATTGTTGAGGTTTTGGAAAACGAAGATAATCAACTCCTGTCGGACGACAAGTTTTATCGTATGGAACTTAATGCGAAAAATAGCAACGGAGAAGATATCCTTGTTGAGATACAAAACATGACCAGGTTGTATTATTTGGAACGTTTATTTTATGGAGTGCCCAAGGCTATCTCAGAGTTGGTCAATTTGAACGATATTTGCAAAGAGGTAAAGAAGGTATATTCCATCAGTATCCTGTACTTTGATCTTGGCAAAGGCTCTGACTACATCTATGTAGGACAGAATAATTTTGTAGGCTTGCATACGAAAGATAATCTTATCATCAGCACAAGGGAGAAAGATACAATAGTAAGTAAATCGACTTCAGAGATAGACACAACTTATATATTGGTTCGCTTAAACGAATTCAATAAGGTGGCTAAATCTCCAATCGAGGAATGGGTAGAGTACCTAAAGAATGGTTTCATCTCTCCTGAAGCTAAAGCTCCGGGTTTGCAGGAGGCACGTGAGAAGTTGAGATATTATTCCATGTCGGATGCAGAACGTCATGCTTATGATGAGCATGTCAATGCCATCATGATTCAGAATGATGTCTTGGGAAATGCAAAGCTGGAAGGTCGTGCTGAAGGTCGTGCTGAAGGTCGTGCTGAAGGTCGTGCTGAAGGTCGTGCTGAAGGTCGTGCTGAAGAAAGGATAGATACTGCTAAACGTTTACTTGCTATGGGACTATCTCCACAACAAGTTGTAGATGGTACCATGCTTCCCTTGGAGGAAGTAGAAAAATTGGTAGATGAAACAAAGAATAAATAAGGCTAAACCCCGGCTGCCGTTCTGCAGTCGGGGATTTTTCGTGGTATGCTCGGCATGAGCTTATTCTAATGGGTGCAAGTCCCTAACAAGCCCTAA
>ERZ780128.20-NODE-20-length-85814-cov-4.330193_pt1 | contig 85814 bp, 61 predicted proteins | sample MGYA00511170_ERZ780128 | MGnify/ENA primary metagenome ERZ780128 (study PRJEB29588, sample SAMEA1970465) | human gut metagenome | biome: human gut; feature: human-associated habitat; material: faeces | place: Denmark | collected 2008/2010 ...
ATCTTGATATGAAACGGAGAAAGAGGGATTTGAACCCTCGCGCCGCGTGAGCGACCTACACCCTTAGCAGGGGCGCCTCTTCAGCCTCTTGAGTATTTCTCCTTACTGCTGAACTTTATCCTCTACCAATATAAAGTTGTACGTCATCTGACGCAAATGTTATTATACATAAGCCCATTTTGTTTGTCAACCATAAACTATAAATTCTTTTCAATCGCTTCTTCAATACGACGTTTTACCTCTTCTGCGATCTCATTGGAGCGCATATGCCGGTATTCTTCATAATACAATGGTTTTAAATAGAGCAGCTTTACCGTTACCTGTCTTACGGAATTTTCATCAAACGGAACAAAGGAATTGATCAGTGCACAGGGAACGATCGGGCATTTTGCTTTCTGTGCGGCTTTAAAGCTTCCTCCCTTGAACTCGAGCAGCTTATTGCCCATTTTGCTGCGTGTTCCTTCTGCAAAAATAATATAGTTTCTTCCCTGCTGTACTTCTTTTGCAACCTGATTGATCACCTGCATGGACTGTCTCAGATCTTCTCTGTCCATCGGAAGAGAACCTGTTGCCTGAATTGCCTGTTTTAGCAGGATCACATTTTTTGCTTCTTTCTTGATCACAAATGCAAACGGCTTCGGAGAGGAATAGAAAAACATCAGTACATCAAACAGCCCCTGGTGATTGGGGTAAAAGATAAATCCATCCTCTTTCGGTATATTTTCCAGCCCATGGATCTCAGGCGTGATGTTGCCCGCCTGTATGGCATGTGTGGAGATCTTCTTTCCGATCAGAAAACCGGGCATGTAATCTCCGATATATTTTTTCCCTGCCAGCCATATCCGGTAAAACAGGAATGGTACCAGATAGAGCTTCCTTAAAACCATCATTGCAATTCGCATTTTATTCTCCCGTCAGTATATAATCAGCAATTCATTCCTTTGCTTCGATACTATACTTCTATATATTGTATTGTTTTGTTTCAGTCCTACATATATATAGGAAGAAACTCTTTCAATTCTTTACGATTTCATACAGATCTGTGGATCTTCACATAGATTCCATATATTTTTCCACATTGTGTATCAGGATAATGTATTATATTCCTTCACGGCTGTTTCATACAGGTTGTTGCCATCTTTATCGATCACAACGATCGCCGGAAAATCCTTGACTTCCAGCTTGCGGATCGCTTCCGTGCCAAGATCGTCATAGGCGATCACTTCCGATGACAGAATGGATTTGGAAAGAAGTGCGCCTGCTCCGCCGACTGCAGCAAAATAAACCGCTTCGTTTCTGACGATCGCATCTATGACTTCTTTAGAACGTTTCCCTTTTCCGATCATACCCTTTAATCCGAGATCAAGAAGCTCCGGGGCATATTTGTCCATACGACTCGCGGTTGTAGGCCCTGCAGAACCGATTGGTCTGCCTTCTCTTGCCGGTGAAGGCCCCATATAATAGATCACATTGCCTTCCATTGCAAGCGGAAGCTTTTCTCCGTTCTTTAATGCTTCCTGCATTCTTTTATGCGCTGCATCTCTTGCTGTGTAGATCGTGCCCGTGATAAGGACAGAATCACCCGCATGTAAACTCCGGATTTCTTCTTTTATGAGTGGCGCTTGTATTGATTGTTTCATGATTACCCTTTCTGTTTTTCAACTATATAATAGGAACATCCTTCTGATATTCTTTATTCATGATTACCCTGTGATATTTTTCATAGCATTCCATGCCTGCATTACAATACCCGTGTGCTGTGTCTGCATACGTGACAGCAGATATTGACTGCAACAGGAAGTCCTGCAATATGCGTCGGATAAGTATTGATATTGACAGCCAGTGCTGTCGTGGTTCCGCCAAGTCCGCCCGGACCGATTCCTGTTTTATTGATATTTTCCAAAAGCTCTTTTTCCATTTCTGCCACATAAGGAATGGCAGAATGCACATTTACCGGCCTTGTGAGCGCCTGTTTTGCCATGATCGCGCACTTTTCAAAGGTTCCGCCGATTCCGACACCTACTACCATAGGTGGACAGGCGTTCGGGCCTGCATCCTTTACAGCCGTTAAAATGGCTGCTTTTACGCCTTCTATGCCATCTGCCGGTTTCAGCATAAATACACGGCTCATATTTTCACTGCCAAAGCCCTTCGGTGCAACGGTGATCTTTACCTGATCGCCCGGAACGACCTGATAATGGATGACCGCCGGGGTATTGTCCTTTGTATTTTCACGTTCAAGCGGATCTTTCACAACCGATTTGCGCAGATAACCGTCTATATAACCCTGTCTGACTCCTTCATTGATCGCAGCTTCCAGACTACCGCCTTCAAAATGCACATCCTGTCCGATCTCCATAAAGATCACTGCCATTCCCGTATCCTGACAGATGGGAATCATATCCTGCCCTGCGATCTGCAGATTGTCCTCAAGCTGCGAAAGCACCTGCTGTCCGACCGGGGATTTTTCTTCCTTACACGCCTGCTCCATGGCTGCTTTCATATCCTCTGTCAGAAAATGGTTGGCTTCTATACACATTTCCCGGATATTTTTCGTAATATCTTCAACCTGTATCGTTTTCATAACCTTCTCCTTTGCTTTATCAATGCATAATTATAGTTTCCCATATCATGCCTGCTTTTTCAAGTAATGCTTCCGGATAACAATAGGACTCTGTGTGGAGCCCGGGTGTTTTCTCTCCTGCGCCGATCCCGAAAAATACGCCTCTGCACTTTTTCTGATACCATCCGAAATCCTCTGACCAGCGCATTGGCACCGGCAGATATGTATATGGCAGTGCATGATCTATGCATAGCTGCTCCAGCTTCTCTGTCAACGCAGTATCATTCACTGTATCCGGGAAAGCATCTGTTTCCGATACCTCCATTGTAATCCCGCTTGTTTCAGCCTGCTGCCTTGCATAAGCTAAGATAGCCTCAGTCAGCATTTCCAGATCCTCCTGATAATGTGCCCGAAGTGTCAGACACAACCTCCCATTTCCAGCAGAAATACCAAAATTTTCGGATCCTACCTTCATTTCAATAATGCTTGCCATGGTAAGTCCTTTTTTGTGATCTTCACACCATATAGGAAGTTTATTTACAATCTCAGCGATCAGATAACCCGGATTGATCCCCTGCTCCGGATAAGCTGCATGGCTTTGTTTTCCGTGCAGATCCAGAATAAGTCCCTTGGAAGCGCAGGCAAATACCTGTTTGCACAGCAGCACTTCTCCGAGTGGATAGCCCGGAATATTATGACAGCCATAAATCTCTGAAACCGATTCCTTGAGAAGCACAGGACATGCCAGCCTTGCACCTTCTCCCGTTTCCTCCGCCTGCTGCCATAACAGAATCACTCTTTTACCGATCTTTTTGCATTTCTGTCTGAGCCGTTCCAGACAAAGTGCTGTCAGAAACAATGCTGCACTGTGTCCATCATGCCCGCAGCCATGGAATACGCCGCCCTCTCCATCCGGAATGGCATCCATATCTGCCCTCAGACAGATCGTCAGCTGAGGCTGCTCACAATCCTTTTCTTCATATACAGTATACAGGTAATCCGGTGTTTCCACGACTGACAAAGTCGTATAGTTTGTCAAATAGTCCTTCAGGATCTCCTTTGTTTTTGTTTCCTGCCCGGAAAGCTCCGGCGTATGATGCAGTTTCCGCCATACTTCTTTTGCCAATTTCAAATCTCTGCTATCCATATAATCTATATCCGCCTCACTGATCTTAAAATATACTGCTGTCTACTATTATATAAAAAGGACTACTATATACATAATAGTCCCTTTTGTATCCAATTTGGATCACTTTATTTATTATGCGTTTACGATCTTGCGGAAGTTCTTTTTGCCACGCTTTAATACGATACCGTCTCCGATCGCATCCTTTGCAACTGTCTGCTTGATATCGGTTACTTTCTCGCCATCGATGGATACGCCGCCCTGCTCGATCGCACGTCTTCCTTCGGAACGACTTGCTACAAGACCTGATTTTACAAGCATTGTGATCACATCTATACTACCCTCTGTAAAATCTTCGTCTGCAAGCTCTGCAGTTGGCATATCAGCGGCATTTCCTGCTGAGAATAAAGCTCTGGCACTTTCCTGTGCTTTTACAGCCTCTTCTTCGCCATGTACAAGCTTTGTCAGCTCAAATGCAAGGATTTCTTTTGCCTGATTTAACTGGCTTCCTTCCCAGCTATCCATTTTCTCGATCTCTTCCAGCGGAAGGAAGGTCAGCATACGGATACATTTGAGAACGTCTGCATCACTTACATTTCTCCAGTACTGGTAGAATTCAAACGGAGAGGTTTTGTTTGGATCAAGCCATACAGCACCTTTCTGTGTCTTACCCATCTTCTTTCCTTCTGAGTCGAGCAAAAGTGTGATCGTCATGGCATATGCATCTTTTCCTTTTTTACGACGGATCAGCTCTGTACCACCAAGCATATTACTCCACTGGTCATCACCGCCGAACTGCATATTACAGCCGTACTTCTCATACAGCGCAAGAAAATCGTAGCTCTGCATGATCATGTAGTTGAATTCCAAAAAGCTCAGACCTTTTTCCATTCTCTGCTTGTAGCACTCTGCACGCAGCATGTTATTCACAGAAAAGCATCCGCCGATATCACGGATAAATTCAATATAATTTAAATCTCTGAGCCAGTCTGCATTGTTGACCATAAGCGCCTTGTCTTCACCAAATTCGATGAAACGGCTCATCTGTTTTTTGAAGCATTCGCAGTTGTGATCGATCTGCTCCTTTGTCATCATGGAACGCATATCTGTTCTGCCGGACGGATCACCGATCATGGCTGTTCCGCCGCCGATCAGCGCGATCGGCTTATTGCCTGCCATCTGTAATCTCTTCATCAGGCAAAGTGCCATGAAGTGGCCTACATGAAGGCTGTCTGCTGTTGGGTCAAAGCCAATATAGAATACGGCTTTTCCGTTGTTGATGAGTTCCTTGATCTCTTCTTCATCTGTAAGCTGTGCCAGAAGTCCTCTGGCTTTTAATTCATCAAATACTGTCATTTTCGTCTCCTTTTTCGTTTTAATTTATTTTTCTTCTGCTTTCATACTCGAAATTTCTGCCGCTTTCGCGTCAGCCGCACTATCATGCTCTTAAATTTCTCGTTATACGCTCGGTTAAAATTTTCTATAACCTGCTACGCAGGTTATTGCGCCGTACATTTGCTCCGCAAATATACGACAATGCTTGATTTTCTTCCTCGCTATAAAAAGAAACCCCGTCCTATTCAAAGGACGAGGTTTATACTCGTGTTACCACCTTTATTCACAAAAGCCTCACGGCTTCTGCCTCATCAAGTACATACATACTCTCCTGTTATAACGGTCAGGTTCCGTCGCAGCCTACTGGATGTTTCGTTTGGTGCGCAGCTCAAAGAGGTATTCATGATCAGCTTCCCTTGCACCTCTCACCAGCCGGTAACTCTCTGTCAGTTTCCCTGATCATTACTTGTTCTTATCATAGCCTTATATTAAGCAAAAACATAATAGGAATTTCCTATCCTATTAAAAATACAGCAAGTCTTTCGACTTGCAATCAATCGGGGTGACGTGATTCGAACACGCGACCTCTACGTCCCGAACGTAGCGCTCTACCAAGCTGAGCCACACCCCGAGAGTGAGAATTTTCACTCACCACTGAGATATGTTATCACATTTTATTTTTGTTGTCTACTACAAAATTTCATATTGCAGGGTTTTTCTAAAATTTCATGTTACATATGACAAAATGAGATTGTCTAACGCATATAGAAATGCTATACTTATCATGTTGTCGCATCCCATTCTGGCAGCAGAAGGGAGGTGTATTGTTTGAAAATAGTATTTTCATTCCTATTTTCTGTTATGGCAGGTGTGATTTGTCATTGCATCTGCAAATGGCTAGACAGAAAAGACAGTGACAATTAGCCAAAAGAAAGCCTCGGAGGACGCCACCTCCGAGGCTTTCGCTTTGTGTATTGCTTGAACACATTTTCATTCCTGTCTGCAGACATTATAGCATATGTCAAATACCATGTAAACATTCTATCTGTAAATAATATACTTACAGATCGGATTGCCCTTGGCAGAGAATTTTTCCTCATATTCTGTCATGACATTTCCTGCATTTAAAACCGGATCATGGTGCAGATCATACGTGACGGCTTTTTGCTTCCAGCCTGCAAGCGGGAGCTGGCTCAATGCAAAATCAAACAGATCTTTATTGTCTGTTTTAAATTCCAGCCAGCCGTCTTTTTTCAGAAATTTGTCATATAACGCAAGAAATTCCTTACTTGGCAGACGTCTTTTTGCATGGCGGTCCTTCGGCCACGGATCGGAAAAATTCAGATAGACCCGGTCTATTTCCTCTTCTGCAAAGATCTCGCCAAGCTTTCTGGCATCTATGCAAAGGAAACGAATATTGGAAGGTGCCTTGTTTTCCTTTTCCAGCTCCTCCATTTTCTGGACCGCACGAAGCAGAACACTGGAATACAGCTCAATGCCGATATAATTGACAGCCGGGTTCTGCTGTGCCATAGCCAGCAGGAATTTTCCCTTTCCCATGCCAATTTCGATATGGATCGGATTTTCGTTACCAAAAATCTGTTCCCGGAAATGCCCGCGATCGTTTTCCGGCTGTTTGATCACATATTTGCTGTTTTCAAGGGCTTCCTCTGCACCCGGTATATTTCTGAGTCTCATCTTTTGTTCCTTTTCTGCTTTCTATTATCCTGTTATTTTGCATACAGCATCATTACTGGCTGATTCCATTTACAGGCCACTAAAATTTTATTGTATTTTCAACATCTTTCTGGCTTCTGCTTCAGAGATGTTCTGGGTTTCCATCAGGTTATGGAGCAGTTCTGTCAAAGCTTCATTTCTTCCCTCGGTTCTGCCACGCTTTTCGCCAATTTCTTCGCCCTCAAGATACCCTTCACGCCTCATATCCATATCATTTACATATGTTTTCAAATACTCCGACCTCCATTCTTCATTCAGTCTCGCATTTTTTACTTCCTTATCCAGCAGCTTTGTAAATTCATCCTCTACGTTTTCATGCTCTACATAGCTCAAAAATTCTCTGATTCCTTCCGGTACATCCGCCAAATCTGCGGTTGTATTATAAAAGATCCAGTTCATTTTATCCCGAAGCTGTATTTCCTCATCCTCATCACATGCCATGTGAAAATGGTATACATACCTTCCTTGCCCGAATGGATCATAAGTACATATAAATATGATATACGTTTCCTTCAGAAATATATAATCAATTCCACTCGATAGGATTTCCTGATCGATCATACCCTGATAGTATCTGATGCGAAGCGGCAGCTCCTCCTGCACCATTTTATTATTGGATCTATTCTGCATTTCTGTATCTACTACATGTCCGTTCTCATCTTCCAGATACATATCCAGCTTCACATATTTCGACGTACTTCTATGCTGCAGGAACTTTTCACGTTCTACGCCTGTGACTTCTCCAATTTCCGCCGGTGTTAAAAGCTCTGCCATTTTCTGTGCAATCACGGGATTCTGGGTTACTTTTCCAAACATAAATTTGTTACGGATTGTCAGGTTTTCATAGTTCATTTCATTCGCATTTTTCATAAGATGCTCCTTTCTTTGCTTAAGCAGGAACATCGTATGAATGATCTCTCCACATCTTCCGAAACCCCTGCTTTATAAATAATTTTTGTGAAATAAAGCATGAATTTCTTGAAATAAGATATGTTTTAGACATGATAAAAGAAAATATGCTTTGGAGAGATTATAACATTTCCCCAAGCATACTCAATAGCAATATCTTTGATTTCTTAAGCATTTTCTCAAATAAATTTTTCCTGTCGCAATGCAGATTTTCTTCTGTCCTTTCAAAACTTATACTTAATTATCACGAAAGCTTATTTTTTTTTAGCTCCGGATAGTGTATCATTATATAATAATAAACAAAATTTCAGGAGCTCATATGCGATTTCATAAATGGATACAAAAATCATCACAGACAAAATTTTTTACTTTTTTCTGCTTACTCTGCCTGCTTACAGGGCAGACAACAGCGGTTTTTGCCACAACAGATACAGCGGTGGATTATGACACGGATGCTGCCATGCGTCTGGAGGAGCCGATCGATTCCAACGCGATCGATGGCTGGCCGACCGGCCCTGTTGTAGGTGCAGAAGGTGCGATCTTGCTGGAAGCCAATACCGGAACGATCCTGTATGCCAAGAACATTCACGAGCATCTTTACCCGGCAAGTACGACAAAAATTTTAACGACTCTTGTTGCCATTGAAAATTCCGATCTGAATGATATGGTGGAATTTTCCAATGAGGCTGTATTCAGCATTGAACAAAAATCCTCCAATATGGGAATGGATGTCGGACAATCCATTACGATGGAACAATGCCTGTATGGTATTCTCGTGTATTCCGCAAATGAAGTCTGCAATGCAGTCGGAGAACATATTGCCGGTTCTATTTCCGGTTTTGTGGACATGATGAATGCAAAGGCTGCAGAGCTCGGCTGCACGGACAGTCATTTTGTGACTACAAACGGTCTGCATGATGAAAATCATTATACAAGCCCTTATGATCTGGCTACGATCGCAAGAGCCTTCTTTTCCAATGAAACGCTTACCCGTATAGCAGGCACAAGCCATTATACGATAGAACCGACCGCAACACAGCCCGATCTGATCGACCTTTATACACACAATAAGCTGACAAACAATACTTATCCGTATGAGGGCTATATCGGCGGTAAGACCGGCTATACCTCACAGGCACATCAGACGCTTGTCAGTTGTGCGGAACGGAATGGCATGAAGCTGATCTGTGTTGTCATGAAGGAGGATGCACCGGCGCAGTTTACAGATACGATCGCTTTATTTGATTATGGCTTTAACAATTTCAGCCGTGTGAATGTAGCGCAGAATGAAACGAATTATACAGTCAATAACTCGGACTTTTTTGAAAGTAACAGCAATATTTTCGGTGCAACGGAAACGATCATGTCTATTAATCCTGATGATTACGTGATCGTTCCAAATACCATCACGTTTTCCGATCTGACATCCTCTCTTTCTTACGAAGATGATGCTTCCGATCCGCTGGCTGTTGCCTCTATCGATTACAGCTACCATGATGTTTCCGTCGGACAGGCAAAGGTAGAGCTGAATGCGCAGAAGGATACTTATGATTTTACTTCTCCGGTCGTGGAATCTGACTCTGTTTCCCAGAATAACGCACCGGGCGATAAAATCATCTTTATCAACGTGATCAAGGTGATCGCTATTGTGATCGGCGTGATCGTTCTGCTTCTGCTCCTTATTATAGCGATTGCCTTTTTCCGGAACTATCATTTCTCCAGACGACGCAGAAATAAGATACAGTTTAAGATGAACCGGAAAAATAGGTCATTTGGACGGAGAAAACGGGGATGGGATAGAAATAGGAGAATGAAATAGCTATTTATCAACAGCCCACTGGACAAAGAGGGAATTTTGAGCATGAAACGATAATCGCAATATGTATGCCCATAATTTATAGATTATGAGCATACATATTGCGATTATTACTATATATAAATTAAATCTATTTACCGTTAGTTTTTTGACTCTTTAATAATAAAATGTCCAATAAAAGTATGTAATTTCTTTATATTAAAATTTGTACTTCAAACCACATATTTTCTGAAGTAAATTCAATTGTTCCATTATGTTCTTTTACTATTTCAACAACATTTTGAATCCCAAATCCATGGTCATTTCTATCTAATTTTGTTGTATATAACGTTCCATGTTGTAATTTCACTTTTTCATCTACGGTGTTTCTAATTCTTATATATTGTTTATTTTCATAAACTAGCATTTCTATTTGAATTATTCGTTGTTTTTTTACTGGAATTTTTCTACAAGCCTCTATTGCATTCTGAATTAAATTAAAAAGAATCGTACATATTTCAAATGTTGTAAGTCTATTTTCTATAAACATTGAACCATTTATTTCTACTTCTATTATTTCCTTTGTTGCACTATCTATAAGATAGTTTAAAACTGCGTCAACTCCTTGGTTTCCCGTATAATTTTTTACTATTTCAATTTCCTTAATATCAGTCATATATAATATGTATTCTGTTAACTGATCATATTCTTTATTTTCACAATATTTTCTGAGTACCATCATATGTGCCCGCATATCATGTCTTAATCTTCTGATTTTTTCATCTTGAACAATAATCTGTCGAAAATGCTCCTCCTGTAGTTTTATTATATTTTCATTCATTCGAATCTGTTCTTTAAGCTGAATTTCTCTTTGTGCAACAATTCCTTGCCACAAGAGTAAAAATACAAAAATGACACAAGCAATCGAAGTAACACATCCTGTTACTGTGATAACTCTGTTAGGCATATCATATTGACATAATGCCTGCATACCTCCAATCATCCACCAAATGCAGAATGCCCCCACTCCATAAAAAATCAACTGCATTTTGCCAATATAAACAGGAATAATAGTAACCTGTTTTTTTCTAGAATATATAACCAAAACTAAAAAAAGCAAAGTGGGTACACATTGACTACAAAGTAATATACCAAAGTGTAACTGTGCCATAACAAGTGGAATATGATACAAAATTGATAGTAAGAAAGTGATACAAGAAGAAATAGACGAAGGTGCAAAAACCACAAATAGATATAACGCAAATCTTTTTTTCAAATTACCTTTTATCAAAAAGATAGGAATAACAAGCATTGTTAAAAAAGTAATTCCAGTAGCATCATAAATAGAAAAAAAAGACCAAACAATCAAATGAATACTTAAAACAAGAAATATTGAAATAATCCAATTACCCCTTTTTTTATTTAATGACATTTGAAAGATTAATAAATACATTAACAAATAATTAACAAACTCTGTTATAAGGTATAATATCATACATAACACATTCCCCCAAGTCATCAGATTCTTTCCCTCACTTTATCTGCAACATACACCAAAAAAGTATGTTTTGCCCTTTCTCTGTAGTTTCTTCCTAATGGTAGATTCACTTGCTCAAGATCTATCTTTACTTTCTCATGAATAGTGTCCACATGTAACAAATTGACCAAATAGGATCTATGAATACGTAAAAAGTTCATATCTAGAAGGTTTTTTTCTAATTTGCCAATACGTTCATCTAAAAGTATAGATTCAATTTTTAATCCCTTTTCATTTAGGAAAAAGATCTTACAATAATTTCTATCTGCTTTAAAATATAAAATACTTTCATATTTAAAAACTAAATATTTTCCATTAATATCTTTACATGTTATACTTTTATTCTTTTTCCACTCATTTAAAACAATTTGTAGCTTTTTATTTATTTCTTCTACCATTATAGGTTTTACTATAAATCCTATTGTTTTTATACTAAAACTACTAAGTATATTTTCTGTGTGATTTGTCACAAACACAATTCGCCATACAGAATTTGAATCCACAAGTTGTTGCATTAACTGTATGCCATTCATACCTTCCATTTCTATGTCTAAAAACAATAAAGTAATGCAACTATTATTATGACAAGAACTATATGCCAGAACTTCTTCGGCAGATTCAAATTCTATTACATACCACCAAAAACTTTCTTGAGATAATTTCTCTTTCAAAATTACTGCAATTTTTCTTCTTACTTTTGGATTATCATCGCATACAGCAATTACAAACTCCGCATTCCCTTTCCCCTTTATCTGCATTTTTCTCTCTCCAACACTATATTTATTATGTAATTTTATTAATTTTACATTGTATAATATATATTGTCAACAAATGTAAAAATCCGTTCGCGCATATTCATTATATACATCAAACGGATTTTACATAATACATTTAAATCATTTTACCTCTTGCAATAATTCGCCTATTATAAAAAATAACAAATTCTTTCATTTCTGTTGGATTATATTTATAGTTTTCAGTAACTTGCATAATCCTTCTTTCTTTCTTTAAATAAATTTTATTTATCCTCGCATATCCGACTTGTGATATAGGAATTCCTTGCTCATTAATAAAACAAATAGGTAGAATATAATGGTTCCATATTGTAATATGTGGAAAACGTAAACCGCCTTCACTATATTTATACCATATAATTTGTGCCATTCCTAAAGATTGTTCAGGATAATATACATAATATTTTTCTCCCATTGAAACACGTTTCATTGGCATTTTTGCAACCGTTAATGCATATGGAACAGCCATAATCCATGCTAATATAATCGCAAGTGATGAATCAAAAAGACCATATGCAGTTAATAATAAAAGTATACAATACAAACAAGGCCATATCATATATCCATAATATAATCTAAAATATCTGTTGCAATCTAAACATTTGAAACACCATTTAGAATGACCCGTCCCATTTTTTCTTTCGAAATTTTCTCCTCCACACCAAGGACATATAAGCTGAGTTTGTTTTTTCATTACTTTAGAACATCCTCTTTATTTTGATTTCCATATTCTATATACTGATGCCATTTTACAAGTCCTTCTGGAGAAGTAACAAATGTTCCATGAGACTGTCTTGCCAACCCACCAGACCCATAACGATGAAGACAGATTGATATTTCATAATCATCTAAAGACACTTCACTATTAATAGTATCATTTATTACAGTAATACCACTAGTGACTTCAGCAAAACAACTCATAGCCAACTTGATTTCTTTTGTACTATTTATATATCCAAAAGTAGAAAAAACTATATTAGCTAAATCAATAGGTCTTAATATAACCTTTTCTGCTTCACCATAATCACTTAAACCAACTGTTCCAATAGCACCAACTAAAAAACCTGCTGTTGGATCAATAAGCCCACCCCATAAACTAGCAACTGTCGCTGTAGTTCCCTTATAGGATAAGTAGTTAATTTTATTCATTTTTTTCACATCAACAAAACAAAAAGCCTCTGAACTAACAGGGAAATATGGTGAAATACAATTACCGTTCTCATCAGCATATTCATATTTTCCTTTATATTTATTTCTTATTTCGGAAATCTTATTTACTAATAACTTTTGATTTAAACCCATGTAATTTGAACTATCATATACTTCTTCTACAAGTTCCGTATAATAAGCAAACATAACAGCACAAGTTTGAATTGTCATATAATCTTCTTGATTCATTATTTCTTTATCCTGCGTAGCAGGTTTTTTGATGATTTTTCCACATTTGGAACATATATAATAGTCTCCTTTATCATCTAATTTACGATGTGCTGACACTCCATTAGTCTCATCACATTCCCTACTCCAAGGATATGGATCTATGTCATCATCTAATCCATCTCCATCTGTATCTTTCTTTCTTGGATCACTATATGGCATAATATATGGAACATATTTCTTTTCACCTTTACCAATATAACGCAATACCGATTCCGAATGATTTATATTATATACTATTCCTACTTCTTCATAATCCGTCAATTTATCATCATCAGTATACTGTTTATATGGGTCGGATAGAATTTTTCTACCATTTGCCATAACAAACCCTGTTTTTTCATATATATCATATAAGCCATCTCCGTCTGTATCCGTTGTATCAATATAATCAATTGTTTCATTTTTTATTTTTCCAAACATATCTTCAATTTGAGATGAATTTATACAATAATAATATTCTCCTCCCGTTTCTTCTGCTATTTTCTTTAAATATCCACTTGCAGAAGCATATCCAACATTAACAGTATAAATTTTGATTCCATTTTTTTTAGCTAATGATATTGTCGGCCAATAATAATTCACGTCACCATCACAAATCAATATCATAATCTTACTATTATCAGAAGAAATTTTCTGAAATTCATTTATTCCTGCTCGAATTCCTGCATCAACATTTGTTCCTCCTGATGCGGTTAACCATTTTATTTTGCTTTTGATATAAGAAATAGAAGTTCCAAATTTTGCAACTGTATTGGCATAATTATTAAAAGATACTAAGCAAGCGTTATCATTTATATTCAGCGTTTCAATAAATCCATTTAATGCTTGTCTAGCATATGTGATCGAATTACCTGCCATACTACCAGAACAGTCCACAACAAATGCTACATCATAATTAGTTGCCTCTCCATTTTTATCAGATCTATAACTTATATCTTCTTTCCATGCCTCATACCATTGTTCTTTATCAACTAGCATATATGTAGAAAAGTGAGTTGTCTTATATGAAACTGTATTGTTTTCTGTATCTATTACACTATCCTGATCTAATATTTGATACCAGTTATTTGATTCATCATACCACATCACTGCCAAATTATCTTCATTAATTCCATTTAAATAGTTCTCATTATAATAGAATGTTATTTGTGCGCTATCAAAACTTTTATTTGTCTCAATACTGACTGGTACACTTACAAGACCTACAACATCAGAAGACAATATATCCCGATTATACATATTGTCAATTTGCACTTCTTTATCGATATTACCACTAATTTCCATATCGACTGAAATCCTATAGACGGCTGCTTTTTCTATTTCATTAATAGACACAGACTTTTGCTGATTTATTTTCTCATCTCCATCTAAAACTGAATTATTGTTACTATCAGGATCTAATGGATTAAATCCTAACAATATATCGTCTAAATCATTTAAACCATCTTTATCTGTATCAGCCACAAGTGGATTAGTCATATATATATGTATTTCATCATAATCACTCAGTCCGTCTTGATCCGTATCAGCCAACCATGGATCCGTACCATAATTAAATTCTTCTTTATTTGTTAGTCCGTCTACATCAAGATCTTCTTCTCCGTCATCTATTCCATTATCATCTGTATCCTTTTTTAGCGGATTTGTTCCCAAAATTAAATATTCATATGGATCATTTATACCATCTCCATCTGTATCTTGATTATAAATATTTGTTCCTAATTCTTTTTCTATTTCATCCCATAAACCATCCCCATCAGAATCTATTTTTCCTGATACTGAAAGATTCATTTTTGATAATACAAAATTATATGGAACATTTTTACAATTTCCATCATTAACTGTAAAACCTATTTCTATGCTTTCACCTTTTTTTATATTTTGATTATATTTTGCGTTTGATATTTCATAATGAAAGTCTTCATATTTTTGAATTGTAGCATTCCAAATATTATTGATTTTATTTTCAAAATCAAAGCTTAATATCCAATCCTCTATAGTTTTTTCAGATGTATTTGTAATTATAATATTTCCATTAAATCCATTATCCCACATAGAGCTTATTTTGTAAGAAATTTCATAACTATCTTCTACACACTGTTCTAAAACACCTATTAAAAACATTTCATCTGGAAACTGACAAAAAGGCAACTCAGAAGTATAACCAAAAGAAACACTTTTACCCACTGCAATATCTTGATTCCACTCAACATTTCTAATAATTTGATAATTTTGTTCTTGTTTTTCTATCTTAGCATTCCATATATCAGAAAATATACATGATGACTTGCAGAAAATACCCCAGTTTTCTATATTTTGATCTCCCGTATTATATATATTAATATTTGCAACATATCCACTTTCCCATTTATTAGTAATTACATATTCTATTTTATAATTTTCACCAATATATACTTTTTTATTTTCTGTTTCATCTAGTTTTTCGTCGTCTACATTCACAATATCATTAGCACTAACCATTGTTGTATTAGCATATACTACATTCGTAGAAAATGTGTATGCTAACACAAATATACTTATAATTAATGATATTTTTCTCCCCCATTTTTTCATTTTGTAATTTCCTTTCCATGTTTTACTATTTTTAGTAACAGTATTTTGTTAATTTGTCTGCCGTGTAATATGTACTTTGTTCTTTATTTATAATCCAAGTAATCTCCATAACCAATCTAAGTTTGTAGCTAAAAACATATTTTCACCTCCTTTATATGTATTATGATTTTATATAACTTATACAAGCAACTTCTCCTTGACGAACTACCATTTTTTTTGACGAATAACATGCATCTTCGATAAATTAATAAAGCAGACCTGCATTTATATGCAATGTCTGCTTTATCTTTTAATATCAATATATTATATATAAAATATTATTTCTATCTGTTACATCCCCTCTTTTAAGATATTGTGCTCTCTCAAAAGATCTTCGATCACGGTTCCTTTGACGCCCTTGATGAGTGCTTTCTTGACTGCATTGAGCGGTCCCGGAAGAGAAATTTCAAGTGGTGATTTACCATCCATAAGCTTTACGGAGCTGTCAAGCAGATCTCTCACATCATAGACACTGCCCCAGACTTCCGGAACACCTCTGTCCACATGGCAGAGACCGTATACAGCTTCCATAGCGGTACGAACGGAATACTCTGTTGTGAAGATCGTATCTCTTGGAGTTTCAGCGAACTGTCCGAGAAATGCGAAGTTATCGCAGCCATCCGGGATAACGTCCGGTCTGTCACCTTTTCTTCTTGGCATGAAGAATGCAGTGATATATGGCATCATGGTCGGTGTACAGTTTGCATGATTTTCTGCCAACTCGTCGATCTCATCTACCGGAACGCCTAAGTGATACAGCCATTCTGCTGTGATCTCCTTACCGGTACATTCCTTCATCGGTTTCTTGATATAATCGCCCGGTTTGTCGGTAAACAGGCTGTAAACCCAGATGCAGACTTCATCTTTCTTCTGCTCTTTGAACTGACCCTGTCTGTTGATCGTCCAGCTTAAAAGCCAGCTTGAATCTTTGCAGGAAACAATACCACCGGTTACAACATTTCCGGTTCTAGGATCTCTCTTGCAGATATTCTTGATATAGGAAATGATCTTCTCATCACTTGTTGTTACGGTAGCGGATTCCCAGTTGGAACGGGAAATATCGCCACAGAATTTCTCAGGATGTCCAAAAGACGGATCCTGCGCTGCAATGTTCTTCCAAAGATCCCAGCATCCACTTGTACGAACTTCCGCATCACCTACCGGTGCTTCGTTCTGGCTTCCGTAGATCGTACCTTCCGTACAGCTTCCGTTTGTCACAAATACAAGATCGTTTTCTGTCAGCGGAATGCTCTGCTTCTCGCCGTTTACGAGACATTCAATACTGGCAGCACGTTTCTTTCCGTCGCCGATATCAAATAATACATTGGTTACCTGTGTGTTAAACTGGATCTGCACGCCTGCTTTTTCCAGATATTTCTGCATCGGAAGGATCAGGGATTCATACTGGTTATACTTCGTGAACTTCAATGCGGAGAAATCGGGAAGTCCGCCAATATGATGGATAAATCTCTGGATATAAAGCTTCATTTCGAGTGCACTGTGCCAGTTTTCAAATGCGAACATGGTACGCCAGTAAAGCCAGAAATTAGAATCAAATACTTCTTCATCGAAGAAATCTTCAATCTTTTTATCGTACAGATCTTCATCCTTTGTGAAGAACAGCTTCATGATCTCCATGCAGCCCTTCTGGCTCAGACCGAATTTGCCGTCTGTATGTGCATCCTGTCCGCGATGCTCCGTCGCACGACATAAAGAATAGTTCGGATCATGCTTATTCAGCCAGTAATATTCGTCCAGAACAGAGGCTCCTTCTGTTTCCAGAGACGGAATACTTCGGAACAGATCCCACAGACATTCAAAATGGTTTTCCATTTCACGTCCGCCTCTCATGACATAGCCTCTTGTCGGATCGTTGATACCATCACAGGCACCACCTGCAATATCCATTGCCTCTAAGATATGGATATTTTTGCCTGGCATCTGCGCATCTCTGACAAGGAAGCAGGCTGCTGCCAGTGCGCCAAGTCCGCTGCCTACGATATAAGCGGATTTATTTTCAATGCCTTCCGGCTTTTCCGGACGGGCAAATGCTTCATAATTACCGTTCGTATAGTAAATGCCCTTGCTGTTTTTCTCATGCATGCCACGTTCTGTATTGCGGTAATCTGCGAGCTCCTGCTGCTGTTTTCTTGTCTGCTTTACTGTCTGTGCTTTTTTCTTTCTGCTGACGGCAAATACACCTGCTGCTCCTGCCAAAGCGACTGCTGCTCCTAATTTTGCATTCTTATTCATAATAAGTTCCACCTTTCTGTTTTGAAATTGGTTTTCTTGTTCTCTTTTCTTAAGTTTATTAGTTCAGGAAATCGTCTTCATCTATGATCATCTCATCCTCCTCCCGTTTTATCGTTCTGACTGTACTTTGTACAACAAATAAATTTAATGCGCCGTCTAAGATCAGATTGATTCCGATCAGCCTTGTGATCACGCCACTCGTCTGAAATGGCATGGCAAACAGTAAAATACCGAGAATACACACGATAATGGCGATCAGTAATGTTACCCACCAGTTCCGGAATCCGAACTTTTTGGATTCAAACGCCGTCTGCATTTTGAGTGCTGCATCGATCAGAAGAAAGATTCCGATGCAGATGGAAAAGAGCTGGATCGTTGCCCAGGAACGGATCACCATGATAAGTCCGAATATAATGGAGGCGATTCCAAGTCCCAGGTCATATTGAAATGCCAGTTGAAATATGTCTTTGGAAAAATAGCCGGTCAGCTTGACAAGTCCGAATATAATCAGGAAAATACCACACATTTTACAGATCGCGCCAAGTGCCATGTGCGGCCAGATCAGAAGGACTGCTCCTACAAGGATCAGGCAGATCGTCAAAATACTATAAGAATTTTTAATTGCTTTCAGGCTTTTCATAAGTTCCACTCCCTTTTTGTTTTTCTATACTATACTGCCCGTTTTTCGGAATTTCTATGGGCAAAAAAAAGACAGTGTCTGATTTTTAGACACTGTCCTTTATTTGTCTGATTTTTGATCTTTGATGCAGCTTTCGATCATATCACGGATCGTCGCCTGAAACGATACAGACAGGCGGTGCATCAGATCATCCCTGCTCGGCGGAAGTCCTTTTTCGATCCATTCCAGAGTATTGCCGATGATCGCATGGCTGTAAAAAAGCGTAATATAATGCTTATCGCTTTCTGTCAGATCATAGCCTGCTGCCTCTTTTTCCACATATCTGCCAACACAGTCCTCGGCGATCTTGCTCAGATATCCTTTCAGAATATTGCCCTTTTTGGACTGGTAAACATGGAAGATCGCCTTTTTATTGGCAAATACGATCTGAGAGCATCTGACGATCTCTTCATAAAAGGAAGCTCCTTCATTGACATCCCGGACGGATTTCTCCGCCTCATTTTGAAATACCGCATCAAGTACATCGTAAATATCCTGAAAATAATAATAGAAGGTATTTCTGTTGATCTCACATATTTCACAGATATCCTTTACCGTGATCTTATCAAGCTGCTTTGTACTTAGTAATTCGAGCAGGCAGTTCATAATTGCCTGCTTTGTAAATTTCGCCATGGCATCTCCTGCAGAAATCTATTTCTTTTCCCTGTCGTGCCTTCTCCTGATCTGTCTCTGGATTCTGGCATGTTCCTTTTTTTCAATGATCTTATCTACATCTTCTTTAGAGATCAGCTTCATTGTCTTGATGACAAATACACTTTCCGGATCACAGACGTTTTTCCGGATACGGATCTTTCCCTTTAAATAGCCATGCTTTTCGCAGTAGGAAACGCTGTAATAATGCTTTCCGTTTGGTGTAAACCACCGGATCTTTTTTCTCGCCGCTTTATCACAGATGTAACATCTGGTAGATAAAACCTCTCTGTCTTCCATCGCCTTTCCCTTATCCGGAAAGCTTCTGGAAATATATTTACTATAGCTGGGAAATACCTTATGGATCTCCTCTTTTTTGCTCTTTGGAAGCTGGTAGGTATCGTAGGAACAATATTCCTCGATATCCGCCGGTATTTTCTGCAATACAAGCGCCGTATAATAAGCATCACTGAATGCCCGGTGGAACGGGATATCTTTTTCGATCTGCAGGCTGTCTACCGCATATTCCAGCGTTCTGCCAACCTTTTTATGCTCAAAAGCGATCCCAAACAGCTTCTGGATATCCAGAAAGCAGATCGGCCCTGCTGCCAGAGCCGGCATCTGATAATATTTCATGTTCCGCTGCAGCTCCAGAAGATCTAAAGATCCCCAGCTGCAAAACATAAAATCCTCTCCGCACCAGGCTAAAAATTCCTCCGCTGCCTCCGGAAACGGTGTTCCGGCCTTCAGCTCCTTCATATCTACATGGAGCATATCTTCAATGATATCCGGCATTTTCTTATAAACAGACGGTTTAATGATCTTTTGAAACTGCCCTATGATATTTTTACGTTTATCAAGCTTGATCGCTCCGATTTCGATAATTTCAAACGGAATCTCCTCATGGCTGCTTTCTCTTTTTCCGGCAATTCCCTGATTCCATTCGAGGTCAAAAACAATATAATTCATAATGGTTTATTACGTTTTCCTGTCAAGTATTCGGTTTACTTAAAATATTCCATCAGCTGCGCAAGTTCTTCGGATATATTATTCACATGACCCGTTGCTGCGTTCATCTCATCGATTGATTCTGCAATATTGGTGATATTTGCGGATACTTCCTGGTTGCTTGCTGCATTTTCTTCGGAAATAGCACTCAGATCGTTAATATTTCCGATAATAGCCTGTTTGATCGTATCAAGCTGCTTTGTCTTCTCACTGATACGGGAAACCGCTACAAGGTTATCGTTAATTGTTTTACTTAATATCTCAAAGCTTTCTTTTGTCACAGAGATATCTTCCTGCTCTTTACCAATCAACTCTCTGACCTCATTTACAAGTGCAACACTTTCATTTGATTTTTCAAAAATGTTATCCGCTACTTGCTTGATGGTATCTGCACCCTGCGCACTCTGTTCGGAAAGCTTTTTGATCTCATCTGCAACAACGGCAAAGCCTCGTCCTGCCTGTCCGGCTCTTGCAGCTTCAATAGATGCATTCAGAGACAACAGGCTTGTCTGTCCCGTGATATCCATGATCAGATCTACTGCCTCATTGATTGATGATATAGCCTGATTGGTTTCTTCGATCTGGTTGGTGATTTTCTCTACAATTGCAGAAGACCGGTTAGAACTGTCTAAAACAGTTTCTATAGACTTTGCTGCGTCTTCGTTTGCTTTATCCATGTGATTGGAATTATCACTGAGAACCTGTACATCTCCATTGATATCCGTAATCGCATTTCCCATTTCCAATGATTTCGCATTGACATCCTGCACATTTTCAGCCAATGTGACTGCTGTAACGGATAATTCTTCCATTGCCTGGCTGATCTGCTTTGAGCCATCATTACAAAAATCTGCCCGTTCCTTCAATGATGCGGTATCCTGCTGCAGATTGAGCACATGCTCATTGACACCTGAGACAATATCATTCAGCTTTTCCTTTAAGATTCTGGAAGCTGTGATCAGCTTATCTGTTTCCGCAATTTGGGAAGAACCGCTGATTTCATTAGAAATATTACCGTTTGCGATATTTTCAATATCTGCTGCTGTTTTTGCAATCGGCTTCCGGATTATCCTTGCCAGCCAGATCAGGATGATCAGATAAACAACCGTAAGAACAAGGGCAATTTTTACAAAGCTGATCATCAGATTGTTCTTTGCATCATTAACTATTGCTTCCTTTTCTCCGGCAAATGCCATACCGATGACTTTACCGTCATCTGTGCAGACCGGCGTATAATATACATAATACTTTGCTCCGGAAATATCTATACCGTCTGACTGATAATCTTTTCCGGTTTTTACTATATTCCAGACTTCTTCCGATGCTTTTGTTCCTTCCACTCTATTTCCGCTTTTATCCTTTATGGATGTAATAAAACGCGTATCTCCTTCAAAGAAAGTCAGTTCAATCTCATCTTTTTGTAAAGAATCAATAAACTCATAGCTTACATCATCTTTTTCCAGAATATCTTCGCGGATATCCCATTCAAAATACTTCTGTACGGAAATCGCACAGGCACGAAGCCTTGCATATGTACTGGTTTCCAGTTCATTTTCCATCTTCGTTGCAGCGCAGATCGTCAGAATAATGATTGCTGACAATAGTGGTACACTGCCAATCAGCATAATGACTCTTAAAAAATCAAGCCGTTTTCCTTTGGTTCCATTTCCCTTATTCATACACAAACATGAAGACATTTGTCTTCCTACCCCTTTCAATTTCTTTCTATTATAGCATTATGCGATTTTTTAGAAAAGACCTATTGATTCACAAAATCCTTTATTTTCTCTCTCTTATCGATCTGCAGCTTTTCCAGAATATCGGAAACATAATGCTTTACCGTATTAACCGACAATCCCATATGCTGGGCGATCTCCTGATTGGTCCAGTCTCTGCAGGCAAGCATGGCAATGGAAAACTCCAGAGGTGTCAGCAGATCTGTTACATCTCTGTTCATCTGGGAATTGTGGATCTTCATCCAGCCACGGCTGAATGCAATGATCCCATCCACCAGTTTTTTATAAATTTCCGGTTCGCTTTTTCGCAGACAGACCTCCAGAACGCCCTGCAATAGGCCGTGATATTCTATAAAAGGCTCAAAAAGTCCGTCTTTTCCCGCAAAAGAAATTGCTTTCTTCACGGAACTGATCGCTTCCTCCTGCTCTTTTTGATTGATCTGGCACATGGCCGCAATACAGTTTAAATAGATAAACGGGATCGGATAGACCGCATCTGCCATCAGCATTGCAGTCTGTACGACCCCTTGTGCTTTCAGATATTCTTTTTTTAAATACATGCCATGTGCTAAAATACTGATCGCAAACAGTCTCTGTCCTGTCGGCAGATCAGAAATGCAGCCCTCTAAAGCCGGCATTTCCTTTTCTGTTTCGATATGCAGAAAAATATTGATCAGATAATAGGCAAATATACAGGAAGATTTTATTCCTGTACATGCATCTTCTTCCAGTGCTTTTTGCAGACACTGCTTTACATCTATGCGCGCTGCCTGTGCCTTTCCGGCATTTCCGAGTGTCAGGTTTGCAAATACATACAGCATATCCGCTGACAGGCGCAGCATTACATCGTCACTTGCCAGATATTTTTTTACATGTTCCACACAGCCTTTTGCATCCGCTGTAAAATAACAGGCTTCCGCACATGCGATCTCCGCTAACTGCGTATCCTCTATCAGATCAATAGCCTCTTTCATTTTTCCGAGTTCATATGAACTTCCGGTCAGAGGCAGAATCATTCTTCCCTTTGCAAAGTGCAGCTTTTCCATTTTACATTCTCCTCCACAAACATTTCATAACTTTTATTATAACATGGGGAGAAGAGGTTGCAACCTTACATGGGCAGATTCTCCTTATTGGTCAAGTGGTTTTTCCTCGTTTTTATTATTTTTTCTCTTTTTTAAAACTATAATCAGCCATATTATGATACCTGCGGTCAAAAGCAGCAAAAGGATCCACCAGAAACTGAAGTGACGGGCAGATACCTCCGGCTCGTTTTCCGTATTTGCACCATCCATTGCATCCATCTCTCCCTGCGATATGGATTCTGACATTTCATTTCCGGATTCCTGCTCCTGACCGGTCGTTTCTGTGGTTTTCTGTTTTTGTTCCGCATTTTTAACGGTATTTTGCTTTTCCGGTGCCTGTGATGTCTGCTGCGTTTGTGATTGCGGTGCCTGCGGTTTCTGTGTACTCTGTGGTTTCTGTGTACTCTGTGGCTTCTGCGATGGTTCGACATCTTCCGGTGCAACGGCTTCTGTCTCGATCCTGATCACTTGATTTTCACAGACCTCTGAAAGCTTTAAAATTCCCTTTTTCACGTTTTTTGTCACATCATTATCATTTAACAAAACACGTTTTATTTCATAACCGTCTTTTGCTGTGATCTTAAATTCCGGTTTGGAAAAACGCGGTACGGGATAAGCGTCGCTTATTCCCTTATCACCTTCCATATACTGCGCTGATGCATGCTCTGCCTCGATCGATACCGTATGTGTTTCCGGAACCGTTGTACCAATCTCACTCTGAGATGCCCGGATCTGCATCGGAAGATGCAGGCATATTAAAATCATGATAAAAACTGCCAGATATTTTTTCATAGTACCGCCTCTCCGCTATTTCCTGTCCACATACGATATGGTAAATGTGACCGCTGTCTTATAGCTTCCGCCTCTTGCCTTGTTCCAGTCTGCCTTTTTGATCGAAATGGTCAGATCCGTTTTTTCTCCTGCCTTCGTGTATTTCTGGCTTTTGAACTCCTTTTTTCCATTTAAGATCTGGTAAGGGATTTTGGATTTCGGATGCTTTTCATTTACCAGCGTCCCACTTGCATCCATTTTTACAAGAATACATTTATTTTCTTCCAAAACAGCTTTTTTTATCTCAATGGTCCCATACGCCGATTTTTCTGTCAGAAACGGAACTGTCGCATCGGATGGGATCACAACTTCATAGGAAGGATCTACCTGATAGGTCACATTTGTTTTACCCGGTGCTTTGGCAGAAACTGTCATGGCAGATATGGCAAATGTCAGCAGTGCTGTCAGAATCAAGAGTTTCTTTTTCATCTTTTTCCCCCTTTTATTGTGCAATGAGAACGGTTTCCACATCTGCCCCGTTCATTGCACTTCCATCTGTTAAAGATGTTGTCGTAATTTTGATCACGGCCGGATATTCGCCTTTTTCCAGTGCACGGGACAAGGTAACATCCGTGATCGCTTTTCCCGGTTCTACCAGCTTTGAGGTATAGATGGTTTCTTCCCCCTCTGTCAGGATGATCTCAAATGTAAAATAACAGGGATTTCCTTCCGGGTTTTGCAGATTCATTGTGACATCCTTTGTATCTGCCGAAATAGTGATCCTCGGATAACCCGGAATACGGATCCCCTCCGGTTTTTCTTTGATCCCGTCTGTCTGCACTATTGCGTTTTCATCCAGATCCGGCGAAAATGCCGGATCTTTGCTATCCTGTCTGACCAGAAAATAAACTACAACAGCTACAATTACGACCACGAATATACTACCCGCCATCATCAAAATTCTTTTTTTATTTTTCATATTCTGCCCTTCATCTGCTTTTATTTCTCTAAATAGGTTACCTTAAATAATATATTATCGAGATCATACTCATCATCACCGCCACCGTTTGCATCAAACTCGATCCAGAAATACTCCACATCTGTCCGGTCAAGCTCATAGGAGAAGTATTTTGTGATCTTTTCGTCAAGAAGATCGGAGGATTCTGTTTTCCAGGATACCTCTTTGCCATTTTTGGGTTTGTATCTCAGACGCATGACTGCATAACCGTCTTTGACCATATGCACATTGTACTGCACTTCCACTTTGACCTTCTTGAAATTTTTGCTGACTACGTCCAGAGACATGTTATCCATGTTCATTACATACTCTGCGCCTTTTCCAAGACCGTAATCTCCCGTTACTTCTTCTTTTTCCTGTTTTCCATCTACATAAAACTTGAAGGAGATCTCTTTGTTATTATCATCGGTGATATTGTAACTGTTTGTGTACTTCGATGGTGTATACAGATATTTGGCGTTTGGCTTCCAGTTCGCCTTCAGTGTGATATCCTCTGTGTCGCGCAGGATAAAGCTCTTTTCTGATACATCAAAGTAACCCAGATTTTCATTTTTATCATTCGTTTTATCCCATCCGTCCAGCACATAGCCCCATTTATGGCGTTTACTGTCATTTGTGCTGATCTGCGTGATATCCACCTTTGATTCAAAATCGTGACTATCATATTCTTTGTATAATTTATCCAGGTTGTAATCAAAGTAAACACGGTACTGCTTCGGCGTATAAACCGGATACAACGTCATATTCCTTTCCACACGCTGCATCTTATGTCTGTTACTGTAATCATATCTCGGATTTTCCAGACTTGTCGTCCAGCAGTAAAATTTGTAGCCCTTTGGTGCTTTCTTGCATGCTTCCAGTTTTTTGGTCTCAAAATAGTTGATCTGCATATCATCCATGCCAAGTACAACCTTATCCGATGCAAAGCTGATCGTATAGGTGATCACCTTCCAGTTTGCCTTAAAATGACGCTTTCCATAGGAACCTTTTGGTATGGTCACATCCTTTACAAGACCTTCTTTGCCTTCTTCGCTCCAGCCTAAAAATTCATAATGGCTCTTTGTCGGACGGTTTAATACGATCGTATTGCTTTCATACGTATAGGATGTCGGATTGTAATACTCTTTTCCGCCATCCAGATCGTAGGTGATCTGATATACTACCGGCTCAAATACCGCTGTCAGATTGACATCCTTTGCAGGCATTGTCTGTGGTATTTCTCCACTCCAGTTTTTGAAGGTGTAATACTCTTTTTTCGGATCTGCCGGCCGGCTGATCGTCTGTCCGTATTGATAGACTGCACCCTTATCGTCATTATCAACCATAAACGCAATATGGTAGGAATTGATCTTCCACTGTGCAGTATAGGTCACGTCATGATCGGGGATCGTATCCTCTACCCTGCTGTCCCAGCCTGTGAAGGTATATCCTGTTTTCTTTGGAACAGGCACTCTTATCTCGCTGCCATAATAACCATTCTGTATGACATCCTTTTCCCCGTTATCCAGCTGGAATTTAACTGTATATCTGTTTCTGGCATAGTCAAAGGTATATGTGTTTTTGTAAGTTTCCGCCTGCATCTGTACCGGCTCAAGCACCGGCGCAGTAAATCCTTTGGCAACGGCTTCCTCTCCGATGCCCTCCGGCGTTACAAAAGTGTCGATTTGTGCCTCTCCGCTTACAATTTTGTAATTCACAGATCTGCCATTCAGATTCTGTATGCGGTAGATAAAGGTATAAGAACGCATATCAGGAATCCATTTTGCATATAAGGTCAGATCTCTGTCCGGCATTACACCACTGAATGGCTGTGTATAGGCTGCATCCTCGTACCAGCCACCAAACAGATACGCTTTTCTCGCCTGCGCAGGCAGCTTACTGCCACATTTCTTTTCTTCCGTCACATCTTCCACAGAAACGCCGTCAGCACAGACTATGTCATGCATCGTCAGCATATGCTTACTGCAATCGTAATAATACTTGATCACAAGCCTGTTATCCGGATCTCCCGATACTGTGCCCTGTTGTACATCCGGTTTTGTATAACCGTTATACTGATTTACCGCAGGCTCTACGATCGTATCTGTATCTGCATAGCGATAGCTTCTCTCTGCCAGATCATATGCGCCTGTTTCCACGTTTTCCTTATAATGCTCTACTATATATGCGGTCTTTATCACATCCCATTTTGCATATAAGATCAGGTCTGAGGCAGGCATTGTATCCGGTCTGTAAACGGCCTGCAATGCTTCATCCGTATACCAGTCTGCAAAACTATACCCGTTTCTGTAGACCGGAAGTGCATCCAGAATATCCTTTAAAGGTGTTCCGTAGGTTATCATCTGCTCTGTGCTCTGCTCACAGATTCCGCCATTTAACACATATCTGATCTGATACTGCTTTCTCGGATACACATAAATGATACGGTTATTTTCCACGGAACCCTGCACAAGTGTATGGGTGATGGGTTCTACATCTTCATACCCTTCCGGCGCTTTCGTTTCCGGTGTTATCACATCTCCCGGTTCTCCGTACAGACTTTCCGCCAGATACAGCCGCCTGCTGCCATCCAGCTGTGTCAGATAATGTAACACCTGATAAGACTGTTTGCCATCTATCCATTTTCCATATAAAACCAGATCCTGATCGGGCATTGTTGTCCCCATATACCGGTTTTCAAAGCCTGTATCTGTATACCAGCCTGCAAATGCATAGCCGTCTCTTGCCGGATCCGGTATTGTAATATCTTCGCCGTATTTTTTCTGTGCGGTTATTATATTTGGTCCGGTCGCATCATTTGTTTCATACTGATAAGTCAGCGTATGTGTATTGATCTGATAATAATACCCGATATACGGATTACCTGGTTCTATCTTGAAACTTGTCAGTCTTGAGCTTTCATCAAACGTATAACCTTCAAAGCTTTTTACCTCCGGCGGCTGTACAACGCTGTCTGCCAGACCGGTATACGTTTCCGTATAGGAATTTACCTGCGTGGTTCCATCCAGGAAAATGTAAGATACATAATAGGAAATCTCATCTGCAACCCACTTTGGATAGGCAGTCAGATTTTGCGCAGGCATTGTTTTATAGGTGAAAGGCTTCGTAAGAGCCTGATCCTCATACCAGCCTTCCACGCGATAGCCCGGTTTACCGTTTGCCAGCTCTTTCTCATTTGGAACAGGGATCGCTGCGCCATACTGTACCGTATACGGAATGAGCTCTGTCTCGCTCCGATACCACGCCATGGTGTAATCGCTGCGGTCATATTGATACTCGATGACAAGCGTTCCGACACCATCCGCATCCGCCGTCACTTCTTCCGTGCGCACGGCCGGTGACGTAAAACCTTCATAGGATTTTACCGCAGGCGAAACCGAAGCGCCTGCAAGCGCGGTAAATACTTCTTCCTCCACAAGTGTATACGTGGGTGCTTCCCCTTCCGGGAACCCATATTCATTCAGAATCTCAGGGTTTTCCTGATAATGTCTGACTGTATAATTGACCTGCATGCTTTCCCATTTTGCATACAGCGTGATATCCTGCGCAGGCATTGTATTATCAAACTTCTGCTTATAATCTGCGTCCAGATACCAGCCAAGGAATCTGTAGGCTTCTCTTTCCGGTGTTTCAGTCACAAGCTTCTCACCCGGTCTTGCGGTAAATGTCAGCTCACTTCCTACAGGCAGGACAGCATCCGATGCCTGCAGATCATAGGTCACTGTATACACATTCCGGTCATAGAAAACCCGCAGCTCCAGACTTCCGTCCGCTTTGATCTCGCCACTTGGCAGTGTATTGTTCTTCAGATGATAAAATGCCGGATCATAAGCACCTGCAGGTGCTGTGACTCTCTGCCCGGTCTCTCCGGTCAGATACTGTATCTCATGTAAAACATATCCGTCTCCGTTTTCTTCCTCCACATAATATCGCACCGTATAACCAATGCCTGACTGCGGACTCCATTTTGCAAAATAGGTCACATTCTTTGCCGGTACATCCTGTGGGATCTCTTCTACAGCAGTATTTCCTTCCAGGATCCATCCGTCCAGCTCATAGCCCGGCTTATAAACCGCAGGCACAGGCATCATGGTACCATAGCGGTAAGAGCCTGTAGAAACAACCTCGTTATCTGATCGATAGGTTGCAGTATATTTTGCTCTCGGATAATAATATTCAATGAGCGTACTGCCATCAGCTTCTACAACTGCTGATCTGACCGCCGGTGTTTCATAGCCTTCACGCACCTTTGGCTGCGGACTGATCGTAGATCCTGTCAATGCGGTTTTCTTTTCCACACCATCCTCAGGCACTTCATAAACACCGTTTGCGCCCTGCAGATACGTCTTTACCGTATAAGAAACGCTGGCAGGCGTCCATTTTGCGTATACAAGTGCATCCTGATCGGGCATTGTGGCAGGAATGGTATAAGGCTTCGTCAACGCCTCATCTGTATACCAGCCTGCAAATGTATAGCCCTGTTTTACCGGATCCGCAGGCTTTTTAATAGCTGTTCCGTATTTCTGGTCAAGCGGTGCTACATAAGAACCGCCGTTGCTCATAAAGGCAAGAATATAGCCATCTCGCAGCATATCCCAGTGCAGCTTCACTTTTTTCCGGAACGGTTTTGTATTGAATGTGCCCGGCTGATCCTTCCATGTGACGATCATCTCGCCATCTACGGATTTTTCTGCGCCCGGATCTACTGTAATAAGATTTGTCTCCGGGTTATAAGAAAAGGCATCATTTGTCATCGTGATCACAAAATACCGGTCACTGTCATCTTCATAGATTTTTGTGAAATATTCGCCGTCATCCAGACCTTCCTTCATATCCATGTAATTCATGGTAAAGAAGTCATCCGGAATGCGCATTTTCTTCATTTCATACTTCAGATTGCATTCCATGTCCGTTGTATCCGCAAAATCGAGCACATTTTCCAAATTCCCGGCGGTATATAACGGCCACATAGCTTCAAAAAGCGTCGGCGAATAAGTAAATGCATTGGAAAGCGCCTGCGCCCGGAACTTGATATCCAGATAAATACCGATCTCCAGATAAAGTGCACCGATCGCTCTCGTATTTCTTCCGCTCGAAGCAGTATATTTCAGGATGTAATATAAATACCCCCAAAGCTGTACATAACCGCCTACTTCCGCGGAAAGTCCCACACTTGCCAGCTCCGTTGACAAAAGTCCGACACGGACCGTCAGTCTGACACCCGCCTTCACACCGATCGTTCCCATGGCATATGCGGTAAATTCATACTGCTCCTCGGTAATATTGATCGTATCACTCGTTGCTTTTCTGCCCTTTACCTGCAGACAGAATACATAGCGTTTGGCATTTTTATACCAGAAGCTCATACCGATCGAAACATTGACCTTCGTCCAGACAACGAAATCCAGCTCGATCGCAATATCGATCACGAGAAGGACACGGAAATGCTGCTCCGTGATCCGTTTGGTGTAGATCTCAACCCACTCGCCATCATCCTCTAACAGATCCGCATAACGCTCTGCCAGGGATTTTGCCACAGATATCTGATCGCTGCCTCCGGTGTTGGCCTCCACGTCATCATCCGATCCGCCCAGATCAGCCAGGAAAGGCGCCTTATCGGATATATACTCACTTCCGTTCTCCATCATATCTTCAAGCTCGGAAATGATATTTTCCACATCATTTGCCAGCTTCTGCTTCTTTTTGTACTGCGATATCGAAGTACCGCTGCCACCGCCTGTCGGATAAAGCAGATAATTATTTGCCTGTTCCGTTTTAAAGTTGATATCCAGTCCGATCCCTGTATATTCATACAGATCCAGAGAAGCTGTCACACGGTAATCTGCAATATAAGGGAAAATACCCCACACCTTCCATACTGCTTCTCCGTCTACATGAACCGCAACACGCACTTCCTGTTCAAATGTTGCTGTAACAGTGATCGTAAAATCCGCATAACGTGCCACATGGAACGTGATCGGAACCTTGATCTCCAGTCCCAGATGGACACCACTTTCATTGCCGTCGAAATGGCGCAGCTTTGTATCAAGATCCGCCTTTACCTGTGGCATTCCCACTTCCACGCGCTTTTTCGCAGAGCCCGGGGCTGTCAGCCCCTCTATCTCATCTGCTCCCGCAATTTCCACATTTGCTTTCAGTTCTTTTCCAAGCTCTTTTTCCAGCTCGGCAAAGGAATCTGTACGAAGTGTCATTTCGCCGATCTGCTGTGCTACGTCTTCTGCAAATCCGCTTTCCACTGCCTGCGCTTCCAGATTACTTTCCAGTGCCTGCACATCTGTACCGTCCAGCAGATCCTTTCCATTCACAGATTCGGTCGTATAAACATCCATGGCAGCTTTGACATCTTCCCATGTCTGCGGCTGATAAGCGATGATATACTGTCCATTTGACAAAAGAACACTTGTGATCTTTCCGTAAGAAAGCGTGCTCTGATCATTTGGATCTGTATACAGAGCCAGAAAATCTCCTTCATCCACTGTCGTATCGGCAGAAAGCATCGTATTCTGGCTGATACTGCTTCCATCAAAGGCCAGCTCTGACAGAGCAACCGTCACACTGTTATTTCCCGGATCGCCGTCCTGATCCTTTGTGATATCCAGTGGCAGGACATCCGGCATAAAAAGTACATCTTCTGTTTTCGATCCCCGGTAAGTATACTGATTTCCGTTCACGCCCGTGATCTCGAAGAATGAAATATCGCTTCCGTCCGCAGACGATGCCACCTCATCCATCGTCGGAATGACATCTCCCGCATAGACTGCGATCTGATCGCCTATTTTCAGCTTTTTGTCCGTATAGGTAAAACTACCGGTCGTCGTGCTTCCTTCACTTCTGACCGATCCGTCCGGTCCAAGTGTCATCGTTGCAACAGAAACAGACTGCGCACTTTGTCCGTTCACAGTCAGGCTGGATAATTCCTTTACATGGATATATTTCAGGTTTGGATTTAAGGAAACATTTTTTACTTCATCCTTATGGATCGAAATCTCATATTCACGGATCGAAGTATCAAAGCCGGTAAAGTAAAGATCTTTACTATCTAATAACAGCCTGTAATTGGATCCCTCTTTCCAGCCGTTTTCTTTACTGATCGTATATGTATTGTTTCCTGCGGCTGATAGATGCAGTGTGATCTCTTCCGTAAAATCACTGATATTTTTCAGTGTACAGGCAGCTAAGATCTCATCCGCGCTCATAGCGCCGCTCTGGTCTGTTACCTGAATGACAAGAGAAGCACCGTCTACATCGATCGCGCGCGCAAAAGCAGCGATCGCATGCGACTGGAACGCCTGATCTTCGGTATAAGCCGCATATAATGTCGTATCGCCCAGCAGGCGGTCTGTTGTTGCGACATATCTGGTGCAGCCCTCGTCATAGCACCAGCCGAGAAATGTATAACCGGACTTGATGGCAATCGGCAGATCACCAAGGGAAGTGCCCGGCGCAAGTGTCTCTTCTTCAAAGGAAATGAGACTGCCCGGATTTTTCGGATCATCCTTAAAACCGCCGTTTGCTTCATATTTTATCGTATAGCTCGGACTTTCATGACCAATCTCAAAGGTCAGTGTATCCTGATATTCTCCCGCTGTCTGTGGATCTTCCGTTACTTCACAAACATAGACTTTTTCATCACTCTTTTTGGTTGATGTCAGATTGATCACAGGTACGCCATTTTCCGGTATCAGCTTTGTATCTTTTTCCTTCAGCTGATAAGAAAGCAGTGCATCGTGATTTTTGAGATGCCAGTTATTTTCCGAATTGACCGAAACCTTTACGACTTCCTGCTCATACAGACCGTCTGCCGCTCCGCTCAATTTCAGCTCGGAACCGTCTGCTTTCACATTTGCCGGAATATCTACATAATAATAAGGATCCGTCCATTTTGCATAAAGAACCAGAGGACCTTTATAAGATGTATCTATTTTTGTAACAGCCTCTCCGCTGAATTCTTTATTATCGTACCAGCCTGCAAATGCATACCCCGGCTTACTGATGACCGATCCATCAGGCAGCTTATCTGCAGGATAAGAAGAAGGTGACTGATAGCCCTCAATAAAGGAACCGCCGTTTAAGGCGAAATCCAGTGTTTTTTCTTCTTTCCTGACAGATGTTGTATCACTTGTGATTTCTGAAGAATCTGTTTTATTTTCTACAGATTGTTTTGTCCCATCCTGCGGACTGACCTGCAAGGCTCCTACAGGAACCTGCAATACAGATGCAAAAAGTGTTACACTCAGCAGGTAACACAGGAATTGTTTTCCAAAGCGTTTTTTCATCTATTTTCCCCCACATACTCTATCTTATGCGTATCATTCAAAACAGATAGCTATTTTTACTATTTTATCAAAACGCTTTTTCCTGTAACATGCTCCTTTTATGCCAAAAAAGTGCCCCTCTTTCGATACTGCATCGGTGTGACCTTATAATACTTTTTAAACAGTCTGCAAAAGTAATCTACTGTGTGGAATCCTGTTTCTTCCGCGATCACACATATTTTCTTTTCCGTCTTTGCAAGCAGTACTGCAGCCTCTTTTAAGCGGTGCTGTATCAGAAATTCTACCGGCGTGACATGCAGGTATTCCTTAAACAGATTTAATGCGGTACTTTTACTGATCGATGCAGCTCCTGCGATCTCTTCCAAAGAAATGGGATTTTGATACTGCAGATACACATACTGCATCATAAGCTGCAGCCTTGCCTGAGAAGATGCTTTCTCTTTTCCGGCTTTTTTCGCAGGCAGAATGGCAGCATTTTCATATAGCAGGAGCCACAACATCTGTATAAGAGCTGAAGTTGCAAGTTCACAGGGTATCTCCTGCTTCTGTATCTCTATAATCTGCCCGATCAGCTTTAAAACCTCATTCTGCCAGGAGACCTCTGCCTGAAAAACCTGAAATGACAAAGACGATGATATGACAGGCAAAACATATTTTTGGTAAATGATACTATCCTGTTCTCTGATAAAGGATGGCATAAAAACAAAATTGGGCATGATCGCAGAAGCTGCATGGAAACGATGCAGAACTCTGGAATTAATGAACATTCCTTCCCCTTTTTTCAAAATGATCTGTTTATCTCCCACATAACAGGTCAGACTGCCGGATTCTACATATAAAATCTCCAGCTCTGTATGCCAGTGCCAGTCAATACAGTGAAAATCAAACTGTTCCAGATCATCGCAGTAAAACCGGAAAGAATATTGACTGCTCCCATGCTGCGCCATTTCCATTAAATTTTCATCTGTTGCAATTTTATTTATTTTCTTCACTGATCCCATACAACTGATTCCTTTTCATTTTTACGATATTATACAATAATTATGCTATATATGACAATGAAAACATACTAATTATACTATATAATTCAATACAGAAACTAATGAAGGAGGATCCGTATGAAAGCAGTCATTAAAAAACAGCAAAGCAGATTGGAAAACAGTCTTGTTATATATGTGAATAACAAAAAACAGGTAAATCGTATGATGCTATCTCTGATAGAATCAGGATTTACCGTCAATTATGAACCACGATATATATCCGGTAATTATGAAGGATGTATTCTTTGCGGGGATAGCAATAAAATTAAAATCTGTTGTAAACAGAGAACAAAAAAACAGAAAGAAGGAATAGGAAATGCCTGATTACAAAAAAACAAAAATTGCCTGCTATCTGGGATTTATCACACAGGCGATCGCAGCAAACTTTGCCCCGCTTTTATTTTTAACTTTTCACAATACGTATCAAATTTCTCTTGGAAGGATTGCCCTGATCCCCACCTGCTTCTTTTTCACGCAGCTTCTGGTAGATCTGTTCTGTGCAAAATTCGTGGACAGGATCGGATATCGCATATGCGTTGTTGCCTCAGAAATATGCGCTGCCACAGGGCTGATCGGTCTTGCTGTTTTGCCGGATCTGTTACCGAGTCCCTTTGGGGGAATCCTGATCAGTGTCATCCTATATGCAATAGGAAGCGGACTGATCGAGGTACTTTGCAGTCCGATCATTGAAGCATGTCCTTTTGAAAATAAAGAGGCGACCATGAGCCTGCTTCATTCCTTTTACTGTTGGGGCTCCGTTGGTACAATACTGATCTCCACTCTGTTTTTTCTGCTCTTCGGAACAGAACACTGGAAATGGCTCGCTGTTTTATGGGCACTTATCCCGGCTGTAAATATTTATAATTTCGCAACATGTCCGATAGAATATCTGGTAGAAGACGGAAATGGAATGCGTATCGGAAAGCTGTTTCAAAAGCCTCTGTTCTGGCTGTTTGTATGCCTGATGGTCTGCTCCGGTGCATCTGAGCTTGCCATGGCACAATGGGCTTCCACTTATGCAGAAGCAGCCCTTGGTCTGTCAAAAGCTGTCGGAGATCTGACCGGTCCATGCCTGTTTGCTGTTATGATGGGCATCAGCCGTATTATTTTCGGAAAATATGGGGAAAAGCTGGATCTGATGAAATTTATGACTGCTTCCGGTCTTTTGTGTGTGATATGCTATCTGCTTACTTCTCTGTCCGCAAATCCGCTGATCGGACTTTCAGGCTGTATTTTATGCGGCTTTTCTGTCGGAATCATGTGGCCGGGAACGATCAGTCTTTCTTCTAAAAAATTTCCTGCAGGAGGAACAGCCATGTTTGCACTGCTTGCCATGGCAGGGGATCTGGGCGGAAGTATCGGCCCCGGTATTGTTGGCAGCATCACACAAAATGCAGGAGGCAACATCCGCATTGGTATGCGTACAGGACTTGTCTTTCCCATTGTGCTTCTGCTCATGTTATTTTTGCTGCGAATCAAAAAAAATCCGGAGAAGAATTGATTCTTCTCCGGGTCTAAATTTAATTTTCACTTCTTAATTTTTGGTTGACTTTTTCTACATCCAGTTTGTAGTAGAGGATTAAGATGATCACTGTAATGATCAGCGGAATACCCGCAAACATGAAGGATAACATATTGGTGCAGGATGCACTCTGTACTGCTGCTGTCGCATCGTAATGAGAAGCTGCCAGCAACCAGCCGCTGATAGCGGAACCAAGTCCGTTACCTACCTTCATACCGAATGAAGTACAGGAATACATGGAACCATCCATTCTCTTTCCTGTCTTTAAATAAGTATACTCAGAAGCCTCAGATACAAGTGCATTGAATGTACCACCGAGTGTGCAGCAGGTAAGGGAAACCAGTCCATACATCCATACAACGACAGGCGCGTTACCCTGCATAACGAAGATCAGATAAATGGCACGTACGATCACATTTAAAATAAAGCATCCCACATTTAAAATCCGGATATTTTTCAATTTCTTTACAAGCATAGGTGCTGCGATCAGACCAATGACATTTGCTACGGAAAAGATAGATATCATCTTTCCGAATAAACCTGCATTTCCACAATTATATGTGAAGTAGTAAATAGCTGCTCCCAAGGAAACACCGCCCATCAGATAAAAGAGCAGATAGATCATAGTCAGCATATCAAAATATTTATTTTTTACAAGTGTTTTCAGCGTTTCGATCAGACCGATCTCTTTCTGAACAATACCTTCTTCTTTTGCTTCCCTATATGCTTCATTGATCTCTTCTTCCGGAAGCTCTTTTACGGATAATACGGAAATGGTATTTACAACAAGACCGATTAATGCAAAGATGATCGCTGTTGTTCTCCAGCCAACATTTCCGCCGCCAAATTTCTCCACCATAACTAAAGTGAAATTGGAAACCAGAAGATTTCCGAGTGTGGAACCGATAAAGCGGAATGTTCCCATCTGTACACGTTCCTGACTGTTCTTTGTGATCAGAGAGGTCAGTGCAGAATATGCGATATTATTTGCTGTATAGAAGATCGCATTTAAAAGTGTATATGCAATGAAGAAATAAGCATACTGCAGCTTGGAACTCAAGTTCATAGGAATCGCAAATAATGCGATCAATGCAATGGCATTACCGAAATAGGACCAGAACATCCATGGTCTTGCTTTACCGAATTTGGAATGTGTTCTGTCGATCAGACTGCCAAACAGGATATCTGTAACACCGTCCAGCAGCTTGGAAACCAGGATCAGAGTACCAATAATACCCGCATCCATTCCGATCGTATTTGTCAGATAGATCATGACAAAGCTGGAAATCAATCCATATACCATATTGGCAGCAAAGTCACCGCCGCCATAGCCGACTTTATTATATAATTTCAAATATTTTTTCTCTTCCATAGTACTGTCTCCTTTTTATCATAAATTCCAGGTTGCTACTTCTGCTGTTGCAAAAGGTCCAGGTACTGCTTTCAAGCTTCTGTGGTTGCCAAAATAATCACGGTCAAAGATGATCGTACTGCCATCCGGATTTTCAAATCTTTCTTCCGGCTCAAACGCCTCACCCAGTACATCACTGTCAATGATTGAAGTTGTATAGTTGCCAAGTACTTCATATACATTTGTCTGAAGTGTATACTGTCCGTCCTTTTCCACCAGATTGACATATACCTTATCGTCTGTATTGATGAAATGATCTGCTTCTTTCTTGAAAGCCACAGCTCCGTTAAAATATGCATTTCCGTTGATCCAGACCGGTAATTTACCAAAATGGTAATCCTGCATTACAAACATATTTGGTTCCGGATTATCCAGTTCAAATGGTACGATCCACTCATCATAAGTCGGGAAATCGTCAAATACGCCTGTACCCTGTACCTGATTATCTATCATGATAAAGCCCATATCTTCTTTTACTTCTTCCGGTTTTACCGGCCAGTTCTGGATAAAGATATTATTATAAACACGATCATCACCATGCAGGAATGTCATCATACCCGCCACTTCTGTTCTATGTGGAATATGATATGGTGTATATCTTGGTGCCATCGTTCCGTTCTTTAACGGCATATCGGAACCGCTTCCGATAGAGCTCATCGGTCCAAGGCAGAGATTATGTACCACTGCACAGCCCTGTGAAGCCAGTTTCATGGAAAGTTTGGACAGACAGATATTGTGATCGATCAGAGTCGGTCCGTGGCTGACTTCCACGAAAATATCGCAGCTTCCCATTCCGCCCGGTACTAACGGGATATCTTCGGAAGGTGCATAATTGTCATGAAACAGATTTTGTGTGATTCGTGTTCCCTGCGCTTCCCAGTCACACCAGATACCCATTGTACAATGATGAAAATGATTCCGTCGTATCGTCACATCGATCGCTGCATGCAGCTTGATACCTGCCACTTCCGCACCTGCAAGCTCCTGCATATTGTTGATATGATGGATATGGTTGTCCTCGATCACGGAGAAAACACCGCCCATTCTGCCGACAATACCTGTCTGTTCACAATGATGGATATGACATCTGCGGACAATATGCCCTCCTATGGTTTCTTTCGTCCATCCGTGATATTGTCCTCTGCAGACTGCATCTCTTTCCATCTGCGTTGCACTCTTTACATGCTTATTGGTGAAATAATGATCATTTTCCGCATCGTAATATTTTCCAAGGGAAATACCGCTGCATTTACTGTTACTGATCTCACAGTCCTCGATGATCCATCCTTTTGCCCAGTGAGGTCCGATCATACCATCCTGATAAGCTGCAGGAGGTGCCCATGTGGTAGCTGCTTTATTGATATTAAATCCACTGACTGTAATATAATTTATATGATTTTCCGATGGCATAAAGCAGTTGCGGCGGACATTGATCTCCACCTTTTCCACACGGGGATCTTTTCCCTGAAAATTCGCATAAATAACTGTTTCCTTTCCATCCTGTTCTGTATACCATTTGTATACGGACCATTCCGGTTCCCAGGAATGTATATAAACCTTACCTTCGATACACTCCTCTAAGCTCTGTACTTCATATAACTGTCTGTCATTCAGATAGACCGCTCCGGTATGTCTTACAAAAGGACCAAAATACCAGTCTCCTTTTACAAGTGTTGTATAAGGATTATAACTGCCAAAAACACCATTATCAATTCTGCATACCCATACATTTCCTTCCAGATGCGTCCAGTCATGTACCTCTTCGGCTCCTGTGATCACAGCACCTAAAGGTACTTCGCTTTTATAAACAATTCTTGCATTTTCTGTTCCGGCATTTTTCGGATCAACATATTCACGGTAAATGCCCGGTGCAACCAAAATCTCATCACCCGCTGCTGCTGCCTGCGCCGCATCATTGATAAAACGATAGGGACTCTCTTTTGTTCCGTTGCCATCTTTACAGGCATTGCAATTTACATAGATATTCATATTCCTCTCCTTTCAAAGAGTACGGCTCATCGGGCCCTTGATGATCACGTGCACGTTACTCTTGCTTTGATGTTACATGTATTATATAATCGAAACAGCAATCCAAAAATATCTAAAAGAGAGCAAAAATAATTAAAATGTATCCAAAACAGACTTTATTTCAAACCATTCATGCAGAATCCGACCGGGAATATCAGAGAAAAATGTCCAGATATCATGATATGTCCTACTCTAATCTGATCCTGCACAAAAATGAAAATTCCCAGTATCAGTATTTTGAGATCAATATGCCTTATCTGATCCTTTATGAAAATGTCAATCCGGCAGCAAATTCCTCCATGTATATAGAGCTGTCCGAAAGCAGCATTGTAGATGCCCATATGGACTATAAAGCTTTTTCTTCTATGGGTGGACTGCGGCTCCACTCTCACGATTTTTACGAACTTACCTTTGTATTATCGGGAGAATTAAACATGCGGATTGAGGATGAATACATAACCTATCGTCCGGGCGAATGCTGTCTGTGCAATAAAAACATCCATCATGTCGAAGTCATGGATCATAACACGGAAATTGTACTGTTTTTGCTGAAGGAAGAGTATCTGCGTGATCTGATCAGTGCCAATTATTACTATGACGGGGACGGAAATCCCCATGCGATCGGTTCTGTATTCCAGAGGTTTTTTCGTGAAAACAAGAAAAATTCTCTTTACGATGCCAAAGTATATACTGATTTCCGGCTTTTTAATACATCTCCACAAGATCAGTTTTTTGATGTCATTAACCGCATGGTAGATGAAATCTCCGGGAATCATTCCGGAAAAAGCCATATGATGAAAGCTCTGTTCTGTCGTTTTATCGAAATGCTCGAAATCAGCAATAATTACCAGACAGAAGTACATTGGGCAAAGCTTTCAAACGATGAACAGATCGTTTATAAAATTGCAAATGCTTATCAGAATAAGCTGGGACTTTTTTCCAGATCGGAGATTGAAGAACTGACCGGCTATAACAGTGATTATGTGGAACGTATTATGAAACGTTCTACCGGAAAAACACTTTCCGCATACGGAAAGACTTTTTTATTAAAGAAAGCAGCAGATATGCTGACAGATACAGACAAAAAGGTTGGAGATATCTGCGAACTGCTCGGATACTCCAACCGGAATTATTTTAATAAATTGTTTTTCAAGGAATATGGAATGACACCTTCCGAATATCGAAAATCATAAATCTCATTTTCAATTAGTGTCAGGAATTATTTACTCGGATTTACATGCACCATAATATGTTTGACCTTCGGAAAATTCTGTTCGATGCTGTCATGCACCGATTCTGCGATTTTATGTGCTTCCCGAAGTGACATGGAACCATCCAGTGCAATTTCCATATCGACATAGATCTTATTGCCGAAAATTCTTGTCTGAAGCAGATCGATCCCTTCTACATATTTGTTTTTTCTGACACAGTCACGGATCTGGTTTTCCGTTTCTTCATCACAGGAATGATCCACCATTTTATCCATGGCATCTTTAAAAATATCATAAGCTGCCTTTATGATAAATACAAAAATGACAAGACTTGCAATGGAATCCATGACCGGAAATCCCATTCTTGCGCCTGCAATTCCGACCAGTGCTCCTATCGAAGAAAATGCATCGGATCTGTGATGCCATGCATCTGCCATAAGTGCACTTGAATCAATCTTTTTGGCATAATGCCTTGTATACCAGTACATTGCCTCTTTACTGACGATCGACACGATTGCTGCGATCAATGCCAGAATACCCGGAACCTGCAGATGATCATAATCTCCCTGTGTAACAGCCTTTAATGCGTTCGAACCGATTCCAAGCCCTGTAATGAACAAAACAATGGACAAGACGATCGCCGCCACACATTCCAGACGTTCGTGCCCATACGGATGCTCCTTATCAGCACTTTTAGAAGACAGTTTAATCCCGATCATGACAATAAATGTACTGAACACATCGGAGGCGGAATGAATCGCATCACTGATCATAGCGTTGGAATGTGCGATCACACCTGCTAAAAGCTTCATGACCGACAACATAGTATTTCCGATGATCGTCACGATAGACACTTTATTTGCTACCTTTTGAAATTCATTTTTTTCCATATCAGTTACCTCCTGAAATAAGTAAGATAGCTCTATGGCACTAACGATATGTGGGGTTTTACAATGATGTGTTTCCGAGAAAAGTATAAAAAAACACCCACGAACCAGTATAAAGCAACTACTGTCCCGTGGATGAAGAAATTCCACTGTCACCTTTGTGACCCGACTCCATGATATATCACGGTCTGCTCAGTTTGTACTGTAGTCTTATGCAGTGCAAAGAGTTATAATATGTATACCATGTGTACAAGATGGATGTCAATAGGATCCTACAGAATCCGGCTATATCAATATCATTACAAATCTGTCAGATTTTCCTGATCGGTACAATGAAATATAAATTTATTTAAAAATTGATTTTTTTCGCATGGTTTTCCAAACAAATACCCTTGCAGATAATCAACATGTATTTCTTTCAGTTTTTGATACCACTCTTCTTTTTCTATGCCTTCTATACAAATTCTGATATCTACACTATGTACCATTTCGACAATCTTTTTAAGCAGTTCAAAATCCCTTGCATTACTCATAGCCTTTGCTGTAAAATCTTTATCCAGTTTCACATAATTAGGTTTCATATTTACAATACAATGTAGATTCGAATAACCTGTACCAAAATCATCCAGAACAAACTGTAAGTTTTTCTCTTCAAATTTTTTCCGAAGCTTATAAAAATACGGTGTCATATCCGTATAACCACTTTCTGTCAGCTCCGCGCATAAACACTCCGGTGGAAGATCATACTGTTTTATGGACGAATGTATATCTTTCCAGATATCACTTTTCACCATCTGAATATATGATATATTTACATTAATTTTAAATTCCGGTATATACTGCCTCATCTCATGGCACATAGACACAGCTTTATTTAATACATATCTTCCGGCCGGAATAATCAGCCCGGTTTCCTCCAGCAGAGGAATAAATTCTACAGGTGAAACAGGTTCTTTTTTCTTATCCTGATACATGGAAAATCTCATAAGAGCTTCTGCACCGATCATATGACCGGAATCACAGTCCATGATCAGCTGATAATATACATCAAATCCTTCAAATCCGTTTGCCACCGCATTACGGAGTGCACTCTTTATTTTTTCTTTCCGCAAAAATAATTCATAGTCTTCTTTTTCAAAAAAATAAACACCGTTTCCGCCCATGGATTTTGCCTGTTTTAATGAAAAAACCGCTATTTTCCGATACTCGTCATAATATTTCAAAAGCATTTTTGCATAAATAATTCCGGTAGAAATTGTAAAAACCACTTTGTATTTTTCAGAAATAATAAATTCTTCTATTTTTTTACATATTTTCTTTTGCAAAAGCATAACATCATCTTTTGTATGACTTTCCAGATCGATGATCATATACTCATCTGCAACAATATGATACAATTTCTGGTTGTCGGAAAGACACGAATTAATGCAGTCCGCAACACTTTTCAATACATAATTTCCATAGTCTACACCTAATGTACCATTGATGGCGTTAAATCCATCAATTCCTATATATATTAAATATTCTGACGAACTATCTTTTATATGGGAAGAAATATAGGAACGCAGCTCCCTTTCGCCTAAAAGTCCACTCACATTATCTGCTCTCTGTGTATCTCCTATTTCGTTCACACACCCTATCAGATAATGAGGTTTTCCGTCTTTATCATCTATTACTTTTCCACGGCAGTTGATCCATACCGGCATTCCGTTTTTATCAAGCCATCTGTAATACAGATTATGATCCTTCTCTTTTCCTTCTATGATACATTGTAAATCCTCCGCGATCATAGAGCGGTCTTCTTTATATACAAAATACTGAAAACTGTTGACTGCATCATCAAAGGAATTGCCTGATATCATAAAACGATTCACTGCTGCCTGTGAAATTTTAAAAGTATTTTTCTGTAAATCTATAATATAAAGATAATCATCCATACATGGTGCAAATAACTCTATTAAATCTTCTGCAGCTATTTCTTTAAGTAATTTGCGTATGTCTGTATCCATAAAGTAAGTGCCTTTCTCAATAAAAATTATGATTCATATGTAAATTTATGACATCTTTTGACCCTGACATCATTTTATTCTGCAACTTTAAATTTCCGGATCGTTTCACGCAGACTTTCTGCTTGGCTGCTCATTTCCTGACTGGCAGCTGCACATTCCTCAGATGTTGCTGCATTTGACTGTACAACATCATTGATCTGTTCAATTCCCTGATTGATCTGCTGAATTTCTACCGTCTGCGTCTCTAATGTCTCTGCAATGTTTGTTACTTCTCCTGTAATAACTTTGGAACTCTCAGCAACATCTTCCAATTGTGTCGCAGTTTGTCCTGCAATCACCATACCCTTTTCCACAGCTTTTACAGAAGTTTCAATCAACTCTGCAGATTCTTTTGCCGCATGAGCACTCTGATCGGCTAACAGATTTACCTGATTTGCCACAACTGCAAATCCCTTTCCTGCTTCTCCGGCTCTTGCTGCTTCAATAGAAGCATTCAATGCAAGCAGGTTTGTCTGGGACGCAATTTCATTGATCGTTGCGATAATCTTGTCAATCTCTTGTGATGCATCATTGATCTCATGCATGGAATCAACCATTTCCTTCATCTTACCATTGCTTTCTGAAATAGCATCTCCAAGTTCATCTACTCTATTACTGATTTCTTTTGCAGATTTCGCATTTTTTTCTACCTGTTCGGAAACGCCTTCAACTGTTGCTGTCAGCTCTTCTACAACTGCTGCCTGATTTGTAGCTCCTTCCGCAAGATCATTGGAACTTGAAGCCACCTGACCTGCTGCACTTGAAACTTCATTCGAAACAGTCTGAATTCCTTTAATCGTTTCTGCCATGCTTTTCTCAAACAGCATAAAGGAATCTAAAATACCGACGAAATCTCCTTTCCACTCTACTTCCGGCTTGACATCAAAATTACCCTCCGAAAACTCTTTCATTGCGCGGCCGATATCATCCACATAGCTTCCTAAAATACGAATTGATTTACGCATGCTGTGCGCCAGACTTCCAATTTCATCCTCTGAATGATATTCCAACGTACTATGTAAATTTCCCTCTGTCAGTTCCTTTGCAACAACTTCTACTGCGTGTAATGGCTCCAGAATTGTTTCAAGTACTTTTTTACCTGTTTTTTTCGTCAGAGTCCATGCAAAACCTAAACAAACAAAAATACACACAAATCCTGCAATTGCAAAAATAAAAGTAGTTCTGGAAGACTGATTACTCATCTGATCTGTTTCCTCGTCTAATTTTGTTGCAATATCCACAAGCTTATTTAATGCAGGCGTACAATCATTCAGAATTGCATCAACCGCTTTTTCTCTATCACCATTTTTAATTTGGTCTATGATGGAATATCCGATATTTCCCCAATCTGAAAGAGCAGTCGCATATTCTTCATAGTTCTTATTGGAAATGGTTCCGGTTTTCTTTAAAATTTTCAGTTCGGAATCAACTTCTGTAAGCAGTTTTTTTACAGTCTGCTCATAACCATCATAAGAGGATGTATCATCATTCAATGCCATTTCTCTGATATTTCTTGCCGATGCATTGACTTTTATCCTACAAATTTTTACCGCCTCATCTGCTGCAGCAACATTTTTTACGTAATGTACCATATTGGCAAATAACACACCTATGACCACAATAGAAAAAAGCCCCGAAATCAACATCATCATAATGACTTTATTGTATCCATAGTTTATCCTTTCCCGCAGATGCATATTTTCCAATTTCTTTTTCGTTGTAGTTTTTTGTGAAGACATAGATTGTTATTTCCTTTCTGTATTTTATTTTTTGCCAACACTGATATAACAGAATATTATTTCATTGTCAATATGTTTTAAATATCGACTTTTATATTCTATCTTTTGCATACTATTTTCATGTCACTAACTGAAAAATTCAGCATTTTCACTATATATTACGCTTATTTTTTATCATTCTGTCATTACCTTTCCAACTATTCTGTTCTCCCCGGCACAGCTGGGGGATTAGACTTTTCATTCAATTAAACTTACTATCGAAAGCACAAGATATTTTCTTGTCTATAAATAATATAACACATACGAGACGGTTTTTCCATGCGTTTTTGACTGGCAAATTGGTTAATTTAAATGTTCTACACGACTTTCAAATTCATTGTATGCTTTCAGCATAATACCTAAATAATACTTAACAAAAAACTTATTCTGTTTTCAACTTTTATGATATAATGCTTTATTATAAAAATTCCCATGGACAAAATGAGGTGAACCATTGAAAAAGAAAACATATGTGCCTCTTATCATTTTTTTACTGGGCATATGCCTTGTTAGTTTAATTGCATACAAAACAAACACCCACGAAAAAGAGCAGATACACATAACAGCACAATTAAACGTAGACACCTATGGCGAACGAATAAAGAATGAAATTACAAATGGAATTGAGATCACAGATACCTTGAAGCAAATCTTAATAAGTGAAGATGGCGAAATCCATCAGTTTGAAACAATTGCCGGAAATCTTATGTCTGATTTTATTGAAAGTATACAGCTTGCTCCTAATGGTGTTGTTACAGATATTTATCCGGCTAATGGAAATGAGGCAGGTAAGATTGATTTGATCCATGATAATGAATACCGCGGAAAAATTTCCCGTTACGCAAGAGACAGCCATATAATCATTACACAGGGCCCCTTCAAATTAAAACAGGGAGGATGTGGAATTGCAGTCCGCAATCCCGTATACCTGAAAGATAAAAACGGATATGAGTATTTCTGGGGATTTACTATTGTTATCCTGCGTGTTCCAGATATTTTTTCAGATTCAATCAGTGCACTTTCAAATTTTGGATACGAATACAAAATTTCAAAAACAGATGATCCATGGAGTGATACTTATAAAGTGGTTTATCAATCAAATGGGCAAATAAATCATCCTGTTTCTTATACTTTTACAATAGGAAATGAAAACTGGAAATTAGAAGTAACTCCTAAAAGTGGATGGAGAAATGTCACACTACTGATAATCATCATCGGAATATTTCTTACAATAAGCCTTCTCCTGTCAGTTCTTACCAGAGTATGGTTAGTAACAAAAGAACATAAGAAAAAGTTTCAGATATTGGCGCGCACAGATTCTCTTACAAATATTTATAACCGCTATGGATTTGATGAATTTGCAGAAAAAATGATTCAAAAAAATCCAAAAGCACATTTTGTGGCTGCGCTCCTTGATATCGATGATTTCAAGTTTATTAATGATATCTATGGACATAATTACGGAGACAGGGCATTAAAAAATCTTGCAGACAGCATGAAGGCTTTTTTCCCATCCGATGCATTACTAGGAAGAAATGGTGGTGATGAATTCTGCATTCTTTTACCAAATTGTACCTTTAAAGAAGCAGATGTACAGCTACAGCAATTCACCAAACTTCCTAAATCATTCTCATACCATGGTAAGGAACATGTATTTTATATTTCTCTAGGATATGCAGAATATCCAACTTTTGCATCCAATCATTTACAGCTCATGCACTGCGCAGATGCAGCTCTTTATGAGATAAAGCTTCATGGTAAAAATGGATGTATGGCCTACAGGGAAGATCTTCGGTCAGATGCCCGCAAACAACTTGGATTTGCATTCAAGGATATCGCGGAACATCTTCCAGGTGCATTCATCATATACAGAGCTGACAAAGAAGATGATGAACTATTTTTTGCAAATGATGAATTTCTTCATATGTCCGGATATAAAGATATAGATGAACTGTTCAGACTTACTAAGAAAAGTTTTCGCAACTTGATTCGTGAAGATGAACAGCAACAGATAGAATCAAGTATCTGGGAACAGATTGACGCTGGTAATGAAAATGACTATATTCACTTTCATCTTCGAAAAGCTGACGGAACTTATTTTTCTGTTCTTGATCATGGAAGAATTGTAGAGAGCCCGCAATACGGGAAAGTATTTTACGTATTGTTCATGGATTGGGAAGATATGCATATTCGTTACAATGATAAATTCACAAGTTAAAATATTGCAAAAAACAGAGCGTATGATTATTGCTAGAACCAAACATCCCCAATATAGCTATGAAGGAATCGTAATTCACGATATAGCCGATTGGTTACTACAAGAATAAGCAGGAAAATGCAAAGGCATAGAACTCTGGTTGGTTCTATGCCTTTAATTGTTACTATCTTTGATCTAAAAGTTGATAAAACAAATTAAGATATCCTATGCCGCTTGACTAAATTCATCTTTTCCTGCGTATATATAATTTTCTCCATAAGTACCGACCTGATCACCAGCCTTCTCGTCCGACAGACTTTTTCTATCAAGGAGCCTGTTACACCAGTATGTGTAAAAGTCGGGTCACAGACTTACTATATTCCGCCGGTCAGTATTATTTATCTGCAAAGCAACAGACACAAAACTGTATTATACTGTGTAGACAAAGTATTGGAATGTTCGATGCTCATCACCAATATTTTTCCAATGCTTCCGAATAATTTCTGTTTTGTAAGAAGGGGATGTATCGTGAATGCTATGTATGTAACATCGATCAGACGATGCGAAGTTGAGTTGATATTTAAGATTCGAATTCAGATTCCGGTTCCTTCGTATATCACGGTCAAAGAGGAGCTTAATGCTCGCATTATGTATGAAAAAAAGCTCTCTAATTTTCGAATCAGTTCATGTGATTTTTTCACTGTAATAAACTTAGATGATTGGATTGCATCTACCAACAATTTCAGTTCAGCCAGCTCAAATTTTTTCTTTCCTACATGATAATAATAGCTCCTGCCACGCTGTTTTTCTGTCAATGACATTTCCTCCTTTTCCCTGAACGAAAAAAATCGCCCAGACTAGAATTTTTAATCTAATCTGAGCGATACTTCGTCAGGCCTGTTTTCTTCAAGCAAGAAAACCATTTTTACATTCATTGACAACCTAAATCTTATCCTACACTTTAGTTATCTCCATTGGGTGCTTGGATAGATTTAGTTCTCGGTGCCCGTTTTGTCTTTTCGGTGCTTCAATTACTCATTTTTATATTTTTTCGGTGTTCGCAAGCACCATAAAATAAAAAATGCAACAATGAATTTTTACGATCATTGTTGCAAAAAATCGATGTTCCCGGCGGGAATCGAACCCACAATTACAGCTTAGGAGGCTATTGTTATATCCATTTAACTACGAGAACAATATAATAAATTGATCATTCCGGGAAATTGATATGACCCTGCATCCAGATGATTCCTTTGAATCTTCTGCCTGTTTTTGGTTCTCCCAAAAGATCCTTTTTATTGATGCTGACATCAAAATAAAGATCATTGCAGCAGATCGTCATCTGACAGATCTCTTCTTTGGTCATTTTATTTTCCACGAACTGATAATCTATAATCTCACCTAATACAGAATACTGGTCACATTCCACACCATACGGCATAAAATAGGTATCTACCAGTGTAAATACATCCTGCTTCAGGATCTTTCTGGAAATATTTGTGTAAGTGTCAATATCTTCCAGTGTCAGACTTTCCATGGCATCTTCATCGCCGTTTCTGGCGGCGGCGATCAGCTTACTTCTGTTGATACTTTCTTTTTTCGTCTTTTTTAAATCAGATTCTCTCTTTTCAAGTGGAAGAAGGATCGTACCATCTACAGATAAAGCACTTAAGATCAAAGAAGTTCCTTTGATGGGAAGTCTGTCTGCATTCTTTATTTTAAGGTATGATATCACATTTTGCAAATAAAAAATGAGAGAAACGCCAACTTTTATATCATCACAGATTCCTGCATAGGATTCCTTCTCTGCATGGCGCTCAATGGATATATCCTCATAAGAACTGATCTGTGTTCCTCTGCTGTAAGGAAAATAATAATCAAATACAAACTGATTCTCTTCATTAAATTCCCCACGTACCGTAATACCGAGATTTTCGGCAAAATCCATGCTGTATTCCGCAAACATGATGTCCATATCATTCGTAGATGTATATTTCTTTTCATCTGCATTCTGAATGACATATGCCAACAGATTATTTACCTGTAATCTTGATTTTAAATTGCTGAATCCGATTGCTCGTAAATACCGATGCATGGATCTCGCCTCCTTTCTCATTTCATTTTCTTATCACATTAACTTTTTAATTATGGTTTACATAATATAATGTAATTTATTTCTTTCTGATCTCTGTCATACCACCCATATATGGCTGCAGTACTTCCGGAATTGCAACAGAACCATCTTCTCTTAAGTTATTCTCCAGAAAAGCGATCAGCATACGTGGTGGTGCAACTACAGTATTATTTAATGTATGTGCAAAATATTTGTTACCGTCTTTTCCTTTGACTCTGATTTTTAATCTTCTAGCCTGTGCATCACCAAGGTTAGAGCAGCTGCCTACTTCAAAGTACTTCTTTTGTCTTGGAGACCATGCTTCTACATCATAAGATTTTACCTTCAGATCTGCCAGATCACCGGAACAGCACTCGATCGTACGTACCGGAATATCCATAGAACGGAACAGATCAACAGTATTCTGCCATAATTTGTCGAACCACATCTTAGATTCTTCAGGCTTACATACAACGATCATTTCCTGCTTTTCAAACTGATGGATACGATATACACCACGCTCTTCAATACCATGTGCACCTTTTTCTTTACGGAAGCATGGTGAATAGCTTGTCAGTGTTTTTGGAAGCTGTTCTTCCGGAACAATCGTATCAATGAATTTACCGATCATGGAATGTTCACTTGTTCCGATCAGGTAAAGGTCTTCCCCTTCGATCTTGTACATCATGGCATCCATTTCAGCAAAGCTCATAACACCTGTTACAACATTGGAACGGATCATGAAAGGCGGTACACAATAAGTAAAGCCACGATTGATCATAAAATCTCTTGCATAAGCAAGTACTGCAGAATGTAATCTTGCAATATCACCCATTAAATAGTAGAAACCATTTCCTGCTACTCTGCCTGCAGCATCTAAATCGATACCGTCAAAGCTTTCCATGATTTCTGTATGATAAGGAATTTCAAAATCAGGAACAACCGGTTCACCATATTTTGTAATCTCTACATTTTCAGAATCATCTTTACCGATCGGTACAGAAGGATCAATGATATTCGGAATTACCATCATATCTTTTAAAATTTTATCATCATATTCTTTTTCCAAAACTTCCAACTCAGAAAGGCGGCTTGCAAATTCAGCAACTTTCTTCTTTGCCTCTTCTGCTTCTTCTTTCTTGCCCTGTCCCATGAGTGCTCCGATTTCTTTTGAAATCTTATTTCTGTTAGCACGAAGACTGTCAGCTTCCTGCTGTGCATCTCTCTTTTTCTGATCCAGTTCAATCACTTCATCTACAAGTGGAAGCTTTTCATTCTGAAATTTGTTTTCGATGTTTTTCTTTACAACATCCGGGTTTTCTCTTAAAAATTTAATGTCTAACATACTCTTTTCCTCTTTTCTAATTTTTTCATATAATTTATCTACTCATTCATCGCAATATTGAGTGCCTGCTGTTCCTCTTCCCCAAGAGAAATTTCACATTCTCCCTTTTTGATTTCCTTTGTATAAGAATAGCAGCCATCTGTACTGTGTACGGAATTGATTATAAATCCATTATTGCCCTCGTCTAAAAGTGCCAGGGAATAACTGAGCTGTCCGCCCATCTGCTTAAAAGCATCATACTTTACAATACCGATCTTCTGGAAAACAGTTTCCAGTCTCTTGTAAATATGACGGATTTCTTTTCCATTGTCTTTTGTATCTTTTTTCAAGGTATCGATATCCTGAAACAGACCTGCTATCTGACTTTCCATACTCTGTGCATCACTACCCTGCATAAATGCTTCATATCGTTTTTTTAATTTTGATTGTTTTACCATGCTGACGATCAATAAGATAAATAAAATCAGAATCAGTATAAGCAATCCAATCAGAATATAAGCAATATCTATATTTCCTAGTCCTATGCTTTCCAGTAACTGGCTCTTCATATGTTCCTCCTAAATTTACATTCTTATTTCATCAGATCAAGTATCCGGTCAAGTTCATCATGCGAATAAAACTCGATTTCTATCTTACCGCTTCCATCTTCCTTTGGAACGATATTTACTTTTGTACCAAGCTGTGTTTTCAGTTTTTCACTGATATCATCATAGATAACCTGCATACTCTTATCAACCACTTTTTCTTTCTTTGGTTTTACAGGCTTACCCATATTTTTCACAATCTTTTCAACTTCTCTTACGCTCAGCTTTTCATCAAAAATTCTCTGTGCAAGATTATATTGTTCTGCCGGATCTTCTACACCGAGAAGCGCTCTGGCATGTCCGGTTGTGATCATCTCATCAATAACCATTCTCTGTACATCGTCCGATAATTTCAGAAGCCGCATCGAATTTGTAACTGCTGTTCTGCTCTTTGATACTCGTTCTGCAACTTCATCCTGTTTCAGATGAAACTCATTTAACAATCTCTTATATGCCTGCGCTTCTTCAATTGGATTTAAGTTTTCACGTTGGATATTTTCAATCAGGGATATTTCTACAATTTCCTGATCTGTCAGATTCTTGATAATAACTGGAACCTGTTTCAGACCTGCAAGCTTTGCAGCTCTCCATCTTCTTTCACCTGCTATGATCTCATAATAATCTTTTCGATCCTGTACTAAAATAGGCTGTAATAATCCATATTGTTTAATAGATTCCGACAGCTCTAACAGTGCATCTTCATCAAAATTCTTTCTTGGCTGTTCTCTGTTTGGTTCTACCTTTGTAATATTAACAAGTGTTTCAGGTCCCTTTGCAGGATCACCCTTTTCACTTTTCTTTTCATTTTTGACCGGAGGGATCATTGTATCCAGACCCTTTCCGAGCCCCCTTTTATTTACCGCCATCTTATGCACCCTTTCTGTTGATTAATTCATCTGCTAATTTTCTATAACTATCAGCACCGGATGATTTGGAATCATACATGGTAATTGGCATACCATAACTTGGTGCTTCAGCAAGTCTGATATTTCTCGGAATCACTGTCTCACATATATTTTCCTGTAGATTTGCTTTTACATTTTCTACAACCTGCATAGAAAGATTTGTTCTTGAATCATACATGGTAAATACGACACCTTCCATTTCCAAATCAGGATTCAATCTTTCTTTGATCAGGTTTACTGTATGTATCAACTGACTTAATCCTTCCAGTGCATAGAACTCACATTGAATAGGAACTAATACAGAATCAGCTGTAGTCATTGCATTGATTGTCAACAGATTCAAAGAAGGTGGACAGTCAATGATGATAAAATCATAATCATCCTTCACAAAGTCTACTTCGTTCTTTAAAATAAATTCCTTTTTATCTACACCGATCAGTTCAATTTCTGCTGCGGCGAGATTTACATTAGATGGTAAAACAGATACGTTTGGAATAGCATCTTTTACAATGCAGTCATAAATAGAACATTCACCTAATATCAACTCATATACGGTATTGTCCAAATCATTCTTATCAATTCCAAGTCCACTTGTTGTATTTCCCTGTGGATCTGTATCAATCACTAAAACTTTTTTTCCTTTTTCTGCAAGACAGGCAGATAAATTAATTGAAGTTGTTGTTTTACCAACTCCCCCTTTTTGATTTGCTATTGCTATTACTCTTCCCATATTTTCCTCCTATAGGATTTCCATCTGAATCGTTCTTCTCACACATTAAATGATTATATCACTAAATAGCTGTTTTATCTATAACAAGTTTGTCCAAAAATATAGACTATTTCCAATAAAAATAAGGTATCAACTATATCTTGTATTCTTTTATTTTTCTATATAATGTTTCACATTTCGTATATGATAAAATGTTTCACGAATTTATCACTATATTTAGTATCTATATGTTTCACGTGAAACATTATATTGATTCTATAAAAAGAAGAATGCAAAAATGTTTCACGTGAAACAAATTTACATTCTTTCTATATCTAGTATTGTTTATTTTTTAATATATCATAATGGTTCCTTACTCGGAAGTCCCGCTTTTCTCGGATACTTCTTAGGTGTTATTTTTTCTTTTTGGATAATATAAATATTACGATATATATCAGAATCAGGAAGTGTAAACTCAACCTGTCTTTCAAACTTACCACCTAAAACAGATATTGCATGTTTTGCTTTTTCTGCTTCTTCTGTAATTTTTTCTGATTTATAAGAAACAAATCTGCCTCCGACTTTCACATATGGCATACAATACTCACATAAAGTAGAAAGGTTTGCAACAGCACGTGAAACACAAAAATCATATTGTTCTCTGTAAGAACTATTTTTTGCCAGATCTTCTGCTCTGCCATGTACAGCAGTACAATCTAATAATTGTAATTGATCAATCACTTCATTTAAAAACTTGATTCTTTTATTCAAAGAATCTACCAAAGTAAATTTCAAATTTGGAAATACAATCTTAATTGGAATAGATGGAAAACCTGCTCCTGTTCCAATATCAATAAATTGGAAAGTATTTTCTTCAAAATAATGTTCAGGATAAGCCATGACAATGGAAAGGCTATCTAAAAAATGTTTCTGACATACTTCATCAAACTCTGTAATTGCAGTCAGATTCATAAAGGAATTCCACTCTACCAGAAGATCATAATATTGATCAAATTGTTTGATCTGCTTTTCTGTTAAAACGATATTCCACTTTTTACAGTTATTTATTAAGGTACTAAAATCATGCGACATATTCTATATTCCATTTCACTTTATAATATTTTATGACATCTATATATTATTTTGCTCTATATTATGATATTGGGGTCAAAAGTGAATTTTGCCACTCTTGTAATACGTTTCCAAATAGATCAATAAGACTGAAATATCTGCCGGCGATACACCGGATATTCTGGAAGCCTGTCCGACAGAAAGAGGTCTGTATTTTGTAAGCTTCTGTCTTGCTTCCAATCGTAAACTTCCAATATCATCATAATCAATATCAACAGGAATCTTTTTATTTTCAATTTTCTTAAACTGCTCTACCTGTTTCTGCTGTCTTTTAATATAGCCATCATATTTGATATTGATATTTACCTGTTCAATCACATCTGCAGGTAATATTGGTCTATCCTCGTCAAGTTCTGCAAGTATTTCATAAGATAGCTCCGGTCTACACATAAGCTCAGACATATAAGTACCTGTTTTTAAAGATGCACTGTTATGTCTTTCCAAAAATTCCTGTGTTTTCTTATTTGCACCAATCTTTAAACTCTGTAATCTATTGACTTCTTCTTCAATCAAATTTTCTTTCTGCACAACATAATCATACTGCTCCTGAGTGATCAGTCCGACTTCATATCCTATCTTTCTGAGACGGAGATCTGCATTATCCTGTCTTAACAATAAACGATATTCAGAGCGGGAAGTCATCATACGATATGGCTCTCTGTTTTCTTTTGTTACAAGATCATCGATCAGAACACCTATATATCCCTGACTTCTATCAATCACAACCGGCTCTTTCTTCTGCACATATCTTGCAGCATTTACACCTGCAACAAATCCCTGTACTGCTGCTTCTTCATATCCGCTGCTTCCGTTGAACTGTCCACCGGAATATAAACCGTCAAACTTTTTAAAAGCAAGGGAAGGATATAACTGATCCGGTTTGATACAGTCATATTCAATCGCATATGCATTTCTGACAATTTTACAATGCTCCAGTCCCGGAACAGTCCGATACATTTGAATTTGTACATCTTCCGGTAAAGAAGAAGACATTCCACCGACATACATCTCATTTGTATAAAGACCTTCCGGTTCAATAAATACCTGATGTCTGTTCTTATCAGCAAACTTTACAACCTTGTCCTCAATGGACGGACAATAACGCGGACCTGTTCCTTCTATAATACCTGCATAGATTGGAGAACGATCCAGGTTATTTCGAATGATCTCATGCGTCTTTTCATTTGTATAAGTCAGCCAGCAGGAAACCTGATCGATCTGTACAGATTCCGGATCTGTTGAAAATGAGAAAGGCACTACTCTCTCATCACCAAACTGTTCTTCCATCTTAGAAAAATCAATTGACCTTTTATCCATTCTGGCAGGTGTTCCAGTTTTAAATCTCTGCATCTCAATACCAAGTGCTTTTAAGCTGTCCGTTAAATGAGTTGCCGCCTGCAAACCATTTGGACCAGTATAGGTAATAGACTCACCGCAAAGACATCTGGCATTTAAATAAGTACCGGTACAAAGCACAACAGCCTTACATTTATAAATACCACCGTTATAAATCTTCACACCCTTAATGATCTGCTGACCGGAAGCTTCATCGTAGTCTGCTAAAATTTCACATACTTCTGCCTGCTTAATTGTAAGGTGATCTGTATTTTCCAAAGTCTTTCTCATCTCTCTGGAATAATTCTGCTTATCTGCCTGCGCACGAAGAGAATGTACTGCAGGACCTTTTGATACGTTCAACATTTTTGACTGGATAAAAGTCTTATCAATATTCTTTCCCATCTCTCCGCCAAGTGCATCCAGTTCTCTGACAAGATGTCCCTTACTGGAACCACCTACATTCGGATTACATGGCATAAGTGCAATACTGTCTACACTGACTGTAAAGATTACAGTCTCCAATCCAAGTCTGGCACAGGCAAGTGCTGCTTCACAACCGGCATGACCTGCACCTACCACACATATATCTACTTCATCTCTGATATCTTCTGTCATTTTCATTTCCTTCTTTATTACTTATCATAAATACTTAAAATAATCATTATATCTACAACTTCGATTATATACTTATCTGATCATGATTTAATTTTATAAAGTTACCTTATGCTAACTATTTTATAAATAGTATCATATTTTCCATTCAAAACCCAATTTATAAATCTTGTATTTTTATTTACCCATACAGAATTTTGAAAAGATTTCCTGTACCAAATCATCTTCTACTTCTTCTCCTATAATACTGCCAAGAGAAGCATATGCATTCATCAGATCAATACTGTAAAAATCTTCCGGCATTTCGTCTTCCAGACTTTGCTTTACCAGACAAAGTGATTCCTTCGCATCTACCAGTGCTCTCTCCTGTCGCACATTTGTAATAAGAACTTCATCATTAAATGAAATCTCACCTGTAAAAAACATATCTCTGATTTGTTCTTCAAATTCTCTCAATCCTGTTTTTTCTTTTGTTGAAGTAGATATGATCCTGCACTGATCCATATCATTTCCAATAATATCTGCAATCTTATTTCTCATAAGTTGCTCATAGACAACTGTTTCCATATCGGATTTATTTAACAGCACAATTACTTTTTTACCGGAAAGCATTTCTATAATAGACTGATCTGATTCATCCAATGGTACGGAGGCATCGACTACATATACGACAAGATCCGCTTTTTCGATACATTCCTTTGCTTTTCCGACACCAATCTTTTCTACCACATCATTTGTTTCATGAATTCCCGCAGTATCGATCAGATTCAAAGAAATACCACCAAGCTTCATGGATTCCTGTATGATATCTCTTGTTGTACCGGCAATATCTGTAACGATTGCTTTTTCTTCTCCAAGCATGCGATTGAGCAGAGAAGATTTTCCGGCGTTTGGTTTGCCAACGATAACTGTATCGATTCCCTCTTTTATGAGTTTACCGTTTTCTGCATTTTTGATCAGCTCTTCTATCTCAATTAAAACAGCATCTACAACCTGCATTAATCTTTCCGTATATCCATCCAGGCTGATATGTTCCGGATCATCGATAGCAGATTCTATAAATGCTATTTCATAAATTATTTTCTTTCTTAATTTTACAACTTCATCATAAATCTTTCCCTGTAACTGATTTTCGGAAGCCTTCAATGCATAATCACTTTTTGCCTCGATCAGATCCATAATAGCTTCTGCTTTCGTCAGATCAATTCTACCATTTAAGAAAGCACGCTTTGTAAATTCACCCGGCTCTGCAATTCTTGCTCCATGGGAAAGAACAGTTTTCAAAATCTTATTTGTTACAAGGACACCACCATGGCAGTTAATTTCCACAACATCTTCCGCAGTATAACTCTTTGGTGCTTTCATGACAGAAACCATAACTTCATCGATCATTTCATCCTGTTCCTGAATGAAACCATAATGGATCGTATGGGATGCCACGTTGTTCAAAATATGCTTTCCACCCTTTGTCACAAATATTTCATCCACTATCTGAATTGCTTCACTACCGCTTACCCTTATTATGCTGATTCCTGCATTTGAAACCGCAGTCGCGATCGCCGCTATTGTATCTGTCATGTTTGTTTTTCCTTTTATTTATTTTATATACATTATCTTACATGATGTATTTATCTACATGATAATTTATCTACATGATGTCATACGGATTGTTCCGTGCTTCGCACTCTCACAATCCTACCCAATATTCGCATATCGTGAAGCTTACGCTTCCCTTTTATGCTCATATTGGGCGGGTCAATAAGTCATATAAACACTCCTGTGCAAGCACATCGTGTTTTATGACCTTTGACCCTGACATCAATTATTATATCCAAAACAAACAAAGACCACAATACTTGTGGTCCTTGTTATAAAACATCTTATTTGATTATTTCTTTAATGTAACAACAACACGTCTAAAAGGTTCTTCTCCTTCGCTGTGTGTTGTAACATACTTGTCATTCTGCAGTGCTGAATGAATGATTCTTCTTTCGTAAGGATTCATTGGCTCAAGTGATACAGGTCTCTTTGTTCTCTTTACCTTAAATGCAATATTCTTTGCAAGGTTTTCAAGTGTTTCTTTTCTTCTCTGTCTATAGTTTTCTGTATCAACTTTTACTCTGATGTATTCTTCCTGTCCTTTGTTTACAACAAGAGATACCAGATACTGCAGGGAATCAAGTGTCTGCCCTCTCTTACCGATCAGGATACCCATATCATCACCGGCAAGATCAATAGAAAGACTATTATCATCTTCATTATAATCTGCTGTGATCACAACTGTTAATTTCATAGATGCAAACACATCATTTAAGAAATCTTTTGCTTTCTGATCCGGTTTTGCTTCTTCTTCTTTTACTCTGGCATTGATAATAGCAGGTTTTGCATTAAATCCCAGAAAACCGGAAGAACCTTCTTCTACAACTTCATACTCAAGCTTATCACTGGTAACCTCTAACTTCTGACATGCATCAATAATTGCATCATTAACTGTTTTACCGGAAAATTTTGTATATTCCATCAGACAAACCTCCTATTTATTATTCTGCTCCATATAATCATGCACCATATTCGCTTTTGCAGCGATACTACCCTCTTTTTTCGGAGCAGTCTTTGCTTTTTCAATGATCGCATCTTTTTCCTTCTGGCTGAGACCGGAAGTAGAGTTTAAATACTTTGTATTCATACGTGCTGACTGATTCACAGTAGATTTGGCAACAGTATCTTTACTCTTCCGACGATTTTCTTCTTCTTTTTCCATATTTTTACGGATTACTTCATCAAAGTCGATCTTATCAATATGTCTGTTGATCACAACCTGCTGAATACTACGTATTACCGCACCTGCTACCCAGTAAATACCCATACCGGTTGGAAGTGTGAAACAGAAAACAGCTGACATGATTGGCATCATCATATTCATGGATTTCATACTGGCTGCCATTGCATCTGCCTGCTCATTACCTGTACTTCCGTTATTTGTTGGCTGTGGCATCAATTTTACATTTAAAAACTGTGTAAGTGCTGCTAAAATCGGAATCATCAGAGCACCAACTACAAGCAGATAAGATCCTGACTGGAAAGCATCTTTAATAATATAAGAAGGTGAATTTGCAATATTAAGTCCAAGGAAATTATTAAATCTGCTCAGTGTATCATATGTGTTTTGCACATCTGTTGCCAGAGACGGAAACTCTGTCTTCAGAGACATCCATTCTGCAGAAGAAGCTTTATTCAGAACATCAATAAAGGTATTCTTCATATAATCGCTTCCCGCAACAAAGGAACTGCTAGAAAACTGCTTTGCATACTGACTTGCATTTTTGAAAGTCTGTAAAAATGCAGAAGCACCGTCTGCTGTAACAAGCTTGTCTACCAATGTAGAAAAAACTGCCTTTACATTTGGTACATAAGCCGGAAAATTATAAATAACACGATAAAGAGCCCATAAAATAGGAAGCTGGATCACAAGCTGCAGACAACTTCCGGATGGAGAAACACCGTATTTCTTATAAACGGCTTTTGTTTCCTCATTCATTTTAATCATGGAATCATTATCTTTTTTATTTTTATACTTGCTCTGGATTGCCTGAAGCTCCGGATTCATTTTAGCAGAAAGCTTTGAGAATTTCTGTTGCTTTACCGTAAGAGGCATCATACATAAATATATAACAAGCGTAAAAATAATAATGGCGAGACCGATACTTGGAATACCGATCTTTTCTAAAACAGTAAAAATTCCATTCATTAAATAACCAAGTAACTGAGATACAGGTCCTATAATGAATGCATTACTTTTGGTTAATAAAATACCTGTCAATATTAACTCCTCCTGAATTACCTAATGGTAACGAAATGATCAGGGTACAGGATCATACCCGCCTTTTGAAAAAGGATTACATCTTATGATCCGCCATAAAGCAAGAGCTCCACCCTTAAGTGCTCCGTATTTTTCAATTGCTTCCATGCCATATTCGGAACAGGAAGGAATATAAGGACACTTTGTGCTCTTCATTGGCGAAATATATTTTCTATAGAATTTAATGATAAAAAGAAATAATTTTTTCATATCAATTTCTAACTTCTCCATCTGCATGTGAAATACCATGGAGTTTTACAAGATGTAAAAAAGCAGATTCCGCTTCCTTATAAGAAACGTCCTTTGCATTTGGTCGTGCAATGACTACTATGCTTAAACCACTATTAAGCATATCTTCATGTAGTCTGTAAATTTCGCGGACAATTCTGCACAGGTGATGTCTAACGACACTATTGCCCACTTTCTTACTTACAGATATTCCAATATAATTTCTATCCTGATTGTTTTCTAATACATACATAATAAAATACTTATTGGCAAATGATCTGCCATTTCGATAGACATATTGAAAATCTCTGTTCTTTTTCAGCGATTCTGAAAATTTCATAAACTTTCCTCATGAGAGAAAAATAGGTCACATAAATGTGACCTAAGCTGATAATCTCTTTCTTCCTTTAGCTCTTCTTGCAGCTAAAACTTTTCTTCCACCTGCAGAACTCATTCTTGCTCTAAAACCATGAACCTTAGATCTCTGTCTCTTCTTTGGCTGAAATGTCATTTTCATCGATATACACCTCCTTTTTAACGATTAGAAAACATCATTAACGATTATATAAGAAAGAAGAAACCTCGTCAAGCCTTATAAATCATAAAAAATTTTTTTTAATTTTTTCACTCTATATCTTGTCTTTTACCTTTCTTTCCACATACTATATCTAGTTTTTCACAAAATAAAAAAATTTTCACTTATTTACATAAATTTATACACAAAATGTGTATGGAATGTGGATAACTCTGTTTTCCCACACAATTATTTTTCATATTTTCCCATTTTATAAGGTTTTGAATGTTGATAACTTCAAAAAAGTTTTCAACATTTTTACACCTAATTTACATAATTAAAATATTTTTCTAAAAATTTATTGGCTTTCCCTCTGATTTGAATTTTTTTTAAGTTTAGTTTAATATAGTAATACATTTAGGTAAGGAGAATCAATCATGAATCAGATCGGTGAAAAATGGGAAGAAATCAAGCAGCATATCAAAACAGAATATGATCTTTCTCCCGTATCATTTAATACATGGATCCAGCCACTGAAATTTCACGACGTAGATCACGATACGGTACAGATCGTCATTCCTTCTGATCAGGCACATGCAGTCAGCTACATTTCTGCTAAATATAAAAATTATTTTCAGGTATCCATCTCTGAAATGTTCAATCATGAATATAACGTTTCCTTCTTATTAGAAAAGGACATTCATAATAAGAAAGAAAATGAAGAAGAAAATTATATTTACAATATCAACAGCTCGAAGGCCAACTTAAACCCTAAATATAATTTCGATACCTTTGTCGTAGGCAGTAACAATAAATTTGCCCATTCCGCAGCACTTGCTGTTGCAGAATCTCCGGGTGAAGTTTATAATCCTCTCTTTCTTTACGGAGGAGCCGGTCTTGGGAAAACACATTTGATGCATTCCATCGGACATTTTGTTTTGGAACACAATTCAGAAAAGAAAGTTCTTTATGTTAATTCCGAGCAGTTTACAAATGAAGTAATTGAATCCATCCGTTCCGGTAATGCAGCTTCCATGACTAACCTGCGTGAAAAATACAGAACGATCGATGTTCTGCTTCTGGATGATGTGCAGTTTATTATAGGAAAGGAAAGTACACAGGAAGAATTTTTCCACACATTCAATGCGCTGCATACAGCAGGCAAACAAATCATTCTTTCCTCTGATAAACCACCAAAAGAAATGGAAACTTTAGATGAAAGATTCCGTTCCCGTTTTGAATGGGGACTCATTGCCGATATCCAGCCACCGGATTACGAAACAAGAATGGCAATCCTCAAGAAGAATATCGAAAATTATGATCAGGATATTGATGAAGAAATATTGAAATATATTGCAACTAATATTAAGTCAAATATCAGAGAACTGGAAGGCGCTCTTCGTAAAGTAATCGCTTCTTCCAGACTGAATAATACAGAATTATCTCTTTCTCTGGCAGAAGATGCCCTGAAGGATATCATTTATCCGGAAGCACCAAAGGAAATTACACCTGAACTGATCATGAATATCGTTGCGGAACATTTTAATATTTCTGCTTCCGATATTGCTTCTTCCAAAAGAAATTCGGAAATTGTCATGCCAAGACAGATTTATATGTATCTTTGCAGAGAACTTATCGATATTCCTTATAAATCTATCGGTAAAACAATCGGTAATAAAGATCATACTACTGTTATGCACGGTGTTGATAAAATAAAAAAAGAAATGGAAGGCAGTGAAGAACTTCGAAATAAAATAGATATCATTAAAAAGAAGATCAATCCTTCTTAATTCACATTTTTATGTGGATAATGTGGGTAAATAAAGCTATATATAGTTGAAATGAAGTTGATAAGATGTGTTTAATTTATATTTTTCTTTTCTTTAACTGAAGATCATCATATAAAAGAAAAGAAAAGTGTTGATAAATTTCCTTTTATCCCCTTAAAATTTAAAACAATATACAAACTTATCCATTCCATTTTTTCCTATAAAATAGTATAATAGAAAGGGTTATCAACAAATCCACATCTATTAATATTAATATTATGAAATAATCTTATATTAAATATTATATGCAAATTTTTACTTTTTCCACTTTTTGTTTTGAAGGAGTTTAAAGAACATGAAGATTATATGTAAAAAATCTAATTTATTAAACGGAGTACAGATTGTATCAAAGGCTGTATCCAATAAAACTACTATGCCTATTCTGGAATGTATATTAGTTGATGCAACAAAAGGTATCATTAAGCTGACTGCAAATGATATGGATCTTGGCATTGAAACGATCATTGAAGGTGATATAGCAGAAGGTGGTATTATTGCTATTGAAGCAAAGTTGTTTTTGGAAATGATACGTAAACTTCCTGATAATGATGTTATTATAGAAACAGATGATAATATGAATACTTTCATCTCTTGTGAAAAAGCTCATTTCAATATTGTAGGTAAATCAGGAGAAGATTTTTCCTATCTGCCGGTGATAGAAAGAGAAAATCCTGTGATCATTTCACAGTTTACTTTAAAAGAGATCATCAGACAGACTATTTTCTCTATTGCAGATAATGACACGAATAAGCTGATGACAGGAGAACTATTTGAAATCAAAGAGGATGTAATGAAGGTTGTATCTCTGGACGGACATCGTATTTCCATCCGTAATACATTCCTGAAAAATGCTTATGATTATAAAAAGGTGATCGTTCCTGGTAAGACTTTAAATGAAATCAGTAAAATCTTGTCAGGAGATGCGGATAAAGATGTCAGCATCTATTTTACAGATAAGCATATTATATTTGAATTTGATCAGACGATTGTTGTTTCCAGACTGATCGAGGGAGAGTATTTCAAAGTAGATCAGATGATTTCCTCTGATTATGAAACAAAAGTAAAGATCAATAAGAAAGAGCTTTTAAACTGTATTGACAGAGCAACACTTATGGTAAAAGAAGGAGACAAGAAGCCGATCATTATTGATATCAATGATGATAGTATGGAGCTTCGTATCAATTCTACAATCGGAAGTATGAATGAAAAAATAGATATCAGAAAAGAAGGAAAGGATCTGATGATAGGATTCAATCCTAAATTTATGATTGATGCATTAAAGGTAATTGATGATGAAGAAATTGAAATGTTCATGGTAAATCCGAAAGCACCGTGTTTCATCAAGGATGAAAAGGATACATATCTGTATCTGATCCTTCCTGTTAATTTTAATGTCATCAAATGATAGATTCAATAAAAAGAGAGAGATTCATAGATGGAAGAATTAAAAATAAAAGATGAATTTATAAAGCTTGGGCAGGCTTTAAAGCTTTCCGGGATTGCTGCCTCCGGTATTGATGCCAAGATCATGATACAGGACGGAGAAGTGAAATATAATGGAAAAATTGAGCTGCAGAGAGGGAAGAAGGTATATCCGGGAGATACCTTTGAAGCAGCGGGAAAGCAATTTGTAGTAGTAAAGTAGGTTAAACTGTGATCATAAAATCTATTAAGATTGAAAATTTCAGAAATTATGAAAGTCTGGAGCTTTCTTTTGAGAAAGGGACCAATATTCTGTATGGTGATAATGCACAGGGAAAAACCAATGTATTAGAGGCTGTTTACCTTTCAGCCACTACAAAATCTCACAAAGGAAGTAAAGATAAAGAGATGATAAGATTCGGGCAGGAGGAAGCACATATCCGCACGAATCTGGATAAAGAGGGAATGGAATACAGAGTTGATATGCATCTGAAAAAAAGCAAATCAAAAGGGATTGCAGTCAACGGACAGCATTTAAAGAAAGCAGCACAGCTGCTTGGTCTTTTAAATGTGGTATTTTTCTCGCCGGAGGATCTTTCCATTATAAAGAACGGTCCTTCAGAGAGAAGAAGATTTGTTGATATGGAACTCTGTCAGATTGATAAATATTATCTTTATAATCTCAACCAGTATAATAAAATAGTGAATCAGAGAAATAAGCTGCTGAAGGATTTTTATCATAATACGGATATTTCCGAAACACTTCATGTGTGGGATATGCAGCTTGTTACATATGGAAAACAGATCATTGAAAGAAGAAAAGAATTTGTAGATCAGCTCAATGAGATCATTTATGGAATACATAAAAATCTTTCCGGTGATCGGGAAGAGCTCGTGATCGTTTATGAGCCGGATACGGAAGCAGAAAATTTAGAAAATGCTCTGCGTATTTCCCGTGAGAAGGATATCAAGTATAAAATGACATCCGTTGGACCGCACAGAGATGATTTCAGCTTTGTGGTAAACGGTGTAGATATCAGAAAGTACGGTTCGCAGGGACAGCAGAGAACAGCGGCTTTATCTTTGAAGCTTTCGGAAATAGAGCTGGTGAAAAAAGTGACCGGTGATAATCCGGTACTTCTGTTAGACGATGTGTTGTCTGAACTTGACAGCAACAGACAGAACTATCTGTTAAATAATATAGGAAATATCCAGACGATCATTACCTGTACGGGTCTGGATGAATTTATCAATAACAGATTTTCCATTGATAAAATATTTAAGGTAACAAATGGCAGGATAGAATCAGAGAATTAGTGTTATAGGAGGCAGAGCATGAGTGAAAATTACGGAGCAGATAATATTCAGATATTAGAAGGACTTGAGGCTGTCCGTAAAAGACCGGGAATGTACATCGGAAGTACTTCTTCGAGAGGTTTACATCATCTTGTATATGAAATAGTAGACAATTCCGTTGATGAAGCGCTTGCCGGTTATTGTACGGAAATCCGTGTTTTTATAAATGAAGATAATTCTATTACCGTTATAGATAACGGTCGAGGTATTCCTGTCGGTATCAATCATAAAGCAGGTATTCCTGCAGTTGAAGTTGTATTTACGATTTTACATGCAGGCGGAAAATTCGGTGGTGGAGGATACAAGGTATCCGGTGGTCTGCACGGCGTTGGTGCTTCTGTTGTCAATGCGCTTTCCAACTGGCTGGAAGTACAGATTTACAATGAAGGTAAGATTTACCAGCAGCGGTATGAAAAGGGACATGTATGTTATCCGCTGAAGGTAGTTGGAGAATGTGATAAAGAGAAGACCGGTACAAAGGTTACATTCTTACCGGATGATACTATTTTTGAAGATACAGTTTACGATCATGATATTTTAAAGCAGAGACTGCGGGAAATGGCATTTCTGACTAAGAATCTGAAGATCGTTCTGACTGATAAAAGAGAAGAAAATTATGAAAAAGTGTTCCACTATGAAGGTGGTATCAAGGAATTTGTCAAATACTTAAATTCCAGCAAAACACCGCTTTATGAGGATGTACTTTACTTTGAAGGAAAAAAAGACGGTGTTTATGTGGAAGTTGCGATGCAGCATAATGATTCCTATAATGAATCAGCCTTCAGCTTTGTAAATAACATCAATACACCGGAAGGTGGTACACATCTTGCAGGCTATCGAAATGCCCTGACAAAAACATTCAATGATTATGCCAGAAACAATAAGCTGTTAAAAGACAGTGAAGCAAATCTTTCCGGTGAAGATATCAGAGAAGGTCTGACTGCTATTGTTTCTATCAAGATTGAAGATCCGCAGTTTGAAGGACAGACGAAACAAAAGCTTGGTAACTCCGAAGCAAGAGGAGCTGTGGATTCCGTAGTCAGCGAGCAGCTTACTTATTATCTTGAGCAGAATCCTGCAGTTGCAAAGATCATCTGTGAAAAATCCATCATGGCGCAGCGTGCCAGAGACGCAGCCAGAAAAGCAAGAGATCTGACAAGAAGAAAAACGGCTTTGGGAGATACAGCACTTCCGGGTAAACTGGCAGACTGTTCTGATAAGGATCCTAAAAACTGTGAAATTTATATCGTAGAGGGAGATTCCGCCGGCGGATCCGCTAAGACAGCCAGAGACCGTGCAACACAGGCTATTCTTCCACTTCGTGGTAAGATTCTAAATGTAGAAAAAGCAAGACTTGACCGTATTTACGGAAATGCGGAGATCAAAGCAATGATCACTGCATTTGGTACCGGTATTCATGAAGATTTTGATATTTCCAAGCTTCGTTATCATAAGATCATCATTATGACTGATGCTGATGTGGACGGTGCACATATTGCGACATTGATGCTCACATTTATTTATCGTTTTATGCCTGAGCTGATCAAGCAGGGATATGTGTATCTGGCACAGCCACCGCTTTACAAGCTGGAGAAGAATAAAAAGATATGGTATGCCTACAGTGATGAAGAACTTGACAAGATTTTAAATGAAGTAGGACGTGATCAGAATAACAGGATCCAGCGTTACAAAGGTCTTGGTGAAATGGATGCAGAGCAGCTTTGGGAAACAACCATGGATCCGGAAAGACGTGTATTATTAAAGGTTGTGATCGATGATGAAGCAGAAGCTGAGCTTGATCTTACTTTTACAACACTGATGGGTGATAAAGTAGAGCCAAGACGTGATTTTATTGAAGAAAATGCCAAATTTGTAAAGAATCTGGATATTTAGTTTAGGAGGAAAGTCATGGATGAAATGATGGATCAGAATATATTTGATAAGGTCAAGCATGTTGACCTGAAAAAGACAATGGAAACCTCCTATATCGATTATGCGATGAGTGTTATTGCATCGAGAGCGCTTCCGGATGTCAGAGATGGTTTAAAGCCGGTACAAAGGCGTGTTCTTTATTCTATGATCGAGCTGAATAACGGACCGGATAAGCCACATCGTAAAAGTGCACGTATCGTCGGTGATACAATGGGTAAATATCATCCACACGGTGACAGCTCTATTTACGGAGCACTTGTCAACATGGCACAGGAATGGTCAACACGTTATCCACTGGTAGACGGTCACGGTAACTTCGGTTCTGTGGATGGAGACGGTGCAGCAGCCATGCGTTACACAGAAGCAAGACTTTCCAAGATTTCCATGGAGCTTCTTGCGGATATTAACAAAGATACGGTTGATTTTGTTCCAAACTTTGATGAAACAGAAAAAGAGCCTTCCGTATTGCCAAGCCGTTATCCGAATCTGCTTGTAAACGGTACAACAGGTATTGCAGTTGGTATGGCAACCAATATTCCGCCACACAACTTAAGAGAAGTGGTAGATGGTGTTATAAAGATCATTGATAACAAGGTTGATGAAGACAGAGATACCGATATTGAAGAAATACTGCCTATCATCAAAGCACCGGATTTTCCGACCGGTGCAGTGATCCTTGGCACAAAGGGCTGCGAGGAAGCATATCGGACAGGCCGCGGTAAGATCAGAGTCAGAGCTGTCAGCAATATTGAGACAATGCCAAACGGAAAAAACAGGATCGTAGTCACTGAGCTTCCGTATATGGTAAATAAAGCTAATCTGATCATAAAGATTGCAGAGCTTGTAAAGTTGAAAAAAATAGACGGTATCACAGATCTTCGTGATGAATCAAGCAGGGAAGGTACGAGAGTTGTCATTGAGCTCAGAAAAGATGTTAATCCGAATATTATACTGAACCAGCTTTATAAACATACACAGCTTCAGGATACATTTGGTGTGATCATGCTAGCTCTTGTGGATAATCAGCCGAAAGTATTGAATCTTCTGGATATGCTCAAGTATTACTTAAAGCATCAGGAAGAAGTTGTAACAAGAAGAACAAAATATGATCTGAATAAAGCAGAAGAAAGAGATCATATTTTACAGGGTTTACTGATTGCACTGGATAATATCGATGAAGTGATAAAGATCATCAGAGGCAGTGCAAATACACAGGTTGCAAAAGAAAATTTAATAAACCGCTTCGGTCTTTCCGATGCACAGGCACAGGCGATTGTCGATATGAGACTTCGTGCCCTGACAGGTCTGGAAAGAGAGAAGTTAGAGGCAGAACATGCAGAACTGGTAAAAAGGATTGCAGAGCTTAAAGCTATTTTGGGTGATGAAAAGCTTCTGTTAGGTGTTATCAAGACAGAAATCAAAACGATTGCCGATAAATACGGTGACGACAGAAGATCCAAAATAGGATTTGATGAATTCGATATCAGTATGGAAGATATGATACCGAGAGAAAATACAGTCATTGCCATGACATCCCTTGGCTATATCAAGCGTATGACAGTTGATAATTTCCGTGCACAGAACAGAGGCGGTAAGGGAATCAAGGGAATGCAGACAATCGAAGATGATTATATCGAAGATCTTTTGATGATGCATACGCATTACTATATTATGTTCTTTACAAATTTCGGACGTGTTTATCGTATGAAGGGATATGAGATTCCGGAAGCAGGTAGAACTGCAAGAGGTACAGCAATTATCAATCTGCTGCAGCTTAACCCGGGAGAAAAGGTAAATGCAGTCATTCCGATTCCGGATGACCATGAGCTTACCGGCAAAAATCTCTTTATGGTAACGAAAAACGGTATTGTAAAGAAAACACCGATCGATGAATTTGACCATATCCGTAAAAACGGTCTTGCTGCGATCAATTTAAGAGATGATGACGAACTGATCGAAGTGAAACTGACTGATAAAGATACAGAAATATTCCTGGTAACAAAAAATGGTATGTGTATCCGTTTTAAGGAAACAGATGTCAGAGCAACGGGAAGAACTTCCATGGGTGTAATCGGTATGAATCTGACAGATCAGGATGAGATCATTGGTATGCAGCTTGATCATCAGGGAGACAGTCTTCTGATCGTATCCGAAAAAGGTATGGGCAAGAGAACATATCTGGATGAGTTTAATGTACAGAAACGTGGCGGTAAAGGTGTAAAATGTTATAAGATCACAGATAAGACAGGATATGTAGTAGGTGTGAAAGCAGTCAATGATGATCATGAAATCATGATGATCACAACAGAAGGTATCATTATTCAGCTTCGTATGGAAGATGTATCAACACTTGGACGTATCACATCCGGTGTTAAGATGATCAATCTGGATGAAAATGTAAAAGTTGCTAAAATTGCGAAAGTACGCGAAAAAGTTTCTGATGGAGATCATGAGATAGAAAATATAGAAGATATGGAAAATGCTGATGAAATTATTAATGCAGAGAAAGAAAACTTTCCGGAGGATGAAGAATAATGGAAGCATATGATGTATTTAAGGATCTTGCGATTATCATAATTTTTGCAAAGTTTTTTGGTATTTTAGCACGAAAATGTAAAGCGCCACAGGTTGTAGGTGAAATTGTGGCAGGTCTGCTGATCGGACCGAGCGTACTCGGTCTGGTAGATCAGACGGATTTTATTGTCCAGATGGCAGAAATCGGTGTTGTACTTCTGATGTTCAGCGCCGGACTCGGTACAGATCTGAAGGAGCTTTTAAAAACAGGACCTGTTGCTTTTCTGATCGCCTGCTGCGGTGTATTTGTTCCACTTGTACTTGGAGCAGTCTTTTATATCTGCTATTACGGTGCACAGCCATGGGGCAGTGAAGGCTTTTACAAGGCAGTCTTTATCGGTACGATCATGACTGCAACGAGTGTCAGCATTACAGTTTCTTCCCTGAAGGAAATGGGAAAACTGAAAACAAAGGTTGGTACAACGATTTTAAGTGCAGCTATCATTGATGATGTCATTGGTATTATGGTTCTGACATTTGTTATCGGATTTAAAGATCCTGAGACGGAGCCATCTAAAGTAGTGATCAGTACGGTATTATTCTTTGTATTTGCGATCGTTGTCGGGTTTATCAGCTATAAGGTATTTAAAATCGTGGATAAAAGATATCCACATACAAGAAGAATTCCAATCGCCGGACTTGCTTATTGTTTCGCATTTGCTTATATAGCAGAGCATTTCTTTGGCATAGCGGATATTACAGGTGCTTATTTTGCCGGTATTATTCTTTGCAGTATCAATGATTCCGATTATATAGCGGAAAAGATGGATATTAACTCCTATATGTTATTTGGTCCTGTTTTCTTTGCTTCCATCGGATTGAAAACAGATATTGATGATATGAATTTTCCGATTCTTCTGTTTTCTATCGGATTTGTTATTGTAGCATTGGTTGCTAAGATTATCGGATGTGGTCTGATGGCAAAAATCTGCAAATTCAGTTTTGGAGATTCCATAAAGATTGGTGTTGGTATGATGACGAGAGGTGAAGTAGCTCTGATCGTAGCACAGAAGGGACTTTCTGTCGGACTGGTAGAGCCGGTTTATTTTACATCCGTTATCCTGCTGATCATTGTTTCTTCAATCGCAACGCCGATTTTGCTGAAGGTGCTGTTTTCAAAAAAGCAGAAGGCAGCTTGTGAGAGTGCATAGCACGGAACAATCCGCAGGCATTAAAGTCGGGAACTTTTAAATCTTACATCATAAAAAAAATCACTGTAATCATCTTTATTTGATTGATTACAGTGATTTTTTATTATCTTGATTTTACATAGTAAACATCTAAATTCTTGCTATTTGAAGAACTGTTGTATTTCTTTTTACCGAATTTTACTTTATTTGCTTTGACATAATAGAAGTTATTTTTAGCTTTCGGATTGTATTTCACATTTGCATTTGTGCCTTTTACATTCTTGGCAACGACTTTCCATTTACCCTTTAAAGAAGTTTTCCAGTAAACTGTATAGGATTTTGCACCGGTAACTTTAGTCCAGTTTAATTTTCCGGATGTTGCGTATCTGTTTGCTCTGACGATCTTTTTCGGAACTGCGCCCGGAATATATTTCTTTGTGGATGACCATGCACTGTATTTTTTCTGACCGTTGATCTCAACGTAAGATCTCATTCTGTACTGGAATGGCTGTGTAAATAGTTTTTTGTTATAAATACCCTTATAAGATGCATAGATGCTTACATCTTCTTTTGCAATTTTTTTATTCTTTGCATTTTTAATTTCCAGTTCATAACCATCTGTATTGTCTGTCGTAGAAGTAGAATTCCATGTGAAGTAGGTTGTATAACTGCTACGCTGTTTGATGGATATACTATTCGGAGCAGTCGGAATTGTTTTGCAATTTTTGGAATTATAGTTGTATGAAGTAGTTGCATAATAATCCGTTCCTGCAGTTTTACGAAGCGGCTGTACAAATATATAGAACGAAACATTTGGCTGTGTCTGTAAAGTAACAGAGCAATTTGTTGTTGTTCCGTAAGCCTGTGCAGTACTTGTGCTGGAAGAGTTACCAAGATAGATCAAGTAGTGTGTAGCACCTGTAACAGGAGCCCAGGAAACTGTAACAGAATTATTTGTGGCATTTGTCTGTGTGACAGCGGAAATATTATCCGGTGCTGTGTTAAATTCAATAGCATTTGACCATGCAGCAGGTGTATAGGTTTTATAGTTGGCATACTGCTGATAAGTATCTACAGAGCAGATCTGTGCGTAATAAGTAGTACCTAGTGTAAGACCGTAAATACAAATCTCGTTTTTGGTAGTTCTTTCGTAGTTAAATGTCGTTGCATTTGGTGTAGCAGCATATCGGATAATATATCCGTATGCGCCGCTCTGGGCAGTCCATCCCAGTTCTACTGATCTTGTAGATGCGCTGGTCTGTTTCAGATCAGTCGGTGGCTGGGCTGCTTTTACATTTGCAGGCTCTAAGAAAACCGTGATCAGAAGAGCCATTGCAGCAATGAGCCACAATTTGTGTAATTTTTTACTTGTTTCTTTCATGAAATCCTCCCTCTTAAATAATGGATCAAAAATAAGCGATAACTTTTATTTTTGAAAATAATAGTGATACTTTAAATGTACCTAAAGTAGCGCATAACGTCAATATAGGACATGATAAAATATAAAAGGGGGTTATTGTACAGAATATACAAATTGCATAAAGAAGAATAAAAAATAAGCACCGTCCCCATGGCTCAAGTCCACAAAAACAGTGCTTTTCATGCGCGATCAGGGGCTCGAACCCTGGACACCCTGATTAAGAGTCAGGTGCTCTACCAACTGAGCTAATCGCGCTTATTGCAAATGTCTTATTTACAACGCAAGAATGATTATAGTATAATAAACCTTAGTTTGCAAGCTTTTTTAAAAAAAAAATTCAAAAAAATTTAAAATAAGTGAAAAAGAAAGAAAAACAAGAGGAAATTTGAAATGATCATTGATTCACATGCACATTATGATGATGAAGCGTTTGAAGAAGACAGAGATAATTTATTACAGTCCATGCAGAGTAATGGAATTGAAAAGATCATCAACGTTGGTGCCAATATAAAAGGAAGCAGGGCTTCTATAGCATTGTCCGAGCAGTATCCTTTTATTTATGCGGCAGTTGGTGTCCATCCGAGTGATACGGAAGAATTGAATGAAGAAAAGATGGCATGGCTGAAAGAGGTGTCCAAAAAAGAAAAGGTAGTGGCGATCGGAGAAATCGGACTGGATTATTACTGGCCGGAGCCTGACAGAGAAATACAGAAAAAATGGTTTATCAGACAAATGGAGCTGGCACAGGAAGTTAATTTGCCTGTTATTATCCATTCCAGAGATGCAGCACAGGATACGATCGAAATTTTAAAGCAGTTTCCGGCAAATGGTGTGATCCATTGTTATTCTTATACGAAGGAATCCGCAAAGGAATTTTTGAAAATGGGATACTATTTCGGTATCGGAGGGGTGCTTACCTTTAAGAATGCCAAAAAGCTGAAAGAAGCGGTAATGGAAATTCCGATGGATAGGATCTTATTGGAAACAGACAGTCCATATCTTGCACCGGAACCAAACCGCGGAAAAAGAAATTATTCCCTGAATATTCCTTATGTGGTAAAGGAGCTGGCACAGCTGAAAGGAATAACCGAAGAAGAAGTGATAAATATTACAACAGAAAATACAAAGAGATTATTTCATCTGGTATAATGAAAGCATGAAATAAAATATTTCATGTGGCATTATCTTATAAAATGAAAATGAAAAAGGAAAAAGAAAATGGCTAACTTAGGAAATCCATCGGGAACGATAGAAATATTACAAAAATATAATTTTAATTTTCAGAAAAAATTCGGGCAGAATTTTCTGATCGATCCGAGAGTGCTCGATAAGATCATAGATGCGGCAGAGATTACAGAAGACGATATGGTGCTGGAAATCGGACCGGGCATCGGTACGATGACACAGTATCTGGCAGAGCATGCAAGAGAAGTAGTTGCGGTGGAGATTGATAAAAATCTGATTCCTATTCTGGAAGATACGTTGTCTGCCTATGAGAATGTCACGGTGATCAATGAAGATATCTTAAAAGTGGATATCAGAAAGCTGGCAGATGAAAGAAATCATGGAAATCCGATCAAAGTGGTGGCAAATCTGCCTTATTATATTACGACACCTATTATTATGGGGCTGTTTGAAAATCATGTACCGCTGAAAAGCATTACGATCATGGTACAGAAAGAGGTGGCAGACAGAATGCAGACAGGTCCGGGTTCAAAAGACTATGGTGCATTATCGCTTGCTGTGCAATATTATGCAAAGCCGGAAATCGTTGCAAATGTTCCGCCAAACTGCTTTATCCCAAGACCGAATGTGGGAAGCGCGGTGATCAGACTGACGAGATATGAAGAAGCACCTGTTTTTGCAGAGGATGAACATCATATGTTTTCTCTGATCCGGGCAAGCTTTAACCAGAGAAGGAAAACACTCGTAAACGGCCTGACAAACGGTGGTGTGGCACAGAAGGAGCAGGTTCTTTGGGCACTTTCCGAGATGAACCTGCCTGCTACGATCAGGGGAGAAGCACTGACACTTTCCCAGTTTGCAGCCCTTTCCAATTTGTTGCTTTCCATGGCAAAAGAACAACAGAAAATTCACAGTTAAAACATGGTTATTATTTTGACACAGGTATATGACTATGTTAAACTAAAACGGAATATGAATGTTAAAAAAACAGTTCTTATCATTAAATTGAGGTGAAAGAAATTGGATAAATACGAATATCGGATCAGGGCAGAGGAGATCAATGCGCTGATCGAGCAGAAGGACTACATACAGGCAGTAAAAATAGCAGATACGATCGACTGGAGAAGGGTCAGAAGCGTTGTAATGCTCTGCAAGGTAAGTGAGCTTTATAAGATCAACAGACGATACGAAGAAAGTAAAGAAGTTTTATTATTAGCTTATGATCTGCAGCCGGGATCACGTAAGATCGTGTATTCGCTTTGTGAACTTTCGATCAAGCTGGAAGAAACGGTACAGGCTGTTGAATACTATAAAGAATTTATCCAGATCGCGCCGAGAGATACAGGACGTTTTATTTTACAGTATAGGCTGTATGAAGCACAGGATGTCAGTCTGGAAGAACGCATCGCTGTACTTGAGGAATATAAGAAAAGAGATTATCGGGAAAAATGGGCATATGAGCTGGCTTATCTGTATCACAGGATCGGACTTGCCACAAGATGTGTGGAAGAATGTGATGAACTGGTTTTATGGTTTGGAGAAGGCAAGTATGTCATAAAAGCGTTAGAACTTAAAATGCTGCACGCACCTCTGACGCCGGAGCAGCAGGAAAAATACAATGCAAGATTTGCAGTACCGGAACCGGAAGAGAAAGTGCAGGAAGAGCAGGAGCCTTCTATGCCGATCGAGATCAAATCTGTAGAAGCTGCAGGTGTGATCACAGCGGAAATTCCAACAAAAGAAGTAGAAGCGGAAATAGAGGCTGAAGATCTGTATCCACAGGAAGAAGCAGAAACTGAGAAAGAGGCTGCTGAGGAAGAGCCTGAAGAACCAGAAATATCTGCTGAAAGTGAAGACATGGAATCTGTAGATTCTGCAGAGACAGAAGTAGACGAAGATGCTGACATGAAGATCGTAAGTCCTGATATTGATGATATTCAGGTAAAGACGATCGATGTCGGTGATGAATACAGCACGATCAATCTGCAGGAAGCACTTGCTAAGAACATAGCGGAAATGCTGGCAGAAGAGGATATGGAAGCATCTGATGCAACAAAGGCACTTCCGGTGGATTCTATTTTTCAGGCAACAACACAGAAAATAGAAGATATGCCTGCTTTCAGGGAAGAAGAGAAGAAGGAAGAGCAGGAAGCAGAGCCGGAGCCTGAATCTGTGGAAGAAGAAGCTACAGGAATAGAAAACACTGAGCAGGATAACGAGTCTGCAGAAGTAGCAGAGATTTCCTCAGAGGAGAAAGAAACAGTAGAGGAACCGGAAGAGGAAGTTTCAGAGACTGAAGTATCAGAAGAAATTCCTGAGACGGAAGAACTGGAAGAAATCGAGGAAGCAGAACCGGTAGAGGAGTCAGCAGAAGAACCGGAAACTGCAGCAGAACAAGAGCCGGAGCAGGAATCCATCGAAAAGAAAATTACAGAGGGTATCACAGAAGTAGAAGATACTGAACCTGTAGAAATAACAGAGATTTCCACGGAAGAGGAATCTGTAGAAACCGAAGAAGTAGAAGAAATCCCGGGAAAAGAAGAACCGGAAGATATCAAACCACTTCTGTTTGGCGGGGACAAACCGTTACCGGAAGCACTGATCCAGGCAGTTCAGACTGTCGCAATGGAAGCAGCAAAGGAAGCGGCCAAAGAGGCTGCAAAGCAGGCAGCACAGGAAGTGGCACATGAAGCAGTAGAAGCCATTAAAGAAATGACGCCTGCTAAAGAGGTTGCGGAAGAAGAAACAGAATCAGAAACGATTAAAGAAGAAGAGACGCTTGTAAAAGAGCCGGAACCGATGGTGGAAAAACAGATCACCGGTCAGCTCAGCTTTGCAGATATTATGGCAGAATGGGAAGAAACCAAAAAAGCCAATGAAGAAAAGCATTTACAGGAAATGAAGCAGCGTGTTTTGGAGCAGACAGGTCCTCTGTTATCGGATTTTGATGCAGCAGCAAGAGCCAGTGTCCAGTCAGATCTGGATATGATCAATCCGGTTCTTGATGTATTCTCCGATACGGATGATCTTGCTACGGAAGTAGAAGATGCATTAAAGGAAGAAACAGCAGAAGAAAAGACCGAGACAGAAGAACCGGTTGAAGCAGAAGAGCCGGCAGCAGGGGATGTTGATCTGCCTGAAGAAGAATCTGTAGAAGATATTGTTGCTTCCGTAGAACAGACAGATTATGTGGCTGAACCGGAACAGGAAGAATCTGTGGAAAAAAATGATATAGAATCCGGAACAGAAACAGATCCTGTATCAGATGAAGAGACAGAGAAAACAGAAGAAGAATTACAGGATCGTCCGAATAAATTTAATACAGCAGAGATCAACGGTCTGGAAGCCAAGCTGATGACAGCACTTGAAAACCAGCATTATGATACAAGCAGTATGCAAATGCAGGCTCTGGAAGAGGAGATGGAACAATCTGAAAAAGATTCCAGACCGGAGGATTATATTTCATTATCCGAGATCGAAAAGCAACAGGAAGCTGTTCTGGCAGAAAAACAGGAAGAGAAGCCGGACAGTCCGAAAAAGCGTACGCTGACGAAAGCAGAAAAGGAAATGTTTGGTGCGATCGCGCAGACAAAAGAGCTGCAGGAACAGATCGCACATGCACTGGATACTATTTCACTCGTTCCGTTTACCGGTAATGTGATCATTACAGGAGATAAAGGAACAGGCGCTCTGACGATCGCACAGAATATTGCACTGGATATGCGGTCAAATGATTCTTTCACAGGAAATACAGAAACTCTGACAGCAGAGGAACTGGATCAGAAGGATATTACGACATTATTTGAAAAAACAGCAAATGGTGCGATCATCATCGACCATGCAGGGGATATCAAGCAGTCTGTATGCCAGAGTATGTTAAAAGCCTGTGATGAAATGCAGGGGAAAGGCATTCTGCTTATCTTGACAGATACAAAGCAGGATATGGACAGACTGATCCGTATGAACCCGAAGGTGCAGGATTACTTTAATGTCAAGATAGACATTCAGGTTCTGGATAATGACGGACTTGTAAACTTTGGACGGGAATATGCAAGAGAGCAGGAATATTCAATTGATGATATGGGTGTTCTCGCGCTTTATAACCGGATCGAGGAAAGACAGACAAACGAGCATGCGGTTACAGTAGAGGAAGTAAAAGAGATCATTAACGAAGCAATCAAACATGCGGACAAAAAGAACATCTCCCATTTTATGGATGTTGTTTTTGCGAAGCGGTATGATAAAGAAGATATGATCGTATTAAGAGAGAAGGATTTTATCAAAAAATAGAAAAGGGGTAAAGGTATGACAGAAAGCAAAAAACAGGATTGTCCGGTTATGATCACCGAGGCAGATGCTTATCTTTTTGCACAGGGTACACATTATGAAATCTATGAAAAAATGGGTGCACATGAGGTAGAAATAGATGGACAGAAGGGAGTTTACTTTGCAGTATGGGCACCAAATGCCAAGTATGTGAATGTGATCGGTTCTTTTAATAACTGGGATATCTTTCAGGATAATATGGATCGTATTTCAGAGGGAGGTATTTTTGCATTATTTATTCCGGGCGCAAAGATTGGGGATATGTATAAATATGTGATCACGACGAGTGATGACAGAAAGTTATACAAAGCAGATCCATACGGTAATTATGCACAGCTCAGACCGGATAATGCATCTATCGTAACAGATCTTTCCGGTTTCAAATGGACAGATTCCGTATGGCAGACAGAAAAGCAGACAAAAGATATTTTAAAACAGCCTATGGCAATTTATGAATGTCATATCGGTTCCTGGATGAAGCATCCGGTCAGCGATCCGGAGAAGGAAACCGGATTTTACAATTACCGCGAATTTGCAGATCGTTTTGTAGAATACTGCAAGGATATGAAATATACACATGTAGAGCTGATGGGAATTTCAGAGCATCCGTTTGACGGTTCCTGGGGCTATCAGGTAACAGGCTATTATGCACCGACTTCCCGTTACGGAACGCCGGAAGATTTCATGTATCTGGTCAATACCTTACATAAACATCATATCGGTGTTATTCTGGACTGGGTTCCGGCGCATTTTCCAAAGGATGAATTCGGTCTGGCAAATTTTGACGGAACATGTCTGTATGAGCATCCGGATGCCAGAAGAGGAGAACATCCCGACTGGGGAACAAAGATCTTCAATTATGGTAAACATGAGGTCAGCAACTTCCTGATCGCCAATGCCATGTTCTGGGTCAATAAATTTCATATTGACGGGCTCAGAGTAGATGCGGTAGCTTCCATGTTATATTTGGATTACGGCAGAGAAAACGGACAATGGCTGCCAAATGAATTCGGTAATAATAAAAATCTGGATGCGATCGAATTTTTCCGTCATCTGAATTCCATGATGAAGAAAAAATATCCGGGCACAATGATGATCGCAGAGGAATCCACTGCATGGCCGCTTGTAACAGGCGATCCAAAGGAAGGCGGACTTGGCTTTACCTTCAAATGGAATATGGGTTGGATGCATGATTTCTGTTCTTATATGAGCCTCGATCCGATCTTCAGAAAAGATAATCATTATAAACTGACATTTGCCATGAGCTATAATGAAAGCGAAAATTATATTCTGCCGCTTTCCCATGATGAGGTTGTGCACCTGAAATGCTCTATGCTCAATAAAATGCCGGGCTTTTATAAAGATAAATTCGCAAATCTGCGAGTAGGATATACATATATGTTCACACATTGCGGTAAGAAGCTTCTGTTTATGGGACAGGATTTCGGACAGGACTGCGAATGGTCGGAAGAAAGAGAGCTGGAGTGGCATTATCTCGAAGATAAAGAGCACAGCTCCATGAAATATTATATGCAGAAGCTGCTGGAGATCTACAACAAATACCCATGTCTGTCTGAAAATGACAATAACTGGAAGAGCTTTGAATGGATCAATGCGGATGATAAGGACAGAAGCATTTACAGCTATATGAGGAAATCGGAAAACGGCAGAAATAATATACTGGTCGTTTTGAATATGACACCAATGGAACGGAAAGACTATCAGATCGGTGTTGATAAAAAGAAAAAGTATAAACTGCTTTTAAACAGCGATGATGTGGATTTTGGTGGAAACGGTGGTACAATTCCGAAAGAAATCACTGCAAAAGCAGTGAAATGTGATAACAAACCATATTCCCTGACATTTGATCTGCCGGCTTATGGTGCTGCATTGTTCTTGTTTTAAACAGCATTCTCTTTAGAAAAAAGAAAAAGAATCCGAAATAAAAGGTAAGCACAATGTGCTTACCTTTTTTGTAGTGAGGAAGGAAATCAAGCACAAGCGAAGCTTGTATTTGATTTCACCCGAACGTACAACGAGAAAATCGTAAAGTGCGAAGCACGACTGACGGCAAGACCGGCAGGATTTTTGAGTTATGGCGACAAGGAAAGAAACCCAGAAAAGAGGATCCTATGAGAATCAACTTTACGAATATACAGGTCAATCAGGAAAAAGAAATATCAAAAGCACAGACAGCAGAAAAGAAAGAGATAAGAGCTGCTGCTGTATTTGCAGAAAATCCGTTTTCAGCTACGCAGACAAAACAGGGTATTTACGATAAACAGGGAAAAACGATGGAGGATATCCAGGCAGAAACTTCTTATGTGGATACTGCCTCTTTAAAAGATTATATGACAGTCATGGCAAATACCATGTCTGCGGAAGATTATCAGACACTTGTAAAGGACGGCGTAAATCCGGGCAGGATCGAAGCAGGTGATGCTGTTACGATCATGGATCACATCAAGGCGGAAATGGCAAAATCCGGTACTGTGATCACAGGTTTTAACAGCAGTGATGATTTTTCACTGGATAAGCTGACAGCACTTGCCGGTGATGCAGGTTATGCACAGAGTCTGATGGCAGCATTTTCCGAAAATGACATTCCACCTACGGAAGACAATGTAAGGGAAGTGGTAGATGCAAAAGATCTTGCCATGCAGATCGGTGATGTTACGGATGATATGAAGCAGTATCTTTTGGAAAATGAACTGCCGGTTACGATCGAAAATACATATAAAGCGAAATTTGCCGCCACCTATCAGGGACAGGAAAAGGATCAGGCAGTGGCAGCAGATCCTGCATTTGCCAAGCAGATAGGCAGTGTGATTGAAGAAGCAGGGCTTGTTGCGGATGAACAGACAAAAGCAGATTGTATGTGGCTTGTCGGAAGAGATATTCCACTGACAGCGGAGCATCTTCTGCTGCTGCAGGATATGAATCGTATGGAGCAGGGGAATGAAGCTGCTGTTACAGAAAAGATAGTAGAAGCGTTAAAAGAAGGAAAAGCACCGAAAGAAGCACTTCTTGCCGGAGAAAGCCTTCTGGAAAAAGCAGAAAAGATCATGGATGAGGCCGCTTCTATCAGTGATGAAGCTGTTGATAAGGTTGTTTCTAAGGGACAGATCTGTAATATCCGGAATCTGGCAAAAGCACAGGACGATCTGGAGATGCAGAAAGAAGCTTCCGTTTCATCCGGTGATGTTACGGAAACGGATGTGCAGCTGTCCGGGCAGCAGATCCATGCAAGGCGTGTTATGGAAGAAGTACGGCTTCAGATGACAGTCAGAGCCAATCTGCTTCTCTTACAGAGCGATTATGCGATTGATACACAGCCAATCGAGGATCTTGTGGAAAACCTTAAGAAAATAGAGCAGCAAAGTGGAGAAACCATGGGAATTTCTCTTCCGGATGAAGCGATGGATGAGGTCTGGAAGGAAAACAGCCATAAGATTATGCAGATCGGTCAGATGCCTGCAGCAATCCTCGGCCCGATCGGCAGACAGATCGGCGGTTATCAGCTTTCCGGTATTTATGAGGCAGGTCTGAGCCGTCAGAGCCAGTACCAGAAGGCAGGAGAAAGCTATGAAGCACTGATGACACAGCCAAGAGCGGATCTGGGAGATTCCATCAAAGATGCGTTCCGGAATGTAGATGATCTGCTTTTCGAAAACGAAATGGAAGCTACGGATGCAAACAGAAGAGCTGTCCGTATTTTAGCTTATAACCGGCAGGAGATCACAAAAGAGAATATTGAAGAAGTAAGATACGCAGATGCAAAGCTGCAGAACTTGCTTTCTGAAATGACACCTGCCAGAGTGCTTCAGATGATACGGGAAGGTGTCAATCCGCTGGAGGAGACAGTGGATGAGCTGACTGCTTATCTGCAAAATCAGCAGACAGCCTATGTGGATAACGAAGAAAGATTCAGCCGGTATTTATATAAGCTGGAGCAGGAAAAATCCATTTCCGCAGAAGAAAGAGCATCTTATATCGGTATTTACCGTCTGATCCGCCAGATTGAAAAGGGAGATGGAAAAGCGATCGGAACCGTTGTTGCAAGCGGGCAGGAACTTAGTTTTTCCAATCTGCTTTCTGCGGTCAGAACGGGGCAGAAAAAGAAAGTAGATGTAAAGGTAGATAATGATTTTGGTCTGCAGAAGGATGTACTGCAAAAAGGAGAAAGTATTTCTGACCAGATCGACAGCTATTACCGGTATCAGGCAAAGGAGCTGTTTGATGCACTTTCCATGGAAACCGTGCAGACGGAAATGGAAAGCATTTCTATCATGCAGAGCAGGGAAGAGCTTGTGCAGATGCGGGAAGATCTGACAGTGCAGGAGCCTGTAGTTGAATTTCTGACAGCTTTCGGACAGCCTGTGCATGCACAGAATATGGCAGCAGCAAAACAGATATTTAACAGTCGCGGAGATATGTTCAGAAAAATAAAGGATGCAGAGTCTGAAATGGAAGAGTCAGATATTTTTCCGGATGTCGACGCTGCTTTTGAAGAGCTGTTATCTCATTTTAACGATGTGGAAGAAGCAAAGCAGTCTTATAAGGACTTTACCGATACAATGCAGGAAGCAGTGGAGGAAGCTGTTTATGAACAGTCGGATCTGCTCGATATCAAAGCACTTTCTTTGGTTGCCAAGCAGCTTTGTTTATCTTCTCATCTGGCAAAAGAGGAATGCTATGAAATGCCCGCTGTGATACGCGGAGAACTGACAAGTGTTACTGTCCGCTTCCGTCATACAGAGCAGAAAGAAGCATCCGCTTCTTTACAGGTAACTTTGACGGATGGAGAGATCATAGCTGCAAAGTGCAGACAGGAAAATGGCAGAATAACAGGATATATCGGCTGTAACAGGGAAGATACCATGCAGAAATTACAGGAAAAAGAGGAAGATTTTAAACAGTCTGTTCTTTCGAAAACAGGATATTCTGCCGATATTACTATTGTATATAGTCAGGATATTAAAAATTCTTATTATGATACGGAGCAGTCTGCAGGGAAGCAGATGCATACAAATACAGAAAACCGGTCAGAAGAGGTACAGGGAAGTCATACTTCTGCAAATGGTCTGTATCAGACAGCAAAACAGCTGATCAGACTGTTAACGGAATTATAAGCAGAAAGGTGAACAGGTATGAAGATCAATTACAATGTATCGGCGGTTGTAGCCAATGCAGCACTTACAGTGAATGAAAAAAAGTTTAATGTTTCAACAGAGAGATTATCGACAGGTTATAAGGTAAATCATGCAAAGGAAAATCCATCCGGAATTGCGATCGCAAAGCGTATGAATGCACAGCTCAAGGGGCTTTCACAGTCTAAGGATAATGCAAGTACGGCAGTTTCCGTTGTCAGCACGGCAGAAGGTGCACTGACAGAAATACAGTCCATGATACAGCGTATGAATGAGCTTTCCGTACAGGCAGCAACAGGTACAAAAACAGATTCCGACAGGGAATCCATTCAGGCAGAGATAAAAGAGCTGAAAGAAGAAATCGAACGTATGAAAAATGATACGGAATTTAACGGCAAAAAGCTGTTAAACGGCGATTGCGATCTAAAAGGCTATGCAGATGCAAAGGGCATTAAGGTAAGCTATTATTCCGATGAAACACCGGTCGCAAATTATAAGTTCAGTCTGGTAAATCCGATCCCGCTTGATCAGGATGGAAATGTAGATCTGAAAGACGGTAGTGTAACACTTCTGCAGGATGGCAGTGAAAATGCATTCCCGAAAGATGCCAAGATCACTTATGACGGCGACAAAGTAACTGTCACAGCAGCAAATGAATTTGAGATCACATTTAAAGTAGATAAGAATGTTACAACAACAAGCCAGGATGGCAGCATCTCACTTGATATCACCGGAATCGGAGCCATGCGCGTCCAGATCGGAGCCAATGAAGGACAGGTGCTTGCGATTCGTATTCCGGAGGTTTCTCTGGATACACTTGGTCTTTCCGATATCGATATTTCCACACAGGAAGGTGCGCAGCGGGCAATAGAACTTTCCAAGCAGGCAAATGCTTATATTTCTTCTGTCCGCTCCAGAATAGGTGCTTATGAAAACAGACTGGAGCATACACAGAGCAGCCTCGGTGTCACAGAAGAAAATGTGACAAGTGCTTTCTCCCGTATCATGGATACAGATATGGCAGAGGAAATGACAGAATATGCAAACCAGCAGGTGCTCAATCAGGCAGGCATTTCCGTTCTGACACAGGCGAACCAGAGACCGGCAGAAGTACTGCAACTGTTACAGTAGAAAGGCAAAAAAGAAAAACAAGCGACACCATAGGTGACATTTGTTTTTCTTTTGCCTTTCACGAACGAATCTCCTGCGGAGCAGGGAAGAGAGCGCGATAGCGCGGATTCGTGAGTATTTATAAAAGAGGATTTTTACATGACAAACGAAAAAAAACAGGAATTTACACTGCGGATCACGCAGGCAAACAAAAGCCAGCTCATTGTGCTGTTATATGAAATTTTTCTGCAATATATGGAAGATGCAAAAGATGCGCTTGCGGACGGACAGAAAGATGCTTTTCACAGAAGCATGGAAAAATCCATTGACTGTCTGCGGGAGCTGACAGATAGCGTGCAGGAAAAAAATGAGCTTGGCAGAACTGTTCTGGGTTTATACTTATATGTCAGCAGGCAGCTTGGCATAGCCCTTGGCAGTAAAAAAGCAGAACCGCTTTTTGAAGCAGAAAAGGTGATGCGCAGACTTTACGAAATATATAAAGAAGATGCTGTCAACGATACGAGTGATCCTGTCATGCAGAAGAGCCAGCAGATTTATGCAGGTCTGACCTACGGACGGGAAGATCTGACAGTCAGCAGTCAGGATGGCAGCAGCAGTCGCGGTTTTTACGCATAAGACAGATAATAAAAATAGTAATATTATGATACATCCTTTTCACAGGATAATAAAATTTTAGATAAAAACAAAGAATAAAAACAAGCCAATGCTGCAAAACCAAAAAAGAACAACAGGCTTCCGATCATGACCAGATTTTTGCCCGAAAGAGATGAAAGAAAAAGTAAAAAGGCAGGGATAAACAGGATCAGAATGGTTGTTGGCAGATTACTGAGACTCAGCAGTATGGCATTTTTTAAAGTGTCTTTTAAAGTTGCTTCATAAAAGGAAAGCAGCGGAAACGCATAAATGATAATGGAAAATAACACAAACAGCAGAATCAGAAACGGAACTTGTAGCAATACATATTTCCGGTCAAGTATAAAACAGACAATATACAAATCTGTCAGGAAAAAAGCACATAAAAGAAAAAGACAGATCCATAAAGGCGTTGCAGATTTAAACTGCTTTCGAAAACAATGCATATAGTTTTTATGGATTGAAATACCTTCTTTCCGGATCATTTTAATACTTGTATTATATAATGCGCAAAGTGAACTCCCTATTGTAAAAAGAGGGAGCGATGTCAGAATAAAGAGAAAATTAAGTTCCATCAGATCAAAAAAACATTCTAAAATCCGAATCAGTGGATTATCAGCCTGAAAAAAATCCTTCATAAAAATCATTCCTTTCTTTAAATCATCCATATTATAAATTGATTATAAATTGAGTATACAGGAAATATGTGTTTATTGTTAGTACGAAATACATATTTGGCAAGAATTGCAAAATAAAAAGCAAGAATCGTAAAGAATCAAATATAAAAAAATGTATAATAAAGTTATGTTATTACACAACGGGGCCTGTTATTGGGAATAGCAATGCAAAGTAAAAAACAAAGGGTATTGTAAGGAGGAAAAAAATGAAGAAGTTAATATTATTGTTGTTACTGGTATGT
>ERZ780128.25-NODE-25-length-78798-cov-6.829648_pt1 | contig 78798 bp, 99 predicted proteins | sample MGYA00511170_ERZ780128 | MGnify/ENA primary metagenome ERZ780128 (study PRJEB29588, sample SAMEA1970465) | human gut metagenome | biome: human gut; feature: human-associated habitat; material: faeces | place: Denmark | collected 2008/2010 ...
ACACCTAATTTTACAACTACCTATGAATCAGACTATTGTAAAAACCAATGTGGCGCCGTCCCGACAACCGACTTAACTCCGGATACGCTTGCCGATAACAATAGTCCGGCCAACATGTAACAGCGGTGACGCTTAAAATAATACTACGTCCCCGCGTAACACATGATTTTCCACTTACCCAGTTACTTCATGTTCTTGGGATAGCGTACCGTGAAGCATGCGCCCTTGAGCACAAACGAACGTCCGTAGAAGATTTCGCCGCCGCAGCGTTCGAGAATATTCTTGCAGATGGCAAGTCCTAGACCGGTACCGCTGCTCTTGGTCGTGAAATTAGGCGTAAACAGCCTGTTGCGGTTCTCATCCTTGATACCCGGGCCATTGTCCTCGATGACGATGTCGTAGAAACCATCCTTGGTACTGTTGCGCAGCGAGAGCACAATCTGTCCGTGAGCCGGTTCCTTGCCTTCTTCCTTGTCCGCAGTCTGCTGGTTTTCAATTGCCTGTACTGCATTGGTGAGAAGATTGACGAAAACGCGTATCAGCTGAGGCTTAGGACCCATTACCATGGCGTCCTTCAGACCATAATACTGGAACGTGATATTGTCCTTGTCATCGAACATTGACACCTGGTCTGAAGCCATCTTGTCGAGGTCGATAGGAACCATCTCCTCCGAATAGAGCTTAGCGAAAGTCGAGAACTCATTGGCAGTATCGGTGAGAACTTCAATGCTGTCCAGGATAAGGCGTGAAATATCCTCGAATTTGGCCTCCCATGAAGGGTCGTTCTTGCTCTTGAGCCGTATGAGCCTCTGTATCTGAAGCTTCATAGGAGTAAGCGGATTCTTGATTTCATGCGCAACCTGTCTGGCCATCTCACTCCATGCCCTTTCGCGCTCGGCCTGGGCAACCTGCTTGCTGGACTCATAAAGGTCATGAACCATCAGATTATAAGCCCTGACCAGCCCGGAAATCTCATCCTCATTGTCATAGATGATATACTCCAGTCCGCCGGTACGTGCATAAATCATCTTGCGGCCCATTTCAATGATAGGCCGGAACATCTTATCTACCACTCTTGTGGTCATGAACCTTGTGATTATCAGCAGGATAAAGAAAACGGTAATGACAAATACCGAGTGGAAGAGCGCATCTGCCTTGAAGGATATTCCAGGGTCGGTGTATGGTGCGCTTACGATGGCCAGAATCTTGCCGTTGTCATTGAAGACAGGCGCATACATCGTATAGAAACCTACCCCGCCTATTTTCTCCTTGTGGATATAGTAGCGCTTGTTTGCATACATTATATTCCTGTAGGCATCCGGATTTGTTCTCGAACCCAGAATCATCTTTTCGAAAATCTCAGGAGAAGTCGTATTGAACACTTTTCCGCCAGGACTATACATGGTGATATCCGACCTCGTGTAGTTTCCTATGTCATCCATCACTGCCGTCATGTCCTGGGTGATCATGTCCTTGTATGACGAGAATCCTCTGGTGCGGTTTTCCATGAGGGACTGGATTGTGGAAATCTTACTCGTCATCAGCCTCATGACATTGGCATCATTCCTCTTATAGACGAAGATGACCATGATGATGCTCATCGTGACCAAAGTCATCAGCATTGATATGAACAGCACCGTGTTTACTCTGGATTTGTAATAGTTTTTCTCGAACTCTCCTTCTTTCTTCTTCCTGAGTCCCAGCAGGCTTATCCAGAAATATGCTGCCAGACAAAGCATGCAGGCCGCAAGTATGTACTGGACCACGGAAATCTTAGGCCTGGAGATTACGATAGTCTCGTCAGAAGAGATATTGCTTACGAAATGGACGTATGAACTGTGCTTCAGTTTGCCTGAGCCATCGTCATTCAGTCCGTCCTTGAACTTGCCTGTCAGAATGGTCGGATAAGGGTAGTCGCCCTGATAACTTACGAGATTGCCGTTTATGTATTTCGCGTACGAATACTGCTGAGGGATGATTACGGACCCCGGAGCTCCGGAATCCATGATGAAAGAATATCCGCGCTCCTCCCTGTCAGCCTTGGAATTGACTCCGAGAAGAAGCTTGACAGTGCCCTTGTCCGGCGAATAATATACGAACATGCCGGTATATTGCGCCCTTCCGTTGCTGTTCCTGCTATATACGAAACGGGAGTTCGGAGAAATCGGCACTGCACCTATCACCCTGTCATTGAAAAACTTGGCTATCTGGGGGTCGGAGACATTATCATTGAAAATGAACACACTGATGTCGAAATCCTTCGAGATTCGGCTCATGTAAGTCTCTGTGATTCTGTTCAGAATGACGCGGTAATCGTTTGTCGTGCGGATGACATCCGGAATCGAATTGTCGGCGGCGATGGCATTTTCGACGCCCCTGAGCTGCAGCTCGAGTCCGAGGTCCCTGTCGATGGAAAGACGGTTGATCCAGATTTCGACTCTGTTTGCCTCTTTCTCGTTGCCCAGAACTGAAAACAGCCCGAGGAAACACAGGGCGCAGGCCACGGCGAAGAATGACCTGCCGAACCTGGAGAATACGTCGTATTTCAGACCTGTCAGATAGAAGACATTGACACGGATTATCTGAAGCGAAAGCGGAATCACCGAAAGCAGCGCGAGGTAGGAAATGTAGATGTAGAGCGAATAGCGCCCGAGCTGCATGAACTTGTAGAGTTCCAGCGAAATGTTGGAATTGAGGATGAGGCTGCGGAAAGTGAAGAAGAGCCAGGTCAATGTCAATGCATCTGCTATGATGACGATGAATATCAGCCAGATGGACCTGTGCTTCAAGTCCTTCTTGACATACTCGCTGATTGCCGGCCTTGCAATGTATATGCAACTGAAGACCAGCACAATCCAGATGTTTATGATGAGTACCGCGCCGAGAGAATACAATAACGTGCCGCCTGCATAGACGGTAGGGGAGAACAGGCTGGAAGACCCCTGCATACCGTAGCCCGTCGCGTAGAAAGTTCCCATCACCGCGGTGAGCGCCAGTATGGATATCAGCATTGTCTTAATGTTCCGGTGTGACCATAGATATATGAGAACACCGAAGATGAAGAATGCGACTGACAGCCAAAGCATCGTGGTGTCAGGCAGAATCGGCATTATCCTGGCGGTCTCCTGCAGAAGTTTCATCAGCGGCTGCCCCTTGACGGAAATTACTGCCCCGCCGCTGTAATTTATAGGATATATGGAGAATCTGTCAGAAATCCTGAACTTGGGATTGATACCGTTTATGGACCTGGTATCCATTGTGTTGCGGATTTCTAGACCGCCGATTATCTTGCATCCGTGCCTGTCCTGTATAGACTTTACCAGATACCACTTCGGACCGATGTTCATGTACTTGACGGAGTTGTCGACCTCTGCAAGCGGGGATACGAAATTATATCTGAGATTTACAAAACGCTGGACTACAAGCCTTTGGCTGACATCATCATTGTCCAGAGAGAACTGGTTGCACCATGACTGGAGGGAGTCTCCGTAATACCGGTACACCACCATGTCGGAAGGCAGGCCCTTTAGTTCCAGCCATCCGCCCTGGTTTTCCTTCAATGCCCTTTCCATGTAGGATTCGAGCTGGCGGAATCTGGTGTTGACCACCTTGTTCATGTGACGTGCGGCGAAATCCGAGAAATCGGCACGCCTGTCCAGAAAGACATTGGCCAAGAACAAGAGGCCCGCAACTACGAAAGAAAACAGCCAGATGTTCTTGTTGAGCCTGCTTTTCAATGATTCTTTTTTCAATGCCATTGTCCGTTCCTCCTATTCGTGGTGATATGGCTCTCCTTTTATGATTGTGAATGCCCGGTAAAGCTGTTCAGTGAAAATAACCCTTACCATCTGGTGGGAAAAAGTCATTTCAGACAGGGAAATCTTGAAGTCGGCCCTGTCATAGACCGCCTTGGAAAAGCCGTATGCACCACCTATTATGAAAACAATGTTTCTTCCGCACGTGGACATCCTTTCCTGGAGCCACGTCGCAAATTCCATGGACCTGAACTGCCTGCCGTGTTCATCCATGAGCACGACAAAGTCGGCAGGCTTTATCATTGACAATAATATTTCTCCCTCCTTCGTCTTTATCTGCTCTTTGGAGAGGGCAGAGACATTCTTCAGTTCGGGTATCTCGCTGACGGAGAACTGGGCATAATGCACGAGTCTGGATTTGTACAAGTCCAGCCCCTCTTTTACCCATTTCACGTCTGTCTTTCCTACTGTAACTAACGTTATCTTCATTGTCAATGTGCATGTTGCACATGGCCGCACGACCATGCAAGTCTTTTGGCAAATATACACACGTGGCTCGGTATTTGCAAAATGATTATGGTCTTTAAAAGCGTGTTTAAGTGATATGGACATCAGAAAATTCATAGTTTTCTTCGTTGCAGCGGTTTCTTTCTGCGGCAGTGCAGCCGCAATTCCTCAAAATGAGGGCTACGACGTGTTCATTCCTATAGCCAAATATATCAGACAGGGCGATGCGGACAAACTCTCGGCTTGGTTTGATTCCAACCTTGAGATCTCCATAATTTCCAACACCAGCGATTCCAGCAAGAATCAGGCGCGGCAGATATTGAAATCATTCTTCGACAGTTATTCTCCGAGAGGCTTCGATATAACCCATACGGCCGGACGGGCCAATATGAAATATGCAGTGGGCAGGCTCAATGCCGGTGGGGAGACTTTCGAGGTGACAATCTTCGTGACTTTCAAGAAAGATTCATATAAGATACAGCAGCTGAAGATAATGAGGGAAAAGTAATTTTTTTTTCCTATTTTTGTCCCAAACCAACATTCAGATGCACATTCCTGATATCATTATAGCTATAGACGGATATTCGTCCACCGGAAAAAGTTCTTTTGCCAAACTTATAGCGAAAGAATTTTCGTTCCTGTATCTGGATTCCGGGGCACTTTACAGGGCGATAACTCTTTATGCGATGGAACATGATATGGTCCTCGCTGACGGCAGCATTGACACCCGGTCACTTGTGGCTGCACTTCCTGACATTGACATACACTTCGAATATGCTCCTGAAGGGAGCAGGACTTTCATCGGCGACAGGTGCGTTGAGAAGGAGATCCGCACGATTGAGGTTTCTTCGCACGTGAGTCCTGTTGCAGTGATTCCGGAGGTGAGGGATTTTGTCGATGGCATCCTTGTAGGCTACGGAAAAAACAAGCGGATCGTGATGGACGGCAGGGATATCGGAACTGCAGTGTTCCCTCATGCCGATTTGAAGATTTTCATGACGGCCAATGATAATGTCAGGGCGGAAAGGCGTCTGAAGGAGATGAGGGCCAGCGGACAGAATCCTGATTTCAATGAGGTTCTGGAGAATCTCAAGAGCCGTGATTACATAGATTCCCACAGGGAGAAGTCACCACTCCGCCAGGCGGAGGATGCCGTTGTCCTGGACAATTCTGACATGACACTTGAAGACCAGATGGTCTGGGTTAAAAATCTTGTTAAGGAGAAATTCGGAGAATAGTATCAGTCATGGCTATTTCAGTAGAAATCGACTCGTATTCAGGTTTTTGCGGTGGTGTTATCCGCGCGGTGACTAAGGCGGAGGATGTTCTGAAAGACCCCGAAACCGACAAACTTTATTCATTGGGCTCCATTGTCCATAATGAGGCGGAACTGAACCGCCTCCAGAGTGCAGGTCTCGTGACCATAGGACTGGAGAATCTCAAGGACCTTCCTGAGAAATCCAAAGTTCTGATACGCGCACATGGGGAACCTCCCGAAACATATCTTGCGGCGCAGCGCCTCGGTCTGGAGGTGATAGACTGCACATGTCCTGTGGTGCTGAAACTCCAGAGGAGCATACGCGAGGCATATTCCAGAGTGCATGACCTGGGCGGCCAGATAATCATATTCGGAAAGGTCGGACATGCTGAAGTACTTGGCCTTCTCGGTCAGGTAGGGGGTGACGCCGTCGTGGTGGAAAACATGGCGATGCTTACGGATGCATTGGAACACAATAAGATACGTTTGGAAGGCCCTGTGGAAATCTTCTCCCAGACCACCAAGAGTCCTGCCGGCTATGCAGCCATCTGCACCGCTCTGGAAGAGGCCATGGCCAAGCATCATGAACTGTCACGCGAGATGTTCCGCGGAAAAGGTCTGCTCAGCATCCATGACACTATCTGCCAGCAGGTTGCCGGACGTCACGAGAAACTGTCAGAGTTTGCTCTCAGCCATGATATCATAATCTTCGTTTCCGGAAGGGACAGCTCCAACGGAAAGGTTCTGTGCGAACTGTGCCGTTCCCTCAATATCAGGACCTACCATGTGTGTGAGGTCAATGATATTCGTCCGGAATGGTTTCGTCCTGATGACCATGCCGGAGTCTGCGGAGCCACGTCCACTCCGAAGTGGCTGCTGGAAACAGTAGCTGACCGGATCAGGAATCTGTTCTGATTCACCGGTCCGGCCAGCCATAAAGTCTTGAAGTAAATTCCTTTTATTTGCTTCTCATGAACATCTGTACGGGACAGCCTGTGAGGTCGAAGTGCGAGCGCAACTTGTTCTCAAGGAATCTCTTGTACGGATCTTTTATGTACTGAGGAAGGTTACAGAAGAATGCAAATGCCGGGAATTTCGTAGGCAGCTGTGTCATATACTTGATTTTCACGAGCTTACCTTTCCACATAGGAGGTGGATAATTCTCGATTTCAGGAAGCATCGCCTCCATGAGCCTGGATGTGGAGATCCTTCTGGAGTAGTTCTGCCATACATGCTCTATCTCATTCAGGACGTCGAGGATTCTCTGCTTCTTGAGTACTGAAGTGAAGATGATAGGCACGTCATTGAAAGGAGCGATGCGGGCCTGCATAGCCTTCACATACTCGGCCATGGTATTGCTCTGTTTCTCGAAGAGGTCCCATTTGTTGACTACGAGTACGCAGCCCTTCTTGTTTTTCTTTATAAGGTTGAAGATATTCATGTCCTGAGCCTCCATACCTGTCGTCGCATCGATCATCATCACGCAGATATCACTGTGCTCGATGGCACGGATTGACCTCATCACAGAATAGAACTCGAGGTCCTCATTGACGCGGTTCTTCTTTCTGATTCCGGCGGTATCCACGAATACGAACTCATGACCGAACTTGTTGTAATACGATGAGATTGAATCTCTTGTCGTACCGGCAACGTTCGTGACAATGTTCCTTTCCTCACCCAGAAGCGCATTTGTCAATGATGATTTCCCGACGTTAGGCTTTCCTACGATAGTGATTCTCGGAACGCCCGGATGTTCATCCTCCGCCTCAGCATCTTCAGGAAGTTTCTTGACAATCTCGTCGAGAAGGTCACCTGTTCCGCCTCCGTTTGCCGCCGAGATGCTCCAGATGTCGCCGAGTCCAAGGGAATAGAACTGGTAAGTATCGAAAACCTTGTCTCCTGAATCGACTTTGTTTACGGCTACGACTACAGGTTTCTTGCTCTTTCTGAGGATGTCTGCGATTTCTGCGTCATAGTCAGTGATTCCGGTAGCAGCTTCTACCATGAAGAGAATCACGTCAGCCTCTTCAATGGCTATGACCACCTGTTTGCGGATTTCTTCTTCGAACACATCATCTGATCCGGAAGTATAACCTCCCGTATCTACTACTGAAAACTCATTTCCGCACCACTCACATTTACCATAATGTCTGTCACGGGTTACGCCTGCTGTCTCATCGACGATAGCCTGCCTCATTCCTACCAGGCGGTTGAAAAGTGTTGATTTGCCGACATTAGGACGGCCAACAATTGCTACTAGACTCATCTTTACTTGTTTTTTGTCCTCTCACGAGGGTTACTGTTGCTTGTTTTGTGATCCTTCTTGTAAAGCCCGCAGGCTGCACAGGATTCACTATATGTTCCGGAGCATACGGCTCCGTCTTTGTTCTCTTTGCCCATGCGGGAGAAGCGCTCGTCGTCCTCCTCTCTCATGCAGCGGATACCTATGTTACGCATGTTCTCATTGGCACCGACATCGCTTTGAGGGAAATCCTTTTTCCGGAATATGACATTGAAGCACATCCCGAAAACGCCTGCTCCGATGAGAATCAATGCTGCAATAAAAATCTTCATGCGTCTTTAGACAATCATGGCCCTGAATCCCGGTTTCCGGGGCATGAACATCCCCAGACTGGATTCAGGACCTATTTACAATATACTTCTAGAAAATAAATTCAGGGCTGATAGGCTCGTTGTCGCAAACCTTGCGGATGATTCTTGCGAATGTGCTGGTCATGGAGACAACTTTAATCTTGCTTGTGTCAACGCCAGGGGCGGCTCTCAGAGGAATTGTGTCTGTGACATAAACCTCAGAAAGCTTGGAAGCATTGATCCTGTCATATGCAGGACCTGAAAGGATTGCGTGTGTCGCGCAAGCCCTTACGCTCTTCGCGCCTTTCTCGATAAGGATGTCGGCAGCCTTTGTAAGTGTGCCGGCGGTATCGATCATATCATCCACGATAACTACATTCTTTCCTTCAACGTCACCGATGGCTGTAATGGAAGCTACCACATTTGCTCTTTCTCTGGACTTGTGGCAGATGATTACCGGGCAAGCGAGATCCTTTGCATAGGCATTGGCTCTCTTTGCGCCTCCCATATCAGGAGCGGCGATTGCCAAGTTCTCGATATTCAATGACTTGAGGTAAGGTATGAACACCTTGCTTGCGTAGATATGATCGACAGGAATGTCGAAGAATCCCTGAATCTGGTCAGCGTGGAGGTCGCAGGTCATGACTCTGTCCACTCCGGCTGCGCTAAGGAGGTTGGCGCAAAGCTTGGCTCCGATAGATACTCTCGGCTTGTCCTTCCTGTCCTGACGTGCCCATCCGAAGTAAGGCATAACCGCGATGACCTTGTATGCGGAAGCTCTCTTGGCTGCATCAATGGTAAGAAGCAGTTCCATGAGGTTTTCAGTCGGAGGGAAAGTGGACTGGAGGATGAAGACAGTCGCTCCGCGTACGCTTTCAGTAAATGATGGCTGGAATTCTCCGTCGCTGAAGACAGAAACTTCTGAGTTCCCGAGATGTACCGGACCTTCTCCTTCCGGCTGGATCTTGTTCAACTCGTCAACAACTTTTGCTGCAAAGTCTTTGGAAGCCCTGCATGCAAACAATTCCATTTTGTGAGGTGTGTTCATTATTTAATATATCTTGTAAGTTAGTGATATTCACTAATGTATATTAATTCGAAATCTAGCGATTGTTAAACAATTTGTAAATTTCAGCATCTAATCTATCACCAACGCACAAAAGCTAGTCTCGTCAAGCGCTGCAAAGATATGCAATTTTCCTGAATTTAATCACTATTGTTGCGCAAGTCTGCAAGTGTTGCAAAAGCGAGGTCCAGGACCTTGCCCCTGGAGATGCCTAGCGTCGCCGCCTGCTCGTTGATGGAGTTCAGCGTCTCTTGAGTTACCATAGCGCTGAATGGTATCCTTTTCTTTTCTGACGCCGGCCTTCCGGAGCCCGGTCGTGCCCCGCCGTAATTTGGATTCCAATTTTTGTTCATACTACAATTCCTCACAGAACTGGTCAAACTCCTCATTATATTCCCCAGCGCTGAAATCCGGCAGGGTGTCATCATCGAACAGCCAGCGGTAGAAGTTCGGGTCACTCTGAGCTTCGAGCTTCACCCACTCCGCGAACCCGCAGGTCTCGCCGTTTTCGACTGCTGAATTGTAGTTGTCTGTCAATACCTGAATTTTGTAATCTCTATTTCTCATAATTCAAAATTTTTAGTTGTTTCATTTATCTGGTTACAAAGGTAATACTTTATCTTGATATATCAAATAGATAAATCAAGCTTTTTTGAAATTTTTGATTTTCAAGTCCGGAAGCGAGGTGCGCTTTGTGGATTCCCCACATTTGTTCTTCATCGACCACCAGTCCGGTCATTTCCCAAAACTCTTTCTTTGTCATAACTATTGATAATTAAAACTCAAATTCGTCGGCGCTGAAAGTTGCTCCATCGGCGTTTACATCGTTCCTTTCAAGGAAGCTTTTGACCTTGTCCACATTGGATGTCCCAAGCATATAGATTGTTCCTAAGTCGTAAACGAAGCGGGCGTTCAACTCGACCAGTGCATTTACTAAATTCTGAGAACTTACTGTGTTGATTTTGACTGCTTTCATAACCCTTTGTTTTTATTTCTGATACAAAGGTACAAATAAAACTTGAATAATCAAATAGATTAATCAAGTTTTATCGAAAATATTTACATTTTTAAGAATAAACGCTATATCTGCAGAAGCGTCAGGGCTACGCACAACAGTCCCGGTGATTTGCTTCAGAACTTATCATCGTCGTATAACATACGATTTCCAAGGCGGGGTGAAAACCTCGCCTTTTTTCGTTTATGTGCGTCAGGCTACAAACCGAAATACTTTCTCACCGAGAACACCTTGTCTCGGTCTTCCAGTCTCGCCTGTGCGAGTTCGGCGCAGACACGCGGCTCCTGGTCCTGTGCGATGTAGTTGTGCAGGACACCCCATTCGTCCGACCAGACCATGTTCAGGACGGCATAGAATGCCCACCTATTGTATTCCCCGTCCTCCTCGTATCTGATTCCGAGGGATTCCAAGGCCCTGAACGTCTCGTCCGGATCTTCCCAGTGTCCGCCTCTAGAGCCGTCGAAGTTGACGAAGCTTCTGACGATTTCCAGAGCCTCATCTTCCGACAGGTACTCCCTGAACCTCACAAGGTCCTCGCATTCGTCGGCAAGGGCCTTCGCGTTGTCCTCGCTCATCGACGCGACCATCTTGAGGACGATAGCACGTCCGCTTTCACTCTCTATCCTATCGCGGAGAAGTCCGATGAACCTTTCCGCAGTCATATTCCTTTCCATGATTTCCGTTTTTTAGAATTGTCATATTTTGACAATTAATTGCCTTTATGCGCGAAGAAATTGATTTTTTACGTCAATTTATCGCCTGAAGAAATAATCCGCGACAGCATCTGCTTGACTTCGTTCACAGACGATTCAATTTTGCTGAAGCGTTGCTCCGTCTCCTGCTTTTCCCGGAAGGCCGGATTCAGTTCCGCCAGGAGCCCCGTCGATTTCTCGACTATCCGTCTCTGGTGCTCGACTGACGCGAGCGCCTGCTCTGCAGATGCCCTCATAGATTCGACTTCTCCTGCAAGCCCCTGTCTATCGACCGAAAGCACGAGGTTGCCCGCGTAGGTAACGGAGAGGGTTTCAGGAATGACGTAGTTCGCCGTCTTGCCGTCAGCCTCTATCGAGACATCGACGACCATTCCGGACTTGCCAGCCGCGGGGTTCAGCTCCATGCGCGGGAAGCCTACCGAGACCGCCTTTCCTTGTATCAGTGTGAGATTCTGCTTGTCGAGGATATATACTGGATAGTTTTGTTTCAGATCTTTGAAGTACATAGCTTGAAATAATTATGAGTGGAGAGATTCTCATCCCTCCACTCTGTAATACAAATGGGACTAGGCCCCAGCTGTGGTAGCAGTCGGTTTGAGAGCTGCAATGAGTTCCGCATTCTGTTTCTGCTGTGAGAGCTCAAGACGTGCGTCATTGTACCTCTGCTGGAGGTCAGCCTGCCAGTGACAGTTAAGTGTGTCGATGATCCTCTGAGTGTTGTCCTGACCTGCGCGCACGATGTCGCACTTGTCCTGCTGCATCTGGAAGCCGATGCCGGAGAAACCGCGCTCCACGCTCCTGTTCACGAAGTCCAGTCCAGTCTGTATCTTGTACTCGATGTCTTTCTGGCCGAGCTGGTTCTCGTAGCCCATCCGGATGATGTTCTGCTGGGTGTTGCAGCAGCAGTCCTTGATTGCCTGAATGACGTTGCAGTCGCCCATGTTGACCGCGTTGATAACGCGCTCAGCTGAGAAACCGACCTGTCCGCCCACCTGCTCGATAGCCGAGCGCACGGCGCAGATTCCGCCCTGCAACTGGTTGAAGTCGCAATTCAGACTAGCCGCGAGTGTGGAGATTGCCGCATTGTTACCCTTGATTGCGGACATCAGAAGGTCGCTGTTGTGGTTGTCTGCCATCTGGGTTCTGAGAGAGTCAATCTGACTCTGTATTTCAGTGCCCTGAAGGTTTCCGTTTCCGAGTCCGAATCTGTTTCCGCCGAAAAGGGCGAGAAAGATAAGGTACATCCAAGGATTGTTCATCCAGTTGTTCGCTCCGCCGTTCATTGCAGCCATCATCGCCATCGGGTCAGTGTCGCGCTTTCCGAGCATCGCAGCCGCGAGGATGTCATTGTTGCCCCTGTCGCAACAATAGATTTTGTCAACCATTTCGCTCATGATAGAAATTTGTTGTTAGTGTTATCCGCCTCTTGCGCCTTCGGCGGTCTTGGCACGTTGCGCATCGCACTACAAACTTATCATTACGGACGCTGATTGTCAGATGGTTAGTTCCTGTCCGGTTCCCTTTCCGTTCCCATTTGCTTCAGCCACGTCGCAGATAGTCTCAGGAACGAGAGCCGCAGCCCAGTCGAACCTTCAAGACGCGCCTCAAAGCCCGCTTGCGCCTTTCTCACGGCACGCTGAGACATCCGCATCCTTTCCGCTATCATGCGCGGATAGAAGCCATTCTTCATGAGCAGGTAGATGACAAGGTAGCGGGCGTCCACGACCTCTTCCAACTTGCTTTCGGACAATATGCGGCCGCAGGCGATTTCGGTCTCCGCGGAGACGTCTGCGAGCACTGAGGCAAAAATTTCTGACTTTTTCATTTCTTTTTCAGTTTTTATTAGTTATCTTCGCCTCAGCCAACAACGAAAGAAAAACAGACCCACACCATTCAGACCGAGGCAATAGTGCCCCCGTATTGCTGGTGTGGGTTTTTCTTTTAGTTGGCGCTAAACAAATCTTGCTCTTGCAAGTCGGGGGCTTTTTATGCCCCTCTTTTCGCTTACGGAATCAGCTTCATGAGCAGATGCAGAAGCGGTCTCCGGAATTTCCAGAATCCGATTGCGGCCACGATTGCCGCTAGAATCCAGAACCCGTCTAGCCTGAAGCGCTGCCAGGCAGTCAGCTCCTTCTCCACCTCGACTTCTTTCTCTCTATCAATATAGACCGAATCAATCTTGCTTCTGTAGAGGGTATCTCTGACGATTCTGTATCTTTCGCGGATTTTTTCTTTGTAAATATAGATAGTGTCGCCTTTCTCTTTGACAAAGACCGAATCGCGCTTGAATGTCGAATCGACGCGAGTGTTCGTGATGTATGTCGTGTCGCGCTGATAGACCGTCTGGATTTGTGTCCTGACAGCCCCGCACGACGCGAGCATCACCACCGCGCATATCATTGATAGCACGTGTCTCATAGCTTCTTTCCTTTTGCGTCGAGATACCTGTAATTGTAGAGTATCTGTCCTCTCTGAGCGCCCTCAAGTTTGTGCGAGAAATGCACAAATGTCGGGTAGAGAATCATCTGATCGTAAGGAAGATTGAGGCTCTTTGCTAGCCTTGCGAGTTCCGTGACGACCTTAATATCTCCAGTGCCGTTGCGGCCGAAAGGACAGATGTCAGCGGCCTCTCCTTTGAGGTGCTGGCTTGTCTTCACCCCGCCTGTCGCGGCATTGACCGCCGGACACCTGTAGCCGCTGTTAATCGCAAGAGGCTTTCCCCACGCGTCTCTAAGCGGCTGCAGGACATTCTCTGTCAAGGCAAGGATGCAATCGCGCACGTCGATTGACGTGATGACATTACAGATGCCTTTCCTTTCTGCGATGTCGCTTTTTTCAAATTCGCGGTAACTGAAATCTTTTGTTATTGTTCCCATTTTTTTTACTCACTTTTACCAATGCCGTGCTTCGGCTGTTCTTTAATCATTGCTATAATCTTCTGCGCTGTGTCACTATCAACGCAAGATATAATTTCCTCGACAGCATCTACCACTTTACCTGCCGCACTCTGTTTTTTCTTCGAGTTCTCGATAACAGACCGTCCCTCAATCAGCAGTACGCCTAGTGTCGCTAAAATGGCGCAATAAGGCAAATTATACCAGACGAATACCGCGCCCAAGATGTCTATTAGCAGAAAGAAAAACACTATGCGCAGGTAGTCTATAATCTTGCGAATAGTCTTGCGCAATCCGTGGCTCATAATCTTCTCCTTGTTAGCGCGTGCCGCGTCAATGCCCGTCCACATATCTATAAGCGCCGCTGCGCAGACGAGCACGCACAGAAGGAAGGCAATCATTATCCCTCGGTTCAGTCCGTCAGGGAGATTGAATGTTGCAATTACATTGTCCATCACATCACCATATTATCAGGTAAAACCAAACTGCCAGCTGCATAGCAAGCGCTCCGGCCGTTGTCGCTGCGAAGTCAAGGACCTCGACGCTGCCGTTGCCCCTGCTGTCATAGAACTCCTTGAGCATTCCGGCGACCACTCCGGCTATCCACGCATAGGGTGCGAATCCCTTGACGAATGCGCACAATGCGACGATGAGCGCACCCGCAATGAAGTGCAGCAACTTATCCTGCTTGATGCGTCCCAGGAGCCCTGTAATCTTAGCTAAAATCTTCCTCATGATGCACCTCCTCTTCTACCTTAACCAGTTCTAGTTTTGCGATTTCCGCCTGAGCGTCGTTGATTTCCTTGCGAGCCTTTCGGCGCTCAGCAAGCACTTCCGCATACTCCTCCGGAGTAGCAGCGCCCTCTGCGATTTTTGCCGCCACATAGTCGGTTTCACGAAGCTTCGCCTCCCTGTCTCTGACGAGGGAGAACAGGACGTTCTTTCTGTCCTCGATTTCTTGTCTTGTCATTTTTACTCACTTGTTTTTGCAGGGCGGGAGCAGGGACGCTCCTCGCCCGAAAGATTAAGACTAAGCCACGCTTTAAGCGGTAATTTTCAAAAGCACGAGGGGAACAGCCTGGCCCGAGCCGAACAAGTTGCTGTTGCCGGCAAAACCGTTGCTGCCACGCGCAATCCAACCGCCGTTCTCGCCGTACCGGGAACAAGACCAAACGCTGCTGTTATTACCGAGAGCGGGAGCGCCTATTGCCGCGAGAGCCGCATTGACCTTGTCCGCGAATTTGTCCGGTGTAGTCGGATAGCGCAACTGGCCTACGATGCTGAATATGCGTGACATCTTGCCGATTACCCATTCGCCGCGCTTGAGTAGTTCGTGGCCGAAACCACGCTCCGCCGCCGACCTCGCAGCCGGGCTGACATACTTTTCTACACCATCTTGTCCGACATACTTGAGGCTGGCCAGATAGTAGGTGTTCTGCTTCTCCGTGCCGTATGTGCTGTCGTCAAATATCCCATACTCCGACGGAAGCACAGGAAGAAAGCTCCGCATAAACTTGAACCAGCCTTCCTCGCCCTCTCCGTAGATTCCTCTCAAGTATGCGCAGTGGTCGCTTTGGTATTTTGACTTGCCGAGATAACCAGGCAAGCATATCGGATATGACAACTTGGCCGTAGTAACGTCTGTGGCCGGGTTATAAGCCGTAGTAGAATTGTCCTCCCTGAAGTATGCCAATGCTCGCGGCATATTCGTGATGGTTCCCTCGCCATTTCTTTGGCCATTCATTCTGAACATTCTTGACGTGGACTTCCACTGTGGAGCGGTCGCTGATACGACAGAGAAACCGGACTTGGCCGTGTTATACGCAGCCTGCTGCCTGGTCGTGTACTTGAAATGCAGAAGAACATCGCCATTGGTGTCTGCTATCGCTACCCAGTCTTGTGCGACGAACGGCTCGTTTGCCTTGAAATAGGCATTGAGCTGCGATACCAGGGCGACGATATTGTCCGCCTTGTACGTAATCGTGTAGTCCTGATTGGCTGCCCAATTGTCAGAAGCGCTTCTGATGCTCAGAACTCCCGTGTGCTCTGCTCCGTCAAGCGTATAACCTGACAGCTTGAAGTAGTATCTGGTGGACAATGCGGCACCAGCGAACTGGTGGCTCATTACGGCCACTTCGCCTCTGAAGTCCGGATGATCCACACCGATGGCGACGAGTCCGAAGATTTCGTAAGACGCCGGAAAGGTCGTCTTGTTGAACGTGCTAGTGGCAACAAAGTGAATAGCATTCTTGTCGTCGAGGTATGCTATGCAGCCCGTCGTGGCGGAATCTATGCCGACAATGACGTTGCGCCCGTCGAACTTACACGCATTGCTCTCTCCTACGAGGGAGACCCGACTCTCAGTGTCCTGCACGGCGGCAAGGTAGGCCGCCTCCGTATCAAAATATCTTATCATAATTCAATCATTTAAGCCTGTTTCCAATCGCTAATATTTCCGTTCCCAGTAGCGTAATAAAGACCTCCGGAAGGCGCATCAAGGTTAATGTACTGCTGCCCCACGAAGGCGGGCACTCCGTCCCACGGAAGCCCCGCAGGGAGGTTGTCCGGCACATTTGCCTCTGCCGGAACGCCGTGAGCAACCATCACGAGCGGATAGCGTGCCCGCGTGATTTGATTAACGTCAATGACGCCTGCAGTTGCGTTGCCGAGATACGGCTTGCCGCCCTCAAGCGCGGAGATGCGGGCTTCAAGACTTACAAGCGCCTCCGCCAGTACCCTGTTGTCTGTCACCTTGCCGGACTTGAGGGCCTCGACTGCATTCTTCACCTCCGCCACGCCGGTAGCGTCAGCGAAGAAATCCCATCCTTCACCGAGCACCACCTTTCCTGAAGCGTCGAGCGTTGCAGGAGGTGTGGTGGTTGATTCCGCAGTGCACTGGAACGCGGAGCCGTAGCGCGTCACAATGTTGCCTGAATAGTATGTCTCGCCGTCAGTGTATTCGAAGCGGGCGGTCGGCACGCGCCCGATGGTTTTCTTGACTTTTGCCATATCGTTGTTTTTTATTCGTCATACGTTACGCTTATGATGCCGCTCTTCGCGTCAACCTCAATTTCGAGGGTAGCCTTCTTCTCCGCAGCGGCGGCGGCCTTGTTAGCCCTGTCTGCGGCCTTTACGGCATTGTCCGTTGCGGTCTCGGATTCGGACTTGAGACGCGAGAACTCCGTCACGCGCTGCTTTTCCGCAGTCACACGGCCGCTCTCGGCAGACGCCCTCTTGGTCTCAGCATCCTTGCGCGACGCCTCTGACGATTCGCGTGTCTTCTCCGCCTCTGAGCGTGAGGATTCCGCATTTACCCTTGCTCTCTCGGCCGCCTGCCGCCTCGTCTCGTTGCCTTGCCTTTCAAGCTCCTTTTGCGCTCTCGCCCTTTCATCCGTCAGTCTTTCATTCTCGGCCGAGGCTCTTGCTTCCTCGTTCTGCTCTCTCGTTGTCTCGCTGGCCTGCCTCTCATTCTCCGCATTCTTGCGTGCTGTCTCCGCCGAAAGCCTTTCAGCCTCTGCTTTGCGTCTTTCAAGTTCTGCCTTCTGCGCATTTTCGTTTGTCTCGTCGGTGTCCTGCTTTGCCTTGTTCGCATTGTCAGCGGCCTGCTGTGCGAGGTTTGCCTTCTCGTTTGCGTTCGTGGCGGCGGTGTTGGCGGTGCTGGCGGCTTGATTGGCGGCTGCTGTTGCGGCCTCGATTTTGGAAATCGCTTCTGACAATGAATAGAAGCGCATAGTGCCGTCGATGTCAAGGATTACTTCTCCCACCTCCGCGTCAGCCTCTTCCGTCGTGCGCACTATCTCAAACGCGGGCACGTCCAGCGACGATGCGAATGATGTTCCGTCCGCAAATTCGATGATAATGCGAAAGGCGCCAATGTAATTCTGGTCTTTCGCCGCATAGGTGCAGCGCAGGCTCTTGCCCTCAGACCTGAAGGCCATTTCCGCAACCGGCTGCCCCTGGACGTCGGAGAAGGCGAACACGTGCCTTATGTCCGTGTCGCTCCAGGTCACCGGATTTCCGGAAATGTTGACGGATAGCATCGTGATGATGTCCGTGCCGATTCTGATTTTCCTTAGATTTCCCATATTTCTATATTTTAATTCTCTTGTGATTGCGATTCCCACAAGTCCTCATAAAACTGATACTGCCTCAGCCTTGCGCCTGTCATGATTCCTGAGACGAAGTCGTAAACGCCGCCCTGCAGAAGGAAAAATGTCCCCTTGTAGATGATTGCGCTGTTGAAGTCCCAGGACTTCTTATTTTCAGGCATGCAGTCACCCTCCAGCAGCTGCATAGGGAGGTGATGGTACATTAAGATCTGACGATGACGTAGGAGCGGCAGCGGCTCTGCCGGCGAGCCGTCATCCCAGGACATATTGTAGCCTACAGGGACCACAAGCCTGTCTTCATTCTCGTAATAGATAACATTCGGATAGTTCTGAGGAGTATGCCATTCGACATTGCGGCTCATAGCTCCGACGGAGCTCTCGATGTTGTCCGTGACATTGTAGCTCTCATCGTTGATTGTTGTGACGATGTCAGAGTCAAGCTTTGCATTCGGGTTCGACGCTTCGAGGGTTATGCCCTTGAGACCAAGATAAACTCCTAAATAGTTGCTGTATTTTGTCTCTGGTTGTTTGACGAATACGATGTCGTCAAAGAGCAATGACAATTCGCCGCCTTTCGGAATAGAGGATAAATTGTCGGGAAGCGAAAAGTCCACTTCTATGCTATCAGTCACAGCGACACTATTATATATTGTCTGACCGCTAGGCAATGTACTGTATTTAAGAATCGTGACACTGCTTCCCCACTTTGAGCCATCCCAATAGTATGAGGTGCTGCCGACCTGGTACTTTAGAGCATAGTCAATCGACTTCAGAAAAGCAGGTAAAGGCCTGCAATCTATCGTCATTGTGCCTTTGATAATGTGAAGCGCCCACCGGCAAATGTCAAGCGTAAGTTTGCCGGCAGGGATATTGACAATTCCTATCTTATAAATCTGCGTGATTTTAGTGTCACTATTTGCGCACAGGAAGGCGGCATTTGTATTTGTTATGCCCAAGATGGACTCTGCGTCAGAGCCTATCTTATATTCAGCTGCGTCATGAAAGCCGGATGAAATTTGCCAGCCGTCGCTGGTGTTTTCAACGACGGAATAGCTGGGCATTGAACCTTTCTCCTGAAGCCTGTCAGCGGCATACCTTGACGACTGAAGGGTGTAATTGTATGTGTCTATCGTGCTTGAGAACTCAAGCCCTTTTGTCACATCGAAAGCTATCTCTGAGTTGTAATCGAACTTGATAGTGTCTATGATCTTCTTGTATGCAGGCGCCAACGTCCTTGTGCCTCCGCCGACAAACTTGACCGGCTGATATGCAAGAGCCGCCACCCCCTGATTGTCAAGAAGCGGAAGGTAGCGCAGATATGTAAGCACAAACTTGCCGTCGCCTACGAAGCGAAGGCAGAGCCCCAGGGATGTCAGAATATCCTCGAGAGCGTCGTACCATGACTTGCCTTCGAAGGCGCTCACGTTGACGCGGAATGATGACAACGGAGCTTCGTCATAGACGATTGCCTTGTAATCAGAATTGCTCATTGTTGTAAGCCTCGAGTCCAGCGTCATTGGAAAGTCTATCTTTGCCATTGCCGCGTTGACTATTTCCATGAGCGTTGCCGTGCCGGACTGGCTTGCCGGCATGTCGAAATCGAAGTCCTGAAGGTGCCCGATATTGTCGCGTGCTGTAATTGTTATTTCTCCTCGATATTCGAGCGACTCCTTCCAGTTGTCCGGTGTGACATATCCGCTCCAGAATTCCTTTCCGTTGCGTGAAATTACCACCTGGTACATCGTGCTGTCAGGGGTATAGAATTCCTGCCAATTCCCGAACTTATAGAAGAGCGAATCTTTCATGTCTGAAGCGTCAACCATCGAGAAGGTCGCTATCGTTTTCTGGATAGGAGAGACAGGATCATCGTCTCCGTCAATTTCAAGTGTCAGCCCTTTCCAGGCCCCTATCTCTTGAGGCGTAGCACTCAGATAGCCTTTCTGATAAATTTCAAGCTTGAAGCTTTCGCCGCCTGCTTCCTGCATGCTGCTAAAATTCTTGTAATATTTGAGTCCGTAAAGAGCCATTTTTATCTCCCGTAATATTTCTTTGCGTTGTCTCCGGAAATGAGAATGTCCTTGCCGGAGATTTTTCCTTTCACGTAAATCGTCATCTCCGTCGAGATGTTGCTGTCAGTCGTTGACGTAGATGATCCTGCAGACGCGGATGATGATGCGCTGCCGCTACTGCCGAGCGAACTGGAAATTGCCTGTAGGCCGCTTGACAGTGCAGAGCCTAGAGCAACCAGAGCAGCGCCGGCAGCTATCGCGAGATAAGGATTCGAGATCGCATATTTTTCAGTAACTATAATAGCAGTTCCAATTTCGATCATATATTCACCCATCTGCGTCGCCATATCCGCGAAAGGCTGGAGAAGCGCTGAAACAAGCTTACTTGCATCGAAGTCGCTGACGCCTGCGAGTGCGTCGGTGAGCACTTGGAAACTACCCGAAACGCTCTCTGCAAATGCTCTACCGAGGTATTTACCAATATCGATAGACATCTCTTCGAGCCGCTGCAGTCCTTCCATCGCCGTTTCCGCTGCCTCGTTAGCCAAGTCCATCGACTCCTGCTCCGATATCGCGTAATTATACGCAGCGAGAGCCGCCTGCGCGTATGATTCCTGAGCGAGTTCTGCGAATGTCCGCTGTTTGTCGTTCATTCTGTCGAGCACATCCGCGTGTGTCCGCTCGAATTCCTCCAGCGGATCCGCCATGTGCTGAAACTCCTCGTCAGCGGCTATCACTTCCGCTTCTTCTGCCACCTGAGCGCGGAATTTCGTCATGTCGTCATTGACGTTACCCAACTTTTTGATAAGGTCGTCAAGCCCCGTGTTCTCCATCGACTGAGCCGTCCTGTCAGCGCGCTTCAGGATGCTGTTCATCTCATTCGTCGCGTTGTAGTATGTCTCCATCGTCGCAACGAGGTTGCCGGAGACCTTGTCCCCGATGCTCTGATAGCCCTGATAGAAGTCATTATACTCCTTCTCGACCTTTGCCGGGTCTGAAGCCATCATCTTTATGAGGTCGATAGTCTGAGACGCTGTGTAACGCGATTTGTCCATGCCGCCGATGACAAGATACTGTTCGACAGTCTTGTCCATGATGTCCTTCAAGCCCTTTACGCGAGGCTCGAAGATAGCCTCTATCGTCTTTCGATAATCTACCGCCGCGAGCTCTCGGTCAGATGCCGAAAGCGCCGTGTTCATCATTTTGAGATAGAGCTCGTGCAACTTAGGCTGCGTCTGCGACATGCTCAGACGGAAGGCGTAGTCTATCTCCGTCATCGCGTCGTTTGCTTGCGACAGGGCCTTTCCGGCGTCCATAGCATCTTCTTCTGTCGAGCCTGAAAACAGGGCCTGGAAGAAGCCCTTGACTCCTCCCTTAGCAATGCCCCTGTTCAGCTCCGCCCGAATCTGTTGCCAGCGCGTCGATATTTGAGTCATCGCGATGTCCCAGGCGTCGCCAATAGTCTGCGAGGATTTCACGAATTCAAGAGCCATCTTTGTTGCCGCAGCACCTATCGCTCCCCAGACTGCCACGGCAGCTGCAGAGAGATTCTTCAGCCCTTCAGAAAATGACTTTGTCTGCCCCTTCGCAGAATCCAAGCCCTTCTTGTATTCGTCAGCCTTGAGCTTCAATTTCACCCAGAGGTCGCCTATCTTTCCCATCTTATCTTGAATTTATAAAATCTTCGAGCATCTTGTTCAGTTCCTTGCTTTCGTCAGCCGTAACGCTCCAGTCTCCGTCCTTTGCCCTTGCGGCCTCCGCTTCCTTCTCCCACCCGAAAGGCACCCAGAGCGCGGGTGTCGAAGGCTTCTGCTTTACGTAAGGATTCATCCTCATTGAGAGAAACATCTGCCATCTCGCCCTCTCCCATCGCCTCCGTTCCTCGTTTTCCGCAGCCTCCCGGAGCAGGAGGAATTCCCTCATCGTTGTCCTTCCGGCTTCTTCTTCCGTCTTCCGGCAATGCCCGACCAGAAACGCCTCAATGCCGTCGTAATCGAGCCAGAGCGAAATTTTTTTTTTGAATCCTTCTCCTTTTCAATCGCCGCGAGTTCGGCAAGGCTCTTGCCTGAAAGCAGCTTGATTGCCTTTGCGACTATGCGCCCGAATTCCTCCTGATGCTCTGTCGCCCATGCGTGGAAGTCGATTCGCTTGTATTCGAAGTCGTCAGCATCCTTGCCGGACAACTCCCACCAGTTCAGTGCTCCGCAATAGAGCACATCCGCGTAGAGCGCCATGACGGCGGGGATGCTCTCCCCGTCAGCCTCGAGTGTGACACCCTCACGCCCTTTGTATATGAAAAGGCGCGGCGTAATCAAGATGTTCACCGCCACGCCTTCCCTGATTTCAATTTTGAACTCCGCCGTCATGCTTCTGCCGTTATGGTTGGATAGTGTATTGGTTCTCCTGTGACCGTCAGGTCTATTGAGCGAGACGCGACAGATCCATAGTCGTTGGTGTCGGAGATTCCGGTAATGATAGCCTCAAACATATCCCCCTCGGTAGGTGTTTTGCTGCCGGTATCTCCTGAAAGTTCGCCTATGAATGCGTAAATAGATTGGCCATTGTGAAGCGAACTGATAATTTCATGTTGAGGCTCGCTTGCCTTGTCATCAGTGAAGACAGTCACCGATGCGGTCGCGCCCTTTTTGCCTGAAATAAACTGTGCCCAGTCGTTTGACTTGTCGCTCACCTCGATAGCCTCAGCTGATCGATTGAAGCCGTTGTTCTGCTCGCCCTTCAGCCAGGTGAAGGGTCCAGCAGCAGTTTTGCTTGTCGTGAGGTAGAACTTCCTCACATTACCTAATTTTGGCATGTTACTTTTTTGCTAGATAAAATGTTAAATTATTAGTCACCCTGTAGAAGACTACCTGCGTGTCAGACATGTCCTCTCTTGCCGTCGTGTTGCCTTCCGCAACTCCCAGGATCTGAAAATTCGAAGTAGAATCATCAGCGTCCTTAATCCTGTCAAGGTTGTTCTGGTTAATCTCGAAGGCCTCGCCGAGCCCCTTGTTGGACATCGAGTCAATCGTCACGAGGACCTGCCGCACTTCGCCGCCCTTGTCAAGAACGCTCTGCTCGTTGACAGAGACGATTTCCGCACGGGGATAACCTGCCGAGCCTCCGACGATGACGCCTTCCCTCTGCATCGCTTGCATCAGATGCCGGAACAATTCGTCACATGCCTGTGAATGTCTGTCAATCTCTATCATTTGCCTTTGTTGATTATACGTTCTGCCGCTTTCTTCAGCTCTTCAAGTATCGCCTTCTTCTGTGATTCGACGGCAGGGCTGAAGTAAGGTTGTGCCTTTGTTCCCTTCTTTGCAATCTTCATCGCGATTGCGAAGGCTATCCGCTCAGCGTCTTTCTCCTTCCTCACCCGGAGCTTTTTGCGCACCCAAGCCGTCAGGATTTTCGGAGGAGGCATGCCGCCGCTCTTCCTGCCATATTCGACATACTCCGCGTAGCCCTTGCCTTCCTGTGCGAAGAACCCTGCCTCATACTCGCCGTCTGAGAGCTTCTCTGCCCTTCCGCTGTTGCTCAGCAGCCCCGTCGTGTTCGTGCCGTTGTCCCGCAGGTTCCTCTGAGCTTCCGCCACAATCTTCATCGAGCCTCTGGACAGCGCTTCGTCGCATGCCTTCTGCATCATCCGGTTGTTTGCTTCAAACGCCCGCTTGAGTTCGTCGAAGTTCTCGACTATGAAACCATCTACCTGCATAACTTCTCAAGGATTGTCAATCTGATAATACCCTGAAATTCGCATGATCCTGTTGCGGTTGCCTACATTCTCCGGGCTTGCAAAAGCAATGTCATGCCCTTGCCATCTGATGCCGTTGAACGCGATTGGCGTCCATCGCATCTCTATGTCAACACCGACGATGTTTGCCTGCTGGAATGTCAGCATCGCCTTCGAGGAACTCATCTGCGTAACGGAGGCAAAAGCCTTCAGGACCACTTTCGGCTCTCCGAGGCTCGCATGTCCGTAGCCGTCAGTCTGAGGCTCTCTAAACATCAGCTCTACAGGTTGCGAGTATCGCCTCGCATTGCGCGGTTCCCTCAGCATTGCGAAAGAATTTTAACGAGTTCATCCGTCTGCCCGTCATAGAGCGCCGTGGCATATTGGAATACAAGCGGCAAAAGCCGCCCGTATTCGGCTTCTTTCGGTGCGGTGGCATAGTTTATCACCAGCGACGGGTAAACGCCCGCTGTGCGCACGTTCCGCCCGTCTATGGTGTAATCTACGTCTGTCCCGTCAGCAGCCTTCACAGACAACACCTCTGACGGCGTCTGATACAATCTGACTTCGCTGTCAGTGTTGTTCTCGATTCTAAGCTCGAATTGACACGGCAAGACGCTCACGTCCGCATGCGCCTGAACCTCAAGCGCCGCAGTCGTAAGCATGTGCTGCAGGATTGCATCCTGCGAATCGTCAACAGCTCCCACGTAGCGTTTGAGCACGGGGAGCAGATATGACCGCTTGTCGTCTATGATTCTGATGACAGATAAACTCATGATTGCTTACTGAATGACTTTCCAAAATCCTTCCTTGAGCATGTATCTCACAGCCTCGCTCACGAGCACCTTGCGCCTTTCGCCGGCGGGGATGCCGTCGTGCGGCTTTACCACCTCACACACGACGACTTCGCCGATTTTTGGCGCACGGGATGCACGCTCGGGCTTACGCATCTCAGCCGGCATGGTTTACGCCGCCGGTGCAAGCGCTGCTATCGCGGTGGTTGTGTTAGCAACGTAGATGACGCCCTTCTTCTCGGAGGTAGGAACCTGAATCTGGAAGGACTTCCTGAGCCAGACTCTCCATCCGTCCTTGCCGGCAAGTCTCTCGAGCTCCATCTCGTATTCTCCCTTGTCAATGATTGCGACGCATGACGTATCAGCGACGACAATCTCGGTTGCTGAGAGCTGGTCGGTGAGGACAATCTTCACCTGTCCGAGCATCCCGGTAACCTGGTTGAAGAGGTAGTTTCCGTTCTTGTCTTTCAGACCTCTGATCTGAGCCTCGATGGTTGTCGGAACGATGGCCACATTCGGAGAGAAGCCGTTGGCCTTTGCCTGAGCGATGGCGTCGAGGATGACGTCCGCGATGTTCGCATTCTCGTACTTCGCGCCGGTCGCAGCGTATGCTGTGCTGCCGGAAGTCTTGAGGCCGTAGACGTGATTCTGCTTCGTGGTGTCAGAGCCGTCTCCGCTCCAGATGAGATTGTCCGCCTTTCGGAGAACGCGTGCGATACCTCGGGTTCTTGCCCACTGGTAAACGGCATTGAACCAGTCCTCGATTTCCTGAGAAACCTCGATGAATGTCGCAACTTTCGCGAAGCGTCTTGTCTTGCCGGCGAGCTCATAAGAATTGCCCGTCTTAGGCTCCTCGAGTTCTCCTACATAACCGGTGTTGTCGGTGTCTGAACCTTCAAGCCATTCGATGGAGTTTCCGGTCCTGGTGATGTGCGGGAATGTCGAAAGGAAGGCGTTTGCCGCGAGCCTCTCTGCATAGATGTTCTGGTCCAGCTGCACGCCGAGCGAGCTGTTGGTGATGTTCGATGTCGCGAACTTGAATGACGCCGTGCCGTAGGTTTTGCTTTCGATGAACTTCACCATCGCATCCTTGTTCTCCTCCATGAATTCGCGGAGAACGATGTCGAAGGACTTTCCGTTCTTCTCTTTCAGTTTCTTGCCCAGGTCCTCGATAGCCTTCTGCTGCGCCTTGACAGTCTTGTCAAGGTTCTCCCCCTCTTTCTTCCTCTCCTCCAGCGCCTCTTCGGCCTTTGTCAGTTTAGAGGTAGCCTCTTCAGCCGCCTCTTTCGCGGCCTTCGCCTCCTTTGCGGCCTTCGCCTCCTTTGCGGCCTCCTCGGCCTTCTTTTCTGCATCCTCCATTTTTTTCTGGAGGTCAAGAGCCTTCTGCTCTAATGTTAGTTCTGGCATAATAATTAAAGTTTTGTGATGATCCTTTTTGCGATTTCTTCCTTGACGGCACCCTGAAGGCTTACGAGTTGGGAGTCAGACATTGCTGACAGCTGCCCGGCCATGTCCTCGGCCTTCATGTCCGTCAGGGTTGCGAGCGGATTTGCCGCGCGTGTGACCGGCGAGACTTCGACGATGCTGATTTCCTCGAGATAGCGCACCTCGTTGCCGTCAACCTTGCCGTATGTCCAAGATTCGGCATAGTAGCCGATTGAGAACTCCTTGATTGCGCCTGCGCGCATCAGTATCTGAACGTCCTTGCCCTGCTGGGTAGGGAGGATGTCGGCTTCTATCCAGAGCCCCTTGTCGTCGATGCCCTTTGCGGTGATTACGCCGATGACGTTGTGAATGTCATGCTGATAGCAGAGTGCGCAGCGGCTGCTGTCGTCAGAAAGCAGCCACTTGTCGCAAGCGCCCGTCTTGATTATGTCCCCGTAGCTGTCGATGTTTCCGAAGGCAAGGGCATAGGCGCGAATTGACAATGTGCCGTCGTCCTTCTCCTTCTTCACCTCGATGCCGCCGGAGTGGTTTTTGAATTGAATTTCCATTTTGCGATAACGTTACGCGATGAAATTAATTCAATGAAAGGCAAAGACTTAAACAGGCACATATACACGTTTATGTTTAACAAAAAGGGGAGCCCCGAGCTGTGAACTCGAGACTCCCGCAACAAACAAAAAAACACAAAAACTGATTATGGAAGTGGAATTATGTAGGTCTTCTTATTGCGGTGCAGGCGCAGTTGATTATCTCTCCAGCCTCTGCACCGAGGCTGATGTCATGCGGATATAGAAGATAGCTCCTTCCGACCTTGAAAGGCTCCTCCTGCCCGACTATCGTGCCGTCAACCTCAATGTGCGTCTCGCGCGTGTTGCCAAGACCGCTGATGCTCCACTGCTTCGTGAACTTCACATCCAGTGTCCGCGCAGCCATGTCGCCGGCTTTCCCGAGACCTATCATTGTTTCGGTCTGAACGATTCGCCGGACCTGCCAGAGCTCGAGCTCTTTATAGCCTGCAAACACGTCGAGCGTGAGCTTCTCGATTCCCGTCACTTCGTCGGACATCTTCGCCTGAAGGATTTTCACGAGGTCGTCCTTCAGCGTCCCGGTAACGGAGACAATCATGTCTCCTACCCGTTCATTCGCATATTGTTCGATTCCGCTCAGCCACATGCTCTCCAGCACCTCGCTGGCCTCTGCCTTCGCCTTGTTCATGTCGCGCACGACGCCCTTTGCGTGCGGTAGGCCTACCGCCTTGAGAAGGCCGCTCTCGATAGTCTGAAGGTAGGGTTCCGCGAGACTGGAATCTATGACGCCCGACCACTCAGCAAGATCGTAATCCCTGCATAGGCTGAGGACCCTCCTCACCTCTGCACGACGGAAGCGCCGCAACCGCGCCTCGTAAATCTTCGCGGCCTTCAGCGCCTTCAGACGGAGATAGTCCTGATGTCTCCGCACCGCCGGATCTATCCGCCTACGCATTGCCGAGCTCGTTTATGTCAATGCCGCTCTCGTTGCCGAATTGGACCCCGAGCGGAATCATAGGCTGATCCGCCCAGGCTTCCGCGATTGGCTCGTAGCCCATCACCTCGCGCTTCTCGTTCACTGATGCGTTCATCTTGTCAAGAGCGTCAAGCGCATCCGCCGGCTTCTCCTGCAGCACGTCTATCCTCTGAGTGTCCACCTCGAGAGAGAACTCCTGCGCCAGTCCGCAGTAGTTGAGCAGGTCCTCCGCGAATTCGTTGGCCATCGGCACGGCATTCATCTCGAAGATAGTTTTCTTAGCCTCTTTCGCATTCTCGTATTTGCTCTGGCCGTAGTAGAGGTCAACCGGCAGATTGTACGCGAAACAGACCGCAGTCACGGCTTCCTTGTGGCTTTCGAGGATGTTCAAGTCCACAGGCGCATTTCCGAGCGTCTTCACGTCGATAGGGAAGCGGAGGACCTTCGTCTTGCCGATGTTCTTCTGAGCGTTGAACTCGCGCTCGAGCTCGTCACCCTCTGCAGGGCGCGTGATGCCGGTCAGCTTGTCCTGCGGAGGCGTCACTATGTTGGTCACACCTCCGTTCTTGAGGGCCGTGTCCTCACGCAGGATGCCGCTCTGCATCATCGAAAGATACATGGCAGCAGAGGCAAGCCTCGACGTTCCGAAAGCGCTCTGGTCGTCAAGGTTGTAGTCGAAGCTCTCGAACACGTCAGAGAAGCGGATGGTCGTGTCGCCTGCCAGCCCCTGGAGCCTCACGCCTTCCAGAACCGAGCCTTCACCCCATTGTGCGCCTATGCGCCACGAAGGGATGACGTACATTTCCTTTATCTCGCCGAGGTTGCGGCCTACAGCCTTCGGGGCATACACCCAGGCGTCGCCGTACAGAAGCTTGTTCACCGCCCACGCCGTGCCGAATTTCCTGAGCGTGAACCGGTCATTCGGTCGCGACAACAGGTCCATGAGCCAATGCTTCTGCACCGGTGTGTCATCCGACTTGCGCGTCAGAAGCAGATACTGCATGACCTCTCCGACATTGCGGGCGATGTAGTTTACAACTCCCTGCACCGGGGCGCTCTGCCTGTAGTAACGCTGAATCTCCATCCGGTCCAGTTCCTTGAACGGAGGCAGCTCGAGCCCCTTCGTGCAGCCCGCTATCGCTGACAGATACACGTTGCCGGAGTTGTTGCTCCTGTCGTCATAGAAGCCTTTTATTTCGCTTCTGAGCGCTTGAATTTCCTTTGTTGATATGAGATTGAGACCGAACATATAATTTCAATTTTGCCCCAAAATAGCCCCGTTGGGGCTATTGTTATATTTTTGCATATATGCATCTTTGTGCTCCTTGCTTTTAATGGAACGGAATCAGTTGCATTTTTTCTTGAATATTTTTCTTTTTTTCTTGCATAATAAACATATGTTTATTATATTTGTATTGTTAAAAAGAAAAGGCAATGAAAAGAAAAACAAAAGAAAGAATCAAACTCGAGAAAGAGTTGCTCTTTTACTTAGAGCTCTACGGAGAGATCCGAGGTCGCAATGAAACACAAAAGTTTTTGGCTGAGTTGGATTTCAAAATTGACGAACTGGTAGAAGTGCTGAAACATTAACAAATCCCCACCGCAAGGTGGGGGACAAAACTTAAATATATGATAGATAAAACTTATATGGACGACCTGAAGAACAGGTTTGTCAATGCTAAGACTGAGAGCGAACGGGAGCGTGTCAGAGCAGAGATGAGCGCGGCCTGCGCAGAGGACCCGAAAGCAGTAGGCGAAGTCATGTCTGTGCAACTTGATGAGACTATTGCAGAGGCGAAGGACATGACCATCCGCGAGAAACTCGCAAACGTGCTCCCCGCTGTTTCGATGTCTTATGTTGCAAAGAAATACTTTGGCAAGTCTCGTTCGTGGCTTTGTCAGAGAATTAACGGGCTTGCAGTCAACGGAAAGAAAGCGATGTTTACGGAGTCTGAGAAAGATACGCTTAAATACGCTCTGAAAGATATAGCAGGCTCACTATTGAACGTCCGCCTGTAAGGCTGGGTGGGCGCCTTTTCTTTTTAACAGCTTAGCCTTGTGCCCTGCTCCTCGGAGTGGGGCTTTTATTATCCCTCCCCGAGAATGTTTGTCTGTCCGAGATAACGGAGCTTTGTGACGCATGCGTAGTTAATTGCATCCATGAGGTGGTCATTGCCGTCCTGCGGGATGTTTAGATAGCGGCTCCGGTCTTTCGGGTCCGGCTTCCAGGAGTAGCGGTCGACCTCCCATTTGATATGCTCGCCGGCATATCTGACCGCGAAATACTGAAGGTATGCGATTCTCCCTTCCTTGTTGCGGTTGTCAGCCGGCATGGCGCACAGGTTGTTCATCCGCAGCTCTCCGATGTGCTCCGGACGAGCGGGGTCGCAGTATATATCAGCCTCTTTGCTCACTCCCCACGCATCCATGTCCTCGTAAATTATGCGTGAAATGTGCCCTGCAAGAAGCCCCTTCTGATAGCACACCTCGCGCAGGTAGATAGTCTTTGTTTCGATGTCGTAAGCGCAACAAACGACGGCTGTCGGGTCATTCGAATATCCCCAGTCAACACCATAGAAGCAAGGAAGATTTCGAGGGAAGTCTGACGAGCTGATTTGTCTCCACTCCTTGTAGATGATGCCCTCCGACAATGTCGCCCACTCTCCGAGCCAGATGTTGCGGTACTTTTCCGGCGCGGCTGCTTCCATCTTGCGCGCCTGCTGTACGATTGAAGGGTTGAGATTGTGGATGTTGTCTAGGTAGGTCGTGGATATGTAGCAGACGTCTCCGATGATGCCGTTGAAGCCTTCCGGCACATTCCGGTAGAAGCGCTCGTAAATCCAAGAGTGCACATCCGTAGGGTTGAACGTCAGCATAATGGTGTTAGGCGCGTCCGGTGTCCTGACAGAGAAGTCGATAGTGTCAAAGAGGACAGGGTCAGTCAATTCTTGCGCCTCGTCCAACACGAATGTCTTGATGCCCTGTAAAGATTTTAATTTCGCGACCTGATTGCCAGAACTTGTAAGCAGACCTCTGAATAGAATCTTGGCTCCAGTCGAGAGGTTGACAATGTCCGCCGCTTTCACGCGGAAGTGGCTTTCAAGCTCTAGCGTCACCACCTTATCGCGGAACTCAGGAATGATAGACACCTCCGCAGAAGTCATTGTGTATCGCGCGAAGAGGATGTTGAATGGGTCGCGGTACGTGCTCACGCATTGGGAAGTGTTCACGGCATAGGACTTGCCGGAAGCACGCCCACCCTTGACAAGAATGTAACGAACCCCCGGTATAAAAGGCCGAAATAACGGCTTGTATTTCGGTGAAAAGAGCATCCCTATTCGTCCTCCTCGACATTGTCCTCCTCGTCCCCGAAATAGATAGCCGGCGGCTCTGCATTCCGGATGGTCGTGTCCGTCTGAATCTTCTGCGCGGCCTTGCCGTCAACGCGGTCCATGATTGCCTCGAGGGTGATGCTCTTGCCGGTCTGAATGTCGCGCATGAGCGCGGAGAGATAGCCGACCAGCATTATAGGCAATTCCGGGTCCTTGAGCATCTCCTGAGCCTTCTGCTTGTCCGCCATCAGGAGGTTCTCCAGCAGGGCGCGAATATCCTCATGGCTCAAGCCGAATGCCTTAAGTTTCTTCAGGATGTTCGGCTTGCGCCCCTTCTTCTTGGGCTGGTTCGTGCTGCTGAACTGAGTTGCTATCCCTTTCTTGTAGAGTTCCTTGTCGCCTGCCATAAGCCCCTCCGTTTAACCACCGATTGCGGTGGTGTGATTGATTTCGATTGCGAATCTGATTCTCTCGATAGTGTCGTAGCGCACGGGAATCTCGTTTGCGACCTTCCTGATGGTCCTCCAGTCGAGGCCCGTGAGCTTCGCTATCTCATAGTATGACATGCCGCACCCCCGGACCTCGTCCGCGAGTTGCCGCAATCGCTCGTCGCAATGCGCGATGAACTGGGCTTCCGTAATGTTCAGTCTTTGATTCATGATCACTCCTTTGCTATTGTCCTAATTCCGTCAAAGTATTATACTTTTCTTTTATTCAATTTTTTCTGCTGTCATGCCTGTAAACTTCTCCCATCGTGCTATTATGACGTCGCAATAATGCGGGTCCAATTCAATCAATCTTGCACGTCTTCCGAGCTGCTCGCAGGCTATCATTGTCGTTCCGGAACCTCCGAACACATCGAGCGCGATGTCACCCGCCTTCGTTGCGTCGTTAAGGCAGTTGGCCACCAGCTCGACAGGCTTCATCGTAGGATGCAAGTCGCACTTCCTCGGCTTGTCGTACTTCCAGATCGTCGTGCGATATTGCCCCTTCCGATAGTTGTGATGCTTTTTCCGTCCAGGTATAAAATATCGGCTCGTGCTGATAGTCATAATCAAGCCTTCCGAGGCTGAACGTCGCCGAGTTCTTCTCCCACACCAACATGTGTCTGACAGGAAGCCCTGCGTCTTTCATCATCATCATCATCATTAATCCGAGCTCCCCACCTTGCGGCGATGTCACGAAATAGCAAGCGTCTTCCTTGCATGACAACCGCGCATTCGTCATCGCTTTCACGAGTATCGGATACAACTCATCAGCGCTCAAGGTATCGTTTTCGATGTTCTTGCAACAGCGTCCAGCCTTCTGGACGCTGTTGAGAGCCGCGTTCTTGTCCCCGATGCTTACTCCGTAAGGAGGGTCTGTAAAAACCATGTCGGCTTTGTCCCCGTCCATCAGTCTTTTTATCGCAGCCTCGTCTGTCGAGTCGCCACACATGAGCCGGTGCTCTCCAAGCCTCCAAATGTCGCCCTTGGAGCATTTCTTTTCAATTTGCGCCTCCTTCTCATCGAATTCGTCATCCTTCGCCTGCCCCTCCCTAGAATCGGTTTCGGCTGCATCAGCTGCGGCTGCTCCCCACTCCGGAGGAATAGACACTCCCCATCCTGCCAGGTCCAAATCTCCCCATTCATTTGCAAGGGCGTCATAGTCCCAGTTTCCGAAGGATCCGTTGTCCTTCGCGACGATTTCCTTCTTCTTGAGGATAGTCGTGCCTTCAGGGACAACGTAGCATGGCATCTCAGTCATGCCTAGAGCCTTGCACGCCGCATAGCGCATGTTTCCGCCGAGGCAGACATACTTGCCTTCGTGGTAGTCGACGATGCAGCCGCGCGCCTCCAGCAGCTCCGGAGTCTCCTCGATGGATGCCTTCAGATTGTCGAGCTGCGCCTTGGTCCACTGCCTAGGGTTGGACGGCAGTCCGGCAATCTGTCCGGTGTTCATCTCTATCAGATCAATTGCTATTCTTTGGTGTCCTGTTTTCATTTTCTGGTTTATTTTTTACAAAGTTAACAAAAAGTAAGTAAAGTAAGTTAATTGAAACTTAACCGCTTACGATGAGATAGTCCTTTATTGTCTCGCGGAACTGGTCGAAAGAACGAATGACCACATACCTGTACCCTTGTTCCTCGACGCGCTTCTGGTAGTCCTTCTGACTGTCCTGCTGCCTTCCTGTGCGCGTCTTCAGCTCCAGCAGAAGCGCGTGGTAGCCTTTCGCCGCGACAAGAAGTATCAGGTCGGGGAAGCCAGCCTGCGTGCCCATCTGCTTGAATCTTGCGCCCTCCCGTGCGTCACGCCGTCCGCCGTTGGGGGAGTGGTGAAGCAGACGCGCCAGCTGCGGGAATTGCAGACGGAACCAGCTGACGCACTGCATCTGGATGTCGTCCTCTTCGTGCCCCGGATGCCGCCGGCGCTTTCCGGTCACTCCTCGCTGCCAGTCCTCGAGCGCTTTCAATGCTTCGATATAACTCATATTCAATCATTTTTCATTTCAAAAACCACTTTTTCCTTCTTGTAGACGTTTCCCCTTATGTGGGCTATTGCGTTCGTTAAATCGTTATATCTTATGCCCATATTTCGCCAAAGAAACATTCTTCTATGTTGCGGGACGTAGGTTGTCTCTCCGTAGCCATTGACGGCCTTGATAACTCTATACTTCATCATGATAATTGTCCAATTCGTATTTAAGTATTAGGCACCATGATGATGCTAGTGCCACATTATTAAAAACATTCGTCCAGTCCTTGGTTATCACACAAGTTACGGCGGATATTACATTCATTACAATTACAAGAATGCAAATTGTTTTCATTTGAGTTTTATTTATCATCTTCCAACGCTTTTTTGAATGCGGCAAGACTGCCGCCCACTGATATTATCTTTCCGCCCGTGCCATCTTTTGAAACAGCATTGAGCAGGTTCTTGAATTGCCTCAGTTCGCGTTCATAGAGAGCAAGCGCACGTTCATTGGCCTTTCGCTTGCCTTGCTCGAAACATCTAACCCTGAAACAGGCGTTTTTGTCTAATTTGTGCACTTCATATCCGCACCAGTCGATGTTGCAAAAATCACAAGCTGTCATGATATTTTCGATTTTAAGGCAGGGCGCAGGGACGCGCTCCACAAAATAAGTCAATATAGTAAAACATTAGATTCCTAATTTATTGACGAATGCCTCGCGGAAAGCATCGAAGTCATTAAAGAACGGCTCAAGCTCGTCAATCTTGAAGCAGAGTGTTCCTCCCGAACTTACGTAGGCATCAAAGCCGGACTCGCTGTCCTGAATATCCAACCCCTGCACGAACTCTTGGTAATTGTAGGGCTCAACGAAACACATCCCATCGAATTTATGGACCTCGTGGATATACTCCTCGCAATGTTGGTAAAGTTGAATGTCCGTCATATTACTTCATCATTATGAGTTGCTCAGTTCTGTCATATATCTCCTTGCTCTCCTCATCCCAATCCTTGAGGGCTTTGGATAAAAGGGCATAATCGTCTTTCTCTAAGTCAACATTGTTGTACTTGAGCAAGAATTTTTCAATGAGGCTCCTTATCTCACTGCTATGATATTCGAGCCACGTAGTCACCAACTTCCTTCTTGGAAAGCAGAATCGGTCCCAGAACCACTTTTTCAGGTCGGACCATCCGTAGATTTTGATTTTGATTTCTTTCATAACTATTCCTCCGTTTTGATTTTGGCTTTGTCGCAAGTGAACTTAAGTTGGCATTTCTTGCACTCGTCATCACTCGGAGTGCAGGCAATCGGGAAATTAACGAATCGCTTATCCTTTTTGCTATACATTTTTACTTGTGCCATAATTATTCGTATTTATATTTCCAATCCTTGCAAACAAGGCTCTTTCTATTAGTAGGCTTATCTTTAAGCCCGCACATAGATTTTGCAAACGGCTTTGGAGCCGGAGCATAATATTTGCAATCAAGGCATCTCGCCTCCCTTGTGTATTCTATTCTTGCCATAATGATTATAATTTCACGTTGTTAGCCAATTCCGCATATCCTCCAAGCCTCAAAAGCTGCTGCAGCTCGTGCACATAGTGAACGTTCGCGCTGGGACCGCATGGCGGATTATACATCCTAATCGCAATGATGTAGCCATCTTCTCCGTCCTCATCGCGGATGCTGTTTCGCTCAGTCCAGTAGAGGATGTCTTCGTCGAAGTCGTTTTTCTTGAAGAAATCATCTGTTAGGAGAATCGGACATGGCTTGCATTCATTGTCTTCAAACTCCTCCCAGTCGTAGTCGTTTTCATCGTTTCTTTCAGCATAGGCGTAGGTATAGCCGACGGATATGACCTGCATAGGGATTCCGAGCGCATCGGCAATCCAGTCGCCGACCATTAATTCATTGCATTTCATAATCATTCCTCCCATTTGATTTGAATTGTGTCCACGACATAATCCGGACGTTCAGTCAACGCCTGCTCACGTGTCGGGTGAATAACACCACCCACGAGAGAGAAGTGTTTGTCGTCTCCATACTTGCAGACGTTCATCCAGCCTACTTTTTGAGTTTTTGGTTCAGGCGCAAAGAATAAATCCCTTGAACATTGTGTGTCATTCAAATACACGCCATCTTCCGTATAACCGCACACTCTTTCCTCCCCGCATATTTGCACAAGAGCCACTATCGGGAACTCTTTGTAATTTCTGTCGATGCAGATAATCCTCACACTTCTGCCGTCTCTCGTGACAATCGGTCTGGTGGGATTCTTGAGGTATTCTTCTAGATTAAATGGTTCCATAATTATTTATATTTTATGTTTGATTCCTGTTTCTTTCAAGACATCGGCAAGATTCTGTAAAGCCTTATATAATTTATTATGATTACTTACAGTTTCATCATAATCCTTAGGGCGCGAAAACATATATCCACCCATGCCTAAATCATAATCATAGTTCTCCTTAAATTTTTTCTCACGATCAGCCAAAGATTGTATGGCTTCTTGTAAATCTTCTTGACATTTATTGGTTGCTGTTTTAAATCCCGCTATAAAACATTCTACATTCTTTTGTGTTAGGGACTTCTTATTATAAGCGTATCGCAATGCAATGTCTTCGATTTCAGCAATATTATATTTTTTCATATTATTCCTCCCACCATTTGTAAAACTCTGGACAATCCTCAGTAGTTCCGAGCAAAAGCTCCGCTTTTTCTGAATGTTACTTTGTAGTTCATCTCCCTTTAGATTTTTCGATTACTTCCATTGTCTGTCACGTCATCCACACCAGCGCCGGAATGCCGAACACCTTTTCAAGCTGCGCTGCGTATGCGGGAGTTATTTCCCTTTTGCCCGTGCACAGCGCATTGAACGTCGGAGGACATATCTTCGCCTCGTTTGCTGCCTGCACCTGTGTCTTGCCGCTGAAGAGGATAACCTTTTGTAAAAAATCATTTAGTTTCATAGCCGATTATTCAAGTAGTTCAACAATTCTTCGGCACGGCTGTACGATTCAAATCCTTTCACGTTCACATACTCGCACGTGAACATCTTATCAACACGGACCTGTACCCAATACACCATGATAGGAATACAGCCGTTATAGCTTTTGCCTCTTACAATCCGGTATCGTTTCATTCAGACCTCCTTTTCAGTTTGATGACAAAATACATTTTGCCCGGCTCTGCGCCCCATTCTTCTTTGCCTTTGCCGAATGTTATACTGTCAATTTCGAATGTCATTGTGATTTTTGTATAACCACGATGAAAGCGAACGTGCGTAAATCCTCGTGGATATGCCAACGGGTCCACACCTTTGCCAACCAGGAACCTGCGAAACACAAGCATTTCATAATCTCGCTTTATGGCTTCATAGTCTAACAGGCGTTTTTCCCAATATGGCTTAATCTCTCTGTATTCCTCCGTCTTTTCTCCGGAAGCAATCATATCGTACCATTTCCCTTTAAGGACCAAATCAAGTGTTTTCATTGTCATGATTTATTCCTCCTCCTTATATTCGTCAGTCGTTTCCAGAAGATCCCACGTGTGCTCGTTGTAAGGAATACACTGCATATATCTATCATCATCCTCGCACTCATACTTATACTTACGTTCTTTGTCGTAGTCGTCAAAGATGCGGGCATGCCATTTTTCGTCATCATAATCACGAACCAGCACCCTGTCACCCTTTTTGAACGGGCACTTCTCCTTTTCCTGCTCAGCGAGTAATTCCTGCTCGTAGTCCGTGAGGATGAGTTTGTCGTACTTAGTTAAATTGTCTGCCGTCGTTAGACCAGTAATTGGGACTTCAGCATCCCTGACAAGGACAATCGCCTTGCCTAACACAGCAATGATTGTGTCAACATGATTGCCTTTATTGCTGATTACTTTATCACCCACCTTCCAGTCGGTGTAAGTCTCCGGATCGCGCGGAACTATTTCCAGATCGTGCTCCTCCGCCCAGTCGCTAAAATCTTCTATGATTTCGCCGCGCGCGTAGTCTCTTATTACAAGCTGGAGACCGCGGTCATAGGTTTCATTGCCTCCACTATCAGTAGGGAAGACATACACCACACATTCTTCTCCTTCTTTCGTAACTTTTAGATAGCCTGTCATTACTTCGCCATCATCGTCTTTCGCCTTGAATTGCAAGTTGTTGCATTTTGAAAAATCGTATTTCATAATTTTCTAATCTTTTTCGTTGATTTGTTTAATTCTGAACCAGTCAATGTCGTGTTCGCGCAACCCGAACCACTCAATCACGTCCTCTTTCGTTGCGTCCGGCTTGTCGTAGGTCCTGGTCATGACCCTGCCGTGCTCGGAAAATGTCGCTTCAAACTTCATGTACCTTCTTAAATTTTACTAACATTTTCGTTACTTTCTATTGTTGTCGTTACTATCGAGCGGGAGCGAGTACAGCGTCAACGCTATCGCTACGAGTAGAATTATCAGTACTGCATTCATTTTTTACTCGCTTAAGTCAAATTGTCGTTTTTAAGCGTCTCAAGGAATCCGAGAACCTCACCGAAAGCGTTTGCCTTGCCTAGGTAATAGTCCCTTAAAGATTGCCGATTCTGTTTGTTTTCGGACGCTTCCTTGCAACTCTTTTCTCCTCGTTCGATAAAATCTATGAGGAGAGATAGCCTTCTGTCTTCCATACCACCTATTCCTTAAAGTCAAACCTTGCAATGTCCTCGTCCGAGAACCGCGTTCCCCTCTTCAGCCTGTGCAGTGCCCTGAAAATCTTTTCCATCCCTCCGTCAACTTCCCCTCTGTCTATGCAGAGCATTATCAGCTGGATGACCTCGCTCGAACTGTGGTTGAAATCGTCATAGGCCTTGACGCCATAGCTGCCGAATGTGCAGTTGTTGATGAACGGCTGAAGGTCCCGCTCGAACCAGTACATCGCGGCCTTAGCCTTTTCGCTGTAGTTCTTCATGCCCCTGATGATGTCCCCGTCTGCATTTGTCTGGGAGCACTTGAGGCCCATCGAGCGAATCTCAGCCCGGATGTCTCTGTCGATATGCTCTATCAGAATCTCGAGGGCATTCGCCGTGACCATCCCGAGCTTCACGAGGTCGGGAATCTTGGAATCCGACACCTTCTGCCAGGCCTTTTTGCGGAGGTCCTTGTGGAACTCCTCCACGTTGTTCTTCGCCTGTTCCTTTGTGATTGATTTCTTTTGCAACATTTCCATTTTGCTTTTATAGCCCAATATTCAGCGCATCGTTATTGAAGAGGGTAATTGTGCCGGTCTCGGCGTTCCGTTTCCGTGTAGCGGACTTATGAGCCCTTCTCGCGCCTTTCTTGAGTGTTACGGAGATTCGGTCTGTCAAATTCGTCAGCCGGTTGTCCCTGATTCCTAGCCTCCGGATCCTTTCGATGCAGCTTCTCATCTCTTCATGTTCACGCGCTGTCAGCGTTATGCTAGAAAGGGAGGTCGTCTGACGGGTTGTCATAAATCAAGTCTTGTTCTGTCCGCGCCGGCATTCCTGGCCGTGCCGTCTCCGGCCGCTGCCCGGAGGCTTCGGAGCGTCCGCCGAGCATCTGGATCCTGTCCACAAGAATTTCGGTCTTGTAGGCTTTCTGCCCGTTTACCTCCCAGGAGCGCGTCCTGAGCCTTCCTTCGACGTAGAGGGACGAACCTTTCCTGATGTGCTTCTCCGCGATGTCCGCAAGCCCTCGCCATGCCACGATGTTGTGCCACTCCGTCTGCTCTGTGACGCTTCCGTCCTTCGCCTTGTACCTCTCGCTTGTCGCGAGGGTGAACTGCGCAACCTTCGGATGTTCCGGAGTCTCGAGATAGCGGACTTCCGGATCCTTCCCCACGTTGCCAATCAGCATTACTTTGTTCAATGCCATAATTTACCTCCTGTGTTTTTGTTTGTTGATGTCAATATTTACGGAAGTGAAGCGTCTGGCTATTCTGCAGCCACTCTTTCAGAAGCGCCGTCTCGGCTTCTGCGCGTCCTTCGCCCATCAGCCAGGCGTGCGTCGCTTCACCTATTCTCAGCACCGGGTCCGGATTTGTGAGGTCAACCGCGACCTTGTCGGAGAGCATCTGTCTCCTTACGCCTTCCGGGGCCTTTTGTGCCAAATTCCACCAGGCTTCCACGAACCGGTCCGGGAACCTCTTTCCCGGCTTCTCCGGCTTCCACTGCCTTGCCTTCGCGAGCCTTTTCTCGTCAGTGTCTAGAGCCGCACCCTTTTCAAGCACCCATCCGCCGGCTTCGTAGAAGTCGAGGAACCTCCTCGTCTCCGCTTCTGCGCCGTGAATGTTCCGCTTCCAGAAAATCGGAAAGAAAAAATCAAAATCTGTGTGTGGTGTGCTGATGTGCTCGCGCGCACGGGCGTGCGCATTATCACACACACATTGTGTGACATTATCATATACATTATCATATACATTATCAGCTTGATTTGCTAAGCCTTGCTTGGTTTGCTTAGCAAGTGAAGCATTTGCTTGATTTGCTAAGCCTTGCTTAGCGTTGCTTGCATTTGCATCCCTAGCTGCCGCCCCTTTCTTCCCGCTTTCACTGCGTGCCGTCACCATGCTCTGATACTTCTGAAAGTCCCAATCCATGTCTTTTTTCACGAACTCGAAGGCTACCTTAGCCAAAGGTTTCAGTTCGGGGGTGACCCCCGTGCGCGCATACCCGATTATGGCGCCGCGCACCTCCTCCCTGACCTCCTCAGGCAAATTGTCCATCACATCCTCCCAGCTCAGATGATACACGAATGAATCTCTCTTGACGGACATAGGCTAGCGAATAGTGAGCGTGTCGCTCGTTGTCCTCGTCACTCCAGCAGGCATGATGTCGTTGCCCTTCGTGAAATCTGAAATCCCTTTCTTGCTGATTTTCAGCTCGACGGAAATGTAGTCAGGCAAACCTTCCGAAAACCTCATCATCTTCGACCTGAACGGCTCAAGGACCTCTTCCTCGTTTACCTCAATGCCATCTTTCTTCGTGAGTGTCGCTGTATAGATGTCGCCTTTGATTTTCGTGAGCCCGAATGTCTTCATGGTCGTCTTCACATATTCGCGCACGCGCTTGTCCGCATTCTCGACAGCCTTTTTCTTTGCCTGCAGCGATTTGATGGTCTGGTCGAGCTGGTCCTTCCTCGATGCGAGGAAGTCGAGATAGCCCTTGTATGCGTCAATCTTGCGAGGGATCTCTGTCTCGGTTGTCGCGAGCGCCTGCTCGATTTCCGGAGTCAATTCTCCTCCGCTTTCCTCAAGTTCAAGCTCTGTCTGAAATGCAAGGGCCTGAAGGTCATACAGAGACATTCTCTGCGTTGTTTTTTCTTCGTTTTTCATGATTGTGATTTTTTATTTGTTGCGTAATCTCTTTCTGCCTGCTCCAGCATTGATTTTGCCGTCGCAGAAATGAGCATGCCGCTATTGATAGCCTTGTTGACGATGCCCGTCTGCCCTTTGTTGATCCTCGCGAGCAGCTTCATGTAGGTGTCGTCGCCAGCTTGTATCGGTTGCTGTTTGCCCCGCGCCGGAGCCGGAACTGGTGCCTGTGGAATGACCGGCTGCGGCTGCGGCCGTGGTGCCGGTGCTGGTGCCGGCGGCATCTGAACGTTCACCGGCATGGCTTCCGTGATAGGCAGCTCATCGACATCGTCCTCGTCCGTGGCGATGTGGAAGAACTTGAGCAGGAAGTATCTCTCGCCGTATGTCAGCGCGCTTCCCAGTCCTTTATCCCATCCGTTCTGTCCGAATGCGATAAATTCGTTCTCGTCACGTTCTCCCGTGTCGACGTCTATCCAGGTGAAGCGCATCTTCAGCGCTGTGAACATCTCCGACTTGTGTCCGTAGGCAGTGGCGTAATCTATCCGCTCGTGCGACTCTTCCACAATCTCCTGCTTCAGGATGATTCCCAGCTGGTCCATTTTCGGGCGCAGATACCCCAGCAGTTTAGATCCGGAAACGAACCTGTACGAATTCCTGTCGCCTCCTCCGTTGGCGTTGGGAAGCAGGGCCCTGACTGTCTTCTGAAGCTCCAGAATCTTCCGGTACACTCCAGTTTGCGTCTTTGTGTCTGTCTTGTTCTCCATACACTTGTTTTTTTGTTTGTTGTTTTGAGCCCCTGAAAGGTATCACCCTCGCAAGGGCTTGTCGCAGAGCTTTGGAAATGTGTGCAACAACATCAGATTCAGATTTATAGGTTGCCCTGCGCCGCGCATCGCTGCGCGTTATTATGTTAACATTGTTATTCCTCCGGTGGTCAGCGACGCCGGTCTTGCGCTATTCTCATGAACCAGCATCCTTCTGCCGTTTGCCAGCCTCGCTATCATGTAGCCTAAACCGAAACTGTCGTATTCCAGGACCTCACCCCTGGCGGTGCCGTTGACCGCTTCCCACTCGATTACGTCGCCCGGACTGAATCGAGGGCCTTCAGCATTAGAATTCATGACATCTCTCCCTTATTCTTTCGTCCTCAAACCTGTCGTCGTCATAGTCCGACATCCGACGCTCCTCCGCATCTTCATCCATCTCCTCCCTCGCCGGATCTCCAGCAGCTCGCACGGAGTTGCGAAACAGATAATTAAGTATTGCCTTGTTGCTCATGATTGACCTCCTTTTATGCTTTTCAAAATCAAACCTGCGTTTTCCTTTTCTGCCGCCTTCAGGCAGTCCAGCCGGTGTCGGCTGTAAATCTTTTTGTTTCCGCGTCTTACGAATTCTACGAGCCCCCTGTCGAGCTTGTCGTTCAGCCATCTTGTGCCGTAGGCCTTCCGGGCCTCGTTCTCGCTCATCTCGTCTGCAACCGGATTTGTCCTTCTGAGAATCGCGTCGGCAATGAGTTGACTCACCTGCTCGTAGTCGCGAGCGATAGAATCAATGCTACTCATGACGTGTCACCTTATACTGTCCAACTCCGATTTTATTCACAGAATAGACCTGTCCATATTCTTCCTTCAGTCGCGAGCAGAGTGTCGCGAGATATGTCCGTCTGGATTCCGACCTGCTGAAAACAAGTTCCTCTCCGACGTTCATGGCTTTCAAAGCCCCGCTAATGTTTCTTTTTACTTCCATTTTTTTCCTCCTGTTCTGGAGGGGAAGAGGGGTCTCGAACCCTCTCTTGCCGCAGCACCATTTCCGATTTTGGTCGCCAGCATCGCGCCACCCGCGAAACTTCCCCTGACACTAAAACTATGTTAAACACACAAACGCATCGCTGCGTGGTCGGAGGGGAGAGGAATCGAACCTCCCTGTGGACCTGGGCTTCTCTGAGCGAGACCTTTAATGCTTATCAGACAATCCCGTGCGGCACTCCATATCCGCACCTTCCTCCGTTGTGACCGCCAAGCGCCTATCCAGGTCCATCCTGGCGGTCTAGCGCCGCGCCTGCTTTCGCGGCATAATCAGATAATAATAAATATGTTAGTTGACGCCCTTGCCTTCACAGGTTCGTGCGGCATTGTCCATTAGTCGTCTTCAATGATTTTCAATCCTGCGCCAAGACAGACGCACATCGCCAGGAATCTGGCAGCGTCACAATGCTGGCTGCCGAAAAACAGGTAAGCCATGCCGGCGGCGATGATTATGCCGCCCAAGACTTTGGATATGACGTCCTTCGACGCCGCTTTAGTATCCTTTCTCATATGTTTGTTTTTTGTCGTTATTTATCTAACTTTGTTGTATACAAAGGTATATAAAGTTTACTAAACTTCCAACAAACTTATGGAAAAAGTTTGATAAATATTTTCGATAAAATTATGGACTTGAAGAAATTTAGACAATGCAATAAATTAACGCAGACGGAATTAGGGGAGTATTTAGGGATAAAGAAAAGTTTTGTTTCATTGATAGAAACTGGTAGAGTTAAGCTTTCAGAGGAAAAGTTTAATAAACTTTTAAATAATACAAAGGGCTGGGACGTTTCGATGCTGACTGGCGAGGGGAGCATAATTGCGGGGAACAACAATGGCGGGGACTCGGTGGTTAACATCGGGCGAGGCGTTGCGAAGCCGTCGACGGAATCGACGAGGATGGCGGTGCTGGAGAAGGAGAACGAGATGCTGAGGGAACAGCTGAAGGACAAGGAGGCGCAGATAGATTTTCTCCGCGCGCTAGTGAAGAATAATTAACAACCAATTACTTACATTTTTTTGAAAAACTTTTACTTCACTGATAAATGGCTGATTTACACACTTTTAGAAAAGCAAATAAATTAAAACAGGAAGACTTAGCGAAGTATCTGAACACAACTCGTGCATTTATTTCGATGGTTGAAACAGGGGTAAGTAAGTTACCTGCGGAAAAGTTAAGTTTACTTCTTAACAACCCTCATGGCTGGGATACCTCTATGTTGATTGACGGCGGCATTTATGCCGGCAATAACAACGCCGGCGACGTGAACGTCCAGATAGGTCACCAGAACCAGGCTGACAATCGCCCGAAAGATGAGGACGCTGCCACGCAGTTAGCGGTCTTAAAAAAAGAGAATCAGATGCTGCGAGAACAAATTGAATTCATGAAAACGCTAATAAAAGCCCCGTCAGAATGACACTAAATAAAATATAGTATGAACGAATCTAATGATGACGGCGACCGGGATAGTAAATCTCGAAGTCGCAGAAAGAACGACGATGAGGATGAATTTAAGATGTTCCTCAGGCTGCTTGAAAAATCAGAGTCAAGAATCGACCGCACGAACAGCATGATAGACAGGCTTGTAGATGCCTGCAGGTCTGTAGAGAATGCGTACACATCACATGTCGGTTCTTTGCAATCCTCGCGCGACACTTCACAGAAAAACAACGCGAAGCTCATAGCCCTGCTTGACAGGGTGACTAAGAGCATCGAGCGCGAGAAGGAAGATCTGCAGCGTCAAATTGCGATTCTGGAGAAGGACAAAAACGCGCTTCGGTCACAGCTTCACAGCGCGACCGACAAATATTGGAAGCTGCAGGAAGATTACAGGAGGCTGGCGGAGAGCCTAACTGGCAGCCGCAACACATATACTATCGGCTGCAACAACGGAGGCTCCGCGGACTCGAATATTAAAGGATAACCGATATGAAAAAAATTGCTTTGTTATTTGTGGCAGGTTTCTGCTATGTTTCATGCGTTTTTGCACAACGCCCGGCATCTCTGGTAATTGACAAGGTATCTCCTTCTGGATTGTTGACCTTGGTGACTAGTTATGTGGAATGTAAGGCTACTCAGGAAGATGAGCCTAATTTGTTTATAGGATTTTCGTTAGTTCGCTCTCAGCGCATGTCGTCTAAATTGTTTATAAATATACAATATCAGAAGACTATTAGTGATGCTGCCATTCTTCCCGAGGGACGATGTTTGATTACGAAGTTAAGCGGAAAGACTATAGTACTGGAACAGCTCCCTAATTCTATCGGCGAATCTGATGAGTTTTTCGATGAAGATGGCAAGTTGACCTCTTGGATGTATGCAAGTTATATTTGTCGTGACATGTATGGGCTGTTTGATGGGATTGATCCTGCTATGAGTTTATGTTTTGGTGCGCTGCCTCATACTTATAAAGTTGAGTACACCGATGAATTGAATCCGTTAAATATGGCCATAAACCTGGCGATAGATCCTATCTTTAAAGGTCTGCAGAAGCGGAATATGTATTTTGCTGAAGAATGGATGGAGTTTAATTAGGGGTTTGCCCCTATAGTTCTAAGGATAACGACTGCCGGATCTCCCTCATTGGAAGTCCGGCAGTCGTCGTTTATTGGCATTTAGACCAGTCAAATAGGCTCAGGACCTTCTCGTTTGCTTTCCACATTACCTCCCAGTCCTTTGCGATATAGATGTCAGTCACGCGCATGCTGCTGTCGACATGACAGAGACAGTCGTTAATAACAGCTTTGTCTATGCCTGCCGAATATGCAAGCGTGGCCCAGGTGTGCCTTGCGCTGTAGAATGTCAGAGGCTCCGTAATCTTCATAATCTTACATGCCCTTCGTAAACCGGTCGAAAGTTCGGAGACGAAAATTGGCGATGTAGTCTTGAGGTGTAGTCTAAGCGCTCGCTCGCCTGTCGGGTCTTTCCACTTCTCAAATAAAGGTTTTATTTCCGCAGGTATGCGCACGTGCATCTCCGCCTTGTCAGCCCTTGCCCGGCAGGTCTTGGTTCTATTATAGATGAGGATGCCATTTTGCGGCGGCAGACACGAGTGCAAGTCTATCGCGTTCATTCCCATCAGCGCAAATGAGAGCAGGAACATGTCTGCTGCCCTAATGTCAAGTTTCTTGACGAGCAGGCCGCGCCTGTCGATGAATGCCTGAATAGTCTCCCGGCTCACGTTCCTGTGAGCCGCCTGTATGGTTCTTGCCGGGTGAAAATAAGCAAATGGGTTACGGATGAAAATCTCGCCCGTCTCCTCGTTGTTGTATCTGAGCCGCGCCTGGGCATGGATGTGCCCGATGCTGGCCGGGTAGGAACCGGTCGCGCGGGCACCTCTGCCATGCTTGTTGACCAGCCAGGCCTCAAAGTTCCTCATCATTGAGGATGTCACTTCAGAGATGTCTAGAGTGTCCCTTCCTACGAAGCTCTTCAGCGCATTGACCGCGTTGATATAATAGTTCTTCGTGTTTCTCGTAGTTTTTGAAGCAATTACCTCGTCTGCGAACTTGAAGAAGTCAAGTCTGAAGGACCCCTCCTGATTCGAGGTTATAAATCTGACGATGTCGTCGAGCGACATTTGCGTGACAGCAAAGGTGTCTATCTTCGCAGCTGCTGCCCTCATCTTTGCTATCAGCGCATCCGTCTTGTCAAGGACAGCCCTGTCACGTATATTTCCGGAGCGCGTGAGCTGTGACGAATCAACCGCAATGTTCGTCGAAATATACTTGACCTTCCGGTTCGCAGTGACTCGGATCCTGATAGTTTGAGTCCCGTCGCTCTTCCGGTATGGTGACAGAACAGCCTTGAAAGTAATTGTACCCATTTCCCTGTTTTTGTTAAACAAGTTGTAAACAAATCAAGGGCAAATGTACACGAAAATCTCGTACAAACAAAAATAACTCCCTAGCGGACAAGCGCTAGGGAGTTATCTATGCGATATTTTCGGGAATTTACACTGCGTGAGGTGTGTTCATTACTTTTTATATTGGTTTGTAGTATTCTTTTCCTCTGCTTCTTTCAGAACATCTGAAATGTATTCGAGAATCTCGTCTTTGCCAAGCCCTGTCTGTGAAGAACTTACGAAACTGAGCGGGAGCTCTTCCCAGGATTCCAGAAGCTGGGCCTTGTCCCTCTCTATCTGTGCGGCCCTGGCTACAGGTCCCATCTTGTCACCCTTGGTGAAGATGATTGCGAAAGGAATGTCACTGTGGCCGAGCTCTTCCAGAAAGTCCATATCGACCTTGCCGATGTCATGGCGTACGTCGATGAGAACGAAGAGCAGGAGAAGTTCCTCGGAATGGTTCAGATAGTCGCGGATAACATCCTTCAGTTTCTCGCGTTCCTTGTCAGGAAGTTTGGCGAAACCATAGCCCGGAAGATCCACCAGATACCAGCTGTCGTTTATGAGAAAATGGTTCACGAGCCTGGTCTTGCCGGGAGTTCCGGAAGTCATGGCAAGCTTTCCGTTTCCGGTAAGCATGTTTATCAGGGAAGATTTGCCGACGTTCGATCTCCCGATGAACGCTACTTCCGGCAGTCTCTGGGCCGGTTTCTGCGAGACCATCGTGCTGCTGCCGGCAAACTTAGCGCTGGAGATTTTGGTGCCAGGTTTCATTTGTTCCGAAAAAGTGAAATTTGAGTTACAAAACTGGCGCAAAGATAGCAAAAAAATCAGAAGTATGAAGAAAGACGGAGAAAACATTTCCGGACGTCGCCGGAATGTTCTTTCATGGTGATTTTATTTTGAAATAAGTGAAACGGATTCTAAATTTGTAACTTGTGTTCCGCAGGCGCGGAACGTCGCTTTCCGGGCCCGGTCAGGGCTGGGGGAGTCCATTTTGTGGGGCTGTCCGTGGGAAGGCGGAGACATAATTAATGACAGGTGGTATGGAAAAAAACGTAATAGACCTTTACACGCTCCAGACGCATCTGAAAACAGTGTTGGAGGGGGCTTTTCCGGCCCGTTTGTGGGTGAAAGCCGAGATAAGTGCCGTGAAGGCCAGGCCGGGAGGGCATTGTTATATGGAACTTTCCCAGTCGGACGGAAACGGACTTGTAGCAAAGGTTACGGCCATAATCTGGAGTTCCAAATTCAGGTTCCTGGCTCCTTACTTCGAGTCGGAGACCGGAATTCCCCTTCAGGCCGGGATCAATGTTCTTGTACAGGTTCAGGTCAATTTCAGCCAGTTGTACGGACTGTCCGTGATAGTGGATGACATTGACCCTCAATATACTATCGGAGACAAGGAGAAGGAGAGGCAGGAAACCATAGAGCGTCTCAGACGCGAAGGCCTGCTCGACAGACAGAAAAAACTGTCATTGGCCTCACTCCCTTACAGGCTTGCGGTAATATCCGCTCCTGACGCTGCCGGATATCGTGATTTTATGCGGCATCTTCATGAAAATGAATACGGATTTGTCTTTCACACAGACCTTTACGAGGCCGTGATGCAAGGCGTGTCCGCTCCGGAATCCATTTCCGGGGCGGTCGGAAGCGCAGCCGCTGCGGAATGTCCGTATGATGCCGTGCTGATATTGAGAGGCGGCGGGGCCAAACTGGACCTTGCTTGTTTCGATGACTACGAAGTCGCTGCAGCCATTGCAAAGTGTCCCGTGCCGGTGCTGACGGCAGTCGGTCATGACCAGGACTTTCATATATGTGACATGGCCGCATGGAACTACGTCAAGACCCCGACGGCGCTCGCGGATGTCTTTCTGGATATCTATATGGATGAAGACCAGAGGATTATGTCCTATGGCTCCAGGCTCAGGATGGCCTTTCTGAACAAGATTTCCGGGATGCAGTCCCGCATTGACCTTCTCGAATCCAGGATTTCGGGTGCGGATCCGAGGCGAATCCTTTCACGCGGCTACGCATTGGTGCTCGACGGCGACGGTGTGGTCATGAAGGGTGCCGGAGGCAGAAAGAAGGGCGACAAAGTTTCGGTCATGTTTGCCGACGGGACATTGGATTGTATTGTCAATGAAAGCAGATGACGGTTTCAACGGATTGGTATATGGATAAATTTGATTACAGAAAAGCTGTTGAGGAATTGGATAAAATCGCGGCTAAAGTCGAGGACCCGGCTACGGGACTTGACGATATTGATGCCTATGTGAAGCGGTCCAAGGAACTGATTGCGGAGTGCCGCGCGTATCTGAGGAGCGTGAGGGACAAGGCTGACGACATGGATATGGCTTGAGGAATCGCTTGGTTCACAGGGCTTTAACGAGAAATTACCAGGATTATGAAGAAGATATATGAGACCGACCCTTATTTGGCTCCGTACAAGGAAGCCATAGAGAAGCGTCATGAAAGAATATTGGAAGAGCGCGACAAGATAGCCCTGGACGGCTCCCTTGCCGACGGGCTGAACAACCATCTGTACTATGGCCTGCACAGGGATGCCGACGGGGGCTGGGTCTTCCGTGAGTGGGCTCCCAATGCCAGCAGGATATACCTCATAGGCGAGTTCAACAACTGGAGACGCACGGCGGCCTATTCGCTTAATCCTATCGGCGGCGGAAACTGGGAAATCCGCCTGCCCGCCATGTTCCTCCACCATCAGGAACTCTACAAACTCTTCATCGAATGGCCTGGAGGAGGCGGGGAAAGGCTCCCTTCCTACGTCAGGAGGGTAGTGCAGGACCCTGTCACCAAGGTGTTCTGCGCGCAGGTGTGGGAACCGGACGAGCAATATCAATGGAAGAGTGCGAGGCCGGGCGCGAGACCTCATCCGCTGATCTACGAGTGCCACATAGGCATGAGTTCCGAGGAGGAAAAAGTCGCTACCTTCGAAGAGTTCCGTGTCAATGTTCTTCCTCATATCGAGGCGCTTGGCTACGACACCATCCAGATTATGGCTCTTCAGGAGCACCCTTATTACGGCTCCTTCGGATATCAGGTCTCCAACTTCTACGCACTTTCCTCCAGATTCGGAACACCGGAGGAATTCAAGCATCTTGTGGATGATGCACATGCCCGCGGCATAGCCGTCGTGATGGATATCGTCCATTCCCACAGCGTGGACAATGAGGCGGAAGGGCTCAGCCTGTTCGACGGCAGGGAAGACCTGTATTTCTATAAGGGACCCCAGGGACGCCATCCTGCGTGGGGCTCCAGATGCTTCGACTACGGAAAGAGTGAAACCAAATATTTCCTCCTGTCCAACTGCAAGTTCTGGATGGAAGAGTATCATCTGGACGGATTCAGGTTCGACGGTGTCACGAGTATGTTATATTGGGACCACGGCCTGGGCAAGGACTTCGTCGGATATGACAATTATTTCAATGCAGGTGTAGATGAAAATGCCGTTACTTATCTGGCATTGGCCGCAATGCTCGTGAAAGAGATTGATCCTGACGGAATTACCATTGCCGAGGATATGAGCGGAATGGCTGGGCTGGCGGCTCCGTTCGAGGCCGGAGGACTTGGCTTCGAATTCCGTATGGCCATGGGCGTTGCTGACCATTGGATCAAGTGGCTCAAGGAAAAGACAGACGACCAGTGGAGCATGGGTGAAATCTGGTGGGAACTTACCAACAAGCGTGAGGATGAGAAGACCATCAGTTATGCCGAGTGCCACGACCAGGCGCTGGTGGGAGACAAAACCCTCATATTCAGACTTATAGATAAGGAGATGTACACATCGATGAACATTGACTCCAAGAGTATTGTCGTCGATAGGGGCATCGCTCTGCACAAGATGATAAGGCTGGTCACCATCGCGACGGCAGGTGACGGGTACCTGACTTTTATGGGAAATGAGTTCGGTCATCCCGAGTGGATAGATTTTCCTCGTGCCGGAAACGGATGGTCGTATAAATATGCCAGAAGACAATGGTCTCTGTGCAAACCTGACTATCTCCGCTACAAGTATCTGATGAATTTCGATTCTGACATGATTCATCTGTTCAGAAAAGAGAATCTTCTGGCTTATAAACCGGAATTGATCAGAGCCGACGAGGAGAAGAAAGTCTTGATTTTCAGACGCAAAAATTATATCTTTGCACTCGATTTTAACCCTTCAGAATCATTCACCGGCTACGCTGTCGAAGTTCCGGAAGGAGATTGGGAACTTGAACTGGATTCTGATGAGAAGAGGTATGACGGATTCTCCCGACTTAAGGAAGGAGAAGTGCATCATTCCGATACCGGCATCACCATGTATCTTCCTAGCCGATGTGCGCTGGTATTCAGACGTAAATCATAAAAACTAAATATAGAATATGGCATTCCTGAATTTCAACAAGGCGGAACTTGTGAATCTCTCGTACTCATTGAAGAGAGAGATTATATGTGCCAATAAGACAGGTGCTTACTGCAACACCTCCATTGTCACATGTAACACGAGACGCTATCACGGACTGCTGGGCGTGCCCGTTGACAATTTCGGCGGCAGCAAATACATGCTGCTGTCATCTGTCGATGAGAGCCTTGCTGTGAACGGAAAAGTATTCAATCTCGGAATCCATTGCTATGGAGACATTTATGAGCCGCGCGGCCATAAATATATTGTTGACTTCATGGCAGACCAGATTCCGCAGATTGTCTATAGGGTAGGCGAAATGGAGTTCGTCAAGAGTATCATGCTTGTTCCTGACAGGGACCAGGTGATGATCCGTTATGAACTCAGAAAATCACCTGCCGAAGTAACATTGAACCTGAAGCCTTTCCTGGCATTCAGAAACATTCATAGTCTCACCAAGCAGAATTCAGAAGCTTGCACAGACTACAGGGTTATCGGCAACGGTGTCTCTTTCAATATGTATGAGGGATTCCCTGACCTTAACCTTCAGCTCAGTTCTTCTTCATTCGAGTTTAAATCCGCACCATACTGGTACAATGGAATAACATATTCCGACGAGGCAAGACGCGGTTTCGAGTGCAAAGAGGATTTGTTCGTTCCTGGAGCCTTCATACTGAAGATGAAGCAGGGGGATTCAGTTATCCTCTCAGCTTCTGTCAATGAAGAGAATCCTCGCGTGATAACGAGAAAATTCAATACTGTCCTCAAGGGCATGAAGAATATCGGAAGTTTCCACGACCAACTGGTGCACTGTGCTGATCTCCTTATCCGTGACAGAAACGGAAAGAAGAGCATAACCGCCGGATTCTCATGGCTTTACACCGGACTTCTCAGAGAGTCATTGTTCTCTCTTCCGGGACTTACGCTTGCAACCGGAAAGAAAAACGAGTTCGAGGAGATTCTGGACAACCTCATCGCCGACAACCAGGAAAGGTTCTTCCACCGCACGACTCAGGTTGAGGCACCTATGATGCTTGCATCTGTTCTCCAGGAATATATCGCAGCCGGCGCATCCGCCAAGAAGGTCTGGGCAAAATATGGAGACGTGGTGAAGCGCGTCGTGGAAAGCTATTCTCCTGGTAACAGAAAGGAGATTTCCCTCCAGCCGGACGGACTGCTCTGGGCACAGAAAGACAGGACGGCATTGACATGGATGAACGCATACGTTGACGGCAACCCTGTAACGGAAAGAGCGGGATATCAGGTAGAGACCAATGCCTTGTGGTATGACATTCTCTGCTTCTCTACAGAGATGGACGAGAAGTTCGGCGACGGCAAATTCGCCGCGGTTTGGACTCCGGTAAGGGACCTTGTCAAGGCCAACTATCAGCCGACATTCTGGATGGAAGACAAAGGCTACCTTGCTGACTATGTGGATAATAACGGTCAGAATACCGATGTGCGCCCGAACCAGCTGTTCGCACTTGCAATCTTCCACCAGCTTGTGGATGACAGCGTGATGAACAGTGTCATGAATATCGTTGACAGGGAACTTGCGACATCCAGGGGAATCAGGACACTGTCTCCTCGCGACATGAAATACAGAGGCGTATATGAGGGTAACCAGACAGAGCGTGACAATGCCTATCAGCAGGGTTGCGCATGGCCTGCGCTGCTCCTGTTCTATGTCAATGCCAAGTTCAAGATGCAGGGCGCAGCATATTGCCGCAGGGCCGAGATGCTCATCGAAGGATTCTATGACGATCTGAACAAGCACGGCGTGGGAGCATTCTCCGAACTTTATGACGGAGACCCTCCTCACGAACCTCACGGAGCGATTTCGTCTGCATTGAGCACGGCGGCTCTTCTTTATGTGGAAAGTATGATCAATAAATATAGGGAGGAAAGATAATGAAAGTGCTGATGTTCGGATGGGAATTCCCTCCACATATCGCCGGCGGACTCGGAACAGCCTGCTACGGAATCGTCAAAGGCTTGGCACACAATGGTGTAGAGACCATGTTCGTGATGCCTTCGGCATCGGGCGATGAGGATAAGAGTGCTGCGGATATTATCAATGCCAGTGATGTTCCTGTTGAGATTACGGACACCATGAACGTGGATGACTTCCTCGACAAGGTGCAGTTCGTGCATATCGGTACCAACATGGTTCCGTACCTTGATCCCGAAGAGTTCCATACTCTCGTTGAGGAAGACAGGAAGCGTCAGGTCCGTGACTTTACCGTGAACTACGGTCATACCTACAAATTCTCCGGAAAATACGGCTCGAACCTGATGGAAGAGGTTGCCAGATATGCTATGGTGGGCGGAACCATCGCCATGACACACAAGGATGAGTTCGATGTCATCCATGCGCATGACTGGCTTACATACAATGCCGGAATCGCTGCCAAGAGGCTCTCCGGAAAACCGCTCGTAGTGCATGTCCACGCGACATCGTTCGACAGAAGCAGTGACAATAACATTGACACTCGCGTCTATGAAATCGAGAAGCGCGGAATGGAGGCTGCGGACAAGGTGATTACCGTGAGCGACCTTACCAGAAACATCGTGATTACGAAGTACGGCATTGACCCTGCAAAGGTCGTTACCGTGCATAATGCCGTGGATTTCAGCGGAAGAAGTGAAGTGAAGGTGGAAAAGGGCGTGAAGGACAAGGTCGTGACATTCCTCGGCCGAATCACTTTCCAGAAGGGTCCTGAGTATTTCATCGAGGCTGCAGCCAAAGTGCTGAAGAGATGTGACAATGTCCGTTTCGTGATGGCCGGCAGCGGAGATATGATGAACAGGTCCATCCGCCAGGTGGCAAGACTCGGAATCTCGGACAGGTTCCACTTTACAGGATTCCTCCGCGGAAATGAGGTGCAGAAGATGTTTGCACTGTCAGATGTATATGTAATGCCTTCTGTATCGGAGCCTTTCGGAATTTCCCCTCTCGAGGCTATGCGCTCAGGAGTGCCTTCAGTCATTTCCAGACAGTCAGGTGCTGCCGAGGTCCTCAAATATGCATTCAAGGTGGACTTCTGGGATGTGGATGCCATGGCGGACGAGATTTATGCTCTTCTGCAGTATCCTGCACTTTCCCAGTTCGCATCCAAGTTCGGCTATGACGAGGTCAATACCCTCAAATGGAACAACGCCGCCGCCAAAATCAAGAGCGTTTACGAATCAGTTGTAAAATAAAATGATATAGATATGACCCAGAAAAATTTATGCCTGTATTTCCAGATCCATCAGCCTACCAGACTGAGACTTTACAGGTTTTTCGATATCGGCAAGGATTCTCATTATTATGATGACTTCACGAACAGGACCATTCTCAAGAGAGTGGCAGACTTGTGCTATCTTCCGATGAACAAGCTCCTGCTTGAACTCATAAATCAGCACAAGGGCGCATTCAAGGTGGCTTTCTCCATAAGCGGTTCAACATTGGAGCAGTTCGAGAGATATGCACCTGAAGTCATTGACAGTTTCCGCAAGCTTGCGGACACGGGATGCGCCGAGTTCCTCTGCGAAACTTATTATCACTCATTGGCTTCCCTCGCTTCAGAGCCTGAGTTCAAACATCAGGTCCTCAAGCATAAGGCCGCCATCGAGCACTATTTCGGAGTTACCCCGGTTACATTCAGAAATACCGAGCTCATCTACTCTGACACTATCGGCGCACAGGTTTATGACATGGGATTCCACACGATGCTTACCGAGGGCGCAAAGCATATCCTCGCATGGAGAAGCCCTGATTTCGTATATTCCGATGACAGGCAGAACAGACTGAAACTCCTTCTCAGAAACTACTCTCTCAGCGACGATATCGCATTCAGATTCTCTGACAGGAGCTGGGCTGAGTGGCCTCTTACTGCCGAGAAGTATCTCGGATGGCTCAAGAATGACATCAATACCTCTGCAGGTGACGTGATTAACCTGTTCATGGATTACGAGACCTTCGGCGAGCACCAGAATGCCGCTTCAGGAATCTTTGATTTCATGAAGTACCTTCCTGAGACCATCCTCAATGACGGTACATTCCGCTTCAGTACCCCTTCAGAAGTCGCAAAAACATGCAAACCGGTGTCTTCACTCGAAGTTCCGGAGCCTATTTCATGGGCAGACGAGGAGCGCGACGTCACGGCATGGCTCGGAAACGAACTCCAGCAGGAGGCCTACAACAAGCTTTACGCCCAGTATGAGAAACTCGCTCTTGTCAATGACCCTGCACTCTACAATGATTTCGGCCATCTGCAGGAGAGCGACCACTTCTATTATATGTGCACAAAATTCTTCTCAGACGGAGAAGTCCACAAATATTTCAACCCTTACGACACCCCTTACGAGGCGTTCATCAACTATATGAACGTTTTGAGTGATTTTATTATCAGGGTGGATGAGGAATATTCCGCAACTGTTGCTAAATTTGCAACTTCTGAAAATCAGGAAACTGAGAAAAAGAAGCCGGCAAAAAAAGCGGAACCGGCTGAAAACAAGAAGACTAAGACGACCTTGACATCTGAAAAAACTGTGAAGGCCGCGAAAAAGTCTGTGGGTAAAGCGGTGAAACCGGAGGCGGCAAAGGAGAAGAAAAATTCGAAGCCGGCCGTAAAGAAAGCCGTAAAAAAGAAAAGTGAATAATGACTAAAGAATTGAACAGACCGGATTATCTGTTTGAGGTCAGCTGGGAAGTCTGCAACAAAATCGGCGGAATCTATACCGTCATAGCGACTAAATCGCTGTTCCTTAAATCACAGCTGAAGAGACATCATATTCTTGTCGGTCCGGACGTATGGATGGATACCGATGCCAACCCTGACTTCTGCGAGGATCCTCTGCTTTGGCAGGACTGGAGAGTCGAGGCAGCCAAGAGTGGCCTCAGACTCAGAATCGGAAGATGGAACGTACCTGGAAACCCAGTGGCTATCCTCGTGGATTTCAAACACTTCCTTACCGATACCGATAATATTCTGGCAAAATATTGGGAACTTTACAAAGTAGATTCCATTACAGGAAACTGGGACTACAAGGAATCAGTTCTTTTCGGATATGTTGCAGGTAAAGTAATCGAAAGTTACTGCAATTTCTATCTCAGCTCATCCGAGAAGGTAGTGGCACAGTTCCACGAGTGGCAGACAGGTGCGGGTATCCTGTACCTCAAGGCAAGGAAATCGCCGGTTGCCACGGTATTTACCACACATGCCACGGTGATAGGCAGGTGTCTCGCAGGCAACAATATGCCGTTGTATGATTCCATGGAGTCATACAACGCAGAAGATAAGGCTCGTCAGTTCAATGTGATGGCTCTTTATTCCCTGGAGAAGAAGTCTGCCGAGAATGCTGACATATTCACTACAGTCAGCGAGATCACGGCACGCGAATGCGAGCACTTCCTCGGAAGGCCTGTCGATGTGGTGACACCGAACGGATTCGAGAATAGCTTCACTCCTTCTACAGAGGAAGAATATGATGAAAAACGCAGAGCCGCCAGACTCAGACTGAAGGAAGTGGCTTCCGCAATGTCCGGAGAGGAGGTTGCGGAGGATGCCGTCTTCATCGGAATCGGCGGAAGATACGAGTACAGGAACAAAGGTATCGATGTTTTCATCGACGCCGCCAATGAAATACGCAAGTCGGATTTCCGCGGAAAGGAAATCCACGCGTTCATCATGATTCCTGCCGGCCACAACGGACCGGACCGTGAGCTTGAAGCCAAGCTTGCCGGAAAAGGCAATGCTTCATACAAGACTCAAGTGTCTCATTATCTGATGAATCCTGAATATGACCAGATAACCGGGCGATTCAGGGAACTCGGATTTGACAATGCTGCGGGAGCGAACATCAAGACATACTTCATTCCGTCATACCTGAATGGCAACGACGGCATTTTCAATATGAAGTACTATGACCTGATCATCGGTCTGGACTTGACATTGTTCCCTTCCTATTATGAGCCGTGGGGATACACACCTCTCGAAAGTCTGGCATTCAGGATACCGACATTGACAACAAGTCTTGCCGGTTTCGGTGTCTGGGTGGACACTCACTACAGCAAGAAGCACCCTGGCATCTCAGTAGTGGAGAGGAACGATTCCAACTACAATGACGTCGTTGCTGCCGTAGCGGAGAGAATCCGCGAGGCTGCATTGATGACAGACGACCAGAAGCATGAATATATGGCCAATGCTAAAGACGTTTCGGCTATAGCGTTGTGGGAAAACCAGATCAAATATTATCAGGAGGCATACTCCAAAGCGATTGACAAAGTGATAGCCGTGAACGGAGCCTATCCGGAAGCGGCAGAAAAACCGATTATGAAGTACGAAAAGATACAAGTAAGTACACCTTCATGGAAGAGTGTAATGGTGACAAGGCATCTTCCTGATGCACTGAGCGGTCTTGAGACCCTCTCTAAGAACCTTTGGTGGTGCTGGAACGAAAGCGCCAAGGCATTGTTCAAAGCCATTGACCCGACTGTATGGCATAACTGCGGACACAACCCGATGGTTGTTCTCGACACTGTCAGCCTCAAGAGGTTCAATGAACTCAGCAAGGATGCCGCATTTGTCGGACAGTATGAGAGCGTTATGCAGGAATTCAACGCATATATGGCCCTCAAGGCAGAGAGAAAAGACCCTTCTGTCGGATACTTCTGCATGGAATACGGTCTCGACTCATCCCTGAGCATCTACTCCGGTGGTCTCGGTATTCTTGCCGGCGACTATCTGAAGGAAACCAGCGACATGAACGTGAACCTCGTCGCAGTAGGTCTTCTCTACCGTTACGGTTATTTTACACAGGTACTTTCTGCACAGGGTGACCAGGTTGCCAAGTATGACGCGCAGAACTTCTCCAAGATTCCTGCTGAGCCTGTCATGGACAAGGACGGTAACTGGGTAACTACCAGCGTAGCATTCCCTGGACGTACTATCACAGCCCGCATCTGGAAGGTGGCAGTCGGCAGAACAGACCTCTATCTCCTTGATACTGACTACGAAGCAAACATTGACGAGGACCGTCAGGTTACATATCACCTCTACGGAGGCGACTGGGAGAACCGACTCAAGCAGGAACTCCTTCTCGGTGTCGGCGGTGTCCGTGCCCTCCGTGCTCTCGGCCTGAATCCTCAGGTTTATCACTGCAACGAGGGACATGCTGCATTCATCGGACTCGAAAGACTCCGTGAATATATCCAGAATGACAATCTCGAATTCCCTGAGGCACTGGAAGTCGTACGTGCATCATCCCTGTTCACGACACATACCCCTGTTCCTGCAGGACACGATGCCTTCGACGAGGGAATGTTGAGAAAATACATCGGACATTATCCGCAGCGCCTGAAAATCGACTGGGAGACAATGATGGGGCTCGGAAAGCTCAACGGAAACGACATCAACGAGAAGTTCTCCATGAGCATTCTCGCTGCCAACATCTCACAGAATGTGAACGGCGTGTCAATGCTTCACGGAAAGGTCAGCCAGGACATCTTCGCAAACATGTACCCTGGGTATCTTCCTGAGGAGCTCTATATCAGCTATGTGACCAACGGTGTCCACTATCCTACATGGGCTTCAAAGGAGTGGAAGGCCATCCACGCGAAAGTGTTCGGTCCTGAATTCCAGACACATCACTACGATAAGAAGTGCTTCGAAGGAATCTACAAGGTTTCTGATGACGAGATCTGGGAGACCAGGAAAGAACTGAAGAGGACTCTTATCAATGTCGTTAAGGAGAAACTTTCAAATCCTGCCGTGGCAAACCACTATTCACCTAGACAGGTGGTTACCATCAAGGAGACCCTCCGTGATGACGTGCTCACAATCGGATTTGCAAGACGTTTCGCAACTTACAAGCGTGCGACATTGCTCTTCTCTGACCTCGACAGGCTCGATGCAATCGTGAATAACCCTAAGATGCCGGTTCAGTTCCTCTTCGCAGGAAAGGCACATCCGGCAGACAAGGCAGGTCAGGACCTTATCCGTCAGATTGTGGAAATCTCCAAACAGGACAGGTTCATCGGAAAGATCGTCTTCGTACCGGGCTATGACATTTCACTTGCCAAGAGACTCGTACAGGGTGTCGATGTCTGGATGAACAACCCTACAAGACCGCAGGAGGCTTCAGGTACATCAGGAGAGAAGGCTGCCATGAACGGCGTAATGCATTTCTCAGTGCTTGACGGCTGGTGGGTAGAAGGCTACAAGAAGGGCGCTGGCTGGGCTCTCCCTCTCGAGAGGACTTATGATGACCAGTATTATCAGAACGAGCTCGATGCTGCGACCATCTACACCACAATCGAAAATGAAATCGCACCTGTTTACTACGATGTTGACAAGAACACCGGACATTCAGAAGCATGGATTGAATATATCAAGAATACAATTGCTCAGGTAGCTTGCAACTTCACCACAAACAGAATGCTCACTGACTATGTGAACCAGTACTATGCTCCGCAGTCAGTCAGGGCAGCATCTCTGGAGGCTGATGATTACAAGGTTGCACGCGAAATCGCATCATGGAAGAAGCAGGTGCGCAGGGAATGGCCTGACATTGAGGTACTTTCATACACTCAGCCGGACTCTTCATACTCACTTTCTCCAAGCAACGCGCTCAAGGCAGAGGTCGTTCTGAACATCGGAGACCTCAAACCGGAGGATATCGGAGTGGAAATGCTCTTCGCCGTAACCGACAACAACGGCAAGCTCCACATCCAGGACAAGTGTGATTTCAATGTTACCGAGGCAAAGGATGGCGTTGTCAAGTATCAGGCATCCATCCTTCCTGAGCGTACCGGAATGTATCAGGTGGCAACCAGGATTTATCCAAAGAATCCGCTGCTGCCTCACAGACAGGATTTCGGACTTGTAAGATGGTTATAGCCACAGGATTTTTCGACGGTGTCCATCTTGGACACCGTTTTATTTTACAGCAACTCTTGGAGGAGGCCAGGAAACGTGGTGATGAGAGCATGGTCGTCACTTTCTGGCCTCATCCGAGGAATGTGCTGCAGAATGATGCCAGGAATCTCCGCCTGCTGACCTCGATGGAAGAGAAGAAGAAATTGCTGACGGATATCGGCATTGACAAAGTTGAGGTCATTCCTTTCTCCAGGGAATTCAGCCGCCTTACGACTGAAGATTACCTTCGGGATTATGTGATTGCAAAGTTTGGAGGAAAGGCTGTCCTGGTGGGATATGACAACAGGATAGGCTCAGACCTCTGTACTCCGGAACAGACTGCCGGAATCGCGGAAAAGCTTGGACTTGAAGTAATCAGGCCAATGAGTTTCAAGACGGACAACGGCATTGTAATAAGCTCCACCAAGATAAGGAATGCCCTGTCGGAGGGTAACATTGATGAGGCCAATGCCATGCTGGGCTATCCTTATCAGCTCTACGGAGTCGTCGTCTCAGGCAACCGCCTCGGGCATACGATAGGTTTTCCGACTGCCAACATGCAGTTGTATGAGCCTCTGAAACTCGTTCCTGGAAACGGGGTATATCTCGTTAAGGTAGAGACACTTGGCCGTCAGTGGGATGGTATGTGCAACATTGGCGTGCGTCCTACATTGGGCTCGGGAAACGCATTGACCATCGAGACCAATATCTTCGATTTCGAAGAGGATATCTATGGCCTTGACATCCGTCTTTCCTTTGTGAAGAAGATAAGGAATGAGGTGAAATTCAATGATTTGGCTCTCCTTACTTCGCAGCTTGACAAGGACAGGGAGCTCTGTCGCAGCCTTCTGTAGCTAGTGTGCGTGGGCGAAAGTTTCCCGCTGCTTCCCAATGTGTCCAAAAAATGACTATATTTACCGGAACGATATTATAGGTGTTATGAGTTTTTACGACATATTGACGATAGTCATATTTCTCGGTCTGCCGGTGGTTTCAGCAGTCATCTCCGCTAAGGAGAAGAAGAACAAATCCAAGAAACCTCTGCAGGGCGGACAGGAACACGGAGAAGACATTAAGGATATCTTCAAGAGCATTCTTGCTGAAATGAATGGGGAGACGCCGGCTCAGCAGGATGAAGATCCTGAGGAGGAGCCGTCCAGACCATGGCAGGAGCCTGTAGTAGAGGATGATGAGGAACCGTCGATGCCGTGGGAAGAACCGGTTCTGGAGACTCCTTCTCAGACAAAACCATGGTCCGAACCTGTTGTCATTGACCCGAAACCTGCGCCTGCGGCGGTTCAGGCACCGGTTGTTGTTGCTCCTGTGGCGGCAGCGCCTGTTGCGGAGAATTCCGGTATGCGTGTCCGCGAAACTGCGCCTCGTCGTCCTGAAGGCCTCAGGCCGGTATCCCGTAAGGTAGAGGAAGTGTCAGAAAAGCCTGTCATGGAGAAGATTGATCCTAAAAAGCTGATAATTTATGACGCAATTCTGAATCCCAAGTTCAAGGATTGAAATATCTTTGCGTCAGAACTAAAAATTCACTATATTTGCAAAGGTCAGGGTTCTGTCTATCGGCAGGACTCCTTTTGTTTATCTTATTGAAAAACATTTTAAATTAACAATATTATGGCAGAAGTTCATTTCATGACCCAGGATGGTCTTGATAAACTGAAGAAAGATCTTGCTGATGCATTGGCTCAGCGTCCGGTCATATCTGCAGCCATTGCAGAGGCTAGGGAGAAGGGTGATTTGTCAGAGAATGCCGAGTATGATGCGGCAAGAGAGGCACAGTCGCTGCTTGAAATAAAGATTGTGAACCTTAAGAATCTTGTGGCAAATGCCAAGGTTATAGATGAGTCTCAGGTCGGAACCGACAAGGTTCAGATGATGAACAAGGTCAAGGTGGAGAATATGACCATGAAGAAGGTGATGGAATTCACCATCGTAGGTGAGACCGAGGCTGATTTCGCTCATGGCAAGCTCGCATCTACCACTCCTATCGCGAAGGCTCTCATCGGACATGCGAAGGGAGATGTCGTAGAGGCCAAAGTGCCTTCTGGAGTAATTAAATTTAAGATTCTGGATATAACTCTGTAGCCTTATGCCTACTATTTTTACAAAAATTGCAAAAGGGGAGATTCCTTCTTACAAGGTAGCCGAGAATGACGAGTTCTACGCTTTTCTCGACATCAATCCGCTTGTAAAGGGTCATACCCTTGTCATCCCCAAGAATGTAGAAGATGATTATATCTTCCATCTTGATGACAAGACCTATCTCGGACTTTGCGCTTTCGCCAAGAAAGTTGCCCTTGCAATCCAGGCAGCAGAACCATGCAAGAGAATCGGCGTATGTGTGCTCGGACTGGAAGTCCCTCATACCCACATCCATCTGGTCCCTCTCCAGCAGGAAAGCGACATCGACTTCAGGAAGGAGAAACTCAAGCTCAGTCAGGAAGAGTTCCAGGAAATCGCATCTTCAATCCTCGCTGAATATGAAAAGTTATAGAATTGCCGCCGCGCTCCTGACACTGGTTGCAGCGGCCACATCTTGCAACAGGTCTGCAAGAATTGAAGGTGTCCTCGCTGAAGCGCCTGAGTCTGAAGTTATTGTAAAGCTCCTTGACGTAAACCACTACAAGGTGCTGGACACAGTGAAGACCGACGACAAAGGACGTTACACATACAAGCTTCAGGTCGCTGAAGGTCAGCCGGAATTCATCTACCTGTTCTATAAGAACACCCGCATCGGCTCCCTCCTCCTCCAGAAAGGGGATAAGGTCAATGTCAATTCGGATACCCTCGGAAAGTATTCCGTAACAGGCTCTGACGAGACATTGAAACTCATGGAAATCGAGAAAGATGAGGCTGACTTCAATGACAAATTCCTTTCGACGGCAGCTGAACTTGCCGACATGAACCAGTCTTCAGAGCAGGCCCTCAGCCTCAAGAAGGAACTCATGTCCCAGTTTGTCGCATATTACAGAAGCAGAGTAAGATACATTCTCGCCAATTCACATTCATTGACCTCCATCCCTGTGCTTTATCAGGTTGTGGGCAATGGTACACCTGTTTTCGGCCAAGCTACTGATGCACTTCATTTCAGAAGTATCAGCGACTCGCTCAAGACCGTATATCCTGAGTCAAAATATGTCAAGGCATTGGACAAGGAGGCTGTCAGGCGCCAGCAGTTGCTCAGTCTCGGCGCACGTCTCCAGGATGCGGACGAACTCGGTTTTCCTGACGTGGAACTTTCTGACGTGAACGGACAGAACAAGCGTCTCAGCATGATAAAGTCCAAGGTCGTAATGGTTTATTTCTGGAATCCGGGCGATGCCGCACAGAAGATGTTCAACCTCGATGTGATGAAGAGCGTGTATGCTGACTATCACCAGAAGGGATTCGAGATTTACAGCATCGCGGCTACCGCAGACAAGGCTGCGTGGGCTTCCGTCGTGAAGAACCAGAATCTGGGTTGGGTCAATGTCTGTGATCCTCTCGGGACAGCCGTTACCCTCTACAATGTTCCAAGCCTTCCTTATGTATATCTTATTGTGGACGGCACCATTGCAAATGTTCCAAGCATAAAGGACGGCCCGTCACTCCGCAAATACTTGGGCACAGTGCTCTAGCATTGATATGACATAATAAATGCTGCTTCGGGAAACTGGAGCAGCATTTTTCGTATGTCATTGACTTATATTATCTTCTTTTTGGATACTGTCGGTACGAACTCCTTCAGATAGAAAGGCTCGAAGTAGGCGGTATCCTCGAACTTCTTTTCCTCGAAAAGACGCTCCGCAGGCACCAGCATTGACTCGGCCTTCGGACAGGTCTGGACGAAGAAGGCGTTGGGGGAGTTGAGTGTTTCCCTGCATTTCTCGGCACCGTCACCTATGAACAGGACCGGACCTTCCGACAGATATGAGGAGAAGCTCGAGGTCTCGACGATTTCAGGCTTGGTCTCTGTAACCTGCTTTCCGTCAGGGGTGAAGACTGCCGTATAGACCTCCATCCGTCGCGCATCGATCATGGGGACAATGTACTTGCAGCCTTCGGGGAGAAGATTCTCACGGATAGCCTGCCATACCAGAGTGTCCAGTGAACCGACAGCCATAAGGGGGAGTCCTGCACCGAAGCAGAGTCCTTTGGCAGTGGAAACGCCAACTCTGAGTCCGGTGTATGAACCCGGGCCCATGCTGACGCATACTGCATCGCAATCTTTTACTGTGATGTTTTTCTCGTCCAGCATTTCCTGGATGAAAGGTGCTGTCAGCGATGCGTGTTTGCGGTCCTGATTTTCACGGGTGGAAATGATTTTCCCGTCCTCCGACAGGGCGGTGGAGCAGAGCGCTGTAGAAGTCTCTATGAATAATATACGTGCCATAATTACCTTATTGTTTGAATAGCAGTTCCTTGAAGTAAGGGAAAACCGTGTAGGCGATTCTCTTGAGAGTTCCGTATAGGACGGAGTCGTCGATGGCGGATTCCGGTACGATGTTGAACGCTGAATTCAATGTATTGAAAAGTATAATGAGTATTCCGAGGATTAGTGCTGCTTTCAGCACGGCAAAGATTCCTCCAAGAAGTTTGTCGAGCCATCCGAGCATCACGAAATCAATGCTGGCCTTGATGACTTTTCCGATCAGATGAAGCACCAGAATCACTGCTACAATCATCAGTATGAAGACAATGACGTGCAGTATTCTGTCGGACATGTTCAGATACGGCTGGACCATGCTGCAGACCAGACCTGTGAACTTATATGCGGCCCATGTGCCTGCTATAATCGCCACAAGGGCAATTACTTGCTCTGTGAAACCCTTGAATAATCCCTGTATCAGAGCGGCTGAGAGGCATATTGTCAAAATTATATCCAGTGTGCACATTGTCTTTGGGAAAAATAATGCATTTTAACAAGATTCTTACTATCTTTGCAAACTGCAAAAATATATAAAATAATATGACATTCAAAGAGTATAAGGGCTTGAATCTGGTCTCAGTAGGCAATGAAGTACTGGACAGATGGAAATCGCATCACGCGTTCGAAAAATCTCTCGAACTGAGAGAAGGCGCCCCTGAATTCATTTTCTTCGAGGGACCGCCGTCAGCTAATGGTATGCCGGGCATACACCATGTAATGGCCCGCTCTATTAAGGATGCTATTTGCAGATACAAGACCCAGTCAGGATATAAGGTGAACCGTCGTGCCGGATGGGATACCCACGGACTTCCTGTGGAAATCGGAGTGGAGAAGAAACTCGGAATCCACAAGGATGACATCGGACGTAAGATTTCAGTGGCTGAGTATAATGACACTTGCCGCAAGGAAGTCATGAAATATACCCGCGAGTGGGTTAACATGACCGAGCGTATCGGATATTGGGTGGATATGAATGACCCGTATATCACTTACGACAACAGATATATCGAGACTCTCTGGTATCTCTTGAAGAAGATTTATGACAAGGGGCTCCTTTACAAAGGATTCTCTATCCAGCCATACTCTCCTTCAGACGGAACCGGACTCAGTTCTCACGAGTTGAACCAGCCTGGTTGCTACAAGGATGTGACTGACACTACAGTTACAGTGCAGTTCGAGGTTATCAAGGATGCGAAGAGCCAGCCGCTTTTCGGACTTGAGACTCTCCCTGTATATTTCCTCGCCTGGACTACGACTCCTTGGACCTTGTCCTCAAACACTGCGCTCTGCGTAGGTCCGAACATTGAATATGTGAGGGTGAAGTCCTTCAATCCATATACCGGAGCTGAAGCTATCTATGTGGTAGCCAAGGCATTGGTGTCAGAGTGGTTCAGCCCTAAGGCTGCCGGACTGGCATTGGAAGATTACAAACCTGGCGACAAGCTCATTCCTTTCAAGGTGCTTGACGGCTCTTTCAAGGGTTCTGAACTTGCCGGCGTCAGATACCATCAGCTCATTCCATGGTTCAAACCTATCGACGGAGACGCTTTCCGCGTAATTACAGGTGACTATGTATCTGTTGATGAGGGAACTACAGGTATCGTACATATTGCTCCGACCTTCGGTGCGGACGACAAGAAGGTGGCTACTGCTGCCGGAATCGGTCCGATGATGGTCATTGACAAGAATGGTAACCATCAGCCTCTGGTCGATCATGACGGAAGGTTTTTCCCGCTGGAAGACCTTGATCCTGAATATGTTGCCGCTAATGTATCTCCTGAATACAAGGAATATGCGGGACGCTATGTGAAGAATGCCTTCGATGACACCCTTCCGGCTGATGCGCCGACACTCGACGTTGACCTATGCATGATGATGAAGATGGACGGCCGTGCATTCAAGATTCAGAAGCACGTCCACAGCTATCCTCACAGCTGGAGAACAGACAAGCCGGTGCTTTACTATCCGCTCGACGCATGGTTCATCAAGACCACGGCAGTCAAGGACCAGATGGTGGCATTGAACAAGACCATCAGATGGAAACCTGAATCTACCGGTACAGGCCGTTTCGGTCAGTGGCTTGAGAATATTCAGGACTGGAACCTCTCCAGAAGCCGTTTCTGGGGAACTCCGCTTCCTATCTGGCGTACTGAAGACGGCAAGGAGGAGAAGTGCATAGGCAGCCTGAAAGAGTTCTATGCTGAAATCGAGAAGGCGGTCGCTGCCGGATTCATGGAGAGCAACCCGTTGAAGGACAATGGCTTCGACCCTGCTGACATGAGCAAGGAGAACTACGACAAGATCGACCTTCACCGTCCTTACGTTGACAATGTATATCTCGTTTCTGATTCCGGAAAGAAGATGACCCGCGAGAGCGACCTTATCGACGTGTGGTTCGACTCAGGTGCCATGCCGTTTGCCCAGGAAGGTCTCCGTGCGCTCGGCGAGCCTAAGTTCGGATGTACGGCAGACTTCATCGCGGAAGGTGTTGACCAGACACGCGGATGGTTCTACACCCTTCATGCTATCCATACGATGATTAGCGGAACACCTGCATTCAAGAACGTGATTTCCAACGGTCTTGTCCTCGACAAGAACGGCAACAAGATGAGTAAGCGCCTGGGCAATGCCGTGGATCCGTTCCAGCAGCTCGACAAGTTCGGACCGGATGCCCTCAGATGGTACATGCTTACCAATGCGCAGCCATGGGACAACCTCCGTTACGATGAAGAAGGCGTGGATGAGGTCAGAAGAAAATTCTTCGGAACTCTCTACAACACATACTCATTCTTCGCGCTTTACGCGAACATTGACAACTTCGACCCTCAGGCTCCGGCAGTTCCATACGCGAACCGTCCTGAAATCGACAGGTGGATTATCTCCCTGCTCAACACATTGATAAAGGATGTCAAGGCTTCTTACGAGGACTTCGACGTCACTTCTGCAGGCCGTATGATTCAGGATTTCGTTTGCGACCACCTGAGCAACTGGTACGTGCGCCTGAACAGGAAACGTTTCTGGGGAAGCGCCGACAACGAGGACAAACTCGCTGCATATCAGACACTTTACGAAGTGCTCAAGACCATCTCCATCCTGGCGGCTCCTATCGCTCCGTTCTACATGGACCAGCTCTACAAGGACCTCGTTCCTGGCGGAGAGGAGTCAGTTCACTACGTGCTCATGCCGGATTACGACGAATCTGTCATTGACAAGGACCTCGAAGAGAGGATGGCGCTTGCGCAGAGAGCATCGTCGATGGTACTTGCGCTTCGCCGCAAGGTGAACATCAAGGTCCGCCAGCCGCTCTCGAAACTCGTTATCCCTGTCATCTCAGACAAGGTCCGCGAGCAGCTCGAGAAAGTAAAGTCGCTCATTCTGGGTGAGGTCAATGTAAAAGAGGCTGAATTTATCTCCGATACCACCGGTATCATCACCAAGAAGATACGCCCTAACTTCAAGACCCTCGGAAAAACCTACGGAAAGAGGATGAAAGAGATTGCAGCAGCCTTCGGCCAGATTTCCCAGCAGGAGATCAATGCCATACAGGCAGCTGAGGCACAGGGCAATGCATATACCCTTAATCTTGAAGGCGGAGAGGTTGTCCTCAATCCTGGCGATTATATGATTTCATCCGAGGATATGCCGGGATGGCTCGTCGCTACGGACGGACCTCTGACATTGGCTCTGGACATAGAGGTTTCTCCTGAACTCAAGAACGAGGGAGTTGCACGTGAGTTGGTAAACAGAATCCAGAATATCCGTAAGGAGAGCGACTTCGACGTTACCGATAAGGTGGAAGCAACGGTGTTCGCGGATGGCGAGGCTTATGCCGAAATCGAGGAAGCGCTCAAGTCATACAAGGATTATGTTTGCTCACAGACATTGGCAAATACCTTGGTTCTCAAACCTTTGGCAGACGCTGACAGCAGCCTTGCCGAGGTCGAGTGGAATGAAACTGCAATTAAAATTGCGGTAACCCGCAACTAATAATTATTGATATGGAAGACAATTTGAAGAACGAGCAGGCTGAAAAGACCCGTTACACCGACGAGGAACTTGCCGAGTTCAAGAAGATCATTATCGACATGCTTGAAAAGGCTAAGGCTGAGTACAATACTCTCAGACATGTCGTTATGCACAACGGCACGAATGACATCGAGGATACCACTCCTTCATTCAAGACCGTTGAGGATGATGGTGCCATGCAGCTTTCTCGTGAGGAGGCAAGCCAGCTGGCCCAGCGTCAGTATAAGTTTATCCAGAATCTTGAGGCGGCTCTTGTCCGTATCGAAAACAAGACTTACGGCGTCTGCCGCATGACAGGAAAGCTCATACCTAAGGAGAGGCTTCGTCTTGTCCCTCATGCGACACTTACTGTAGAGGCTAAGGAAAAACTCAGCAAAGGCGGCAGGTAATATATGAAGAACAACAGAGGAAGGTTACTTCTCATCTTAGGTATTATATTGGTTGTTGCCGACCAGATCATAAAGGTTCTGGTCAAGACCAATATGTCCATCGGAGAGCACTTCAGCGTGTTCGGGGACTGGTTCCAGATTCTCTTCATCGAGAATGAGGGCATGGCTTTCGGCATGAAGTTCGGCGGAATGGCTGGAAAATTCGCATTGACCTTCTTCCGTCTGCTCCTTTTCGGATTCCTCTGCTGGTGGATTACTGCCCTTAATGTGAAAGGCCGCAAGATATCTGCAAAGGATAGTGCTGAGGTACGATACGAGCATGTTCCGACCGGAGTCCTTGTCGGACTGACATTGATAACGGCGGGGGCGCTGGGCAATATCATTGATTGTCTTTTCTATGGACAGGTGTTCTCGGCCTCGACGCCTTATGAGGTCGCTCAGTTCGGGGGAAGTTATGCACCTGTGATGTTCGGAAAAGTGGTGGATATGTTCTATTTTCCGCTGATCGATACGACCTGGCCGTCATGGATGCCTTTAGTGGGCGGACATCCGTTCCGCTTCTTCGAACCGGTGTTCAATTTTGCGGACAGCTGCGTTACGGTAGGTGCCTTTTACCTGATTCTGTTCCAGTACAGGTTCTTCACTTCCGACCAGGAATAGTCCCATTTTGGTGAAGTCAAGTGGGCTTTTCCGGGCGGATACCATATAATATACAGGTCACATACTCGTGCTCATGCGTGTATGTGATTTTTTTTGTTGAATTTTTCTAAACGTTTAAACCTTGAAATGGGATGTATAGGTTACGTTTTCCTGCTATGTCTTAAAATTGTAAATTCCTGATTTTTAGACTTTTATAATAACATATTGTAAGAAGATGTAACTTTTTTCGCAAAATTACAGATAATTTAATCGTTAAAAGTCATTGAATGCTAATAAAAACATAGTCTAGAGTATTTGTTTTTTACAAATTTATTTTACAACTTTGCGATAGAGCATATAAGAAAAAAACGAAAATATATTAATGTTAAACTAAAGTAATTGCTTATGAAAAAGATTTGTCTTCTTTTTACAGTCATGGCAATGTTCTTCACAGCACTGTCGGCTTCCGCGCAGAACGTGGTAGTGACAGGTACCATTGTGGACTCTTCTAACGGCGAGACTATCGCGGGAGCTTCTGTAATGGTGAAGGACACCAGGATAGGTACTTCCGCTGATGCTGACGGAAAATACAGTATTTCCGTTCCTGCAGGTTCCAAGGACAATGCAGTGGTTGTGTTCAGTTTTATGGGTTACAAGACCCAGGAAGTTGCCCTCAATGGTAAAACAGTGCTTAACTGCAAACTCCAGCCGGACGCAACTGTCATCGAGGATGTTGTCGTTGTAGGTTACGGTACCGCCAAGAAGGTCGGTTCCCTCGTAGGTTCAGTTACCACTGTAAAGTCCGAGGCTATCAAGAACGCTCCTTCATCTTCAGCTCTGGACCAGCTTCAGGGACAGGTTGCAGGTATGTCAGTTCTCACATCAGGTGGTGTGGCCGGTGATAATAACGTATCCATCAAGATTCATGGTACAGGTTCTCTTTCTTCAAGCACGGAGCCTCTGTACGTCATCGATGGTATGCAGTCATCTTCAAGAACCATCATGTCGATGAACCCTAACGATATTCTCAGCATTTCCGTCCTCAAGGATGCGTCAGCTACATCTATCTATGGTTCACGTGCGGCAAACGGTGTCGTTTACATCACCACAAAGGCTGGTTCTTATGACAACAAGGCTACTGTCACCATCAGAAGCCAGGCAGGTATCTCTACCATCGCTGACATGACTCTCTACAAGAACATGATGTCAGGTCCTGAACTTAAGGAATTCTGGGTACGTGCAGGTATCAAGAGCCCTGAGGCCATCAAATCTACCTTCACAGACAAGGGTTATGACGCTGATACCAAGTGGTACAACTACTATCAGAGATTCAACAACCCTCAGTATCAGAACGACGTTACTGTAGAAGGCGGTGGAAAGAAGGTTGCCTATATGGTAGGTGCTTCACAGTTCCATCAGAGAGGTACTACCATCGACAACTACTTCGACAGATACACCCTCAGATCAAATGTACAGGGTCGTCCTAAGGATTGGTTGAAAGTCGGTGTGAACCTTTCAGCATCTTATACCAGAAGCCAGAAGAACAGCAACTGGGGTAGTGTTTCAGGCGGTAACGCAGGCTACATGATGGGAGGTCTTTCTTATCTCCTCAACCCTCTCTATCCAGCTATCGACTCCGCAACAGGCGAGGAATATCCGGAGGTATATCCTACAGGATTGTATAACTCATACTACTATGCGAAGATGCTCGTTCCTAGGAATGACCGTTACGGATTCATCGGAAATGCTACTATCGAGCTCAATCCTTTCAAGAATTTCTACATCAAGTCTGTTGCCGGTATCGACGGAGGTTTCTATCTTAATGATACCAAGCGATATCCTTCATTCGTTGCTTCTCCGGGAAATGGTGCAAGAGTCCGCAGTACTCAGCTGATGTACACTGCTACCATCACCAACACCATCGAGTATTCATTCGACATCAACAATGATCACGAGATTTCACTTCTCGCAGGTCAGGAGGGTATCCGGAACTACAACGACTTCTATTCAGCATCTGTACAGGGAATCACTGATGACAGGCTTATGCTCATGACCCAGGGAAAAGCTGACACAAGAAGCATTTCCCAGTCGTTCTCAGAGAGCCGCTTCCTTTCATTCTTCGGTCATGCCGACTATAGCATGTTCGGAAAGTATATCTTCGACTTGACTGTCCGTAACGATGCTTCATCCCGTTTCGGTAACCAGAGCCGTAATGCGCTTTTCTGGTCAGTCGGCGGTATGTGGAAACTTAAGAAAGAGTCTTTCCTCAGAAGTGTGAATGCTATCGACGACCTCAATATCAAGGTTAGCTATGGTACCCAGGGTAACGCATCTATCGGTGATTATCAGCACCTTGCATTGGTCGGTGCCACAACTCAGTATGCGAACTCATCATCGATGATTATCGGCCAGCCTAGCAACCTTAAACTTACATGGGAGAAGCAGGGCCTCTTTACAGTTGCCTTGACAGGTAGAGTGTTCAACGTTCTCGATTTCGATATCGAATACTACAACAGAACAACTACTTCAATGTTGATGGCTGTTCCTTATCCATATACTTCAGGATTTTCATCACTTACAGCCAATGTCGGCAGTCTTGCAAACAATGGTCTTGATGTCACTCTCGGTGTGGATATCCTCAGGGGAAGGGATTATTTCTTCAGATTCAACACCACATTCAACTACAACCGCGAGAAGATTACCAAACTTTTCAATGGCCTCAACCGTTGGGAAATCGCAAATACCGGTCTTGCTTATGTAGTAGGACAGCCGGTATCATACTATTCTCCTGTCTGGGCAGGTGTGGATCCTGCTGACGGACGTCAGATGTGGTATGTTCCAGGAGAGAATAAGGATGTTACCACAAAGAACGAGACAACCAAGAAGTATGCTGAGGCAGACCTTACCCAGAACACCGGATTCAAGCTTCATGCACCTATCAACGGCGGTTTTAGCCTTTCAGGAGGATGGAGAGGAATCTCTATGGTTGCAGACTTCTCTTATGTCATAGGCAAGTATCTTATGAACAACGATGCTTACTTCTATTCGAACCCAGTCAAGTTTGCAGATGACAACTTGAACAAGGAAGTAAACGACTTCTGGACACCTGAGCATACAAACGCCAAGTTCCCGGATTGGTCAAAGGGTCAGGAAATGCAGTTCGATACCCATCTTATCGAGAACGCAAGTTTCCTCCGTCTGAAGAACCTCCAGGTGGCTTACAACTTCCCGAGGAGACTTCTCGGCAAGCAGAATGTGGTCAATGGTCTCAAACTCTCATTCACAGGACGTAACCTTCTTACTTTCACCAAGTATTCAGGTATCGACCCTGAGATCGACTCGAATGTGACATACGGTTTCGTAGGTAACTCCAAGCAGTATCTGTTCGGTCTCGAACTCACATTCTAATCATGATGCAGAACTTATTTAAAATGAATGTTATGACAAATATTCTCAAATATACATTTGCGGCAGGCGCGGCAGTACTGATGCTTGCATCATGCGACCTGAACCTCACTCCGGAGAGCGCAATTGCCTATGAGGAAGGCAAACGTCTCTTTGTGTCGAAGTCTGACATTACCGCTTTCGACAATGGTCTTCATGCTTCATTCAGGGCAATGTTCTATGGAGCAAACTCGCAGACCTCAGAAATCATGTGTGATGGTTTCAATGCTACAGTGAACTTCAGTAACCACTATGGTGCCGAGCACATGGCAAATGAGACTTTCAATGCCGGTAGCCAATATGTGGAGACTGTATGGGCAAACAACTACGGTGCCATCAAGAACTACAATATCGCTATTGCAAATGCGGACAACGTGGATCCGTCGCTCCGTGCAGCTGCGCGTTATTTGAAAGGTGACGGTTATTTCTACAGAGCATGTTCATACCTGACACTTGCACGTCATTTCGCAAAGGCTTATGATGCTTCTACTGCAGGAACCGATCTCTGCGTTCCTCTTGTATTGGTTTACAATCAGCTTGAGAAACCTGCCAGAGCTACTGTGAAGGCCGTTTATGATCAGATCAAGGCTGACCTCGATTCGGCTGCGGTTATCTTTGCGAAAGTGCAAGGTGAGGCTCGTGCAATGGCTCCTACAATTGATGCTGTCAATGCGGTTTATGCAAGATATTTCCTTGATACCAAGAACTATCAGATGGCAGCCCAGTATGCTGAGAAGGTCATTTCTTCAGGCCACTACGCATTGGCTTCTACAGCTACGGCCATGGATAAGGAATATACTGAAGATGCAGGTACTGAGCCTATCATGCAGATGTACGCTTCCAAGCAGGAAGGCGCAGCTGCCAACCAGATGTACATGGGTGAAAATGGTGTGAGAAGTGACGCTACTGGAAAATACTTCTCTTCATACTATATCCCTACCCAGGTCCTCATCAATTCTTATGATGCAGGTGATGTCAGAAAAGCAAAATGGTTTGCTACTGATATGTATCCTTTCATGGCTAATGGTTCTCGCTATGAGGATATAACAGTATTCACAAAGTATCTTGGAAACCCTGCTCTTTATACAGGTAACGACAATGGTGCTCAGGCAGTCAAGCCATTGCTTATCGGCGAACAGTATCTTATTGCTGCAGAGGCGTACCTCCAGGCAGGCGATGCAGGCAAGGCTACGACTTACCTGCAGGCTCTTCAGGAGAAGCGTGGTGCCGTAAAAACTGCAGCTACCATGGCCAACATCAAGAAGGAGTGGTTCAGAGAGACAGTAGGTGAAGGTCTCCGTATGTCATGCCTCAAGAGATGGGGTGACCCTGCTGGTGTCAGAACTCCTCAGACAGCAGCAAGCAGCAAGCACCTTCTCATGACAGGCCCTTATTACGAGCAGAGAGTACTCGCTGCAACAGACTATCATTTCTGCTGGCCTATCCCTGATTATGAAATCAAGGTCAATAATAACCTTGTTCAGAATGACGGTTATTCTCTGTAGTGTTTTTCAAAATCTCTAAATTGAACAATATGAAAACAATAAAATATATGCTTTCAGCTGTTGCGGTACTTGCAGTACTTGCATCCTGCAACAGAAAGGAAACTTTCCAGCATGAGAAGTTCGTGTCATTCGGTTCAGGCAGTTATACTGTTTCCGAGGATGCTGGTATTGTTTCGGTTCCGGTTCATGTATATAATGTGGGTTCAGATGAAGTTACTGTTACCATTAAGGCTACTGACGGATCAGCCAAGACTGGAACGAACTACGAAATTATCGAGCCTGCTTCTGGCGTGCTCAATTTCGCGCCTGGCGAGACTGAAAAGAATGTCCAGGTTCTTGTTAAGAATCTTAGGGATAAATTTACCGGAAACCTTAATTTTACTCTTGCTCTGACAAGCGTTACTGATGGTGTCGCTACCGGTGGTTTCAGTAATATCAATTTTACTATCAACGATAAGGATCATCCTCTCGCTAAATTCTTCGGTACTTGGGCTGGATCAATTACCGGTGCCGAGGGAACTGTCTATCCGATGGAAATTACAGTCGAAGCTGTTGAAGGTGACGAGACATATAGAAAGCTCCGTATCTCGAACTTCGAGCCTATGTTGGCTAAGTCTGGTCTGACTTCAAACCTTGGATTCAATATCTTCACCGGAATTGTTGATGAGTCTCTTTCAACCATTACCATTTCTGCAAAACAGAAGACCGGTTATGAAGATGAAGACACTGGAGACCCTGTATATATCAAGAGTACTAGTACTGACGGCGGTGACATTGTCATCAGTTATTCTGACGGTGCACTCGTGGTTCCGGGATTCGGTCTTTACGTTACTTTGTCAACCGATGGCAATGAATACTATTATGAGAAGTATGCGCAGGGCTGTACTCTTACAAAGAAATAAGTTTGACTCTTTTTTGACTTTTTGGCATGAGGTTGGCTGTATTCCAGTCAGCCTCGTGCTGTTTTAAGTCAGTTTAGTCAAATCGTTTAAATTAAACATTATGAAGTATTTACGATTTTTTGCCGTGGCGGTCGCATCGTGTCTGCTCGGTCTTTCGGCTGCAAAAGCCCAGAATTATGAGCCTATGGATACCTGGCCTTATCTCGTTCAGGATTTCGTCAGGGGAGACATCCGTATGACTAATGGCAATGTGCTGAAATCCAAGGAAGTCAACTTCAATATCATTGACGGAAAACTTCATTATATCGAAAACGGTGTCATCATGTCGGCAGAAATGGTACAGGTTTCGTCTGTTGTGACTGAATCTGCAACTTATCTCAACGTTTGGGGCAGGATGATGAAGGTCGTCGCTTCTGACGACAAGGGCTATGTCCTCAGGAGCGTCGAGGTCGATAAGGACAAGATGGCAAAGACGGATATCGGTTACGGAATCTCGTCGGCTACTGCTTCCAGCCAGAATGTCACTTCTCTGCTTGGGGACAGTGCGACACTGCTTGTCAACATGGATATTACCCAGGCATTGTCCAAAAGGGCTGCAGGAAAGGTATTTCCGACGATGGAAACACTTTATCTGAAAATAAATTCGGATATTTTGCCTGCTACGAAAAAAGATGTATTATATTTGTCGTTTGTGGATAAATCCGCGGCAGACGCCTTTTTCAAAGCCAACAAGATCAAGTGGAAGAATGAGGAGTCACTGCTTAAAGTCGTGGATTTCATTCATGACCTAAAAGAAAATTAAATACAATAAATTACAATGAAAAGAGTACTTATTGCACTTTCTGCTGCCGTGCTCATGTATGGCTGCGCAAGGGAGGAAGTTGTAGTAAATCCTGCTGAGAAACAGGAGCAGACTTCTTCTGAAAACGGAGACTACATCGAAGGTGAGGTCGTTGTAAAGCTGTCTGATGAGCTTACTTCCCTTGTGGAAGAGGACCTCGCTGCAGGAAACACCGCAACCCGTTCTGCGGGATTGAACGCCCTGATGCAGGATCTTGGTATCAAATCTATGACAAGACTGTTCCCTGACGCGGGAGAATTTGAGCCGCGAACCAGAAAGGAAGGTCTCCACAAATGGTATATCATCCGGTTTGACGAGTCTGTATCATTGACAAAAGCTGACAATGAACTTGAGTCCCTCGACGGTATCGAATTGGTGGAGAAGCGCAGGAAGATCAAGAATCAGGCATTCGATGACACATATTTCGGCAATCATTGGGGATATGTGAACAATACCAGAAAAGGTTATGACATCAATGTGTCTGACGTATGGGCAAACTATACTACTGGAAGCGAGAAAGTCATTGTCTCTGTAGTCGATGAAGGTGTGGATCTGAACCATCCTGACCTTGCATGGAACTGCCTTGAGTCAGGACACTATAACGCTGTTGACGGAAACCAGGTCATTTATGCAGGAAGTCATGGTACTCATGTGGCAGGAACAGTTGCAGCCGTAAACAATAACGGCAAAGGTGTTTGTGGTGTTGCCGGCGGTGATTTTAAAGCCAGTTCCAAGGGCGTGAGAATCATGTCCTGCCAGATTTTCAAGGAAGTCAATGGTGCTACAACGGGTGGTAATACTGCTGCTGCCATCAAGTGGGGTGCTGATCATGGTGCTGTCATCAGCCAGAACAGTTGGGGCTATAACTATGATGCAAATCAGGACGGCAAACTCACAGGTGACGAATATCAGGCTGCAATGAGTGCTACCATTCAAGATTCAGACAGAGCCGCTGTGGATTACTTTATCAAGTATGCAGGCTGTGACAATTCCGGAAATCAGCTGCCTAATTCCATGATGAAGGGTGGTGTGGTAATCTTCGCTGCCGGTAATGACGGAATCGAAAATGGTGCACCTGCCAATTATGCTCCTGTCATCGCAGTCGGTGCCATTTCCAAGGATGGTACGAAGGCGAGCTATTCAAACTATGGAAGCTGGTGCGATATCGCTGCCCCTGGTACGGATATCGTAAGTACTCTTCCTAACGGACAGTACGACAATCTTACAGGTACATCTATGGCATGTCCTCACGTCTCAGGCGTTGCCGCCCTCGTGGTTTCATATTGCGGAGGTCCCGGATTTACCAATGATATGCTTAAGGAGAAGCTCCTGAAGAGCGCCAATACCTCACTTCTCAGTTCTTCATACAAGATTGGCGGTCTCGTAGATGCTATGGGCGCGATTACTTATGGCGCGGATGAGGCCCCTGCTGCTGTTAAGGATATGAAGGCTGAGGGACGCTCAAACAACATTGACCTTACCTGGACACTTACTGCCGATACCAAAGGCAAGAAGGCTTTCGGTTACATGGTAATCTATGGAAGGGATAAGGCTGCCGTAGAGAGCAGTACATTCAAGAAGCCGTCTTCCAATGTAAGTTATACTTCACTTTCTCCTGAAGGAAAGGTCGGAGCCAAGGTTACCGGCTATGTTTCAGGTCTTGAATTCAACTCGAAGTACTATGTGAAGATGGCGGCTTATTCATACGGACGCAATTATTCTGAAGGTACCTCTGTCGTTGAGATTTCTACAGGTTCGAACAATCCTCCTATAATCAAAGTCGATTATGCTGGAGAGCTTTCTTTGAGGGCATCTGATGTGCTTGAGATTCCTGTCACTGTCACCGAACCTGACAGCCATGAGTTTACCGTAACTTATACCAAGGGTTCAGATGCTGATGTAATGTTCAAGACACCTTCAGGGAACTGGTATATCACCATCACCGGAAGCGATGCCGAGGCAGGTAACTATACCGGTACTATCACAGCCAAAGACTCTTATGGCTTGTCCGCTACTTATGCATTGAAATATACAATCCGTGAGAATCAGGCTCCTGTAAAGATTAAGGATATCGAGAACCGTCTTGAGAACAACAAGGGTGAGTTTACAATCGACCTTTCCGAGTATTTCTCTGACCCTGACGGTGACAAACTTACATACGAGGTCGTTGCAAGTGACCCTTCAGTCGCATTCTTCACTCCGAGGGAAAATTCACTTATCTGCACTGTTCTCAAGTATGGCCATACTACAGTGACCGTAACTGCAAAGGACCCGAGAAACGCTTCTGCAACAGCAGAGTTTGTGATTCTCGCAAGGGCAAAGAGCACGGTTTACAGTGCATATCCTAACCCGGTGACCACGACATTGAACCTTGCTACAGGACAGGATTTGGCTGCAGCGAAGGTGAAGATCGTTTCCCAGACCGGTCAGGTTGTCATTGACAAGACTGTCAATGCAAGTGCGTTCGAGCCTGCGAAGATTGATTTCAAGAATGTTGCGCCTGGTATCTACAACGCTACATTCACAATCGGTTCCAAAGAGTATAATCAGACAATAATCAAGAAATAATGAAACTTGTTCTTAAAATATCAGCGGCCGCCCTGTGTCTGGTCGCTTCTGCAACAGGACTGAAGGCTCAGGGTGATGTGGCAATGCCGTTCATGGCCATCGACAGAAGCCCGGTAACATCAGCAATGGGCAGCGCCGGTCTCGCATCTTCATCTGAGATTGCATACGCTTCTTTCAGAAATCCGGCAGTCATTCCGTTCAGCGAGAAAAAAGGCGATTTCGGCCTTTCATATCAGAACTGGGCACCTAAGGGAGTGAAATCGACCAACTTGAACCTCGGTGCTACAATGCGTTTCGGAAAGATTATCGGAGTCACTATCGGCGGTGCTTACCAGATGGGTGCCAAATATGATGTTATCGATGGCAGCGGCAATCCTAAAGGAACATTTACTCCTTCAGATCTTATGTTCAATGCAGGTCTGGGTGTGAAGATCATAAAGAACCTCTCTCTCGGAGCGAATTTCCACTACGCATCACAGAGCCTTGCGGAGGGCGTTTCATATAATGCGGTTTCAGCGGACGTATTCGCCCTTTACAGAGTAGCAGGCGTGAATATCACAGCAGGAGTCTCCAATGTGGGCTCCAGCGTAAAGTCTGACAAGACAGGTTCTTTCAGCATTCCTGC
>ERZ780128.43-NODE-43-length-62800-cov-3.877393_pt1 | contig 62800 bp, 68 predicted proteins | sample MGYA00511170_ERZ780128 | MGnify/ENA primary metagenome ERZ780128 (study PRJEB29588, sample SAMEA1970465) | human gut metagenome | biome: human gut; feature: human-associated habitat; material: faeces | place: Denmark | collected 2008/2010 ...
GGAGGGCAAATGTAATATGCACCTATCGGAAATCTGGCATAGCAAGAAAAACGACAGTCGCTTATCCCGAACTCAGGTTAATAACAAACAATCAAAACCGAATACAGCAATGGGAAATAACAATTTAGTCCTGGTCGATACAGAAGACCTCAGAGAAATGATTCAGGAAGCCGTAAAGGAAGCAGTGAACGAATGTCTGCCAGCAGCCATTCCTGATGAGAAGATGTTTTATACCATCAAGGATGTGGCTCAGAAATGGGGTGTGTGTGAACAGACCATTTGGCGCTATGCTAAGTTGGGAAGAATCAAAGCTTCGAAGGCTGGCAGGTTGGTGAGGTTCGAGAAAGAATACATCGACAACCTGAAGTCGCTTGGAGAAATGAGAGCGGTAGGTCGCACCTACATCACCAAGGCTGAGAAAAACATCAAGAAGAAAAAATAGTGCAGAGGATGCGCGAAGGAGGTTTTAGACCCACGTAAATGCATGATTCTAAGACGTTAAATAACATCAACGGAGGAGCATTTTCCGGAACGAGAAAGCCCTCCGATTGGAATGTAACGTTTAACTTTGCACCCAATTTTACACTTATTTCAGCATGACAAATCAAGAATCCAGTACACGAGACACTTTCATGGGTAAGCAAGAGATAGCCAAGTTCTATTGGAACCTGCCCAATGGAGAGAAAGGGCGTTTCATAGCCATCTGCACCATCGAGATGGGCGGTTCGCCCTATAGTTGGCAACATAAGTTCCTGCGATGGTATAGCGGCAAGGAACGAAGACCTATCACTCCCCTAGAAGCCCAGAAGATTGCGGAAATCATCCACTCTGAAAAGTGGAAGCTGACAACGGAAAGGGATGCGATATGAAGCAACAGATAAGCACCTTCCCGATGTTCTTCACGCTGGAACGTGTAGAGAACGGTTACATCCTGACTGCCAAGGAAGAAAAAGAAGGTCTCACCCAGGAGGCACAATTCAGAAAGGAAGTCGTGACGGACGAGCTCATTGACCAACGAATCGGTCATCTGCTCTGTCTGGACACCCTGAAGAAAGAGCACCCTGTAGTCTTCCATGTGGAAGCCATTGGCGAGAAAACCTACAAGATAGACGATATGCCAAACAGAGACAACCTGATGGTTGCCAAACTCTCCTTTGCCCATTTTAATGCAAGGAAGTACTCAGAGGAAAGTATCGTCATGTTGCAGATCACAGACACCAACATGCTGGAAATCTACGGTCGGGATGCAGAGAGTATAGCCGAAGAGAATGACATCGCCCTGAACAGAGCCGATGGCATACCGTTCCTGAGATACCCCAACAACAAGGACGGTGTAAAGACTTTGGCTTCATACGTCAAGAATCCTGCAGTGGTCAGAGCCTCAGAAGCCCAGATTATGGAGTGGTACAACTCGCATAAGGTAAAGCAGGAAGCACCCCCTCCTCCACCGCCTGCACCATCTTCAAACAAAAACAGTAACACCTCAAATACAACAAAGAAATGAACAAAGCACGCATAATTGCCACCGTAAATTTCAAAGGTGGTGTAGCCAAGAGCTCGACAGTAGCCAGTCTTGGGAGCATCCTTGCCCGTAAAGGGTTCAAGGTATTAGTCGTTGACCTTGATGCCCAAGCCAATCTCACCACCTGTCTATCGGCAAGTGAAGAAGAACGTCCTACTATCTATGAAGCCCTGACCGGTAAGGCGGATGGACTACCTCTTGTCAACATCAGCGAAGGACTCGATCTTGTACCTTCATCTCTCAACCTTGCCATGGTAGATGTGGAACTCTCCACAGCCATAGCCAGGGAGCATCTTCTGGATGACCTCTTGGAGAAAAGTTGGGTGAAGGAAACCTACGACTTCGTATTGCTCGACTGTCCACCCTCATTAGGTCTGATGACCCTCAATGCCATTACCGCCTGTACGGATGTAATCATCCCTCTTGTAGCAGAAGCCTTACCTCTAAAAGGCATGACCACCATCACCAACTATGTGGATATGGTCAGGAGAAAGCTGAATCCCAATGCACATATTACCGGTATTCTCATCACCAAATGGTTGAATAGTAACCTCACCAAGAATCTGGAGAGTCAGTTGCGTGACACCCTTGGCGACCTTGTCTATACGACCAAGATACGCCATAATGTGCGAATAGCCGAAGCACCTTTGCAGAGCCGTAACATCGTGGATTACGCACCAGAGAGCAATGGAGCCAAGGACTATACTGCCTTTGCAGAAGAGTTTCTGACAAGAATGCAATCCCCTAATACCTAACCGCTATGCAAGATCAGACAGCCAACTTACTCTCTGGAATGACAAAAAGTCCTGAGACATTATCCGTATTACCACCCCATACGGATAATAACGGTAATACCGATAACAGAAGTAATGCGGAGAATAACGGTCATACGGATAATAACAATCATCCCGATAACACGAAGCATACGAGATTGACGGGTAAGATGGAACCAGCGGAGAAAGAAATCCGTTTCTGCACGATTGTGGAAGTCAATACCCTCAAGAAGATTCGCACTATAGCCAAACGCGAAGGGTTGCAGATCAAGGAAGTGGTGGGAGCTGCCTTTCTGAAAGCCATTGCATCGTATGAATCGAAGCATGGACGCATAGATGGAACACAACAGAGCAGAGCGGACAGTCTGTTCTGAGGGAACAAGTAATCAGGAATGAAGCAACTATGGCGCGACCAAAGAAAAAGACGCTTGACTATTTTGAGGTGGATGTGGGCATAGCCCAGAACCTGAAAGTAAGGAAGCTGATCAACCGTAAAGGAGGAGCACGGGCACTGGGGGTGTTCGTGTACCTCCTGTGTAGGATATATAAGAACGGCTATCACATAGATTGCAACCCGGATGCCATCTTTGAGATAGCTGCAGACCTCTGTGAACAGGAAAACTATGTCATAGAGGTCATTCTGTATTGTCTGGAGATAGGACTCTTTGACCAAAATATGTACGACCGTCATCAGATTCTTACGTCCCGAAGCATACAGGAACGCTATGCCGCATTGCAAGTTCAAAGGAAACGAATCTCCGTTGTTGAGCAGTATGATCTGCTGAATGACGATGATTCGATGAAATACGTTTCTTCGGAGGAAACCCGAGTTTCTTCGGAAGAAATCATCCAAAAACGGCATTTATTCGGAGGAAACTGCACAAATGGTGATGTGTCTTCGGAAGAAATGGTGGCTGAAAGTTCGGCAGAAACGCCTGATAATGGGCATAACTTCGGAATAAATGCAGAAGAAAAGGTAGTTTCTTCGGAAGAAACCCACATAACTTCGGAAGAAACCCCAGTAAATGGGGAATTATTCGGAAGAAACACACCAGAATCGGCTGTTTGGCAAAAAAAAGAAACAAAAGAAAAAGTGCCCAAAAAGAAAAATAATAAAAAAAATCCACCGCCGTCGGCGACGACACCCGCGCGTGAGGAAAGAGCTTTCGGGGAAGAAACTGTCCAAAGGGAAGGACTGGATGCTGAGATAGAGTTGCTGAAAGGCGACTCCATCTGGGTAGACAGTATCTTCATGAAGTTCGGATTGCAAGCAGTCGCATTGGCAGAATACCTCGAAGCCTTCAAGACCGATTGTTTGGCGCGAGGGAAATTGCAGCATGTCAGCACGGAAGACGTGAAAAGTCACTTTGCCGATTGGCTGAGAATACAAATTGAGAATCAAAGCAATAAAGCGACAGACTATGGAAGAACAAGACAAAGATCCCAAGGGAATACCTCGCCACCAGCCGACTTGCGTAGGGCGGCTGCTGTCCCACTTGATGCGAGACAGGAGGACTTTGGTGGAACTTTTTAGTGTGCCAGGGGCAACGGCTGTGTTTGAAGCCTTCTATGAGCACGAAGTCAATCTTCATGGACGGACATACATTGAGAATCCGGCACTCAAAAAGTGTCTGACAGAGGTCGCTATGTGGTTGGAGAACCCGAATAAGACGGTTGGTCTGCTGATGGCAGGTAATCCTGGCAATGGAAAATCGACAGCTCTGGCTACGATCAAGACCTTGATTTCGTGCAGCGAACAGAAGGATCCAGAGAATACCGACTATTACGGACATCCTTCTGATGCCTGTCTGAGAGTCTATAAAGCCATAGATATATTGCATTTCACGAACGATGAATACAAGTTCAATCAGTTGAAGCGCACAGGATTGTTGGCTATTGACGATTTCGGATTGGAACCAGTGGAGGTGCAGAAGTATGGCAATGTCTATTCCCCCATCATAGAGTTGTTGGAATACAGGTATGATAACCGGTTGTTTACGGTACTCACCACCAATCTGCTCAACAAGACCATAAGGGAAAGGTATGGCGATAGGATGGCAGACCGTTTCAACGAGATGCTGACTTGTGTTGCCTTTCCTGATGTCAGCTTCAGAAGCATCAAAGAGAGTGCTTCCCCTTAGATACACATTATTATATATTACACGTGCGTGCATGAGCACAAGTGTTGCCAATGGCACATTTGTATTACCCATACATGACAGGCGGTAGGTTGTTCACGAGAGCAACTTGCCGCCTTTTTTCTATTGTAGCCCTTTGGTCTCTGGAAACGGAGGTCAAGGGGCTATTTTCGTTTGTGGCTTTTGGTGCATTGGATGCTACCATTCTGTTGTTTTCCTTTGGAAATAAAAGTAAATCAAGAGGTTCGATGGAGGGTCGGAAATGGCGGTATAAGCCCCATATAATAAAAATGTTTGGAGAATCAGGCATAACTTTGCATCGCAGATTTGCTTCACACCACGTCCCAGCAGGCTGACATACGTTAATCTGCTCAGCGAGGATTGCTGACGCAACGTTGACATCGCAGATTTGAAAAAAGCAACGTGCAACAATGATTGCCGACACACGAAACATTAACCCATAAAACGAATAACGAAACAATGACAGGATTCATCATATTTGCCATCGTACTCACATTAGCATACGTGCTTTATTTTGCAGCCATGATTGCTACCGATCTTGCAGCCCTGAAGAAGGCTTCAGAGACGGATGAAGAAAATATCGACATCGGTACAACTCATGAGGAAGTCGATGAGTTTGCCACCCAGAATGTGGTAGAAGACCCTTCTACAGGAGGTTTCAACTTTGCTTCCTCACAACAGAAAGAGGAAGATGTTGCAACTGAGATTGCGGAAGCAGAAGAGCAACTTAACAATGACGATGCGCTTCGCTACGATGACGATAAGCATCCTGAGACAGAAGAAGCTAACTCTGAGAACCTGGAGCAAGACCTTGAAGACAACGAGGAACCCGAGGAAGCCCTTGATGAACCAGAAACGGAGGATGATCCTATTGATGAGGAATCTGGAGGTTTTGAGGTACATGACTTCTCTGAACAGGAGGAGGAACAACCCGAACAGAAGTCATTCAAGGAGGATGATGCCTTCGATCCCAGTTTGAGGCAGAAGAAATATGATGTCAAGAATGTCTTTGAACCATCAGCCTCTCCCGAGGTAAACGGACATGCCAATACGGTGAATGCAGCTTTGGAGTCCATCACCACCAAGAGTGTTTGCTTGACCAGTACAGGACTACTGTCAGCCGTTCGTAACCATACGGCAGACAGATACAATATAGATTACAACCATGTGCAGACGAAATTTTAGGATGTTGTGTTTGAGATGTTTTATCATGTTCCTGCTTGTGCTGAGTGCCACATCGGCATCAGCCAAGTGTGGAGCAGTTGACTACAGCTGGGGCGCGGATGGATTGGCAGAAGCCACCACCTTTCTGGGCACAATGATGATATACACCGTTGACGTGCTCTATGCTGCAGCTGCTGTAATGGTCATCATCTCTGCACTACAGATATACATAAAGATGAACTTCCATGAAGGTGACATCACTAAGAGCATAGCCATGCTCATCGGTGGCATACTCTTCATGATAGGAGCAAGCATCGTCATGCCAGCCTTCTTCGGCTATCAGGACATGAACTTCGTATTCTAAAGAAACTATTTGAAATCGCGATCAAGATAGTGAGTTAATTCACAGATTGTCAAACCAAAAACGTAAAGAAGCCAATGAAAAAGTTCTTTTCAAACGCATACGCTTCCGTAAAGCAGACTGCTAGCAAGTGCGGTAAGGGTATCAAGTGCATGGCACTCACAGCAGTAGCCACCGTACTTGGAACCGTGAACGCATCAGCTCAGGCTCTCGCCGGTACAGGCTATGACGCAGGTACCAGCGCGCTGGAGGACGTTGCTACGGAGATTACAAAATACGTTCCGTATGTTGTGAACCTTTGCTACGCTCTTGCCGGTGTTGTTGCCATTGTGGGCGCTATCAGCGTTTACATCGCTATGAACAACGAGGAGCAGGATGTCAAGAAGAAGATCATGATGGTTGTTGGTGCCTGCATCTTCCTGATTGCAGCCGCTAACGCGCTTCCTCTCTTCTTCGGTATCGGAGGTTAATAAGAGGATAACGTAAACGAAAACTATGGCACAGACGAAAGAAACTGAGACAGAGTACCCTATGTTCAAGGGATTGCAGCGACCGCTGGAGTTTATGGGACTTCAGGGACGTTACATCACCTGGGCAGCCATCACTGCAGGAGTTGGTATATTGGGCTTCATGATAGTATATGCCATTGCAGGATTCATCGTAGGACTGGTGTTTGCCGTTGTAGCTTTGAGCACAGGTATGGCTTTCATCATGGTGAAGCAACGCAAGGGGCTGCATACCAAGAAGACTGACAAAGGAATCTTCGTCTATGCCAACATCAGCAAGTTGTAATGAACCACCTCGCATACGAGGATCGTATGTGTAGCCTATCAGAAAGGGGCAGCGGACGTATCTGCCGTTTGCCCCTTTTTCAATTCAAATCAGAACAATAAAACGAACAAAGAAAAATGACTGTTTATGTAATCATAGCCTTTCTTTGTATCATCATAGGAATGGTCATCTCTGTCTCGTGCTTCGGTACAAAGGGAAAGACTCCTAAGGTGTTCAAGGACATTTACTTCTCCATCGAGGATATTGATGGGGCAGGAATCCTATACACCAAGACAGGAGAGTTCTCTGCCATACTCGCTATGCAGAATCCCGTCCAGAAGCATTGTGCCGACATCGACAACTACTATGGATTCTCCAATCTGCTGGCAGCATTGATGGCGACCCTTGGCGATGGTTACTCCATCCACAAGCAGGATGTCTTCACCCGAAGACAGTTCAAATGCGAAGATGAGGGAAACAAGGAGTTTCTCTCTGAAAGCTATTTCCGTTACTTCGGAGGTCGCAGATACACCGATTGTACCACTTATATCACCATAACCCAGGAGAACAAGAAAAGCAAACTCTTCAGTTATGATGCAAGCAAGTGGAATGACTTCCGCGTGAAAATTGGTAAGGTAAAAGACCAGCTCAAGGACAGAGGCATTGACTCAAAGTTCCTGAGTGCAGAAGAAGCCCGACACTATGTAGAGCGTTTCCTCGTCCAGAACTTTACCGATAAGAACGTCTCTTTGAACAGTTTCAAGGTAACAGATGACCAGATAGGAATGGGAAGCAGGAAGTTGAAGGTCTATAGCCTTGTGGATGTAGATAGCATCGTGATGCCAGGATTCCTGAAGCCCTACACCAATATCGAAGTCAACAATGTCACCATGCCTGTGGATTTGATGTCGCTTATCGATAGCATCCCTGGAGCACAGAGCGTTGTCTATGACCAGATCATCTTCTTGCCTAACCAAAAGCAGGAGCTCTCAAAGCTTGCCAAGAAGAAAAACCGCCATGCCTCATTGCCTAATCCAAGCAACCTGATTGCAGTGGAAGACATCAAAAAGGTGGAGGAAGTGATAGCAAGAGACAACAAACAGTTGGTGTATTGCCATTTCAACCTCATTGTCACCATTGATTCGGGAGCAGATATGCAGAAATGCACCAATCATCTGGAGAATGCTTTTGGACGAATTGGTATTCAGATCAGCAAACGATCGTATAATCAGTTGGAGTTGTTTGTCAATTCCTTCCCAGGAAACTGCTACAGCATGAATCCCGATTATGACCGATTCCTGACCCTGAGTGATGCAGCCAGTTGCCTGATGTACAAAGAGAAACTGCCCAAGAGTGAAGACACTCCATTGAAAGTCTATTATACAGACCGCCAGGGAGTACCAGTAGCCATAGACATCAGCGGTAAGGAGGGAAAGACCAAGCACACCGATAACTCCAACTTCTTTGTGTTGGGCCCAAGTGGTAGCGGTAAGAGTTTCCACATGAATAGCGTCATCCGTCAGCTTTGGGAGCAGAACACCGATGTGGTCATGGTTGATACCGGTAATTCCTACGAAGGACTCTGTGACTATGTAGGAGGCAAATACATCAGCTATACCGAGGAGAATCCAATCACGATGAACCCTTTCCGTATCAAGCAGGAAGAGTTGAACATCGAGAAGATGGACTTCCTGAAGAACCTCATTATGCTGATATGGAAAGGCAACGATGCCGTACCGACCAAGATTGAGGAGCAACTTATTGAGCAATGTATCAAGGAATACTATGAAGCCTACTTCACAGGATTCCATGGGTACAACGATACACAGAAAGAGTCGCTTCATAGAAAATTCATGCTCCAAGCCATCAGTGAAGGCAAGAGTAACGATCCCGACATTGACCAGAAGATATGGAAAGAGATACAGGACATGGAAGACAAACGCAAGTCTCAGGTTATTGAAGGCTTGTCGTTCAACACTTTCTATGAATACAGTATTGTTCGACTACCCAACATCTGTAGGGAGAACCATCTGACAGGTGTCGATCTGAACAACTATCCTTTCGCCCTGGGACTCTTCTATAAAGGAGGAATCTACGAGCGAACCCTGAACGAGGATGTTGACTCGACCCTCTTTGATGAGACTTTCATCGTCTTCGAGATCGATAATGTCAAGGACAGCAAGATACTCTTCCCTCTGGTGACACTCATCATCATGGATGTGTTCATCCAGAAGATGCGAATCAAGAAGAACCGCAAGGTTCTGGTCATCGAGGAGGCATGGAAAGCCGTGGCAAGTCCTATGATGGCAGAGTACATCAAGTACCTTTACAAGACCGCCCGTAAGTTCTGGGCAATGGTCGGAGTTGTGACACAGGAGTTGCAGGATATTATCGGCAGTCCTATCGTGAAGGAAGCCATCATCAACAACTCAGACATCACCATCCTGTTGGATCAAGGCAAGTTTAAGGAGCGTTTCGATGACATCAAGACTATCCTTGGACTCACCGATGTAGAATGTCGCAAGATTTTCACCATCAATCGCCTTGATAACAAGGAGGGACGAGCATTCTTCCGTGAGGTATTCATCCGAAAAGGAATCGTCAGTGAAGTTTATGGCGTTGAAGAACCGCATGAGTGTTATATGACCTATACCACAGAACGAGCGGAGAAGGAAGCCCTCAAACTCTACAAGGCAGAACTCAAATGCTCTCATAAGGATGCCATCAAAGCCTATTGTCAAGACTGGGATCGCTCAGGAATCGCAGCACCAATCGCCTTTGCACGAGAAGTGAACAAGAAAGGACACGTATTGAACTTGAAAGATTCAAAGAAGTAAAGTGAATAGATTTCTTCATATAATGATTATGGTACTTACCCTGGCACTACCCGTTAGTGTCAGGGCACAGTACTATAGTATCAATGTGGACTATCAGACTATGGCAGCCATGAGTGAAGCCTACACCACGGAGAACGCCATGGAGATGCTTCACAACGAGAACCTGCAGAAGATCTATGATAGTTACAAGGCTGCAGAGGTAGCCAGTGCCGGTATCTTTGCCAGTAAGTATCTCGATAGGAAGGCACTCACCAATCTGGATTTATGGAATAGTGAGGATGAGAACCGCTACTATAAGCGCATCTATAACATCGTCAGCAGACGCATCATCCCTAAGACCATACAATGTGCTGAACTTATGGTGAAGGATCCTGCTACAGCTATGTATTGGGGCAGTTATCTGCTGAAGACCTGTGAAGATGTAAAGTCTCTCTGCCAGCAGTTTGAGAGTGTAGTCACAAACAGTTCCCTCAGTTTCAAGGATATTGCCTTTGTGGAAATCTCCGACCAACTGAAAACGGTATTCAACATTACCAACCTTGGTAGTGTAGATTGGAAGAATCTCTTTGAGCACCTTGGTGATGACATAGAGAATGCCTTTACAGAAGAAAATCTGAAGGCAGACTTTGACAATCTGATAGGCAAAGGCGTTGGCTTGGCTGGAGCTGGCTACACCAATGGCGTGAATAACCTGATGCAAGGTTCCAATTTCAATGGATCGTTGCAGGAAAAACTAGGGAGCGTCCTGACCTTGGTCGATAATGCCTCAAATATGTATGGGGAGTTCAAAGACCTCTCTACTGGTCAGCTTCTGACTACACTCATGGGTGAGGATAACATCAGCAACCTCTTCAAGGCAAGTGACTACAACCTCACCCGATGGATAACCGATTACAAGGATGCAGCACAAGGTCAGTATTATACACAAAGAGTCTATATTTATAGACGCGATTATGGCTCGGAGCAACTTTGTGATTATTACCCACCGACAGATGACAACAGTATTCTGCATGGCGACCATTGGTATAGAATTGACACAAAAGATCCGAATTTCTATCCGTCATCAGCGCAGAAACAAGCAGCGTTGCAGAACTCTGAGGCACATGCCGGATGGAGTCGAAGCCGTGTTCAACAGTTAAATAACAACGACAATGTCAATACGTACTCCATAAACTATTGGTCATCGTCATACGTTCTGAGTAAGAGCAAAAGCGGTCAGTATGCCAAGGCATACGCTTATGAAATCCATGTAACCAAGAGTTGGGACATAAAGGAAGAAGTCTATGAGGATGTTTTTGACAGCTACAGCATGGACTGGAACACCTTCATGGCGCAGATGAATGCACGACTGGATCAATACAATGCCAATGGTGAGCATACGGAAATCAATAGCATCGATGACTTGCAACATTACATCGACACCCATCCAAACGAAACCAACTATACCTATTATATAGGTTATGACGCAAGAAGTTACTATACAGCTTCCGATGCCAGGAAGATAGCAGGAGCAAGTTCGGCTACATTCACAGTGACCTGTCACGATGGTGGAAGCCTTGGAAAAGGAAGCACGACCTATAAGTGCGGCAGTTGCGGAAGTAGTCCAAGCAGTCACACGAAGCAATGCTCCATGTACACAACTCTCCAGGCGAACGATGCGGTACAGATAAATGATCTGAAAAATCAGAAGAGGGAGTTGGAGGCACAGGCAGCAACAATCCAAAATAGACTTGACGCTCTGAATGCAGAAAACAGCGAACTCCTGCGAAAGATGTCTAAGGCGGCAAATCAAGAAGAGTATCTGCAATATCAGAGTCAGTACAATGCCAACAGGGACACCATCAGGAATCTGCAAAGTCAGTTGGATGATCTCAATCGTCAGATACGAGACGTTGAAAATGCCATACTCGAAGCCGAAGAAGGCGAACAACAGCAAACGGATGATTACACCCGAATACCAGCCTTAATGCAGAATATGCAGAATGCCTACCACATCACATGGACGGATAACGGTTCATGGTCTGGCTATACCTTTACAAGAAATGGTACAGTCGGAAGCGTTAAGGGAACAGTGACCTTCAAGGCTACTGTCAGTATCGCACGAAAGCCAAAGTATTTCTTGGGCATCAAGATTCACAGAGCAATCGTCCAGATTGATTGGGAACTCACGAGTGATTGGGAAGACTCTAATGTGGCTGAGATTATGGATCTTGATACGAGTAAGAGTGATGAAGAGAACGCAAGACTCGTTAATCAGAAACTCAGCGAACTCAAACGCCAATATCCCAACTGTGATGTGACGGTGGAATACTCCAAGACTCCTTCCTTTGAAACAGAAGATACCGATGGAACCTATCATCTGCTATGGGCAAGTGACCGTCTGGAAATAGCCCGAGGTATTGAAGCTCGATTGGCAAGAATCTATACCGACCTTGTGATGGTAGAAAAATTCCTCCACTACAAGCATAGCTACAAGGCTTGGATTAAAGACCTTCTGCCAAAGCTCAATGCAGACCGAGACCGCAAGATGAGCATCGCAGAACAATGTAGAAGACGTTGGATGCGATTGGGTGGTAGTCAGGACGCCATTTATCAGGAAGATGATGACGAATGACAGCCGTCATTCCAATATCATTCACGAACCATGCTAAAATAATTCATAAATCATGCAAAGAACAAGACATAAAAAGATCAGGTGGCTATGGCTGCTGCTACTTATGGTAGTAATGTTCCCTAAGTCCGCTATTGCGCAGGTGTTCCCTCGTGACATCCCAACGATTGAAGCCTACATCTATGACCACAAGCAGCAGCGAAGTCTTCTGCTGACACGAAGCACCCTGGAAACAAGCAATGCTCTGTTGCATAAAGCCAGTAAGGTGACGAACCGAGAGTATAAGGACATCAATGTAGAACTGGACAAATATACCAGAGCCTTTGACATCATAGACTTGGTATATAACACGGTGAGCACAGGCTTCAATGTCTATCGGACGTATGATACCGTATCAGATAAGATTGGCAAATACAAAACCATGCTCAATGACTACAATGATAAGATCCTCCGGCGTGGACGTATCGAAACAGCCGACACCTTACTCTTGTCCGTCAATATGCGAGCCATAGCGAATCTTGCTGATGAGTGTCAGAATCTCTACCTATCCGTATCAACCCTTGCCCTTTATGCCAGTGGTAAGGTATGTTGCACGACTGCTAGCATGATGCTGATGGTAGATAACATCAACAAGTCATTGGACAGAATAAAGGAAATCGTCAACTCTGCCTATTACCAGACTTGGAAGTTCATACAGGCACGAACGAGTTACTGGAAGAGTGAAATATACAGAAGTAAAACGATCAGGCAGGTTGCAGAAGATGCCTTCGGCAGATGGCGAGAAGCTGGTAACCTCCTTGATTATTAACCAAAGAGAATTAAGAAAATGAAGAAATTGATTTTATCCATGGTGCTGATGCTCGGTATGAGCAGCTACTCCTGGGCGCAAACCATGACCTATAATCATGATGAATCGAAAGAGGAGCAGATTAAGGTGATGGAACTCGGTTCTGGAGCATTAACACCAGAATGGTATTATACGATTACACATAACAGCTACAAGAAAGGAGCCAAGAGTGCCACCTCAGTAAAGAACACCCTTCGCCTTGCGGCAAGCACAGCTTCACTCCCTCAGGTAGAATATGCCGACACTATTCAAGCAGACCTAGAAAGTCGAGCCAAAATAGAGGCCATGAACATAGCCGATAGAGAGGTTGACATGGCTTGGCTGACTGAGGGAAGTAAGATAGAAGGTAAGCTTCGCGCGTTCAAAAACAATGTGAACTTCCTTACAGGTCGTACCTCACGGCAGGAGATCGATGCCTGGAGTGAGTTGTCAAGCATGTATGACTTTGCCATCAAGACCACAAAGAAAGCCTACATGCCGAATAGCGAGAGGCAGAAGCAATACCTCGCCATCTATGACGAGATTGTAGCAAGCAATGACAATCTGCTACTTAGAATCCGATACCTTGCCACCAAGAACCAGGCTGACAAACTTGTGGCTACACTGGCAAGGTTCCAGCATAGAGTAAATGAGAATGCTACCGCAGGTTATAACAGATGGCACGATGCCGCTGTCTCTGCAGGTGGTGGAAACAGAATAACAAATGATTAAAACGACTAACATATGAGCAATGACAGTACAGCAGTAGATTTCGGTATCAACCTCCTCGAAGAAGAGATTGATGACGTAATCTTCCGCACAAATGAGTTCCTGACGGATGCCACTTTCACAGGAGGACAAGGCCCCTTCTGGTGGATCATACAGATGTCCATGGCACTGGCAGGACTATTTGCCATCATCATGTGTGCCAATATGGCTTATAAGATGATGGTGAAGCGAGAACCCCTCGATGTGATGAAACTCTTCAAGCCTTTGGTGGTGAGTATTGTTCTCTGTTGGTGGTACCCACCGGCAGACACAGGCATAGCAGGAGGCAACAGCACTTGGTGCGCTTTGGACTTCCTGAGTTACGTGCCGAATGCCATAGGTAGTTACACCCATGACCTCTATGAGGCAGAAGCCGCTTTGGTAGAAGACCGAATGGATGACGTTCAGCAACTAATGTATCAGTTAGGTGATGAAGCCTCAGACCCGATGTCAACCATCAAAGCAGCAAGCAATGCGGTGAGCAATCTCCTTGCCCAAAGTAGTGTGCAAGATGTGACTGATGCAGATGCAGCAGCCGAGGATGAGAAAAACATCGTCAAGGCAGAGATGACCAGTACCACGGCAGGACTTGTGATGCTGATAGATAAGGTCATCATGTTGATAGCTCTAATCACATTCCGCATAGGTTGGTGGGGAACGATTTACTGCCAACAGATACTCCTGGGTATGTTGACCATATTCGGACCGATACAATGGGCGTTCAGTCTATTGCCGAAATGGGAAGGAGCTTGGGCAAAGTGGATTACACGTTATCTAACAGTACATTTCTATGGAGCAATGCTTTACTTCGTGGGCTTCTATGTGCTGTTGCTCTTCGACATTGTCATCAATATCCAGTACAATGACCTTGCAGCAGTTACTGCATCCGACGAAACAGTAGTCAACTACTTGCAGAACGCTTTCTTCTCAGCTGGTTATCTGATGGCAGCCAGTGTAGTGGCACTCAAATGCTTGAACCTCGTACCTGACCTTGCCGCATGGATGATTCCTGAAGGTGATACCGCCTTCTCAACCCGAGCTTTCGGTGAAGGCGTGGCAACAAGTATGAGACAATCAGCAAGCCGGGTAATTGGAGTGTAAGTGAGCGAAAACGATGACGATAACGATAACAAAATGCAGCTGCGTAACAAAACTGCAACAAAAACAACAAATACAATGGTAATAAAGAATCTTGAAAACAAAATCAAACTGGTGCTCATCATCAGTAGCCTGTTCCTGTTAGGTTGCATCGTCATTTCCTTGGGAAGCATCTGGGCAGCGAAAGGAATGGTGAATGATGCCCAGAAGAAGGTGTATGTGCTTGATGGCAACGTACCAATCCTTGTGAACCGCAGTACGATGGAAGAAACACTCGATGTAGAGGCTAAGAGCCATGTTGAGATGTTCCATCACTATTTCTTCACCCTTGCTCCGGATGACAAGTACATCAAATATACGATGGAGAAAGCCATGTACCTCATTGACGAGACAGGTCTTGCACAGTATAATGCCCTAAAGGAGAAAGGTTTTTATGGCAATATCATGGGAACAAGTGCTGTGTTCAGCATCTTCTGTGACAGTATTTCCTTCAACAAAGAGACGATGGCATTCACCTATTATGGACGACAGCGTATTGAGCGTAGAACAAGCGTTCTGATGCGAGAACTTGTTACCGAAGGATTCCTGAAGCGAGTACCGAGAACGGACAATAATCCTCATGGCTTGCTCATTGTCAACTGGCGAACTATTTTGAACAAAGACCTTGAACAACGTAACAAAGCAGCCTATTAGTCATGAGTTGGAAGAAATTTATCATTGGCGAGAAGATGCCTGATAAGGACGATCCCGCCTACAAGGAAAAGCGAGAACAGGCGAACAAGGCCGGTAAGACCTTTGCAGAAACCCTGAGACTTAACAAAGCAGCTGCTTGTGTGCAAGGTTTTGCAACACGGCATAACAAACTGTTCCTGGCATTAGTCTTCGGATTTGTCCTGTTCAGTGTCAGTCTTAATCTGTACAGAATGTGTACGGCAGTCCAGTATCAGCATCATCCTGCTTCAGCCATAGAGCGACAGGAACAGGAACTGATTATGGAACGCCATCATCAGAAAGAGAACCAATACATTGATTCACCCATCAAGAAAAGTCAAACACCCCAAAGAATAGAAGAATATGAAGCTTACAGAAAAGATTAACTTTCGGCAACCGAAGTATATGATACCCCTTGTCATATACATCCCTTTGCTCTTCTGTGGTTATTTCGTCATCAGACTCTTCAATACGGAGAAGGCAGATGTCGATAACTCAAAACTGGAAACCACGGAATACTACAACGACAAATTGCCTGAAGCCCATATCAAGGGTGATGGTATTGGTGATAAGTACTCGAACATGCTTAATGACTTTGGCAAGATCAAGGACAAGTCAGCAGTAGAGAACATCGAACGAACGGCAGAAGACACCAAGGAAAGCTATGAGTCACAGTATAGCGATGCAGAACTGGCTGCCATGGATCAAAGCAGTAGTGAAGCCCAAGCCTCTCTCGAACGTCTTCGACAGATTCAGCAACAGATCAAAGACCAGCAGGAGAAGGACAATCCTCTGGGCAATGACCGAAGCCGAGGTAATACCGAGGAAGAAGAGCAGACACTGGAGAATCTTCGCAAAGCCCTTGCCGAGGCACGTCAGGAAGGACTCCGTCAAGCCAATGGTGCTATGAATGACTTTGAAGATGCATCAGCCAATGCAGGAACCAAGGCAAGACAGAGCATTGAAGCAAACATCAAAGACGAGGAGATAGAAGCCAATGTCACTACGAATGAGAATGCTGTAACCGAGATCGCCGAGGAAGCCAAGGCAGAAGAGGTTGTAAAGAAGCAGAAAGAAACATCAGAGTACTTCAATACCATTACCACCAACGAGCCAGAGCACAAACTCATCAAGGCAATAATCGATGAAGACATCAAGGCTGTGGATGGTAGCAGAGTGCGACTTCGACTGCTCGATGATATTGACATCGGTGAGCGAACCATACAGGCAGGAAGCTATCTCTATTGCACGATGAGCGGTTTCAGTCAGCAACGTGTCAAGGGAACTGTCAAGAGCATCCTCTATAATGATGAACTCATCAAGGTCAACCTTTCCCTCTATGATACCGATGGATTGGAAGGTCTGTATGTGCCAAGAAGTTCATTTAGAGAAACCTCCCAGGACATTGCCAGCGGAGCCATGAGTCAGAGCATGAACCTCAATGATGGTTCAAGCAGTGGATCGTCATTCGGACGATGGGGAATGCAAGCCATTCAGAACGCTTATCAGAAGACCACCAATGCCATTTCCAAGAGCATCAGGAAGAATAAAGTCAAGGTGAAGTATGGCACACAGGTCTATCTGATCAACTCAAAGGAAAAGAACCGCAATAACAGATAGAGAAAATGTATTTGACAGCATCATTATCCCCTGATAACCAGACTTTCTTCAAGGCATGGGAAAACCATACGCCCTGGATTGTGGATGCGATGGTCATTGGACAGTTCGTTTCAAGAGAATGGTATGATGCAGCAGGCACGAGGGTGCTTAAATGCTCGTTCAGGATCTTTGATACGGATATGACCATAAGCCTCCTTGCATTACCTTACGAAGAGGGAGATAGAACAAGATATTCTCCTCGTCAAGGAGATATAGATTGGAGTACACAACCCAAGTTAGGCGAGTTTTGGAGATTAACGATAAAAAGTGGATTCAAGGGAAGCTACATTTGGCTTTCTGCCATAGGAGATTAACAATAAAGAATAAAGATATGAGAAATTTTCGTAAGGCATGTGCAGCCTTTGTGTGCACACTATCGGTCATGACTGCATCAGCGCAGCGAACTACTGACGAAATGCAACTGTTGACCGTCAATGAGAACGTAACCACAGTCATCACCGCCAGTGAGCCCGTCCGCTTTGTCGATATTAGTACCGACAAGGTGGTGGGTGACCAGCCCATCAACAACACCATCCGTCTGAAACCCAAGGAAGGAATGGAAACCAACAAGGATGGCGACATACTGGCAGTAGTTACAATCGTCACGGAACGCTACCGCAGTCAGTATGCCCTAATCTATACGAGTCATCTGGACGAAGCTGTTACGGATAAGGCAATAGCATTGGACGAGCGTATTCCCTATAACAATCCTGCTGTCAGCATGTCCACTGCCGACATGGTGAAATATGCCAGAGAAATATGGACATCACCTGCACGTTATCGAAATGTCTCAACAAGAATGCACAGGATGACCATGCGCCTGAACAATATCTATAGCGTTGGCGAATACTTCTTTCTGGACTTCTCGGTAGATAATCGTACCAACATCAAGTTTGACATCGACCAGCTCAGAGTGAAGCTTCAGGACAAAAAGACCAGTAAGGCAACAACCGTTCAGACTATCGAACTCACGCCTGAACTCGTCCTTGATCCAGTAAAGTCATTCCGCTATGGTTATCGTAATGTCATTGTCATCAAGAAGATGACTTTCCCGAACGATAAGATCCTGACCATCGAACTGAGCGAAAAGCAGATTAGCGGCAGAACCATCTTCCTCTCTGTCGAGTACGAGGATGTGCTGAATGCCGATTCATTCCATAAAACGATCCTTTATGAGGAGTAAAACGAAAGAGCCGTATGAACGCAACAATCAAAAGAATGATGCTTGCCATCTGCTTGGCAAGTTCAACAGCAGTAGCAAGTGCCCAAACATACAGCAACCGTATCGGATTAGGAGTTGGCGCACTCTACGAGAGAGGTTTTGATGCTACACTAAGTGTAGAACACGAGACAAAGAATCACAATGCCTGGGAGTATTTCCTCAATGGCTATGTGAAGTATGATAAAGATGCCAATGCCGGTCATATTACCAATGAATCTTTCTGGAAGAATTACCGTACATGGGGCGTTGGCGTAGCCTATAAACCCTGTGTGTTCCGAGGAAAGAACAACTACGGAGCCCTTCGTCTGGGAGGAAGCTTAGGTAGTGATACCCACGAGTTTGTGGGATGGGTGAATGCTGGTTATGAGCATAACTTTGTACTACATCATGGCATCAAGTTATTTGTCCAAGCCAGAACAGACCTTGCCATCAACGGACTTGACCTGTTCAGAACAGGTGTTTCCATAGGCTTCAAATTCCCTGTTGGAAAGAGATAATAAAAATACGAGTAACAAAAGCAAGTCAAATAATACAAGTAAAACGAATAAGATGAGCAATACAAGTAATACAATCAAGAAAGGACTGTTGGCAGTTGCTGCCATTGTTGTTTCAATGAGCACACTTACGTCCTGCGACCGGCATGAGATAGAAGACCTCTCATGGCATTCATGGCAACCCGGAATGGTCTATACCACCAATGGCGACGTGCTGCCGTTCGAGAAATGCCAGCAAGAGGGAAAAGTGCCCGAGGCAGTTCTCTTCTATGTCGATAAGACAGGTGAAACGGACTCATATGCTTATGCCGTCACATTGAAGGACTGCGATATGTATGCCTTCAGTGATCCCGATACAATCTATGTCAGTCAAGGAACATCTGCCGACTATGGCGCAATGGATGGTGAAAGCAATACCACCCTTCTGAGGTATGGACAGATGGTATCTCCCATTGCCCAGAACGTCCTACCAAGGTATTTCATTCCCTCTGTGGCTGAAATGTATAAGCTATATTACGCCAGTCTTCTGGTCAACAATGTCCTCGCCCAGTGTGGGGGCGATGCTTTGCCTATAACAGATAGTTCATGTTGGTACTGGACTTCAACCGAATGTCAGGGACAGCAGACTGATAGAGCATGGTGCTTTAGCCTATACTCTGGAAGGTTTGAGAGTGCGGACAAGCATCAGGAGTATGCCACACGTCCCATAATGAAGATCAGACTTAACAAAGCGGAGCAGCAGTAATGGAAGAAAGCAAAGACCTACAGACCTTGTATAAGGTTTTCAGGGCATTCATCTACATCTCGCTCGTCATGGAGTTCTTCGAGTATGCCTTAAACCCAGAGACACTTGATCTATGGGGAGGTATACTTGTAGATATTCATGACCGCATCAAGGTAATGGACGTATATCAGGATGGTCATCTTCTTCATAGCAAGGTGATGACGCTCCTGATGATTTGCGTCACCTGTATCGGCACACGAAACAAGAAGAATCTTGAGTTCAATGCGAGGAAGATGGTCATCTATCCCATCTCCTTCGGTATGATACTTATGTTTCTTTCCGTGTGGGTGTTCAAACAGAATTGGACACCGAGGTTCTTTACCCTCTACAGCAGCACATGGGTTTACATGGTGATGTCTGTAGTTGGCACGGTTCTTGTACATATTGCTTTAGACAATATCTCCAAGTACCTGAAGGATGGTCTGCTCAAAGACCGTTTCAACTTCGAGAACGAGAGCTTCGAGCAGATGGAGCAAAAAGTGGAGAACCAGTACAGTGTGAACATACCGATGAGGTACTATTACAAGGGAAAATTCCGCAAGGGATGGGTGAATATCGTGAATCCGTTCCGAGGCACTTGGGTGGTAGGTACACCAGGTTCTGGTAAGACCTTTTCCATCATTGAACCATTCATCCGACAGCATTGTGCCAAAGGCTTTTCTATGGTTGTCTATGATTATAAGTTCCCGACACTTGCGCAGAAACTGTACTATCACTACAGCATCAACAAGAAGGCTGGCAAGACCCCGAAGGATTGCCAGTTCAACATGATCAATTTCGTTAAGGTTGAGTATAGCCGAAGGGTGAATCCTATCCAGTTGAAGTACATTGGCAACCTTGCTGCAGCAAGTGAGACGGCAGAGACCTTGCTTGAATCCTTGCAAAAGGGAAAGAAGGAAGGTGGTGGCGGTAGTGACCAGTTCTTCCAGACATCGGCTGTAAACTTTCTCGCTGCTTGCATCTACTTCTTCTGCAATTACGAGAAGCGTCCATACGATAAGGATGGCAACGAGATGAACTACGATAAGACAATTGACCCAGAGACCGGTATGATCAAGCCGACAGGTGTTGTTCGTGATGCTGCTGGCAATATCACGAAACCTGCCTATTGGTTAGGCAAGTACAGTGACATGCCTCACATCTTGTCGTTCCTCAATGAGAGTTACGACACTATCTTTGAGGTCTTGATGACCGATACGGAGGTTGCACCTCTGCTTGGTCCTTTCCGAACGGCTTACGAGAACAATGCCATGGAGCAGTTGGAAGGTATGATTGGTACACTTCGAGTGTTCACCTCTCGATTAGCAACCAAAGAATCCTATTGGATATTCAGCAAAGAGGGAGATGACTTCGACTTGAAGGTCAGCGATCCTGAGCATCCAAGCTACCTGCTGATTGCCAACGATCCAGAGATGGAATCCATTATCGGTGCGTTAAATGCCCTTATTCTGAATCGTCTTGTTACTCGTGTCAATACGGGTCAAGGCAAGAATGTACCTGTCAGCATCATTGTCGATGAGTTGCCGACCTTGTATTTCCACAAGATTGACCGTTTGATAGGTACTGCTCGAAGCAATAAGGTAAGTGTAGCATTAGGTTTCCAGGAACTACCGCAGCTCGAATCAGACTATGGTAAGGTTGGTATGCAGAAGGTTATCACTACCGTTGGTAATGTGGTCAGCGGTTCTGCCCGTGCCAAGGAAACCCTCGAATGGCTTTCCAATGACATCTTCGGTAAGGTGGTTCAGCTCAAAAAAGGTGTGACCATCGATCGAGACCGCACCTCCATCAATCTCAATGAAAACATGGATAGTCTTGTTCCTGGCAGTAAGATTGCCGACATGCCAACAGGTTGGATTTGTGGTCAGACAGCTCGTGACTTTGTGAAGACCAAGACAGGACGCGGTGGAAAGATGGATATTCAGGAATCTGAAGAGTTCCAAACGAGTAAGTTCTATGCCAAGACCGACTTCGATATGGCAGAGATAGCCAAAGAGGAGAAAGATTACGAGAACTATAAGCTCCCCGAGTTCTATCATTTCGAGTCAGAGGAAGCCAAGGAACGCATCTTGTACTCGAACTTCCTTCGCATTAACGCCGAGGTGAAATCTATGATCACAGAGATTCAGGAGTTCAACAAGCAGTAAACAAAAACTGTAACATAGCAATGCCCCGTTACCGGTTGATTTTTCAGCCAGTAGCGGGGCATTTTGTTTTTATTCCGTTTCGGGATTCTTCTTCTTACGTCCTCCTGTGTGCTGCCCACTCCTCATCGCCATCAGTTCCTCGAAGAGACGTTGACGTTCTGGTTCCATAGTTCCAGCCTTTATCTTCTTCATCTGAAATTTCGCCCAGTTCAATCGCTTGTCATGCTTATTCGGGAAATGCCCGGTTTCAAGGACGTGAGCTTTGAGAGCTTCGTAGTTGGCGAGCCAGTTTTCTTCGTTCTTAGCCATTTTTTTCAGTTTAAGTATTGCTTGAAACTCTAAAAACGGAAGTTTTTTAGAATAAGGAACTCTTTTTATGGAAGTTTTTTAGGTTAAGGCTTAAAATCTCAAAATGTACCCATCTCCATCTTTGAATGCGTAACATTTTTCGAGATACTCCTTAGTCGCCTCAAAATCCTCTCCTGTAATGTTGGAACTGAATTGCCGAACACGAGAAATAGCACGAACTATGACACTTGGATCACCTTTTCTTGTCAATCGTCTCAGTGCGTTCAAGTAATCTTCTCTAAACACAGTCGGAATTATAATCTTCGATTGGTCAGCATGAACAAGTTCTGCATTCATCATGATTCTGGAAATTCGCCCGTTTCCGTCATTGAATGGATGGACTTCGCTAATCATGAAAAGCATAAACAAGGCTTTAGCAAAAGGTGATTCAAGGGCTTGGTAGTATTCAAAGCCTTTCATTAGTGTGCCTCTAACTAAGGTGTAATCTACGAAATGAGTATCACCAGCATGATTATTCTTCATCTTGAACATACCTGGATCACGATCTGGTCTTGCTGCCATCATGACGCGATGTCTCTCTTGTAGAATTTCAATCAGTTCTTCTGCAGTCTGTGGTGTTCTGCGCATTTCACGTCGGCTGGCAACAATCTGAAAAGTTCCAAGAACGTCATGAGAATCTGCATTTCTTGCTGGCATAGGTTTGCCTGTTTCAACAATTTCCCATGCTTCTTCTATCTCGAATTCTGTTCCTTCAATGTAATTAGAGAAATAGCTTTCAAAAAAAGCGAAGTTACGGAACTCTGCTGTGGTCTGATTGGGCTCGTCAATATCAGCGAACACATCATTCTTTAACGCCTTGAACAACAACTCGAACAGCTTCACTCTTTCTCCATCGTATGGAAGTCCATTGGCTCGTGCTACAGCTTTAGGGGACGTGAGAATTGCAGACGGTTTGGTAGTTAGCAATGCACTGACAATACTGTTCAGAGCTTCAAACTCACCATCCATTCCGAGTTCTTTTGCTACGTCTCTTGCCTTGTCCCTGAATGCGTTGATACCAGTTTCGCCATTGACTTGTAGCATCTTCTCCAGATTTTCTTCGATAACCTCACGTGGCATACATTTAGATACACTTCCATTGCGTGCTCTACCTTTCTGTAGATTCTCAAGCATTCGTCTTTCGTTGCTCGATACAAACAAGTTCTCAATAAATGGCATATCGTGTTCAGTGCCCATAGGTCCTTCAAGCAAATGAACCGTAATGCCAGGTAGAGATACATTTCTTGAATAATTGTATGTCAAGAAAATATCTCCTGTCTCTGTTTGTTTAAGTTCAAAGGCTGAACGATGGCTGATTACAGCATGTGGGAATAACTGTCCAAGTATGTAGAACAGGTTGCGTGCTACAATCGTTTCTGGAGAGTCCTCCATATTCGTTGTATACACTTTCGGGGCGATCTTGCGTAGAGTCCCATCCTTTATCATGGATGATTTTGGATTGGCATCCTTCTTATCGGATGAAGCCATCACAATTTCAAGCACATTGATCATGTTGTTCTTTGCCATTTTTTTTCAGTTAAAAACAATTTGTGCTGCAAAAATACGCAAAAATTTCGGATAAGAGGCTTGTTTTAGGGAAGTTTTTTAGGATAAGAGTGCTTTTTATGATTTATGATAGGCAGAGTTGCTATTTTACCACCCATAGAACTTGGCTCCATCATCACACTCTCGTTCCCAGGCAGACTTGCCTGAGTAGTGACGATGGCGCTTCTTGCTCTTGTCTGATTTACGAGAGCAGAGATAGATGATGACGAGGAGAATGATTATTGGTCCCATAGTCGTGTTATTTTGGATGTTCGTATTTGAGGAGTTGTTCACTGACGAAGCCAAGGATCAGCATCGGATTGAAGTACTTGCGCTCTGGCGTATTGAGTCGAACAGACAGATGCAGGTGTGGTCCGGTTGTACGAGAACCTGTATTACCTGATACTGCGATGTTCTGCCCTGCACTCACATGCTCTCCAACCTTCACCCTTATCTTTGACAGATGCAGATAGGAGCACGAGCATACCCCATGATTCACCGTGACGTAGTTACCACCTGTCTTCGAGAAGCCTGCTGCAGACACTGTCCCTGGCAACATAGAATAGACATTTTCGTAGCGAGCACGCAGATCAACGCCAGAGTGGTATCGATACCTGGCTCTGTTCATTGGGTCGCGTCTCATGCCGAATGGTGAAGTCACTTTGATTTCCTTCAGTGGAAGTGACACCATAGGCAGATACACCTTGATGCTATCAGAGGGAGGTTCACAGACATTTCCCTCATCCACATAATCGTCCACATCCAACGTATCAGGCTCTTCAGCGACTACAGGAACTTTCGCCCTTTGATAGTCATACCCGATGGTATGGAACGGAGAGGCATTCTGCCCCTTAGCAGGCATCCCTGCGAGAGCCGTTAAAGCTACTATAAATGCTACTCTTTTCATACGCAAATATACACATTTTTTGCGAAATAAACAAATATGGAGCGTTAAATAATCTCAACAGAATCAACTATTTAACACCTCCAAATAACCATTCACGACAATCTTCCCTCTGCCTGTAACTGCTCATAAAGCTGCCTTGCAACCTTTGCTACCGTATGCACATAATTCGGAGCTTCTGCGTAGCCGATACGCTTCAGGAAAGAGAGGTAGTTTCCGCCTTTATATTTATATTGAACGAACCGCTGGTAGCCGATAACGGAATCTTCCCAACGCTCAAAACGATAGTAGTCATGTGTCTTCGGGTTGCGGAGCCCAAACAGATTGTGATACTCCAGGCAGACGTGACTTTTGAAATGCCCAGTCTCTACAACAGCCTGAGCCAACACAAACAATTGGTTGGACAGCCCAACTTCCTCCATTACCTTCATCAGATTATAGATGTTCAGTTCGTGGCTTTCGCCTTCATAGAACTGGTAAACCTTACCTTTTGGCTTTGTAGAGGAAGTCGGCTTGCTCTTCTTGTCAAGTAGCGCTTCAAACTCTCCGATGAAATACTCCAGTTGTTCTATTGAGAGATACGAATACTCATTTACTTGTGCGGATGCAACCGCTACATCATTTTCCTGGGCTCTGCATGTAAAAGACACTATGCAAAGACACACCATAATCATTCCTGTCTTCTTTTTCATGGGTGCAAAGTTACTGCTGTTGAGGTGACACTAACACCTACCTTATTTATTAACAGTACTTTCCGGCTGCAAGTTCGTTCTGTTGTTTTCCTTTCGGGTAAAAAGGAAAACAACAAAATTATTATGCCCCTGAAACAGCCGCTTTCAATGGCTATTTCGCCTAATCCCCCTTTTTGCTACATAATTTTGCATCGAAAATTTGTGCACCGACGCGCAAATGAAAAGTAAAAACGTATCGCAATGCAAGAAAAAAGATTTCATCGTGAAGACTATCCCCTGGACATCCTTTCTGAGTTCGGACTCACCGAAGAGATGATCTACGACCTTCCCGATTTCGTTCATGAGAGCATCGAGATGGGCGGCAAGTCACCTTTGCTCCCCATTACCATCCAGCAACCTTTTGGCGAGACGCAATTCTATGCCAAGTTCTGCCTGTTCGAGACGGAGAACGGTATGGATGTACTGTTCTTCCCCAAGCTCAAGAGCATCAACCTCGACCAGTTTGCCGAGCATGACAAGAAACTGCTCCTTGCAGGTAAAGTCATCGTGGCAGACATCGAAGACCGTAAGGAAGATGCAGATGGCGTGGAACCACGCATCATCAAAGCCTTTGTACAGATAGACAAGGACACCAACGACGTACTCTATGCACCCACACAGGTTATTGGCAGAAACCTCTCAGCCATTGCCGGAGAGTATGACCTTGACGGAGAACAGCTGCAACGATTCTGGAAGGGCGAACTCGTCACCATTACCGAGTCCAACGATCAAGGCATAGACGAACCTGTCACCATTGGCGTTGACCTCTTCTCCGACAAAGGCGTTGTTGTCATCCCGGGCACAGCAGACCTCTGGGAGAACATCGTTCGCAGAACCATGCCAGAGTATTCCTTCGGCAACGATGGATGTTGGGTCAATCGCCAAGGGCAACTTCAGTATGTCCCTGAAGATGAGTTTACTAAGGAAATCTATGACGTCCTTAATCGCAATGCCAGAGCAAATAATGTTCTTCCAATCACTCCAAATCAAGAGGAGAACAATCCATCTCGCAGCTATGAAGGAAAGCAGGAAGAGGCACGTCAGCATACGCGCTAAGCAAGTACAACTAACATTTTTCAATAATCAGTAAAACAATTTATTATGGCAAACCACAATCCCAACTACGAAGACCTCTGTCAGCAGCGTCAGGAAGGACAAATCACAGACGTAGAGTTTGTCCGTCAGATTTCTGATGAGGTGGCAGATGAGTACGAGACTTTCTGCAAAGACGAAGGTCTCAATCCCGAACGCAACGAGAGTGCCCTTGCATTCCTCGATTTCAAGGAAGACCTCTTCGAAGAGAGCATCAGTAACTAACCCCATTTAACCCCGTTCAGAACAAAGTTATGAGTATCAGATCAGAAGCAATGCCCTACAGAGGTCAGCTTGCCTACAATCTCCAGGATCTCCTGCGCAGAAACGGTATGCAGGCACAGCTCGCTATCGAGGGCGACCACTATAAGTTGCTCGTGCAAGGTCATGACTCTCCTTTGTTGAGTTACAACATCAGCCAGCAGCAGTTCCGAGCCCTTACCGATGGCGGTACCAATTTCTCCAACAAGAAAGCCTATGCCACCTTCAATGCCATCGTAGGCAAGGACTTCGACCTGCCATCCTCCTATGTGGCAGCACGAAATGTCAATGGGCGTGTCGTTATGGGACTCCATGGCGTACGTGAAAGTCGCGACTATGGTATGGGGATGCCGATGCATCCCCATGCCTTCGGTCACGGTTTCCTCGGATGGACACCACGGCAGCAGCCTGGCTTCCACATGCGTCGCATCCACGATGTCCCCATGATGGCAGCCCCTATGCTCATCGAGCACACCGATGGCAGGACACGTCCAGGCGAACTCAAGACAGGAGCCTACGGCTATTACTACAAAGGTCAGACACAGCAATCCCAACAACAGGTTATCGACCCTCTGAAGGATATGCAGGCACATTTCCCTCCTGTAGTCACCCGTCCACGACCAACAGAGCCAGCTACTCCCTACAAGGAACTCGTCACCTCCGATGTCTATTTCACCAACGAGAAATGGCAGGAGTGCCTGTCATCACATGGCATCATCATCGATGCAGACAAGAAAACGCTGACCATCCAGTCCACTGGCACACAGCAGGATTTCGTCTATGACCTCAGTGATGACGAGTTGAAGAAACTCACCAGTAACACGCTGAAGGATGCACCTATGAAGGAACGTCTGGATATTCTCAATAATGTCATCAGCCTTGACTTCAAGGATAGTATCACCATGGACATGCTCAATTCAAAGGAGCGCATAGGTATCGCCTTGAAGCCTGAAGTCGAGCAATCCCTTGTCCAGAGGGAAGAAGAGCAGATGCAAGTCATGCCCGAGGTACAGATGCAGCCACAGGTACAACACGAAGCCCCAACGCTCAATCCCGATGCCGGTTACGTCGATGGTTCCCGTATTGAGGACTACGACGAAGGAAAGGGATGGTTCCGCGAAGGCAAGCATGGACGTGAAGTCGAAGTCGGTGACATCTGGGTAGAGCCTATGCCTCCACAGCATCCATACGGAAATCCCGATGATGTGAAGGATGGTGTTCAGCAGCCAAAGAAGATGAAGTATCGCATGTGTGCTGTCATCAACGGAGAGGTCATCAGTCACGAGATCAGCAAAAAGCAGTACGACAAGTTCATGGTAGTCGATGACTATCAGCGTCAACGTATGATGTCCAAGGTGTTCGGTGAGGTCGAACTGAAGACGCGCCCCGAAGCACGCTCACATTTCAACTTCGGTGCCTTTCTCTTTGCAGGACTCGAAGCTGCACGTGAAGCCACCTTCCTTGGTGCCGACATCTCTCATAATATCGAGCACATCCGACATCCGCATATCGGAGCCCCAACCATCTACAACGAAGTCCATGGCACCGGTCGCATCTATGTCAAGCCAGGTGTCGATTCCCCACAGGATATAGCATCACGAGCCTTCGAAGCAGGTTTGAACCAGGGCATCCACGGTAGAGGCATGGGTAGATAAACGATAAGACTGACGATAACCATAACGATAACGAAAACAAAAACTCAAAAATATAATGATTGATCCAAACAAAACAGGCAGACTCACTCCCGAGGAGCAGAAAGAAATCGAAGAGAAACTCAACATCAAGATTCTCGACCTCGATGAAGGTATCATTGAATTTCAGGGCAAGAAGTGGAAACCCATCAAGAGCATGGAAGACCTGCTGATGGTCTGCCATGTCAATGAGCCAGTCCTTCGTATTGGCGAAGGTCAGTGGGTTGACTTCGACTACGAAATGTAACCAAGAAGCAATACAGCAACCATAACACATGGAAGATCAGTTTGACTTATACCTCGACCGTCTTAACGTGCAGGACATCCTGTACTATGCCGGTTACAGACTCAACAAGCGCGATGGGCTCCGCTATCCCTCATACGTTCGTCTGGACGATGAAGGCAGGCGCATCCGTGGCGACAAGTTCATCTGTATGCCAGGCAGCAAGACCTGTTTCAAACCTCCTGTCATCAAGTCCTACAATGTCATTTCCCTTATCACAAGTTTTCCTGAACTCTTCGCCGAGTCGGGAAGCCACAAGGGAGCAGACCTTGTTGATACCGTTTGCCGTAGGATTCTGAACATGCCCGATGTGGAACGCAATACACAAGTGCTGCAACCTCAGAATCAGAAGCCCTTTGACTTAAAGGATTATAAGGTATGGCAATTCCAGCGATACAATAGCGAAAGCTACAAGCACTTCATGCCATACCTGAGAGAACGAGGTTTATCTGCCGCAACTCTGCAAGCCTTTGGAAAGGATATTCTGGTAACTCAGAAGAATACTGAAGAAGGCAAGAAATCCTATACCAATCTGTCATTTCCTCTTACCATACCTGGCAAAAAGGACGTTGTCGGATTTGAAGAGAGAGGACGTGCCCGACTTGACGGAACCAGTGGTTATAAAGGCAAAGCTCCAGGCAGTAACGGTAGTGAAGGGCTATGGATTTCAAGCCCTAACAATACCCAGTTGAGGGATGCAAAGCATGTGCTATGGTTTGAAAGTGGCTACGATGCCATGGCATTCTACCAGATACTTGCAGGCCCTAAGAGCCAGTTGTCCTATCAGGATAAGCAGGAACTCAACAATGCTGTCTTCATATCCACCGGTGGAAATCCTACGGTCATGCAGTTCCGTGGAATCATCAAAGAAGCTCAGAACGCATCCCATCATCTGGGGTTTGACAATGACCTTGCAGGAAAGCAGTATGTAAAAAACTTCCAGACCGTTCTTCAACAACTACGCGAGGAAATGCCAAAAGTGGGTCCCGATATGAAGGAATACATGGCCACCGTTAAGAATGGAGCCTATCTGAAGGGCGACACAGACTTGCTTCCTGATGACCTTCGTCACGCATTCGACAAGTATTACGATGAAGCAGAAGAGCTTCTTTCAATGCAGGAATGTGGTTTGAGTGCTCCAGAGGACATCCATGACCAGAAGGAGACAGTCTGCGCACTTCTCAACGACTGGAAGAAGATGATGAAAGACAAACTCTGCATCGGTCGTGAAGATGGTCCTCTCAAAGACCTTGGAACTTATGACATCCCAGTGTGGGCACTCTATGCTATGGAGAATGGTGACTTCGAAGGAGTGACCGAAGAAGAGGAATATATATTCCACGAATTCTTTGACAAGCACTTTCCCGATGGCTTTGTCCACAGCATTGATTGGGATAACCCCAACGAGTTCAATGTTCTTCCTGCCTTTGGCACTAGGAATCCCAAAGCTCTCACCAGTCATGGAGAATCACCATATCAGGCTGTCAAGACATACCCTGTTCAGTTTCTGCATCCCACAGAACGTGAAGCTTATGCTTTACCGAACATCAAGGTAATTAGAGAAGAACCCAATGAAGGATGTAAGGACTTCAACGATCAGTTGAAAAAACAGATTGCAGAAGAACGTGCAGCGGAAGAACAGGATCAGGAAGAAACGAAAGAATCTGCTGGTCTCGATATGGATGCTGATGGAGATGTAGAACTCAACGAATGTGATGAGAGAAAGCATCGTCATGGGATGGCAAGATAATGATTTCAAGTAATGAATGTTTAGAATGAAAGAACGAACTTTTGAAACTATTGTAATTCGTCCAAGTTGGAAGTACTATGCTCTCAACATGGGATGGCTTGCATTACTTTCTATGGTACTACTCTTTATTGGCGGTATGGATGGAGTTATATTTCACCTGCCTTTGTATGTCGCCTCAGGAGTAATAGGTGCTTTTGCTCTATACCAATTTCTCTACTTGAAAAAGATCTTCTTCTTCGTCACCAATGAGCAACTTATTGTTCAGCGAGGAGTGTTCCTAAGGACCTGGGATTACATCGAACTCTACAGAATTATTGATTTTACAGAACATCAAGACCTGCTTCAGCAGCTGATTGGCTTGAAGGTTGTGACGATTCACAGTACAGACAGAACCAATCCAAGACTGCAACTCATAGGCATCCCCATTGAGAGGAATATAGTACAAAACATCCGCGAAAGAGTGATATATAACCGTTCAATCCGTAACATTCATGAATTCTCAAATCTCATATAATCAACCACATCCAGACGACAAGGGCGAGCGCAAGAAATGGTTCCTCGTTTCTGTCATCGCTTTCGTACTCTTGCTTATGTGTCATACCCACTGTTTCGGGCAGATTGTAACCGCCAACCCTGGCGAATACACCATCCTCGCTACAGGTAATGAACTCATCAATAGTACAGTTAAGAGCGAGACCAAAGCCGAGCGTAATACAGCCTTACTACAGAATGCCATGGCTGGCGAGTTTACCAAGATTAAGCAGTGGGAGAAAGATTACAATTCCTACTTGAAGACAGCAGAAGGCTATGCCTCTGCATTGAAAGCAGCTACCCATATCTATGATGATGGCGTACGCATCCTGCTGACATTGGACAAACTCCAGAAGGCTGTCAATAATAATCCACAGGGCGTTGTAGCAACGGTTGCCATGAATGACCTATACATGGAAACAGCCACAGAGATGCTTTCCGTGTTTTCTCTGTTGAAATCAGCTGTAGCCAAAGGTGGTGAACAGAACATGATCACAGGAGCAGAACGAAGTCAGACCTTATGGGCACTCGAAGACAAGCTTTCCGACCTTTCCCATAAACTGCACACACTCTATCTCAGTATCCGTCATTATACGATGGCAGATGTATGGAACAGAGCAACGGCAGGAATGATTGAGCGAGACAAGGCAGACATCGCCGCACAGTCATTATCCCATTGGAAACGATATGCCAAGGAAGTGTCTGTGTATTCACGATAAACCACAGCTAACAAGATGAAGAATATCATATACACCTTATTACTCATGTTATCCGTATGGATGATTCCCGAGAAGGCAAGTGCCCAATTAGATCCAACACTGACAGGCATGATTCTCGTTTATACCGATAAGGCAAAGAGTCAATACAAGTCACAAATCGGTATGATGGGAGCAGAGACAGAAGGACACGTCTGGTTAAAGAGTGAGGTTGAAGCCACCAAGAACTATCAGAAACAGTTCGACACTTACATCAGTACCTTCCGAGGCATCTTGTCATACGCAGCTCAGACCTATGGTTTCTATCACGAGGTCAACAGGCTTTGCGACAATATGGGGAAGCTCTCAGCGCAGATTGGCGAAACACCAGTCAATGCCATTGCCGTGGCAATTCATGGCAAACGTAACGACCTCTATGTGAATGTCATCAGCAAAAGCGTAGGCATACTGAACACAGTCAGGCAAGTCTGTATCGGCAATAGGATGACAGAGAAGGAACGGATGGAACTTGTCTTCTCCATCCGACCGCAACTACAGGAGATGAATCATGATCTGGCAACACTTACCAAACTGGTCCGATGCACAAATATGGGGTTTGTATGGTATCAGATAGAATATGGCTCGTTACCGCATAGAGAGGGAAAGGCTGGAGTAATAGAGGAATGTCTGGACATGTGGAAGGTAAATGCCAGGCATGTCAAACCGAATTAGAAACAACAGTTCAACTAAAATACAAAGAAACAGAGAATATGGGATGGTTATCATTAGGAACAAAGATTCTTGCTAAAACCTGGAAAGGAGGAGCAAAAGCAACCTCATCCCTTTGGAAGGGAGGTTCAACCGTATTGGGAGGAACATCAAAGGTTCTCGGAGCAGCCGCAAAGAATCCAAAGACGGCAGCGACATTGGGCGTTGCGTCATTTGCAGGATGGAAAATGTTGGATGACCCCAACAAATCCTTCGGTACAGCGGTTGGTGAAACCGTTCGCCAGACGGTTAATGGCTCAGGCGATTTTGCACATGACGTAGTGAATGGTTTGACAGGAGAGAATACAGTAGAGGACATCAAGGAAGGTGCTTCTGTTCTTACCGAGAGCATCAAGGAAACCCTTGGCGAGACAAAAGGTTTGCTGGGTACGCTCAGCGAAACCCTCCAAGGTTTGGGAAAGTTTATCGGCAATATATTTGGTGGAAACGGCACCAATATGTTCGCCAACTTCTTCAACAACTTCGGAGATGGCAAAGTCTCAGGTTTAAGTATAGCAGGGCTTCTTGCCGCCTGCTATATGATGTTCGGACGTTCCGGACTATTGGGAAAAATCGGAGGAGCATTGCTTGCCATGATGCTTATTGGAGGCAACTCACAAAGGCAGAGTGTCAGCAATACAGAAACCTTGGCTCAGAACCAATCACAAGACCAGCAGAGAGGAATGCGCAGATAATAATAACAACAAAATCAAGTACTTCTATGAGAAAGCTATTTACACTTACCCTTGCAGTCATTGCGACTGCACCTACTTATGCAGATAACATTACAGATGGACTGGCTATATCCGGAGACCACGTATATAGCTATACACCTATAGTTCAGACCTTATGTTTGGTACTAGCCTCCATTATAGGTGTGGTGGGGGCATTTTCTGTATACACATCCTACATCAACAACCATCCCAATATGAGCAAGAAGGTGCTCACTTGGGGAGGCAGTTGCCTTACCATGCTTTGCATGACGCTTGCTCTTCCAACATTCTTTGAGTATCAGGAATCAGGATTAGGCGGTGGTGGAACCACATCTGGCGGTATAACTGGTGATGGAAGTTTTGCTGGAGGAGATCGTTACGGTCGTTTGGATCCTTCCATTCCTGACCTGAGTGATTCCCGATGGACGATTGATGATAGATTTCGCCCGATTATCATAGATGGAAGGCCGCCACTACCCAGCAGACCAATTCTGATTGGAGGATAGAACCAACGTGAAAAATATGTGACCATAATAAGAAATTATTAACGAGAAAGTCAGAGGTGGATGCTTCGATCATACTCAGGGTGGAGAAGTCCAGCTTTGGTGAAGCTATACCCCTCTGATACTCCTGACAATGAGAGAAGTTCTCCCTTTGAATTTCATAAACAATACAAAAATATGAAGTACAAAGCAACAATGAACCTGCTGAGTGCAAGCGGCTATGCCATGCCCTTCGAACTCAGCGAGAACTCTCCACTGGAGATTTCTCTCAACTACGGAAGTCCTGTAGAACTAAGCAATGGCAAGAAGATGAAGAGTAAAGGAACCGATTTCAAGGTAGCCCCAGCCACATGGCTCAAAGCTCTTGCAACGGGAGTCGTTACAGGTATCAACCAAGATTCGATTCAAGGAACAGTCGTACAGGTAACGTATGTGAACCAAGAAACAGCAGAACCTTGCCGTTATGATGTCACATATGGCTATGTCGGTCAGGTCTTCTGTCGTTACGGGCAGCGTGTGAATGCAGGTGATAACATTGCCATGTCAAAGGATAAGCTACACATCGAGGTGAGATACAACGGAGAACTTATCAATCCTGTTGATTTTCTGGTTATGGTGCGTGACAACATCATCATGGAGTCACAGAAGCAGATGGATGGCAACAATCCGGAAGTGGCAACCATGGACTTGGGAGTGCAGACACCTTACGATGAAGCACAGAATGAGATCGACATGCTCTATTCCAAGTATTTCCTTCGCTACTTTGTCGATGCAACACTTGGAAGATACCGAGTACCCCAGCCAACAACTGATGCATTGACCTCGTTGATCAATGACGGAATCAGACAGCATTTCATCTTTGAGCGCATCCCAAGCTCCTTCAATCCAGCAGGTCTTGGCGAGTCGAGTGTCAACTGGCAGTCGCGTATGCAGACCATCCTCTTTGAGGATTTTCAGTTATACCTTGCCTTGAAGCATGGAGTATTCCTTTCAACCCTGAGCGAACTCGAAAAAAAAAAGTTACTGACAGGGCTATGATGTCGCAGGGCTTTATTGACCCGCTTGCCAATCTGGATTTCGACATGCAGAGCTTCGACATACAACGTGTTGTCAGTGTCTATCCGGACAGAGACGGAATCGTCTGGTGGACAAAAGCCTGGTTCAACGGGAAAAAGAAAGGAGAAAGGGCAATAGAGATTTCAAGACAGTCTGCAATAGACTTTATCAACCGAAACATTATAAAAGACGAGTGGCTGGAGCAGTTCTTCCCTAAACAGATGCAGAACCTCCATGCCGCTCTCGAACAGACAAGAGAACAAGTCATAGAGAGTTACAGACAGACAATCGTATAATCATGGCAGAGCCAAAACGAAATACATCAACGGAGCAGGACATCTTCCAGAAGAAGGTGCTACCTATCATGGAACGTGTTCAGAAGGAACTGCGCCAGAAGCAGTTGGAAGAGTATGGACGGCACTGTAGCAGCTGGCAGTCCATACTCGCATCCGCTGCCGGTCCGGATGGTGGTATGGCTGCATCAGCAGCTTACAATGACACCATCTATATAACAGGAGAATGGAACTCCAAGACCGTTGAAGATTATATCGACATGGTCAAGGAAGAACTGAAGAAGAACAGCATTCAAGTCGATGCCGTTCTGGAAAAGAAGATGATTGACCATCTGATTCAACAGCAGATGCCCAAATCAACGACCGAGTACATACTTCGGAAGGCTGCAGAAGGTACACTGTTCTACATTCCTCAAAGAGTTAGGACATCCCCCTTGCAAGACCATATCAACAAAGAAGGTGAAAGATTGCACAATCCTTCCTTCTGGGAAGAAGTTACTGGTGACTTGCTTGCATGGGGAGGCAACGCTGCCACTACAATGGGCTTTGGCGGTTTCTTCGGTCAGTTGGCTATGGATGGTACTGTAATGGCTACTGATGCCATGGCTCCAGGACAGGAAGACAACTACAAAGACCAGCAAAGGCAGAAAGCTCGACAAGAGGTTGCAACTGCCAACAAGCGAGTGGTTAGTGTTCCGCTGTGGATGCTTCAGCAGATGGGCTTTACCAGTATCGACAAAGCTACAGACAAGCAGTTGAAAGTGGCACTTGACTGGGCGACCAAAAATGCAGCATCACAGCGAAAGGCTGTTGAGACAGCAATAGAAAAAGGAGAGCGCGTGATAAAATTCGGCAGTAAGGTTAAGTCCGTGTCCGATGCAACAACAAGTGCGAAGCAGTACGAAACATTTGCAGCAAGTATAAAACGTGAGATGGAGAACCGCCAGGAACGCATCCGTAATCCTCCCATTGCCGAAGCAGAAGAGCAGCTGATAAGACCAGAAGCTACGACTAATTCGCTAGAGCAGATAAATAGCCAGAATCAGAATGGCTCTGATCAACAGGAAAATCAACAACCTTCGGGTGACTATAGCGGTTGGAATAACCTTCTCGGTTCTATGGGATTGGAAGGAATTGGCGATACCGTGAATCATTTGGGTGTTACCCTTGCCATGCTACCAGAGATGCTTCTTGGAATCTTTACGGGTAGAACCAAATCCATCGGAATGAACAAAAGTACGATGTTACCTTTGGCTGCTATTCTAAGTGGCTCGTTCATCAGGAATCCTTTCTTGAAGATTCCCTTGATGTTATGGGGAGGCGCTAACCTGGTCAACAAAATGGGACAGGAAGCCATGAATGAGTATCGTCAGGCGGACAATTCACAGCAGACAGGTGTTCAGTTCAAGCGTTACGAAGACGAGCCATTGAACGAGCGCATCAGGAATCCAAGAATTGAAGGCAATGTCATTGTAATGGACATCGACGGTATTCCTCGTGTTATCACCTTGCCCAACATGACGGCTGCAGCTTATCAATCGGGTGCCCTTCCTCTTAACACTCTGGCCAATGCAATCCTTGCTAAGAGTGATATGATGAACAATGTTCAGCAAAATGTTACTCAGGAGCAGAATGTGTCTCGTCATTTTGAAGAGAAACAGGAGCGAGAGCAAGTCAGAGGAATCCGATAATCAAAGAAGTATAACCAAATCAATATGAGATGAAACGTAATTGGTACAAATTCAAAATCAAGTATGCCAAGATCCTTGATTCTGGCAAAAAGAAAAACGTAAGCGTAGAGTATCTCGTTGATGCCATGAGTTTCACAGAAACCGAGGCACGTGCTATAGAGACTGCCAATGAGGACATCAGCACACGTGACTTTGACATCGTGGCCATCTCACGTGAATCAGTCAGCGAAATCATCCGCAGTGAGGATGATGCAGAGAATCCCTGGTTCAAGGCAAATGTGGCGATTGTCACCATTGATGATACCACAGGAGAAGCTAAGGAGTCACCACAGACCATCTACGTGCAGGCTACAGATACCCATGAAGCAGACAAAGTCCTTCGTGAGCATATGAAGGGAAGTATGTTTGAGTGGGACATCAAGTCTATCACAAAGACCAAGGTTGTCGATGCACTTGACTATCAGCATAAATAAACTACACGATTTACAAAACCATAAATGATACGATAATATGGCAGAAGAAACAAACAATGTAAAGCAGAGTGTGGCAGAGCGAAGAACCGAGATTCTCGTTACCGCACTTGAAAAAGCACAGACCAACAATGGCATATTGCTGAACGGTTCGGAGAAACGGTTCCCTAGATTTATGGATAAACAGCTTCGGGTCAATCCAGCCAATGCCTTGATGATGGCTATGCACAGTGACCAGAATGAGAGTAAGACCAATGTCTATACACTCTTCAGTGAAACCAAGAAACGAGGTGAAGCCGTCATGAAGGGTCAGAAAGGAGTTCCCTTCACTTGGACGAACGCCAACGAGTATGTCAACAAGGATAATCCCGAAGACAAGATCAGCCGAAAGGAGTATCAGCTTCTCGATGACAAAGATAAGTCCTCGTATGTCGTCAACCCCAAAGAAGAGACGAACATCCTCTTCAATATCGACCAGACCACCATGCATCATGTCAACAAGGAGGACTACGATAAGCATGTTCAGGAAAATGGTCCCATTACCGAACGTGATGACAAAGCATTACGCATTGATGTCAACCAGTTCATACTGAATGTAAGGGATAATCTGGTCAGCATCCGTAAAGATGGTGCAGGTGTGGCTTACTATGACAATCAGAAGGATGCTGTTCATCTCCCTGCTCAGAATACATTCGAGTCCTATGCCGATTATGTGCAGGAAACTGCCCGTCAGATAGCCCATGCTACAGCAATCCCTGGCCGTTTGAACAGAGAAGGAGCCGTCTTTGACGGTCAGAAAGTTCCTTCAATGGACAAGCAACAGATGGAAATACTGGTTGAAGAACTTGCATCTGCGCACAAGATGCTTGAACTCGGTATGCCGGCAAAACTCCGTCCTGAGACAGTAAAGCAGCTCCCTCAAATCATAGAACAGCTGAAAGCCAATCCAGAGGTGGCAGAAAAGGTTCTCTATGATGTCAACCGCACTGTCGGCATGATCAAAAAGGCAGAGAATGGCGAGAAAATCAACCTCATTGAAAAACCTTCAGAGGCTCGTCAGCAGAAGTGGGCAGAACAATTCCCTTTGGATAAGGTTCCTGAGAAGTTCAGCCATATCGTCATGACAAAGGATGATGAAGGTAAATGGACACTTGTAGCCAAGCCTGAGAATGAGCGCACCTTTGCTGTCCGTCCAAGCTATCAGGATGTGAGCATGTATTTCGACATGATCAAGAATGACCATGACGAGGCAAAGACGGAAGCGTTCCGTACCCAGTTCGCACAGAAATATTATGCAGAATTTGCCAAGGATCCAAGCAAGGAAGTAAACCTGTTTAAGAGCGATGCTCCACAGGAAGCCTTGGCTCTTATCACCAAGGTCAATGCCTTCAAGAGCAAGGATGATAAAGTCTATCTGATAGCAACCATCGGAGAAGACCGACAACAGCCTGTTGCCTTGAACCAGGCACAGTGGAATCGTATGTTCCTGTCAGATGACAAACGGGATTACAAGGTGCAGTTAGCAGCTATGCTCTATGCTGATGTAATCAAAGAAAAGCTGGAGGTACAGAAAGAACAGGATAAGCAGGAGCAGATCAAGAACTCTCCAGAGCAGAAGGAAAAAGAGCGTCAGGAAGAAAAGGTTAAGGAAGAACTCACAAAAGAGGAAACCAAGGTCGTTGCTACAGTTGCTCTCAGTCCAATGCTCAAGCAGTTCTATGATTTGAAGAAGAAGCATCCCGATGCTCTGTTACTTTTCCGCTGTGGTGATTTTTATGAGACCTATGCAAAGGACGCAGAAAAAGCTTCTCAGATACTCGGTATTACACTGACAAAGAGCAGCAAGACCAAGGACAAAGAGGGGAAACCCCTTGCCATGGCAGGATTCCCATATCATGCCCTCGATACGTATCTTCCCAAGCTGATTCGAGCAGGACAGAGAGTCGCTATCTGTGACCAGATTGAAGCTCCAAAGGAAACAACCAAACGTGGAATTACGGAAATGGTATCGCCCAAGGAACAACAGGAACAGAAGCAGGAACAAGAGCAGAAGGTTGGTAAAGAAGAAAACCAAACCAGAGGATTTCATAGATAACAGAAGGTATGAGTAGTAGTTCATCACGTCAGCAGTATATCGAAGAATTTGCAGAATACGCCATGGAACAGATGCGCAGGTATGGCATACCTGCCTCTGTCACCTTGGCGCAAGGCATCATCGAGTCTGGCAATGGAAAGAGTACCCTTGCCAATACTGCCAATAACCATTTCGGCATCAAGGGGGAGTACAATGGTCATTATGTACTTGCCAATGATGATCATCCCAATGAGAAGTTCAAGAAGTATGATAATGTCGGGCAAAGCTATGAAGACCATTCCAAGGTATTGATGTCTGAAAGATATACCAGGTATACATCCTCTTTGGCGCACGATGACTATCGAGGATGGGCTGAAGCCATCAAGAGAGGAGGATATGCCACATCAGCTACCTATGCAAATACTGTATGCAGTGTTATTGAGAAGAACAACTTGCAGAAGTATGACCAGATGGTATTGGAACAGATGAAGAGGGATGGTAAGAATTTCGGTGTTGCCTCCAATCCTCTGTCTGCAGCCACTTCCCCAAATAGTACTGTCGGCAACGATAATGCACCTTCCCTCAAGTCAACAGGTTTTGATTTGCCGCAAGGACAATACTCTATGCCTGTCAAGCGCGAGGAGTTTATGCTCATTACCTCTCCGTACGGTCAACGTAGAGATCCCATGGACAGAAGCAAAATGCAGATCCATCATGGTATTGACATCAAGGCTCATAATGACGCACTCCTTGCCACCGAGAATAGCGGTAAGGTAGTCGCTGTAAACAATAACAGCAATACAGGAGGCGGTAAGTCTGTCACTTTGGAGTACGAGCGTCCTGATGGTTCGAAGACAAGAGTGCAGTATATGCACCTTTCAGAAATCAATGTCAAGGTCGGAGATTCGGTGAATGCCGGTCAGAAAATTGGTGTGTCAGGAAATACTGGCACGCGAACTACCGGTGAGCATCTTCATTTTGGCGTGATCAACATTGGTTCAGATGGCAAACAGCAATGGGTTAATCCGGCAGCATACCTTGCAGAGATCAATGTAAAGGGTAATCTGAACATTCAGGCACAGTTGAATGGAAAGAATCTCTTGGCACAGTATCAGGTAAAAGGCGCATCGACAACCGTCCAGCAACCTGTAGCGGAAGTGGAGCAGACTCCAGAGAGTTGGATGAACAAGCTCTTGTCTTCTAATGATGCAGCCCTCGGTTTAGGAATGATGGCAGGTGGTGGTGAAAGTCAGGGACTACTTGGCTCTCTCATGCAGATGTTCATGATGCTTCTCATGCTCAGTATGCAGCAAGAGGGTAAAAGCAAAGAAGAACAGATGGAAGCCATCACCGATGCAGTCATCCATAAGCGTATTGATCTAAGCAGTTTCGCCCCTAACCTGAAGTCTGCTGAACTTGCCATCAAAAACGATGGCACGATGGTGTTGATCGTCGATGATGGCAGACAGCAGTATTCTAAGGAGTTGACAGAAGCAGAGAAATCACGCCTGTCTCAAGTACTGAACAGTGATGTCGATGATACAACCAAAAGTCAGCGAATAGGAAGCATCATCACTGGTATAACCCTGTCATGGCAAGCTTCAAGAAACTATGAGCAAATAGAGAGCCAGCAGCAGAGTCAGGAGCAGACATTACAACGCAGATAACTAAGAATAAAGAAATATGATTAAAGCAGAAGTAAACGTAATTGGTCGCATTACTCGCAATGCAGTGATTCGTACCGACAAGAACAGTAATCCTTATGTGGCTTTTGCAATGGCAATCAATCTGCCAGACGCAAAAAATGTAACAACCGAAGTACCTGTCTTCGTATCAATCCCTAATGGAAAGCAGGAAGATCTCAATACTTATGTTGAGAATGTCAGAGTGGCAGTTAGCGGTACTATGGATGTCAGAAAAAAGGATGACGCACTAGTATTTTATCTCACGGCAAACCTACTTTCTACAGAGTGCGTAGCCGATCTTGATGCTATCACAGGTGAACTCTCATTCAGAGGTCATCTTCGCAGCGATAAGATTTTTGAGGAAAAGACAGACAAGAATGGCAATCCGTTTCTTGTTTTCTCTGCCTATTCAGCAGAAAAGATAGGGGAGAACTTCATCAGCACATGGGTCAACTTCCGTCGCTTCCCAGAGAAGGATGCAAGTCTCGATACCATCAAGCCCGATTGGATGCTTCCCAAAGCTCACGTTAGCATTCGGGGTGACTTTCAATTAGAGGCTTATGGTGGTAAGATTCGAATCTCCAGCCGTGTTAAGGATATGTCGAAGTGGGAAAAAGAACCATACAATCCTAGTTAGATATGTCAAATAGTACTGAAATAGAGCTCAACGATTCTGCAAAAGAACTGATCCGGGTTTGCTCGGAGATTGAGGGTACACTGAAATCTCTAGGATATACAAAGGTGGACTCTGAACCAGGCATCGGTGAATACATGTCTGATTTGCATGGTACTGAAGAACCTTCATTCTCCTTCTGCACTAAAGGGAAATACCCGGTTCGGTTTGATTGCTATCAAGATATGGAAAAGCCTTTCGCTTTCTATGAGGTGAAGTCCATCTTGAAGGATCGGGACAGCAGAACAGTGAGCCTAAATCAATGGCTCAGTATGATAAGCAACGAATTATCAATTCCAAATAAAAAAGAAACTCAAATGGCAGAAAAGAATCAGAATACCAATCCGAGGAATGCAGAGGACAAAGCCATGGATATGTTTTGTGATCTGATGGTTGAAAAAATCAGTTCCATCAAGGATGACTGGCGTAAGCCTTGGTTTTCTCCTCAGGCATCACAGCCCCCAATGAACATGTCCGGAAGAAGCTATAATGGCTTCAATAGTATAATCTTGATGATCCAGCAGGAGAAGAATGGATGGCAGACTTCACGCTATGCCACCTTCGACCGTATCACCTCATTGAATTATACAAAGGATAAACAAGGGGCTCGTAACCCTGCTACGGACAAAGATGGAGAGAAACTTCCACTTGTCAGTGTCAAAAAGGGCGAAAAGAGTACGCCTGTAATGCTGACAACCTTCACGGTGGTTAATCCCGAGACGAAAGAGCGCATGAAGTATGACGATTATAAGCAAATGAGCGAGGAAGAACGTGCCAAATGGAACGTATATCCCAAACTTCAGACGTATCACGTCTTCAATCTCGATCAGACAAACCTGAAGGAATCGCGCCCCGAACTCTATCAGAAGTTCCTGGACGAGGCAAAAGGACTTGCCCAGCATGAGAATACAGATAAGTTTGAAGTACCTTCCATCGATGCGATGATAGAGAAGGACCTGTATGTCTGTCCAATCAAGCCAACGCGCGGCGACGATGCTTATTATAGCATTTCGAAAGATGAAATTGTCATCCCAGAGAAAGCACAATTTACAGATAATGAGGCATTCTACTCGAACCTTCTTCATGAGAAGAGTCATGCATCCGGCAGTGAATCAAGACTGAATAGATTGAAGCCTTCATCGTTTGGAAGTGCCGAATATGCAAAAGAGGAATTGGTGGCTGAGCTTACTGCCGCACTCGTTGCTTCACAGCATGGCATGGAGAAGGGAATCAAGCATGATTCAGCTGCGTACTTGAAAAGTTGGCTCGACTCTCTGCATGAGAATCCCGACTTTATCAAGACTGTATTGATGGACGTAAAACGATCATCTTCCTTCATCAACCAGCGTATTGATGCTGTCGATGAAGTGCTCAAACGAGATGGCTGGGAAGCTGACTTTACGGAGGTTCGAGAGAAGAACAAGGGTTATACACCTTCTTTCGACAAGACTCGCAGTAACCAGAATGCTGTGGTCAATACGCAGCAACAGGAGCAGCAAGTCAAGCCGGAACCCGTAATAGAGGAGCAAGTTGAGGAGGTTGCCGCCAAGAATGTAACACAGCCTCGATTTCACAGATAATCCTATCCATTACGAAAGCGAAGGTATCACTTTTCTTGCTGCCGGTCATTACTACGAAGGGAACAACAAGCCCATTGCCAAACTTCTGAAGGTAGCTGATAAACGTGCCATTGACTATGCAACGCATAAGATGGCGCCATTACTTACAAGAGGGAAGCCTTGGGTACTTGTTCCTGTGCCAGGACATCATGGTTATGCAGAAGAAACAACCAAATTGTGTAGGTCAATATCCATGGTAACAGGTATTCCAGTGTGCAATGTCTTGCATGGGAACGATGGAGAGTCCAACTATCAGGCAAAAAAGAACGGTCGCCCATTAACAGAAGCCCAACTCGGTTTTATGCAGGTGAGGGCATTGCCCAAAGGCTGCATTCCCGTAGTTGTAGATAATGTGGTTGACACAGGCGTGTCTGCAAAAGCCGCAATTCATGCCATGGGGCAAGGAATCGTTCTGACCTTTGCCATGACTGATGTAATGATGGGTCAGCAGGAAGCAAGAATCGCATCAAAGAGTATTCACAGATAAAGAAACGTAAAATCAATGAAAAAGAAAATGTTGTTATTATCCATGCTTGCCGTATCTACTATGAGTGTCTTTGCTCAGCATGAAGACGCTCAGACAGATAGCATCCATGAAGACTTGTCACAAGTTGATGAGAACCTTTTGACCCCATTACAACCTACCTTTCTGAACAATAGTAAAGAAGGATTCGGTTGGGACAAAAACTGGTTTATTGAAGCCAAAGGAGGCTGTAGTGCATTCTTTGGAACTCCAATCGGTTGTGGTGACTTATTTGACCGTACAACTCCCGTCTTACAGATTGGAGTGGGAAAATGGTTCTCCCCATCAATCGGTGGACGAATTGAGTTTCAAGGGTTGAAGTTCAAAAACGCGAACCATCAGAGGATGTCCTATCAGAGCGTACACGCTGACTTTCTGTATAATGTCACTGGCACCCTTGGACAGAATGAGCAAGGTATCTCACGATGGGATCTTATCCCTTTCGCCGGTGTCGGAATCATCCGAAATGCAGATTGGCGAAATGGATGTCTCTGCCCAGGAGTGATGAGCAATAATCATCCCTTTGCTATAGATTATGGTATTCAGGTTGGTTATAGGCTGACCGATCGTCTGCATCTGATTGCCGAGATAAGTGGCCTTACCACCACCCGAAGTTTTGATGCAGTGGGTACATCGGCAAGATTCGGAGATACGATGTTAAATTTATCAGCCGGCTTGTCTGTAACAATAGGCAAGACAGGTTGGAAGAGAACTGTTGATGCACGACCATATGTCAGACAGAATGATTATCTGTTGGAACGTTGCCGGATGCTGGAAAAACAGCTTGATCAGTGCAAGAATAAAAATGAGGAGAATGCCTCGCTGTCCAAGAATTACAGAAACGACTACAGAGGTCTTAATTCCCTCAGATTCCGAATGAGTGCTGAAGGAGCCAATTACGACGAAGAAGCGAATGCCGATTCTTCGTTGGAGAGTAATCCGAAGGACTCGATTACCATTGGAGTCCCTGTTTTCTTCTATTTCAAGCTGAACAGTAATCATCTTGTTGACGAATCACAGTTGAGTAACCTTGATGAAATTGCAAAACTAGCAATCAGTGAGAGTCTGAACATCTCTATATCAGGATCAGCTGATAACGCGACCGGCAATGAGAGAGTCAATCAAAAATTGAGTAAATCACGAGCTCAATATATCGGACAAGAACTTGTCAGCCGTGGAGTTTCGAGAGAGAAAATAATGGCTGTAAGCCGTGGTGGAATCGACAAGTACACTCCTATTGAAGCAAATCGTCTGACAGTAGTCGTACTTTCAAGATGAAATTCATTCAGATGTAAAATCAATGATAACTTGCAAATAAGATAATGCGAATATCTAAAGTGTGTATAATGTTATTGGCAGCAATGTCATTCTTCTCTGCATGTGAGGACTATGACTATGATGAATACAAGTGCACGTGTGTTCATGGTAGCCCTATAGATGGATGGGAAGAACCAGATACGACTAATGTGAATAGTACCGATACGCTTGGTCGTTTTGACATCTCATTGGAAATCTGGGGTGACACAGAAACGCACGATGTAGAATTATAAACAGTTTAAATTTAAGATCATAGAATATGAAAAAGTTTATCTATATGATGATGCTTGCAGTGGGTTTCATGACCTCCTGCTCGGATGATGATGTTGTATCGTCATCATCACCTTCCGTTGACAACAACAAAATAGTCTTCACTACCAAATCTGATAAGATGCAGACCCGTGGTGGTGTAACACTGACTTCGCTGTCAAAGTTTGATGTAACTGCTGTTACCGGAAATGACGCTTTGTTTTTTAAGTCTCAGCAGTTTCTGTACAATTCGACTGGAGGATTCTTTGAATCTACTCCGTCATATTTCTGGCCAACCACAGGAACGATGAATTTCTATGCAATCAGTGATCCTGGAAATCTTATTCTCAGCGCAAGCAATTTGCCTGGTTATACCTACACAAACTGGAATGGTGAGTCGGATCTTGTAGGCGCAGTGGTCAAGGCTGGCGAAAAGAAGAGTCCTTGCCCTTTGATTTTTCACCACCTCCTTTCTCAGGTCTCTGTAAGTTTTGAGGCTCAGGACAAGACAACCCCAATGACTTATAAAATTGTAGGACTTAAGATGGCCGCACCGTCAAATGGAGTGTATCACTTTGGCACTGTCACAGGAACAGCTGGTTCTTGGATTATTACCAATTCAAGTATGTCGGAATATTCATACAATACTGCTTTGCCTGTATCATTTGACCAAAATGCAAGCGCCAAAATAAGTAATCAGTATTGGAATATTTTGCCTGTGAACGATGGCACTATTGTTTTCCGTATTGAGTATGTAGTTATCCAGAATGGCCAGATTGTGAGTGATTTTACTGGTTCAAAATACAAAGAATGTATTGTAACTACTCCGAAGCTTGCTATGGGAAAGAAATACTGCTACAACTTCATATTGACTCATTCTTCCGACAATGAAATCAAATTCACTAGCACGATTGCTGATTGGGCTGCAGAACAGTCGTCTCAGCAGACCCCAGTAACCCCTTCAAAGTAGGAATCGTAAAACCCAGTAAATTCTCATCTCATCCTCACAAATGAGAATCTTGCAAACCATTCTAATCAAGAGGGAGAAGTCTACAATGACTTCTCCCTCATTCTATATGCCATGTAAGACACAAAAAATGGAGGGAAACTTTGTTCCCTCCTATTTGATTTGTCGTTAGAAATTATCCAAGTTTGTTCTTCAATTTATCCAATTCTACTTTTGTAAATGTGAGGATTTCCTTTCCGAGTATGGCAACTTCTGTTGAGAACAATGCTACTTTTCCAGACTCATCTAAATGAAATAGTGCAGCGGCATTGTTCGTGGCTTCTTCCAGATATGCAGGATGGCGACCAAAATCAAATCCACCTGCAATGGAGTCATTCACGAATTGCTTGAATGAAGCACACTTATCTACTGCCTCTTGTTCCGGCATCTCGTTGTAGAAATGATAATACAACCATATCTCAAAACAAGGATTGCTCTGAGCTACATTCCATGCTTTGTAGCCTTTGACCTCGTCATACTCCGCTGGTATGTTTTCGTTCATCTGACAGCAGAAGTCGCGGAGAGGTTGTATTTTCCCTTCATCCTCCCAGCTGTCTGTATCGATGACAAACCACACAGTATCGCCATGCATGTAGTCTATAGCGTATCTGCGTCTATCTGAAAGCAGAACCTCCTGGGCATTCGCCATCAGTTTCAGTGGGTCTGTGCCTTCACTGGGTGGTATGGCAATCACCTCAAGATTAGACGAAATCAGGTCAAAGAAGGTAAAGTAAGCAGGTTCAGTTCCTTTGCCTTCACAAACGATATAAATCTTGTGTGAATCACGACTTGGCAGTTTCTTGTCGTAATCCTTTCTACGCTTGATCATATACTACCAGTGCAAATCATGAAGGTTAGACAAGAATGGAATGCCACCATACCGACCGTTTAGATAGCCATTCTCGATGTTAGCAGTCTTGTGGATATTGAAATCGCTGAGAGGATAAAGCTGTGTTGCTTGCTCCACATCCTTCTGGGCAAACCATACCTCGTCGGGGCGAAAAATGTCCTGGTCGAGAAGGCTTGACTCATGGGTGGTAAAGATAAGCTGCCCTTTGGCACTGTCGCTGTCGGAGAGTTTCTTGATGAGTTCCTTTATCATGATAGGATGCATGCTGCGCTCAATCTCATCGACAACATAGACCTTGTTGCTATGGGTGATGGAATATAGGAGAGGCATGTACTCTATAAGACGTCGAGTGCCATCCGATTCGTTTGCGAGAGGCATGGAAACGAATGAGCCGTCAAGTGTCTTGTGGATAGGAATCAATGTTTTCCGATAGACAATATCGTCCTCACAGATGATATTGGTAACATTGGTGTCATCTGCATTGAAATAGACCTGTGGAATGCCCGGATTCTGCCTTGCCTTCTTTATGTACGACAGTAAGACAGGATTATCCTTTGCCTCATTCTCGGTGAGCACCTCCTTGCAAACGTCCAGTCTCTCAATGCCTGTCTTTAGTTCTGGCATGGTCCTGTTGACCATAGCTGCAAAGTCAGGCATAGTGTCCAACATGTGAGGCACAGTTCCAGTCAATGCGTCGGGACGTACTATTTCAACCGTGTTAGCAAGCCAATCGTATGCTTCCGCTGCCATTTGAATCTCTCCTGGGTAATACTTCCCGAGGAAGGATAAGAGCAACATGTCGGGCCTTACCAGACGCTGCAGGGCATCGGTAAACTGTGCCGAGATTGCATTTGTTCCAAAATTCTCGTTGATCTTTATGTCATTCTCATCACGGGTGAAGATGTTGGTGTCTGTCGTTTTCTTGCTGAGAAGCAACTCCTCCAGCAGAACCTTGCCATTATCAAATGAGATGTGATAATAGTAAATGTTCTCATGGTGATAGAACTCGATAGCAAGCTCAGAAGGCTTATTTGTACACTGATCGTCGAACTTAAACTTATAGTTCTGTGGTATTGTAGCCTGTAATGACCCCGTTCTGACTAAATCCAATAGGAAGTCAAGTGCAATGACAAGATTGCTCTTGCCTGCGCCATTAGCACCATAAATGGCACTCATGCGAAGTGCGGTGGCATGATTGCATGTCACCTTATGATTGTCGTGATTGTGGCTCTTGCATGAAGGAAAAGAGTTAAACTCCACTACATCCTTGAAAGAACCAAAATTCTCTATAGCAAAACGTAATAACATAGCGATTCCGTTAAAAATTCACGGCAAAATTACAAATAATCTTATAAAAGTGCAAGAAAACTATGTTAAAAGTGTAAAAACAGCTACTTTTTCATTATTATTAATGTGTTTTTTGATTCACACAAGACAAAAAATGCCAGTTTGATGCGAAATCCTACTCATTATAAGTAGAGTATTGTCTTAGTAATATGAACCGAAAGAGAAATACTTATGGTGCGTTAGAAGTAATACGATATTACCCGTATTACCTCCGTCTTCCCATCTTGCGTGCAGGCTTCAGCGCAGAGGCTGCGGTGCGTATGCTTCTGCGCCACCACTGTTCATCATCCTCATCCTTTTTGCGTCCCCAACCAGAGAGGCTTGACGAACTTCCACCATGGGAGTTGACATAGTTGGTTGCCTCATGGATGTAGCCCAAGGCAAGGTAGCCAGCCAGTTCCAGGATTGAACGCTCGTTCTCCGAAAAGTCCATAAATCCGGACTCTTCGAGGATGCTCTTCTGATGAGGTGATAATGTCTTCCGGACAGGATCAAAGGACTCCTGCATCAAGTTGATGAACGTGTTAGCCAGATTGTGCTCGACAACCAGAACCTTGATCTGAGCATCGTCGTTCAGGATGCGTTGCCAGCGTTGGTGTTCCTCCTGCATACTGTTGATCTGAGCATTTGCCCTTTCCAAGAATGCCAGTGTCTGCTCCAACTGCTGTTGGCGAGTCTCTATCTTCGCCTCGATACCTTCCAACCTCATGCGCAGCTGCTTCATCTTCTCAGCCAGTTCCTCGGTGTTGACACCTTCCTGACCGAAGAGTTCTGCTATCAGGTCAATCTCGTTCTGCACAAGGCGTCTCTGCTCCTCCAGATTCGCAATCATGGTAGTGAAGCTCTTGACCTTTCGCTCTGCATCACGAATCTGCTCCTGAAGATTCTTTTCTTTCTTCTCCAGATTCTCCACCTCACGGACGAGGTCACGCTTGTACTCTTCTGTAGAACGATGTCTCGCCCTTGTCTCAGCCATGTTGCTGCCACGCTCCAAGCCCCATTTCTGACCGACCTCACGAACAAACTCATCGTGGAGCTGGGTCATGCTGTTGCTCTCTTCCTGAATGGAATTGCCAAAGACTGCACGATAGGACAACCTGCCATCTTTGACAGGAAGGACAGTACAATGCGCATGAGGGTTCATCTCATCGCAGTGGACATAGAAGCTGACGATGTTCTCCTCTCCATACTTCCGGGCAACAAAGTTATACACATCTTTTGCCCATTCCTCGATGTCGGAACAGCGAGATAAACCAGAGTTATTTGCTCCCTTTTTGAGGTCAACAGTTTGGTTCCCGAAAGCAAGTTCATGCATACGCTCTCGGTTTCCTCCAAAGATAAACTGTGCAAGAATTCGGTTCTTGCGTTTGCCATCAGGTCGGTCATTAGGATTTACGATACCTCTTGCTTGAAGGTTCTCGCGCATCTTCTGGTCGATAGTCTTGGACTTGTCGATGGGTTGGACTATGCCGCCACAAGCCACCTCAAAATTGAGATGAGCACGTGTTGGGTCGTAGTTGGAAAGACTGTCTGAAGCCTTATGCTTCCAGTGATCCTGCTTCTAGTTACGCTGCTGTTCATTACTCTCAAGGGTTGATATGCCCTCCGTATTAGAGCGCATATCCATGACCTGTTTCTTACTCATATTATACATTACGTGCGCGTATGCGCATAAGGGTTTATACTGATTCTGCCTGAGCTTGCTCCCCGAAGGAACTCCATAGGAGAGGCAGCCTAATGCGTTAATGGAAGTTAACGCTAATTAGGCTTAGCGATTTGAAAAATCGTCCCTCATCCCTCTGGTTTCTTCTATCTCTTGCCTGATTGAAGAGCAAGCTCTTTCGAGTCTCTGGTGAAGCCGATAACAGAAGCTTTGAAAGCGGTTACGCTGCCTTGGCTTGTATGTGCCCATGTAACGCTGCATGGTTTCTTGCCGTGCAGCTTCAGTCGATGCAATCGTAGCAAAGATGAATGTAATGAGGGAAAGAAGATTCCGCTTACGGGTGAAGCGGTGCATAGGAAGATTATCCATGGCGACGATGGGAATTGAAGCGGTTCGACTTGTGGGAGAACTTTGAGGGGTTGCCCGAAGCGAATGAAGCGGAAGATTGTTTGGCGAATCGCTTCAGGTGTGTTCTGTTTGGATGACGATTTGGATGTTCGGAGCGATTTGCATTTTTCGCAGAGGTTCGGTGCGAGTCGCTTGCAGATTTGGGATTTTTTGAAGTCTTGTTCACTTGTTGCGAATTGCCGCCTGAAGAAGGTTGCTCTGTATGATCATCCTGTTTCGGAGAATCATCCACTGCTGATGGCTCTTCATTAGGATTGGATGAGTCTGTTTCCGCCTCGGTAGAAGATTCTGGTTCCATGTCAGTGGTTGCTTCTTCGCTCGTCGATGTAGTAATAGGCTCAGCAGTTTGTGCTGTAACATCCGAAACAGGGTTTGCGTCATCAGCATGGGATGCAATCTCTGCTCGGACAGACTTAGGCATAAGACAAGCGAAGAGCTGGACGAGTCCCTGGATAATGGCAATAGGGAATGTGTAGTGAGAGAGTGCCATGGCCAATAGCACGAGAGCATGTATGATCATGCGTTTGTCGCTGTTACGAAGAGACTGCATGATGAGAACTGACAGCTGCTTGTTGAAGAGGGCGAACATCAGACATGATGAAAGGAGAAGACCCACGGTGAAATGGAAGCAGGCAAAGTAGATGGTGTTGAAGGCGACCATAGAGATGGCCAACAGGAGACTGATGAACTTGCCGTAACTCGGCAGATTCTGTCGGCGGTGGAAGAAACGACTGATACTCTTCGGAGGGAAGTTTAGGGCAACAGGAAATGCTACGAAGAAGACGAAAAGGAAGATGAAGAAAAACTTGAATGAGTCCATTGTTATGAATAAAAGTAATGTGAATAATAGGGATAATACCAATAATACGGCACAAAGAAGGCAGAGACTGACGCTCTAACCGATAATATCGGGAATAAGAGTAATATCAGTGCTCTGCCTTGCCATTGCCGGAAATGTAAAAAGGCTGTGGAATGAGTTGCAGACGAAGGCTCTGGAAAGAAGCTCTACGGATGATGATGTCCACATCCTGAGGAGTCAAGGCTATCTCGTTGATGCGCTTCGCCATCTCTGGATTGTGCCGTGTGATGCGACGGACGATGCGGTCGATGTCCAGCTCGTAGATGATCCAGAGGGAACGATGCAAGTGGTTCTTGTGCTTGCCACGAGCCTTGACGCGAATGGAGTGGCACTTGACGTTAACCAATCTTCCATTGACCTGTTTCGCATAAGAAACCTGGGCATTAGGTACGTTCGCCTCGTAGCGTGTGCTACAGGCGTTGATGATGCCTGACATCTGTAGGAGAATTGCAATGTCCATGAATAGCGTAGATGATTACATGACCTCCATGAAAAGGGAAAGGAGTTCTCCTGCCTTGATTGCATCCGTGAGGGCAAATCCTTTGGAATGTGCGGTAAGGTCTGCCTCCAGAGCCTGCTCCAGGATCTCGGGAGCATCATAGATGGTGACGGTGAGTCCATCGGTAAGTCCGTGGGTGTCCGTCACGATGTTAATCTTAAAAAGACATGCGCCTTTCTTCGGCATGGGGAAGAGACAGCAATGCTGCAGCTGGCTGTTCTGCTCACTTGAGGCATGGTAGAGCATAAGCAGTTCCATCTCCTTGTCGCAGGAATCCATGACGATGCCCATTGGCAGTTTCTCGCCAAAGGTGAAATACAGGATGCCGTAATCGTCCGTAATGTCAGTCTCGTTGACTTTGTCATTGCGGATAAGGTCTGGCACAATGAGAGGTGCCAAAGACATGAACTTTGAAATTTCGTTGTTGATCATATTATAGGAATTGAAGTTTGGGACTAAAGGGAAAGAATGTATATCTTCAGCAACTGTTGCGGAAGCAGATAGTTCAGGGAACTCTGCTCGATGTCGAACACCTTGGCAAAGCGAGGTGACTTAGGCAAACGCGAAATGATATAGTTGAAGTCGCTCTTCTCCTGAGGAGTGAGCGTAGCGATGGCAAACTGGTCAATGCTGATGAACGGCTGAATGATCATCCAAAGGTAGGCATTGCCTTGTGACTGGCTAATCATGTCTCGCTGGTTGATGTCGGTGACACAAACCACGGAGTTCTGGAGCAAGCGACGAACGGTACGCATGGACATGTAAACCATTACGTCACGCGCAGAGATGCGTCCTTCGCGTGCTGCAATGAAGATGTTCTTGCAGATGGCTTCAGTGTTCTTGGTGATTTCGGAGAGCGGTTCGCTCTCCATGTCATAGAGCTTCGAGAGAAACGAACGAAAGAACAGATCTTCCCGTCTGATGAAGTCAATCATGTCTTCTTTGGACAGGAAGGTCATGTTCTTCTGCTCTATGAGAAAAAGTTTGTACTGTGTGAGAAGGGCGTTCTTGTCTGCGTTCAACAATGGAACGCTGTCAAGTGAGAGAAAGAAAGGTCCTGCTGCACCAACGGCTGATTGCAGATCCTTGTCATCGCGAAAAGAAGAGGTGTGTTCCTTGATGCTTAGTACATCCTGATAACTGTAACGCCAAGTTTCGGCGAGGCGAAGCATCTCGTAGCGAACGGAGTCATGGATGTCTATGACCATGTCGGCATGGTTGTGAGCATCGAGGTATTCCTGTTGCGTCTGTAGGTAATGCCAGACCGTGTCGTTGAGCTCGCGCCAATGGCAGAGTTCCGAAGTAAAATCCTTCGTGTTGGACGTTTTGAGATTTCGAACTTCTACCAGGTAATCACGGTAGGCAGTGATGGCATCATCGCCATTTTTGAAGTCATACTTCCCAGAGCTGGAGCATGACAGACAAAATGCAGTAAGTGCAAGGAGAGGCATGGCTCTCAAGATCTTTGTACCCATTGTATTGATGTTAGAGATGTTTGAAATGTGGGTGCAAAGTTACTTGGAACCGAGTGCAAAAGAAAGAAGTAATATGAGTAATATGTTAATCCATAGTGTTTTATAACGAATTGAAATGCAAATTGAATGCCGATTTGTTATATAACGCTTGTCTCGTAAAAATTCCCGTCCAATAATTTGAAAGAATGGTGGCTGCTGAGTACCTTTGCAGCGCGATTACGGCACTTCGATGCTGTAATGCCACTTGTAACGCTATGCAATTCGTCAGTTATACAGAATCGGATCAACAGACAGAACAGGTCAGTACATTCATCAAGACGATGAATGCAGACCCATGCCATCTTTCATACCAGGGAGCAAAAGGGAATGAAGGATTTCAGATGTTTATCAAAGCCCTTCAGAGAGGTGATACAGTAGTGTTCCTTTCGATGAAAAGAATGTTCTCGTCCATCGAGGCATTCCTGATGTTCCTGCGCTTCTGCCAGAATGAAGAGATTCGCATTGTCTCTGTACAGGATGAAATTGACACAGCGGATATAATCTTCCCTCTGCCATGTTCTTCCCATTGGATGAACATACTATGTTCGTTGCAGACAACAAAGGGAACTGAGCATGATGATGCACAGGCAGAATTGATAGCAGAGACCGCACATGAACGAATGTTGAAAAGGCATTGCATGGTTATGAATCTGTACCAATCAGGAACAAAGATTAAAGAAATCATGAAACTGACTGGCTATAAGTCATCCAGAAGCATCTATACGATATTGCATGATAACAATATCGAAATGCAGTTCCAATCCATGAAACGAAATCGCAAGAAGGAAAATGACCTTCAATAGGGTGGGCTCCAGCCAGAGTCTGCTTGGCAATAGGAATGACATCAGAGAACTCTTCCGATGTATGGAGAGATGATGAGCATGGGCATAGGCTGCAGGTCTATCCCCATCCTCACCAGAGTGTAATACTACGGATGTGTTCTCGTCATTCCGTTCAGCAGTGCAGCGTGTCTCTCCCTTCACAACACCGTTTACAGTGTTTGAAAGGTGAGACACGCTGCAAAAAGACTGCTGAATTGTCAACCTGACCCTGGCTTGGTGTGGGCGATAGTGGTCAAGGAGGGAACTTATAGAACTCTCAGACTCCAGAACGGTTATGCCTTTTTGATTTCAACCAGCTTCTCAAAGGCATTTGCGGCGATAATACCTTTTTCCTGCCTGTCGAGACGGAGATATGTTCTCAGACGTTCCTCCCTGCTATGTCCTGTTATGACAAGGATTGACTGGAGAGGAACACCGGCAGCATAGGCATTGGTTGCAAAGGTTCTTCGAGCCGTGTGTGAGGTTATCATGTCACAGAACCTGTTACCTTTCTCATAACCACCTCTTCTGAGTCCGTTCAGGGATGGCTCCCATGTCCATCCTAAAAGCTCAGCGACAAGTCTGATGGCAAAATTGAAATATCTGATACGCATTTCAGGAAGTTCTCCATTATACTTATTCAGTATTGCTTTGACCCTCCTGTCCATTGGAATGGAAATAGTCTTGCCTGTTTTGACCTGCGTAAGCTCAACGAACGAAATGCCTTTTATTTTCTTGATCATGTTGCTGTTGATGCGAGAGTAGTCGCTGTGTCTCTGACCTGTAAAGCATCCAATAAGGAAAATATCCCTGGCTTCCTCGATGAAGTTTCTGTATGTGGGTCTGAATCTCGATTCAAAGAAGAATCTCTCAGTTTTGCACATCTCGAAGTTGCCTACGGTGTCCAAGATCTGTTGATGGTCTGACAAATCAAGTTCATAGAGTTGCTGCAGTTGGTCAGGAGTGAGATAGACTTCAAATGTTTCTTCACGGGGTGGTATAAATCCCTTCTTGAAACACTCGTCATTCTTTGTCAGTTTATCGTCAATGGCAATTCTCATGAATGCGCATATCGTGCCCAAATAGCCATTCACGGTATTTTTCTTTACTCCCTTTTCAAGATTCCAGTTGATGAACTCATTTCTAAAATCCATATTGACTTCTTCAAGAGAGAAATGGTATTCACAATCCTTCTCGAAATTCTTGATGCTTGTAATAGAAGGCTTGTGGTATTTGACCATTACCTTAGATGTATCTCTTTTTGATTTTGGGTTCTGCCTTTTCCCTGTAGAATACTCGTGAAGTGTCTGCTCCATGAAATCGACCAGCAAATAAGGTTTTACATTCGCCTCGCGCTTTAGGCTGTCATCATTATTCTCCTTCAACATAGCCATGCGTATGGCTTTTATCTCTGTAGCAACCTTGTTGGGGTCAAAACTATTGTCGAAATAATTCTTGATCTGCTCAAGAATATTTGCAAACTTACCAAAGGAAATCTTCAACTCGGGTATTAGAGCATCCGAATTGTACTTTTTGGAAGAGTACAATTCCCAGTTACTTGTTTTCAGCACAAAGCCAATGGCATATTTCTTATTTATGCTCCCAGAGCGGTATCTGGCATAAACCGATCCGTAATCCTCTTTTCCAGCCTTTGTGGAATTTACCAGACAAAAATTCATTGTACCTTATTAAATATTGTTATTGCTTTACAATTTCAATCAGATTATCAAAAGAGTTGGCCGCCATGATTCCCTTTTCCCTGCGTTGCAACTTTAGGTATGTTCTCAGCGAATCCTCTCTGCTATGTCCTGTTACTGCAATGATGGACTTTATTGGCACTCCTGCAGCATAGGCATTGGTTGCAAAACTGCGCCGACACGTATGTGAACTAATCATGTCGCAGAATCTTACGCCCCTCTTGTAGCCAAGCCTGTTGTTGTCAAAGGTGGGTTCCCACGTCCAGCCGAGAAGTTCTGCAATATACCTTGTTAAGGTATTTAAGTGCCTCATACTCATTTTCGGGAGTTTGCCATTATATTTGTCAAGGATAGCCTTAACCCTTTTGTCAACAGGTATTAACACGGTCTTCAGGGTCTTGTTCTGTGTTAATCTTATGAAGGAGATGCCTTTACTTTCCATAATCATTCCCGAGCTTATTCGAGAATAATCGCTGAAACGCTGCCCCGTCAGGCATCCAACGACAAACAAATCTCTTGCTTGCTCATAGATATTTCTGTGCTTGGGTCTTAACCTTCTTTCGTAGAAGAAAAGCTCTGCTTCGTTCATCTTCAGTTTCCCAACCTCTGCAATTATCTTTGCTCTATCAGATAAGTCAAACGAATACAATTCGTCAATTTGTTCTTTCGTTAGGTATATTTCGTCAATATCCTGTCTGGGAGGAACAAAACCTTTTGCCTTGTAGATTCGGTTCTTTGTGAAATTTTCTTTGTAGGCGATTTTCATGCAGAAACGTAATGACCCCATATAATCGTGGATCGTGTTATGTTTCAAACCTTGATCAACAAACCAATGTGTTAGTTCGCTTAAGAACTCAGTATCTACATCGTCAATGCTGAAAACTTGTGAACAATCGAGTTGGAATTGCTTCAATTTTGATGTTATGGTGCGGAAATCTTTGATGGATTCCAGAGAGATGTTCTTGGAAGTCCTTTTCTTGAAACGTTTGCCTGTTTCATAATCCTTGGTGACTTGCTCAATGAAGTCAACCAACATCGTCGGCTTTAATATGCTTTCCCTTCTTGGGCACTTCTCGGAGGTTTCCTTCAGCATAGCCTCGCGAATTGCTCGAACATCTTTCGAAGCTTTCGCTTGATTGAAATCGGAATCGAAATAGTTCTTGATTTGCTCAAGGATATTGGCAAAGCGACCAAAAGTAATATCGATGTGATCCATTATCTGGTCGGAATTGTACTTACCAGAATTGTACAAATCCCAATCAGAGTATCTGACAACAAAACCGATTGCATACTTTTTGTTCATGTCACCAGAACGGTAGCGGGCATAAACGGAGCCGTATTCTTCCATTCCGTCCTTTGTTGATTTGACGAGATGGTAATTCATAAGAGGACTGTCTAATATGATTATAACTGAATGACATCAGCAAAATCTTTGGCTGCGATGATAGCCTTTTCTTGTCTGTCGAGTCGCAGATACCTTCTTAATATCTGTTCTGTCGAGTGTCCTGTAATCGCCATGATAGATGCAAGTGGAATATTTGCTGCATAGGCATTGGTGGCGAAACTACGTCGAGCAGTGTGGGTGGAAATCAGGTCGCAGAACCTTTCTCCGTTGTGGTTTCCTCCAATGGTACCTCCGTCATGGAAAGGTACATCTGTCCATCCAAGTATCTCTGCTAGATAGTGCAGATTACGGTTTAATACCAGCTGGCACTGTGATGGGACTTTTCCATTGTATCTTTTCAGAATGTCATCAACACGTTTATCCAAAGGGATAAGAATAGTCTTTCCTGTTTTTGATTGTGTAATCTCAATAAAGACTATACCATTGATTGTCTTGTACATTTCAGTGCAGATTCTGGAGAAATCAGAATAACGTTGACCGGTTAGGCATCCTACAATGAAAAGGTCTCTTGCTATATTTAATGCCTTAACTCTACGAAAACTTGCGCGTTTTATATCCTTTTGTCGCTTCTTGGGTATTTTTGCTTTGTCATATATGGCATTAACAGATTCAACAGAGGACAAGTCTGCATTTATCAGTTCATCTATCTTCTGTGTGTCGAGGTAGATGTTTTCAACTTCTTCTCTTTTGGGGATGAAGTCTTTCCTTAAGAAGTCTTTGCAGACAGGCAGTTTTTCTTCATCAGCAATAGACAAGACTACTCTCAACTTGCCCAAATAGAACTCGATAGTGTTTTGCTTCAGTCCTTGATCGCTGAGCCATTTTACATAGTCTCTTTGAAAAGCCATGTCAACCTTGTCCAAGGTTGTCTTTTTTCTTCTTTCAGTCATGTACTTGCATAGTTTGCGGTATACCTTCTCCATATTCTTCACATGACCTTTGGAAACTTTGCGGGATTCTCCTTGCTTAAGACGCTTGCCACTTTCATACTCCTCTTTAATTTTGAGTGCATAGTCCGTCAATAGGATTTGCTTGCCCGTGTTCGTTTCATCGATTTCAAATCCTTGGCCATTTACTATGGTTGCTTTTATTGATCGAATTATAGCCTTTGCTTTGTCTGGATTAAAATTGTTCTCAAGGTTTATCTTTATCTGAGATAGCACTTCTGCAAATTGACCATACTTAATACCTATACTGGAAATCAAGTGTGATGATACAAACTGAAGGGAGCGATACTTTAGCCATTCCGTTTCTTTCATAGTAAAGCCTATCGCATATTTCTTATTCTGCCCTTTGACGCGTACTCTAGCATAGACTGATCCATATTCAGCCATATTTGCTTTCGTTGATTTGACAAAGATGAAATCCATATACCTTATTATATTTAGTTGAAGATGATGGGTTAAAAGAGGTCTTTTCTGAACCTCGGTGCAAAGGTACAAATTTTTATTGAAATTAGTGCCGTTTAGTACCACTAATTTTTAATTTTGGTCCTATTTTTTGATTTATCCTTGCCCTTCTGTAATTTATAAGTATCAGTATAACAACACATTTGACTAATTGGTCTTAGGACGAAATAGATATGTTGCGGTTCGTCCATATATGTTAGACAATACACAGTCTGCAATGGTATAGGCCATTTCGGCTGTTGAAACAACACCATTATTTGGATGAGAGTTACGGACAAGGCAACTATCTTCTAAATCGCCAACAGATATAGGCTCTATATTTTCTCCTAAATACATAAAGTCTAAATATAGAGAAGAGCTATTTTGTGCAGTAACAGCATTCCCACAAAGGTAGCCCAACCTAAAACAGGTAAGTAACACAACAATTATAGCAAAGAATTTTGTCGTCGCTGTTGATGGTATGTCTTTTCGGTACATTCCTGGTGTTTTTGGTTTTGAGTTCTTATAATACAAACAGAAGAGAACGATTATAGACAGAACACCATAAGACAAATACATATGCAAATAATTAGAATCACATTGCGTTTCGTAGTAGCTAACAAATCGTTTCAAAGAAACATTGCCTTCTACATTAAAATAGAATTTAATAATATCCGACAAGTAGCCTAGAAACAAAAAGATTATTAGCCATATAGAATACACAAAAGCTACATTAGCACCAGTAAATGTTTTTTTCACTCCAATTATTTGCAACACCAACTTTAACAAGCCTATATATGCTATATTTATCGGAACATATAAAAGCCCAGACAAATGTATACCAACGCCCCAAAGATAGCTATCAGGCAACAGTACAAGACCCAGATAAAAACAGGCAATAGTCATTTCTATCAAATAGCTTTTGATTAGAAATAATATAAATTTAATGACCCCTATTAGCATTCTTGACAATCTTATTTATTAATTCCTCTTGTTCGTCAGCATCTTTTACAGCTTTATCTTGCTCTTCCTTAGTCCTTGGCTTAATATCTCCAAATCCCCATGTTATACCTTTCATCTTTTCCTTGATGTTTCCTAATATTTCTTTCGAAATACCGACCTTATACAAAATGGTACTCAATAATAAGGAATTATTTTCTGAAAGTTGCGTAACGTATAGATAAGTTTTGCATCCATCAACATCCAAACCAATTGTCGGATTATCAAGGCACGACACGTATGGTGGCCATGCGTAGTATTTCTCCGCCAAGGCATCCATTACGTTCCACCTTCCCGTTACGGGGGCGTAGTGGCGGACACCGTGGTCGTACCAGTCGAGACCATGGGTGCGGTCGAGCTCCTTGCCTATGTATTTGTAGGGTTGGGTGGTGGCATTGCGGCTGTCGCCCATCAGCGCGCCGTAGGGGTAGTAGTGGTTTACCTCCTCCACGTTGCCATGGGCGTCGGCCACTATGCGGTTGTTGCCTACATTGTGCATTTGTGAACACATGTCTTCCATAATAGTAGGTATATCCTGCATTGTATGTCCCCATATTTTATACTAATCCGTAACATGTTTCTATGAAATCTCCATTTTTGGTAATTTCATAACTTTTATTTAAACTGGGCACAGAATATCGCCAACCACCATCATAATATTCATTGTCTGCATCAGCATACTCTTTGTTCCATCCATCAGCAACCAATATATAGTTATTATCAATAGTCAGACATAGAAATAGATCTGTAGTTATTTGGACGTCTGTTACTTTCATGCCTTCCATTCTCATTAAGTTTTTAGGAACTTTACCTATTAATGCCGTACAATCATCTTCGTATGTGCATATGATGCGCTTATTGTAAAATAACCACCAGTATCCACTCATCCAATAGCTATCTTTGTTATCCAATTCTAATAGAATAATAGAACCGGCCCCTCCGCCAGCCCTGCAATAACAGATATTTCTTCCTATCTCTTTGCGCATCATACCTTCTAATTCTTGCCTATTCATAAAACATTTCTATTATCAATTCTTCTATTTCTTTATAGCTATATCCCTGCCCAGAAATTTCTCGATGTACTTTCTCTTGTTGCACTTCTGTTAACTTATATTTCTGCGCAAGGCTTCTGACTTGTTCATTCTGTCGCTCGTGGTCTCTTGGCGCTTTCCCTTTATTTTTCCCATTCTCACCTTACCTCTGACAGTACCTTTCCGAAAGCCAGGATTGTCAACTATGCCAAGAATGTGTGCCGGTCGCCCTATTCTCCCATCAGAATCTATTGTGTAAGCAATAGAATTGATGGTATAGGTGTATGGATGTAAGGAGTTAAAGAAATAGGTTAACGTAGAAAATGGTTTGAAAAAGAAAGCCCTATTGGATTCTACGTTATTGAAGAATTCTATTATTATTAGAGGGTCACTTGTGCTCCAATAATCCTTCCCATCCGGGCCAACCGCATTCACCGGGTCGTCCCCACACGACACGTATGGCGACCATGCGTTGTATTTCTCCGCCAAGGCATCCATTACGTTCCATCTTCCCGTCACGGGGTCGTAGTGACGTGCACCGTGTGTGCGGTCGAGCTCTTTGCCGATGTATTTGTAGGGTTGCGTAGCGTGGTCATTCTCTCTGCTTCCGGCAATGGCGGAAGCAGGGAGGCTCAGAGTGGTCATGAGCCCCAACAGCATTATGACAATCAGGCGGCGCATGGACAGGGGTTAAGATGTATACATTGCAAATATAATAATAATGTACACACGTGCCAAGAAAATCGGGGGAAAAGTGATGGCTGGGGGTGAAAATAATGTCAATAGTCTGGCAGTAGCTAACATGCACATCTGTTGCCACATCACTTTTCTACTACTCCATCATGCCCCTTCGGCCCAGGTCCCCATGTTTCCCACTATTTTCTGCTGCTATAGTCTAAAAGATAGGGCAGTTGTGTGGATGGTAGAGCAAAAAGTATTACCTTTGTGTAGAAGATTGGCAACCACGACGCAAAGCGTTGCAACCATCGCGACGCATGGCGCACGGGTTGTCTGAATAAGCATAGTAACACAACAAACATAGACAATGTCAACAGTAAAAATCACAACCACTCTGGGCGACATCGTAGTCAGCCTGTATGACGAGACGCCCCTCCACCGCGACAATTTCCTCAAGCTCGCCGCCGAGGGCTATTACGACGGCCTCTTGTTCCACCGTGTCATCAAGGACTTTATGGTTCAGGGCGGAGACCCCGACTCCAAGGGCGCTCCAGCTGGCAAACGCCTCGGTATGGGCGGCCCAGGCTATACCGTCAAAGCCGAAATCAATGCCCGTCTCTTCCATAAGCGTGGTGCGCTCTGCGCTGCCCGACTTGGTGACGAGGTCAATCCCGGTCGCGAGTCGAGCGGCAGCCAGTTCTACATCGTCTGGGGCTCGGTCTACAAGCCTGCCCAACTCAAGCAGATGGAGAAGCAGATGCAGCAGAACCAGGTGACCATCGCCTTCAACGACCTTGTGGCCGCCCATAAGGACGAGATTATGGATATGCGCCGCAACCGCGACCGCGCCGGACTGCAAGACCTTCAGGAGCGTCTGATTCAGGAAGCCCAGGACAGCTGCAAGGCCAACCCTGTAGGTTTTACCGAGGAGCAGACCGCGACTTACAGCACCCTTGGTGGCACTCCCCATCTCGACGGACAGTACACCGTGTTTGGCGAGGTGACAGAGGGCCTCGATGTGGTCGAGCAGATACAGTCTGCCGCCACCAGCCCCGATGACCGTCCTTGCGAAGACATCGCCATCATCAAGACCGAGGTCTGCCAGTCTGTGCAGTGATGCCGCGGTCCTGACTGACGGTCTGACTATGTGGGCCAAGACCGTCGGGAGCCAGCCCGTCACCCTCGTATATCTACACGCAAAGCGCCCTGTCAGGATGAAAAGCAGTTTTTTCACCTTGGCAGGGCGCTTTGCGTATGGCGGTC